>Ga0116219_10001132_pt1 | contig 25581 bp, 36 predicted proteins | sample Sb_taG_4_FD_91019 | JGI IMG/M metagenome (GOLD analysis project Ga0116219, IMG submission 91019) | Peat soil microbial communities from Weissenstadt, Germany - Sb_50d_6_BS metaG | ecosystem: Environmental > Terrestrial > Soil > Wetlands > Peat | place: Germany: Weissenstadt | collected 2010-09-21 | reverse complement strand
TGGAAGGTCGCCCGGTTATTCTCGCGTCTGGAGGCGAGGGTTTTCCGTCCCGCCGTCGCGATGTTCACGGGCAACGACGCCGTCTTGCCGTTCCCGCTCCGCGCCTCGCTTGATCGCGTAGATACGCAACTCGATGAACTTATCTATCAGGCCTTCCCGCAGATAAAAGTCGCCTGAAGCCTTCAAAATCTTGGTACATTCATTAAGATCTGATTTAGATCAGACGGCTAGAGCCATCTGTTGCTGATATAATGTTGAGCGGTCTTGACTCCAATGAAAAAGCTGACGGCCGTTGCAAAGTGGCATAGGAAGACCCGAACAATAAGGTCTTTCATCAGATTCCCGGATGGAACCGCAAAGGACCGGGAGCGTAAGAACACTCTTCGCGCTGCATTTGTCAAGCTCCATCGAACTGTTTGGACACCGCGCAATGCGCGACGACGACTGACGGAACTATACGAGATCGTTGCGGGCGCCTTTCTGGACGCCTACGGACGGCGATTCCCACCGCAACACGAGTTCTACGAGACCGAAGTACTCGTATTTGTGCTAAGCGTAGTCGCTAAAGAGCAGTACATTCCTGGCGTTACTGTTTGGTGCCCAATGGATATATTCGAGCAGCACTGCGTCGCGATTCCCTTTAACACAGCAGGCGGACAGCCCATGAGTGCCAATATTCTTGTTATCAGTCAGCTTCTCGACATTTCGAAATCGTGGCAACTGGCAAGGATACGCCAAAAAGAGACACCCACGGACGCAAGGTCCGCTCGCGAGCCTCTCCAGGCCCCCCAGACTAGCGTTTCCACGGGCAGGAGCGCCGGAGAGTCTGTCCAACCCCCGGCCACCGACAAAGAGTCGACGGTCGAGCCTGCGTACGAGCCACGCAGTGAGATGCCCGTCGCCGGAGAGCCCGTTGGAGAGTCTATGCAGCAACGTCGGGCTCGTCTACCGAGGAGTATCACGGACACGGAAGGGGCTCGGAAACTAGAAGAATTCCTCCAAGCGAAGACCTGGACTCTCAAAGAGTTCTCAGAAAAGAGCGGTGTTGGGGAGAGAACTTTGTCCAATGTTCGCCATGACGGTAAGGGCGATAAGGGAACATGGAAGTTGATTAGGCAGACGATCGCGCAGTATTCGATGGATAAACCGAGTTCCTAGTTAGGGCTCTGTAGCGGAATCTATGGGTGAACCCGCATATACCCCAGCCTTTCAGCGTCTTTTTCCCTTCGCTTTCCATTGACATTCTATGGAAGGTCGGGGCGGTGTCAAGGGTTCGCTTCGCCGCGCAAAAACCGCGCGCCCTTGACACCACCCCGACCTTCCAACAAATCCTACTGAGAAGAAAGCGAAGGGAAGGAGTAGCCAATCGGGAGGCCGTGGCAAAGAAGAATAGCTGATCTCCGGCGGCTTGGATTAATCTGCAGTTGAAGAGACCGAGACTCGTCCAGCAGAGAGGAGAGCAGCTATTCAACTACAGGTTAAGACCATCCTGAATCACGTGCAACGGTTCGCGGGCTTCGTGTACCGGGAGGTGCGCCTGCAAGGCCGCCAGGGAAAGTCACCGTCGATCGAGATCACCATTGAGCCGCATGGCGGCATACGTGGGCGCTGTTCGCACTGTCTGCTGTCGGCGCCGGGCTATGACCGCTTGTCCCAGCGGCGCTGGCTGTTTGTGCCGCTATGGAATATCCCGACCTATTTTTGGTACGTGCCACGGCGGGTGGAGTGTGCCGAACACGGAGTCGTCGTCGAGCACATTCCGTGGAGCGACGGCAAGCGTCCGGTGACGTGCGCCATGATGGGTTTCCTGGCGCGTTGGGCACGGCGGCTGAGCTGGCGGGAAACGGGGCGTTCGTTCCAGACCAGTTGGGAAGCGGTGTATCGGTCGGTGGCATGGTTTGTCGAGTGGGGCTTAGCGCACCGCGAACTGTGCGGAATCCAAGCCATCGGGGTAGACGAGATTCATTGGGGACGCGGCTTGAAGGCGGACAACTTTCTGACCGTCATCTACCAAATTGACAGGCAATGCCGGCGTTTGCTGTGGGTCGGCCGCCGGCGCTCGCAGGCCACCCTGCGGCGCGGCCTGAAGGTACTGGGGCCGGAGGTCGTCAAAGGGCTGCGTTTTGTCTGCAGCGACATGTGGAAACCCTACCTGCAAGTCATCGCGGCCCAGGCTGGTCAGGCTTTGCATGTGCTGGATCGGTTTCATATCACCAGCCATTTGAACCAGGCAGTGGATCAGGTGCGCCGGGCCGAGAGCTCACGCCTGCGCGGTAAAAGCAAAAAAGCCGCCCAGCGGCTCAAGCATATGCGGTGGCCCTTGCTACGCCGCGGCAGCCGGGTACGCGGGCGGGCTCGGCAAAAGCTCAATGCCCTGCTGGCCAGCAAGCTGGCCACCGCACGGGCCTGGGATTTGAAAGAAACCTTCTCCTATTTCTGGAAGTACAAATCCGTGATCTGGGCTGGCGGCTTTCTCGACTACTGGTGCTTCCGGGCCATGCGGAGCCGTCTGGAACCGATGAAACACGTGGCCCGGATGCTGCGCGCACATGAACCACTGATCCTGAACTGGTTTCGAGCCAAAAGAGAAATCTCCAATGGTGCCGTTGAGGGTCTCAACAACAAAATCCGACTGGTCACCAGACGATCCTACGGCTTCCGAACCTATGACGCTATGGAAATCGCCCTCTATCACAACTTGGGACGACTTCCGGAACCAGAATCTCCCCACAGATTCTGCTGAGGAGGCATAAAGGACAAGAACAGATGAGGGCCGCTGGCAGGTTTCACCGACCCGCCAGCAGCAGAAAGGAAATGACTCTATCGAACAATATTTATACCGAAGCATTTGCGAATTACAAGAAACTGGGGCTGGACCCGCTTCCTATCCCTTACGATGATGGGCACCCCACGAAAGGTCCAAAGATCCCTGGATGGCAGACGAGAGCCGCCAGCCACGAATACACTGACGATGATTTTGCGGAGCCATGCAACATCGGCGTCCTTCTCGGCGGCACCAAGAACCTCACGGACATTGATTGTGATTCGCCAGAGGCGGTGTTGATCGGAAACGAACTGATGCAGACACTGCCGCCGACGTTCATGTTCGGTCGAGCATCCAAGCCCCGGTCGCACTACATTTTCTTCTGCGACAAATCTCTGCCGACCGAAAAAATCACGGACCCCGCTGACGGCGAGTGCATCATCGAATTCCGCTGTGTGAAGCAAGATGGCGAACGGGGCCACCAGACCGTATTTCCGCCTTCATTACGGTACGACGCCAAGACCGGCGAAGTTGAAGAGATTGGCCTGGAAGACAATTCAGCAGCGGAGCCAGCGGTCGTTGACGCCGCCAAGCTCCACCGACGCTTTCAGGTGATCGGTGCAGCGGCCCTTCTTTCCAAGCATTTTCCAGTGGAGGCCGAGCGGCACAACACGATCCTCGCGCTGGCCGGGATCTTCGCGCGGGCGGGGATGCCGGAAGAAAAGGCGGCAATGATCGTCAAGCTGGCGTACCGGCGCTCCGGGGGCTACAACGGCGACGCCAACAAGGCCGAAGACGACGTGAAAGCCGTGTACAAGACGCTCGCCAAGGAATCGACCACGCGTCTTTACGGCTATCCGAAATTGATCGAAATCATGCCCAAAGCCGTCGTGGACAAGGTGATGGAACTCCTTGGCATCGAAAAACCTGATGTCGGCCAAGGCTACAACCTTACCGACGCCGGAAACGGGCGACGGCTGGTGGACAAGCACAAAGATGAAATTCGCTACTGCGTGGACGACCCTGAATTCTACATTTGGGATGGCGTGCGCTGGCGGAAGGATGTCATCAAGAAGGTCCGGGAATTGGCAAAGGCAATTGCGGCTGACATTCGCCAGGAAGCGGACAGCATGAAACCATCTGCCACTACTGGCGACCAGGAGCAGGATGGAGAAGCGATGGAGCGGTTCGAGGCCCGTAAGCGTGATCTCCTGAAATGGGCCAACCAAAGTGAAAACGCCGACCGGGTTTCCAAGACGATCATCTCAGCCGAATCTGATCCACGGATTACCTGCTTCCGATGCGATTTTGACGGGGATGGATACTTGCTGAATTGTCCCAACGGCATACTGGATCTTCGCACCGGCATCATCCTGCGCCACGACCGCAAGTTCATGATGAGCAACCTCTGTCCGACAGAATTCGACCCAAATGCCACGCACCCGGTTTGGCAACAGAGCCTTGCTGCCTTCACCCGGAACCATGACGATCTTTTGCCATTCTTGAAAAAACTCGTAGGCTATTCACTTCAGGGCGATAAGACTGAAGAGCGCATCTTGATGCTGTACGGCCCAGGTAACGCCGGTAAGGGAACCTTGATGGATTGGGTCATGAATGCATTCGGCCCCGACTACGCCTGCGCCATGGATGCGAATTCCGTGTTGAAGCAGAAACGTGATTCCGCGTCAGCGTCGGGCGACATCGCCCGACTCGAAGGCAAGCGTTTGGTCGTCGTTTCTGAAATTGAAAAAGGAAGTCGTCTTCAGGAATCGTTCATGAAACAAGCTTCCGGAAATGATGCCATGGTCGCCAGGGTTATGTACAAATCGGAGCGTGAATTCCGGCCAACGCACCAGTTTTGGTTTCAAACGAACTACCGTCCGGGATTTGATTCGACCGACAGTGGAAACAAGCGCCGGTACGTCGAGATTCCATTTGACAACGATCTGAAGATTGATCCTCAGGTAACTTTCGACACCAAGTTGAAACTCCGAATGCGCAAGGACAAACCTTTTCTCCGGGCGGTGCTTGCCTGGGCCGTCGCGGGCGCAGTGGAATGGTATCAACATGGATTGGAGATCCCCGAATCAGTCCTGGCAGCTACGAATGCCCTGTTCGCACACAACGATTTTCTTAGCAACTTCCTGAAAGAGATGTGTGTGGTGGACCCTGACGAAAAGATTAAAGTCAAGGCCGTATGGGATGCGTACAAGCAATGGTGTGAAGAACAAGGCGAAGATCCAGCCCAAGGGCGCACTTTCAATCACATGATGGAGGAGCGTGGCTTCGTGCGGAAACAGGCACGAGTTTACGGCGTCAGCGGTAAGGCATGGGTGGGCATCCGGCTAAAGGAGCACGACGAGCTAATGAAGGAGTTGCAGGAGTCAGAGTCGAGCAATCCTGAATCGAGAAATGCCAGGACTGACGCTCCGACGTTGGAATCAGAGCCTATCCCAAGCGGTACCGTTCCATACAGGACTTTGCGACCGCCCGCAAGCAATTTCAGGCGATCCACCTACAGACCGCTTTTGAAAGGGAAAGAATACTTGAGCGTCTTTAACGGCGGCATCGAAGTGGAATAGTTCATGCTACAAGGGATGACATGGCGATGGTTCAATATCCCGCCGCCGCGTCCCCTGGCCCGCCCCGCCGTCTCGATGTCCCCTTTCGCCAGCGCCAAATGATCCAGGCAGGGCCATTTTCCTGAACAACGGCGGGCGTACCGGCGATCCCATCACCGTGCAGGATGCCCATTCCCCGGCGCTACGAGCCCCATCAGCGGCCCGCTCCTGCCGCCCCGATGGTCAGGGTGGGGCCAGAGTTCAAAATTGCAATAGGATCGCTTCTTTTCTGTGGATCACCATGACCAGCGTTCCAACCCGGCGTCCAGCAGCGCGTTATCGGTGCCGGTGCCAGAGGTTGGTGCCACGGGACGGCCCGCCATCGTACCCACATAAATGATGTTGCGATTCCGGACCAGAACGAAGTCCGACCGCCACCTCGAACATGATCTTCGCCTGGACGCCCGAAATCATCGACACCGCCCTGACCGGCCTCTCCGACCAGGAACTCACCGCCCTGGATCTGACCGCTTCGATCACTACCGCAGCCAAACCGGGTTTTGTCCGATTGAGCCGGTTTGGGTTCCAGGATGCCGAGGAGTACGAGGCGGCGCTGGCGATGGCGAGATTGAATGTCCGGGCGTTCTTTGCCGTCAGGGGCATCTCCCATGTTCACGACCTGGACTTCCTGGAACCGGATCGGAGCGTCGAGAACAGAATCCGTGAGAGTGCGCTGAGAGGCCGGGTGACGATCTGATGTTGGGTGATATCGCATCCAGAACTGCCAGCATGGAAACCGCCGTCCTGGATAGACAGCAGCACCAGCGCCCAATCGTGGTCGAACCCGGTGAAGATATACTTTGCTAGCGGGTGAACCGGCGTCGGCGTGATACCGTCCTTTGGATATGCAGGCACGAGCGATGTAAGGGATACGACGGGACCGTGAGCCGGGGCTACAAGAGTGTTTTTGTGCACGATTTGGCCGGGATTTGGGCCTAGCGCCTATGTCTCACCGGCCACCGCATCCGTTCAAGGATCTCGTTGACCGCCTTGAGATCGAACTCCTCGGCATGGTAAGAACCGCCCGCCCAACCACGAAAATGCCCAGATTTACGGTGACAACGCCGCCCACATCCTCTCGCTGCCCATTCCAATCGCTCCTTCTTGCCGTACTCGATTCGACATCGTGGTCCCGGATCTAATCTGATTGCCGACAAGGAGTAGGGACAGATACGCCTCCACAGATGCCGGAACATGGTATTATCTCGAAGAAAGGATCACCGACCATGCGGCATCTTCGGTTCGTTGTGGCGTTGTCTCTTTCCGCTGCTATGGCACAAAATAGCCCCAACCTGGAATGGCCCCAACAGCCGAATGGATTTGGCGGGTTGAAGTTTGGGTCATCCAAGGCAGAAATTGAAAAGCTCCATCGCCTCGAATGCGGAACGGAGGAGGTGCGGGAGAAGTCTTACTTCGCAAGAATACCGAGGTTGCCACCGGCCCAAGCTGATCCGCAAGAGACCTCATGTATTACTCACATCGATGCCTGGGGAATACAAGTCGAGGCATTTGTGACATTCAGATCGAACGCTCTCGCCTACATCCACATTACCTATCCGGCATCCTACTATCTCACGCTTAAAGCTGACCTTCTGAAGGTATATGGTCCGACAAAACAGGCGTTCCAGTCCAGGTACCCCACCGGTCACGAGGTGCAAACTGAGACGCTGTCCTGGTTCAGCACTGAAGTCTTCGCTTCCCTTCAGAGCGACAATCCAAGCACACTCGGTAAGGACGGTTCGGGCAGACCTTATGATGTCGGAGTGTTTTTCATTGCCCAATACGAGTACCTAAAGGACACCGGCTACGAAAAACGGATGCGAGATCCAGTGTCGGCCAAAGGTCAGTTATATCAGTTCACCCCGGCTATGAGAGTCATCGACACACATCCGGTAAGCGTGGCAGCAACCTCCAGTACCTTGGTCTTCAAGTTCAAGGACGGGCGTACCCTAACCTATCCAAAGCACCCTATCGACATCGGCCAACTTCGATGCTCCTACACAAAACTGGGCGACGACAACTACAAATATGAGTACGTCTTCGATAACCGACAGGTGACTCAGGTGTCTGTTGGGAATGTTTTTCAGTGTTGTAATTTTGCTGTCGATACTGTCAGGGAAGGTCAGATGAGGAGGCCCGGTCGTGATCCCGTTTTCGTTTCGTGGCCCGCCCTCAGTCCTCTGGATCAGCCGCAGTTAGTGGAGCGTGCCCAGAACGCAAAGTATACGCTGTTGTCGCCCTACTCGCCAGGGCTGGTACATATGACTTTAAGGTCTGAAGACACTGAGGCACCCGATGTACCAGTTGATCTGGACGAGGAGTCAAGGCAATTCGTAGGGGAAACGGTCGCCCAAGATGCACGTACAGTTCAACGGCTTGTAATTGGCCCCGCTTTTGGGGGGGTCACACGAATGAAAGTGCTCAATGAAGTTCACCGTTGGATCTATGACGAGGGCTTCACATTCTTGAAGCCGCTCTTTCAGGTGGGCGTTGGCATGGACCCGAAACCGACGCTGGACACTCTGTCGCCGTCTACCGAGTTGGAACGTCAGATCGTGGCCTGTCTGAGGGACATTCTGTAGGAAGTCAGCCGCCGCATGTGGGTACGATTTCGGATATGAGCGCAGTGTAGTGCAGCGGCAGGGCCTCGGTGTGGGTCGTGGCGGTACTGGCGGCGGCAGCGGCATGGATGACTAACGCCACTCCCCGGTTCTTGTTCTCTATGGAACTGCGAGAAAATGAAACCAGAGTGCCCCCCCAACTCCAGCCGATGCCCCTGGCGCAACTGGCCGAGCCGTTCGACCACCCGGACTGGATCTTTGAGAACAAGTACGACGGCTTTCGGGCGCTGGCCTACGTGGAGAATGGCTCTGGCAAGCTCGTGTCCAGGAAGCGCAACGTCTACAAATCCTTCCCGGCTCTCTGCAACGCCCTGGCCGGTTGTCTCCATGTCCGCGATGCAATCCTCGACGGCGAGATCGTTCACCTGGACGCCTCTGGCAAGCCACAGTTTCATGCACTTCTCCGTCGCCGTTCCCCGCAGCAGTTCGTTGCCTTCGACGTGCTTTGGCTCGACGGCAAGGATCTGCGGACGCTACCGCTGCTGGAGCGCAAGAAGATTCTCCGGTCGGTCGTGTCAGCCGGATCAGCGCCAGTCTTGTATGCCGACTACATCGACGGCAAGGGAATCGAATTGTTCCGGGCCGTCTGCGACATGGACCTCGAAGGCATCGTCGCCAAACGCAAGGACGGGTCGTACACACCGGAAGCGACGACCTGGGTCAAAATCAAGAACGCCCATTACAGCCAGGGCGAGGGGCGGCGGGAGTTGTTTGAGAAGCGGCGGGCAGTGGGAACGTAGACCGCCGCTAGCATTGATTGGGTTCAGGACGGGCAATCGCAATCCGTTTCAGCCGTCTCGTCGAGTTCCAAAGTCTCCAATACGGTCTTGCCAACGTGTGGAAGGTACGACCGTGAATGCAGAACGCCTTCTCAGAGGCAGTGTGCCAGTTCAGGACAGTGTTGTGCCGACCCCCATTGGAGATGAAGAGGCGTAGGTCGGGTTTCTTAGTGGGCATCGTAGATGCTGGCACGAAGTTTGTCGGAACGACAACCGTGCCATTCCTTTTCATTGTGCTCTGGCGTATAATCCGAATGATGGCTCATATTTGTGCAGCCCTTGTATCGCTCGGTCGGGCCGCTCTGCTGTTCGCGTCTGACCACAGTTCGTCGGCCAACCATTGAGGACAGCAGACGAAATGGGATCACAACCGAGAGTGGGCAAACCGACACTCGACCCGCAGACGGCTATTAACATATTGCGGCGTCAACTGGCGGTTCCAATCGAATCTATGCCGTTCGATGGTCCGGGAGTGGAGAAGTGGTGGAACCTCACTGAGAGAATCGTCGAGGAGGCATTCGGCGCACATCATCGCAACTTCGGCCAATTCGTCTTCTCCGTGAGCCACGGGAGTGCAACACGAGAGCAGCAGCAGCAGTATCACATCGAGACCGTGAGAGGGAAGAAAGCGCTGCTACAATCCTTCATCGAACAACTCGAATTGTTGGCGGTGCCGGGGCATCGGAGTCTGCCGGGAGAGAATCAAATGATTGTCCGCACGAACGACGAAGGAAGAATAGGCGTGTCCGCTGGCGGTTCGAGAAAGGTGTTTGTTGTGTACGGCCAGGATAAAACCGCCCGAACGCAATTAGAGGCAATGCTGAGACGATGGGACCTTCAGCCTCTTATACTGGATCAACTCCCGTCGAGCGGCATGACTGTCGTAGAAAAGGTGATACAGTACAGCCACGATGACGTTGGTTTTGCGGTTGTGCTGGCAACCCCTGATGACGAAGGCAATCGTCGGGGAGCAACGAAGGAGAAGAAGAGCAGAGCGAGGCAAAATGTGGTGCTCGAACTCGGTTTAGTTCTCGCAAAATTGGGCAGGCCAAGAGTTGCGATTCTCCTAAAAGATGCGCCCAATATGGAGAAGCCATCCGACATTGATGGCTTGATCTATCTTCCGTTTGAAAAGGATGTAGAGGAGATCAAGGTAAAACTTGCTCAGGAGATGACCGATCAGGGACTTCTGATTCCCGTGCAAAAGCTGTAGCAACTAAAAGTGCAATAAGGTGCTACTCACGCCCGTTATCCTGTTTGGAATGCTTATCATGTGTCCATCAAAGATATTCAATACGTTCAATGTGTCATTGTAGGTCCAGAATCCCCGCCATCCAACTCGCCGCCCTCTTCTCGTGTATCCCACATCGCAGCCAGGGCATCGCTGGTGGCGTCGAGGAAAGCAAGTCACGTCATCCAGCATCTTTGTGATCTGCCGAATCTCTCCATGGGCGAAGGCGACCTCCCGGAACGCCTCAAAACCCTCGATCACGCCGAACCAGCCGATGATGGCAGTCAGTCCAGCAGGGCCGGATTCCACGTCAACAATCCCAGGCCGGTCCCACCCCTGAACGCAACAGCCTTCCCAAATTACCAAACCAAGCATTGGGCGGGGATCGGTGTCGAAAACTTCCGCACCGGCCCCAACAGACGAGTCAAAGGCGTCGGCGTAGTCAGTCCAGGACGCTCTAGCCGGTGCCGCTTCGTAACTCATTTTTCGTAGGTGCGAAATGACGATGACCAGTCACCCCAGCCCCAACAAACGTCCTATTTCTCGTAAATTGGGCGATAGCACCCAACTTCTGCCGAACTCTTTACTTCGCACCATAAGAAAGCTTATGATGTATTCGTGAGCGAACTCCTACCGGCAGTTCTCACCCCCTCCTTACCCTCCACCCAGGCCGACAACGACGCTCAACTCATCGAACTCTGGCTCCACGGTCGCAGCGCCAACACCCAAGCCGCCTACCAAAACGACATCGCCCGGTTCTTCCGGTTCGTGGGCAAGCCGCTCCAACAGGTCATCCTCCGTGACTTCCAGAACTTCGCAGACTCGATTCAAGGTTCCATCAGCACAAAGCGCCGGGTCATCGCTGCCGTGAAGAGCCTGTTCAGCTTTGCCCTGAAACTCGGATACGTCCGGTTCTCCGTCGCCGCCGCCGTGCGTGCTCCAAAGGCGATGGACAAGCTTGCGGAACGCATCCTGCCCGAAGCCAAGATCCACGAGATGATCGCATTGACGCCAGAGGGCCGGGACAAGATGCTGCTGCGGATACTCTATGCGACCGGCGCTAGGGTATCAGAAATCTGCGCTATCAAATGGCGGCACGCCCAGGCGAACGGTGACTCCGGGCAAATCACGCTTTTCGGCAAGGGCGGCAAGACTCATGCGGTTGTGCTGCCAGCTTCACTTTGGAAGGATCTCTCGGCGTTCCGTGGCGAGGCTGAAGACGATTCATCGGCCTTTCCCTCTCGGAAAAGCGGCGGGCACCTGGACCGGTCACAGGTATTACGGATCGTCCAGCAGGCGGCACGACGGGCCAAGATCAAGGGGAAGGTGTCACCGCACTGGTTTCGTCATGCTCACGCCAGCCACGCCATGGACAGGGGTGCCGGGATTCATCTCGTCTGCGCTACGCTGGCTCACTCCAGCATTGCGGTTACCGGGCGGTACCTTCACGCCAAGCCCATCGAGAGTTCGGCAAAGTTTTTGGCGGTCTGAGGTTCATCGAACCGGTAATAAAGGCACCTACAACCGCCTACGATGGAAAGCGTCTCCAGAGTTATCCGTGAGTGTTGGAGCCGTTCCTGTACGAAGATCAAGATCGGCTGCTGGCGGCGCTCAATGAGAAAGTGATCGGACCCGCAGAAGCAAAGGCGAAGGGGCAGACCGGCACGCTCAAGCGTTGAACCCGCAGACTACATCGACCCACCCCAAGTGGTCTGGATGCCGGTCTCCCGCTCCAGGGGAACCACCTGCCACGCAAGGTTTTCAATCTCCGGTTCGCGCACTCCACCGCACCAGGGCCGCAAATCTCTTCACATCGCCCAACGTCTTCCCGATAGCCGTGGAAGCTCCGATGCCGCCCGCCCTTGTCGTGCTCGGATTCAGCCAGCCAGTCGAAGCCGCAGCCATCTCGAATCCGTCTGAATCTGAAGCGTGGTACGAGCATCAAGCCCCCACGCGAGATAATAGCACCCGGCGCGATAAGGGTAGCCGACGTTTCTACGGCGCGGAAAAGATGGTCCGTTGTGCTGATCCTGCCCAAAACACGCGGTTTGCTCCGGATGGCCCTCTGTGATAGTCTCTATCGGTGGAGGAGTGAGATGAAATTTCTTGTGACTGTAACACCGCGTCGTCTTCAGATGCCACCCGTCGCCATGATCGATCAAGCGCAAGCGTGGATCAAAGCTAAGATTGCGGACAAAACCGCTGATTGCTCTTATGCGTTTATCACTGGTGGCGGTGTAGGCATCTTCAATGCTGACTCAACTGATGCAATGATGAAGTTGCTTATGAACTATCCTGGTTATCCATTCGCAGACTTCAAGGTAGACCCACTCTGCGATATTAATATGGCTCTGGAACAGGTAAAGGCAATGATCCAGCGGGCGGCAGGGGTTTAGGATATTCTTTTCAAGGTCTGATTTACTCCACCGTCAGCCCTTCGCGGATCATCCCTTCGACCAGATCCAGGCGTATCTGGCTTCAACAGCAAAAGCGGAACGCCCAAGGCAGTGCCAGGATTCGGTCGCTACACTTTCGGCCACAAACGCCCCGGCTGTAGGGCCTCGAAAATGGTGCTGTCCTCCAAGCGCATTCAGGGTGATTTGGTTGGTCCGCTCAAACCGAGGACCCACATCGCCAGAACTTAATCCGCCAACCATTTTGCCAAATCTCCAGGCAGGTTGGCAGCGCACAATGACGCTTTCCTGATGCTCAATCCAATCGACGCATCGGACGCCGGTTCGGTGTCCTGCTCGACCCCTGTATGCACAAAGGAATATGACGAGGTCTTCCCGCCTGTGCTGCTGCCGGATGGTAGTGCGCCACTCCCGTCGAGGAATCAGGAGGAGAGTTCCCCGGCAAGTCCCGACTGCCATCCATTCACGATGCTATCAAAATCGCCGTGATGACAGCCGGAACGGGCAATCGCGAGGGGAGCAACGGTGCCTCCGACCCACCAAAGCACCGAAAGTGGCGCAAAAACGGGCTTGGGCAGACATCCGCCGCTCCCGTGAACAGATTACCTTCCGACCGTGGATGAGTAACAGTTCTGGCGGTACCAAAGTGGTACTACCAAGTCGAGCAAATAGACCTGACCGCCTTACCGCTGATTCACGCCTGGACCGGTCGTTGGCTGCTGCAATTGCTTGTCCAGGGCGGTTAGCTGATCGGACAAGTCATTGAGTTTGGCCTGTTCGGTCTGAAGCTGGCTCGTCAGTTCGATTCCTGCGCCCGCTGCTGTTGGTCAGAGGCAGTCTGTTGCTCCAGTTCCATGGTCATTGCCTTGCTTACCCTTTCAATTTCCTGTCGGTGCGTCCGGTCTCGCTTCTGGCTGAGAAACGGTGTGCCGATCAACAGTAAGCAGCACGTTCCAACCCGACCTATGCACAGGGCTGATGCTGCCGGTGGGACTGAGGCAGCACACCATTTGGAACCCCTGAGAATCCTGCGTTAAAACAGTAGGTCCGCGGAGTTCGCAGCTTCGCGAGCCGATTCTCAGAGGCCACCCAAATGGTTAACAGACAAGAACAGGATAGCGGCCGAAGGCCCGCTAATCAAGGGGTTCATGATGTTGTTCGGGGACCCAATAAAATCAATGCTTCCACGCCCTATGACTTCAGCGGGAGGAACCTGACTCCCTACGGCGGGCTGCTACCGGTGATCACCATGCTGGAGAAACTCGGATTCCAGTCCCTGGTAGAACAGACCGTGACTTCAAAGCGGATTCCCCGCGTCATGGACCTGTACCGATTCATGCTGGGCATCGTGCTCGGCCTCTACATCGGCTTTCCGCGGCTGAACCAGTTGCGCTTCATCGCACGCGATCCGATCCTGACGGGCATTCTCAAAGTGACCAAACTGCCGGTGCAATCCACCTTCTGGAGATTCGTGAACGCGCTGCATCGCAACGTCGCCCGGCAGGTGCTGAGCATCATGCGGACCATGCGCCAACGGGTCTGGGAAGCGGCCAACGTGAAACTGGAGGTCGTCACCATCGATACCGACACCACGGTGCACACGCTGTACGGGCAACAGATGGGCGGACGCAAGAGCTACAACCCGAAGAACAAAGGCAAGAAGAGCTATCAGCCGATGCTGACGTTTATCGCCGAGACGCGAGAATACGTCTGGGGTGAGTTGCGCAATGGTGACCGGCCCACCGGCAAACAGATCGGCGATCATCTGCGGAATGTGCGCGCAGCCCTGCCGCCGGGCGTGAAGCAGGTCTATGGCCGGGCGGATTCGGGATTCTACTGCCGGGAAGCCGTCGAAGGATATGAAGAACTCCATGCCCGATTTGTGGTCTGTGCGCGCAAAACGGCCCGCTTGGTCGAGGAACTACGCCAAGCCGAATGGAAGCCATCGCTCAAGACCGATGCCGACGCGGAATGCGAATTCCGTTACCAGCCGGACGGATGGAGCAAGCCATACCGCTTCGTGGCCCTGCGCAAGCAAAAACCACGCGAGGAGTTGGAAGCCGAGGAGACCGAGCAGTACCAGTTGTTCGAAACCAGTCAGTACAAGTACCGGGTGTTCGTCACCGACTTCATCGAACCGATTGATTTCGTGGTCTGGTTTTACGGCCAGCGTGGCGGCGCCGAAAATCTGATCAAAGAGGCGAACAACGATGCCGGGCTGGCGGCGCATCCCTCAGGCCGCTTCGACGTGAACAGCAACCACTTCCAGTTGACCATGCTGGCCTATAACCTGAACTGCTGGCTGATGCTGTTCAACCGCGAGCCACAGACTGATGCCACCGCACTGAGGCACACCACCCTGGCGACTGCGCGGCTCCGCTTCCTGTTCGTGGCGGCCAAGATCTGGCGGCACGCGGGCCGCACTGGCGTAAGCTACGGCGATCACTATGAGGAGAAGGGTGTGTTCGAACGGCTGATGGATCGGCTGCGCCGGATTGCGCCGTGCGCGCAGGGCTATGCGCCCGTGATGGTTCCGGCCCTGCGCTGAATGGATTCCGCCGGGCCTTTCAGCGCCGTGCATAGAAATTTATGCGCGGCTCCCAAGCGCAACGAAGCAAGCGACTTCGGCGCTTGGCTCGGCGGGATCAGACTTTCAGGAGGGTGATAAAGCAGCGAAAATCGAACTGACATACTCAACCACGGCCAGCATCAGCCGAGTGGACAACCGCTCGACACGCTGATTGTGTGCATAATCCAGGTCCAATAATCCATGCTGCCGTGGCGTGCCGGTAAAAGAGAGATCGCATGTCCTGAGTGTAATGGATTTCACCGGTCTTTGCGGTTCGATACAAGCCAACTCTGGTCGCCGGAATGGATTGGATATGGAAGTCTCGGACCACTGATGAGAAAACAATTCTTCCAGGGAATCGAAGACGGGTGTAGTATGGATGACAGCATCGGAATTTACGATGGGAGAAAGCGAGGCAAATTAAGTTACATGCCCACACGAAAATTTACGACTGAGATTTTGAATGCTGCGATTCTGGGGCTAGAGTCTCAGAAAGACAAATTGGATGTCCAGATCGCAGAACTCCGACAGATGGTCGACGGTAACCGCCCTGCACCCGCTGCCGCGCCGGAAGTTGCCCCACGCAAACGGAGAAAGCTGAGTCGAGCAGCCCGTGCCAGGATCGCTGCTGCTCAACGCAAGAGATGGGCCGAAGCGAAAAAGCTGTCTGGAGCACCAGCCGCACCAAAGGCTCCCAGGCGCAAACGGAGGCTCTCGGCGGCGGGTAGAAAAGCAATAGGCGATGCCACCCGCAAGCGTTGGGCGGCAGTTCGAGCGGCGAAGAAGACAAAATCGGCGTAATAGGAAGACGGTTCGGCACCGGCACCCGCTCAAGCTGCTGGATGAAAGCAGGCGATGGCGTCAGATGTATGGTGAGTTCCGCCGATAATTGTGGAATGGATTAGGCAGGCGCTTGACGCTCACGATGGCGAGAGGAGAGCCGCAGCAGTTGCTTTTTGCCTTGTGCGACACTACATCAAACCTTGGTTCGACGGGGAGCAGTTTTGATGGATCTGTCGAAAGTCATTAAAGAATTACGGTCTCAGAAAGAGCGCATCGAGCAGGCAATTGCTGCGCTAGAAGAAATCCGGGGGGCGCACGTTGAAAGACGCCAGCAACCTGCTCCGGTCAAAGATCGCCGTGGTCGCAAATCAATGGGCGCAGAGGAACGCAAGCAAGTCGCCGCTAGGATGAAGAAGTACTGGGCGAACCGGCGCAATAAGGCTAAAAGCTGACCTCTCGCATCGGGACCGAAGTGGATGGCCGCTGGAAATCCACCCCTGAGAACTGTCGCAGCGCAAGAAAGTCACCGCCGCCGCACCGAACGTCTATAATTTGCCTTATGCCACTCGACCGACACAAACTCGCAATCGCTGCGGCGATCCTCTTTTCCGGGACGGCTGTGCTGGCGCAATCGCCTGCTTGTGACGAGACATTGTGGGACCACGTCTGCAACCCCGCTCGTCTGGTGGGTCAGCAAAAGTGCGTCACTGTGACGGGAACTATCGTAGACGCCACCGCCAATCAGAAGACCCACCGCAAGGACGGAGTTCGCCACGAGCCCGATGGCGACATTCATGGCTGGCTAAAGTTGGACCCAGGTCAAGAGAAATTCCTGAATGCTGGAAACAAGACCCACGAAAACGGAAACCTTGTGTTCGAGATCGTGTGTCTGCTTCCCGTGAGCCAAGACGATGCCAAAGCAGCCTGCACTTTCACAGTTCAGTGAAGATACCACGAGTTGGCTCTCATGTGGAGATCACCGGCACCTGGGTCCAAGACATGGAGCACGCCAAGTGGTTTGAGATTCACCCGGTGACGAGTATTGTGGTCAAGTAATACGGAACGGCCTGAAATGCGCCTGGGATGCCAGAGTGTCATCCCGGCCCGGAGAATCGCACCAGAGGCTTCCTGTACGTTCTGCCGGGGTTCTGGTGGGCGGATGAGTGACAAAGATCTGCTCCGTGGTCGCCGTGGTCGCCGTTGTCGCCGTCGTGTTCACCGGCAGGGCATACTACGGCGCAACGCCGGGTACAAATCAGGCTGACCCGCACCGATGTTCATGGCCGCTCTTCTTCAGCGACGGATCATGAGTAATCCGTTCAGCGGAACTCGGTTCGGACGAGCGGTGTACCGAAATTGTCACTTCCGGGTACACAACGTTTTGGAAGATCCGGTACCTGATGGAGTCCAGAATTCCGTGAAGGGTGACACACAAGCGGCAACCCTCCAACTTGCACTGCTTTCGGTGGTCAATTAGAGATTGAAGATAGGCAACGATTTCACCGTCGCTACTCACCGCATTCACCACTCCTGCAAGCAAGGGTTTGCAGGCATCTTCCCCCTTGGTCGCAGAGTAGCTTCCGGGCTTGGGGCAATGATAGCTCTGGGGGTACCCGTTAAGTACCGTTAGTAGGGGGGTGAATGGCCTTCGCAACCGAAAATCCGTCGAATCGTGCAACAGTTGGAGCGGGAAGAGCGCCCTCGCCTCGATTGTAGCGATCATCGCCACCGGTAAGCTCAAGGTGAAAAATGCGTCTAAGCTGCCGCTGTCACCTCAGCCGGTACAAGTGTCCGCAGTTCAAGCCGCATCCCATCGAATAGCTTCAGCAAGTCCGTGACATCCACAATTCCCAAGCCATATCGATAGAACACCACCTGGAACTGGACCATCATCATGCTGTACGCAAACGTCATCTGGCTCCGCATCACCGCCGAGGCCAGATCGGGCCGGTCGTGCTTCGACTGCACCATGAGAACCTTGAGTGCCACGCAGATGCGTTTGAAATCGGTATCCAGGTGGCGCAAATACCCCCGGACGATTTCGCAGCGTTGAAGCCGGAACTTGGTCGCCATCTGCGGCGTGAAGCCCGGTTGTGTACGTAGGAAATGAAGATCCTTTTTGTTGAGTAGGCGCAACATTGGGCGGTAGCGCTCGATGGACAGTTCGTCAATCCACTCTGCGGTCACCGGAAGGCGCAGGGGTGAAACGAAATGGCGTGCCAACTTGACCAACACCGCAACAAAGCAGATGAAGACCGCCGAGGCTGCGATGATAAAAGGCATAGGGAATGCCGCTTTGTAGTATGACCCACTGTCCGGTGCTGTCAACAGTGCCAAAGGTTATTAGTCCGGTTACCGAGATGTGAACTAAAGTTAACTCTCGGTGGAACGGCCACAAGCACCAGGACAAGGTCCAACTTTGAGAGGTGGGGATATTTCAATTCGACTCAGATTCGGGTAGTGCCGAGTCAGATCACCACATCCTTCGTGTCAGGTCTGAAGAGGCTCCTGCCGGAACCGCTGAAAACCACGAGCTTGCCGTTGCCCACCAGCGTGGCCGGAACCTCTGTCGGGTGCCTCCTCGACACTGGAGCAGCAACGCATCACGCCAATTTGAAACCGCCGACGCATACTTTTGCGCCATGCACTCCACGGTTTGCCGATGAAGTCGCCACCGTTCTAATTGCGTGAGATCGATCTTATTGAATTCCTGTTCGAGCCGTAGAGCATCGCCGAGACGATCACCAGCGGCGGTCATCTCCTGGTAAAGGACTCCAAGCCGGTTCCCGTCTTGCGTCCCCGTGTTCGTATCCACGGGAGCGCCAAGCATGCCATTCAAGACCGACTGGACCGCCGCCCTAAGAACGGGTTGATGCGATAGTGGCAATGTCATGCAGGTGTCCTTCTAAACAGCGTTTCCCGACAGCAACCCTGTCTATGCGATGCCAGAGATTGTCCGGATCAGCGGCTTTTCTGGCGACGGATTTGCAGAGCCGCTGATTCCGTGGGTTGCCCCCAAAAACGATCAGGAGCAGGCCAAGGCAATAGAATGCGAAGGATATTACGAATACCACGTCCAAGGCCTCATTTCAAATGCAACACAGCCCAATTGTCATACGAATTCAAATTCTGGCGTTAGTACTCTGTGTACCGTATCAGTTTCGATGATAACCAACGATAGCAGTACCGCAAGAGAACGGCGGATGCGATCACTGTCAGCCGGTGCTCACGCCACGCCTGCATCTGCCCAGACCGGGCAATCAGGGCGAACCGAAACGGTCTGTGAGGATTGCGAAGAACCCGTTCTTCACAGCGGCAACCGCATAGAAGCCTACCGTCCTCTACCGCTTTTCCCGGCGATGCTTCCATTGGAAAGACGCCATTGTTAATACCCGACTTAGCTCCTCAGTGTCAAAAGGTTTCTTCAATACGTCGTAAACCCCATGATTCAGGGCCTCCACCCAAAGGTACTCATCTGCAAGTCGGGAGGTAACGATCATAAGCGGAGGATCTGGGTGCGCCGAGATCTGCTCCATCAAATCTTTCCATGTACCAGGAAGCAATTCAGACTCGCAGAGGACGATTGAAATGCTCTGCTCTTGTAATGCTGAAAGTGCCGCTTCGAAGGTCAGCGCCGCACTCACCAGCCAATTGAACCTCGACTGCCGTGTCTGCTTGGCATGAGTGAGAAGGTCGCTCAAGAGTAGATGATCGTCCTGGGCAGGGCTGACGGAAAGGACGGTCATAGCCCAGGCTGGATCGGTCTCATAGCCTTTGGCTGCACCGTGCCTCGGCACGACTGACTCCTTGCACGCCAATGCGAAGAACAGCACATCCGTGCTGCTGAAGAAGCCACTCGGCAACTGGGTTCAGAAGTGTCGCATCCGGCAACTCCCGTCGCCACGATTGTCAGCGCAGGACCCTGCTCCGCAGTCTTAATTTACGGAGCTTTGTCCTCGATGCCAGTTTCAGTCTACACCCACTTGTGCCTTTCGGTGCCACAAGTTTGCCAAGCTCTTCGGAGGACTCTTTAGGGCTAATGCAAGGATGATTCCGACGTGGACGTGCTGCTCAGTACCGGATCGAAATTGCCGGTGCTTTTGCTGGAATGCAGTGGGCGCTATTTTGGGTGATAGAGAGTGCCAGTCGAGTAGGTGGTGTCGCAAAAGCCAACAGGCTGTGGAAAATTGGACCGGATTGGCCCCTCATTTGGCTGGAAATCACTGAAATTTCAGGACACGGATGTCAATGCACGGGTGGCGTCAGCAGATAGAATTGAATTCTGCTGGCTTTCAGGATAAAAATGTCCGATAATACCGGAGGGTCCGTTCCATGAAATCCGAACCCCTATCGATGTACTGTGAGTGCGGTAGGCCCGCTTCGGAATTCACGCAAGTCGATCTGACGGACGATCATCAATTGATGTTTCGCTGGTGGTGCGACGACTGCGACAAGCCGGTGTACAGCCTTAAAGGGCTTGCCGAGTGTTGGCGGGAGTGTCCTCCCAGAGACGAAACGGTACCATCAGAACCGCTCGATCATTCCAGCATGGTGTCGGAAGACCTAATGTTCCTGGGCACGATGGGAATCAGGCTTCCCTGCGATGAGGAAAGGGACTGAGAAGGAGCGTCTATCCAGGTATGCCGGTTTCTTTGGTTGTTGATGACGAGCCATCCGTTCGGAGGTTTATCAGCACCGTCCTGGAACGGGAGCATTTTCAAACTCTGGAAGCCGAAGATGGTGCCCGCGCCCTTCAGATTGTCCAAGAACTTGATGGCGGCTTGGATTTGATCGTCAGCGACATCCAAATGCCGAACGGCGATGGATTGAGCCTTGCGCACGCCGTCAAGGAGTCGTTCCCGGCTGTACCGGTCATTTTGGTGTCCGGGTATTGCGTCCCAAGCGGAGATTTTGAGTTCGTCCAGAAACCATTCGGCCCTGCCACCTTGGTGAAGGCCGTGCGAAAACTGTTCACAAGCAGACTGACTACCGGTCTGCCAGATTGATCGGACGCGGTTTGGGGGGCTAAATCGTTGTCGCAAATTCCACCGGCCCCTACCAAAGATATTAACCAGACCCCCAAAGTGGGGTGTTGTCCAACGGTAGAAACGTGGTGTACTGGACATTGGTCCAAATTTAAGACTGGAATATCTGAAAGATCACATTGGGCGTAAAGAGCAGTCTCCAAAGGGAATTGCGGGCTCTTCGTTTTCAGGCTCAGCAACTCGATTTAACGATTAAGGCTCTGGAAGCACTCCAGAGGATTCGTCAGCGTGGAACGCTCCGCTCAGAGGCTTCAAAGTGAACAGCACGTGGATGGATGATCGACCAGTGATCGCGCACTGCTTTCAGTGCGGCGGAAATGTTCAGACGAGAGCGTTCGTACGTGGCAAAGTGTTTTGCCCACCGTGTCGTGACGCCCGGAGACGAGTATCACTCAATCGATCAAATGACCGGGCACGACAAAAACGCTTGGCTGGTCAGCAACCCACAGACCGCTTTCTGTTCCAGATCAACCCACTAGCTTTGGAACGTTCACTACTTTGGAAGCGCAGGGCCGAAGATGTGAACGGTCTGCGAGAGTTGGGGAGTGTCAGCCCGCTCTCGACAGGGACAACCGGATAGAAGCGAACTACCTGCTTCAAACCATCCCCTTCTCAGTGTCATCGGGCTTCAATTCCACGATATAATGAACTTCATTCCTTTTCTCTCCAGGAGGTATGAATCGGGCGAGGACTACTCCAACCACACCTTCCTTGATGAGAACGGTGTCACCGATTTCGAGCCTCGGTTCATCGGAGCGCCGTCTGAGCGTTTGGCGTGGGGTTTCCTTCATTCACATTTCCATTGTGGCGCACCATGATTGATGTTTTGCGGAAGTTGCGGGGGCAAGCAATGACCGCACGGCAAATGCTCACCCTATAGGGCCGGTCGTGGTGGCGCTGGTGCCGCATGACTCCGTGCGCCAGCAACCCGCCGCAAACCAAGACCGTGAACACGTCGCCTGTTAGACAAACTCTTGTCCTTGAAGGGAACTTTCGCCGACGGAAGGTCGAGCGTTGCGAAATATCCTTCGGAGCAAATCGGAGAAGGAACCCCACATCTCGCTCGACCTTCGCAACAATTATCGACCTGATCCTGGCGGTTAATACTGTATTCTTGGGGGGTGGCGGTGTATCGCCTTTGTGGGGAGTTCAAAGGTACTACTGGTACTTGCCCGCAAAAGCAACCGAGACGCCGGGAACGTCGTCGCGTTCAATCACTGAACAAAAGCTACCAACGCTTGCGCACAAAGCCAGCGCCGCCTGGACGATCCGTCTTTGAGCGTGCTTCGTTGAGGTTCAACGTTCGGCCCCCAAAATCCGTACCATTCAGGGCACTGATGGCTTTCGCCGCTTCAGCATCGTTGCTCATCTCGACAAATCCAAAGCCCCTTGGTTGTCCCGTGTCACGATCCGTCACGATATTAACCCGCTCCACGGTTCCGTATTTTTCAAACAGCGAACGGAGCATGGCTTCCGTTGTTGCAAAACTGAGATTCCCTACATAAATGTTCTTCATTCCTGACGTCTTTCTCTGCCGCCAACGACCGGCGCTGCACGCCGAATCACGTTGTAGCCGCCAACCGGTCCCACGTTCATCGTACAGCGTTGCAACATCAGGTGGTTGTGATGGCACCGGATCGATACGTAGTGCTTGGAGTTCTCAATCGTCTTCACTCCCGCTCTGTCTCTCCCGTGAAGCCGATTCTGCGGGCTTCCTGTCTGATGGCCGGGGAGAACTGCTCTGCTACCACGATGGTCAGCACTTGGCTCCAGGGAATGAGCATCCTGACCGGATTCAGCGCGAGGTTTTCCCTCTGCTTATCCGTATGCACCTCGATCCACACGCCCGTCGCTCCTTCGGCGTCTAGCACCTTAGCAAACAGAATGTGGCTTTCGTCAACTCCACGCATGTCTGACTGAAAGCCTTGGTCCTGGCGAAGAAACATCTTCACGCCGTGTAGATTTAGCCAAGTTCGATTGACCACGACTGCGACACTTGCATTTTTGTCAATTTGCATTTCTGAACCTCCACCTGTTGGCGATGGCGAAGCTGGAACTCAAGATTAGCAACGCCTTGAGCGCCGTCAACGACCAGACTTTATTCCCGATCTGCGGAGCCGAACCACAATCGGTGCTGCTTCCCAAGGGCAAGCCCCGATCCAGGTTTGTGCAGATCGAGCCCGTTCTTGGAATTTCGCTACCAACGCTTGCGCCAAGAACCAGCGCCGCTGGGACGATCCGTCTTCGGACGGGCCTCACTGACGGTCAGCGTTCGGCCTTCAACGTCCTTGCCGTTGAGGGCGGCAATGGCTTTCAAGGCTTCGCCGTCGTCACTCATGTCAACGAACCCAAACCCTTTGGCTCGTCCCGTACTACGGTCAGTCATAATCCTGACTCGCTCAACTGTTCCGTAAGCTTCAAAAAGCGAATCGAGAACCGCTTCCGTGACCGAAACATTCAAGTTGCCAACAAATATGCTTTTCATATGCTAAAGGTCTTCAATGTTGTAGTGAATCCTACGCCAACGCTGCCGTAGGTATTAGTTTTCGTGGCAGCGTGAGGACCCTGTACTGCTGCTGCCAATGCAGCCAAGCTGAAGTGAGAACGCGTGTCACCTCCGTTAGGTCAAAGGGCTTCGCCAGCACATCGTAGGCTCCCACGTTAAGAGCTTCTGCCCATAGGAAATCATCGGCAACCCAACAAGTCATGATGAGAACAGGCGGAATCGCAAGGAGCCGGGTTTCGTCCAGCAGTTGTGTCCACGTACCCGGTAACAGGTCGTGCTCACAGATTACCAGCGGAACTAGGTGCGCCCGCAAGAACGCTGACGCAGATCGAAGACTCAGAGCGTTGTGAATCCTCCATTGGTCACGGCCCAACAAACTCGCCAGATTATCGTGGTCGTGTTGAATTGGGCTGACCGATAGTACTGCAATGACTTCCTTACCGATTGCGATTCGGGGCGGTACGTTAACTTGTTGGTAACTAACTGGTATAAACATCAGGTTGACTCTAGTGCTGCATGTGTTCGAGCCATTCGACTGGATGTGAGCGAACCTGGGAATGCCGCTCAAAAATATCCGCCCACTTTGGGTCATCGTCCCTGAAATTGAGGAAGGTTCCGACTGTGCCTTGGCAAGACCCCTTTGCAAGAAAGACCGAATCGCCTTTCCGAAATGTTGGCACTTGAAAAAGGTCGGGTGATAGTAGAGTATGGAAGCGTAGCATGTCGTTCCGTCCTTTCTGGCAAGAGACATCAGGGACGGACGATTCAGCGGGCCGGAAGAATAGCTATTCCAATCCGCTCTTGGTGGGAAATGCCAGCTTTAGTATAGCAGGTTTCAGATATGGCAATCCTAAATGCTGTCCCCCAATCCGTTGCGATTCTGAGCATAGTGGTGGAATTGACCACAGATTGTTCGGGAGCCGGTCGCCAGACACGAGTGGAGTTCACTATCCCGGCTCTTGGCATCCACGCCAACGGCCTGGAACCCAAGCACGGGCATTCTTCAATCGTCCCCGGCAGCACCTCTGGCCGGTTACCGAAAATGCGGTGGTTCGGCTGCTCTCTGGCGGCGTAGGAAAACAAAGATGAGACCACCAGCGGCAAGGACCAAAATGCCGCCGATCAAAACCAATTCCGTAGGCATAAACGAGTTCCCTTTCTTAGAAGTTCTGCTTCGTCTTACCGGCTGTGTTGCTGTCCACTCTTCTTGGTGTTTCCAACGGTTTAGCCGGTAAGACCATGCGCTCCCATTGCCCCAAAGTCTTCCAAACTGCTCCTGTTCACCCGATCCACTCGTTCAACCCAATGTTGCCGTCGAGGTCCAGATGGAAGAATCTGAACTTTCGCCCATCCTCCATCTGAAGCATCATGGTCTTTCGAACGTGACCTAAGACGAAGTAGGGATCATGTTCTGACCAAATCCGACCGGCGATGTGCCTGAACGCTGCGGCGGGTGACGTACCCGCTCTCGTATCAGGTTCGTCTTGGGTGATCTGGACATCGTATTTCGCCCAAAGTGTGTACCCATCCGGGGCTGTGACCACCCCGGTGCCCTGCAAGTGCTCAAGTAGTTTCAGTTTCATGAAAGTGTCAACCTTGCTTTCGGCTTTTACGATGAAGTTGTAGACGGGCTCGGTTTACCTTCAAGACTTTGCCGTTGAAGTCGGAGCCGTTGAGAGCGACGATTGCCTCTTCCGCTTCGGCATCGGTCTTCATCTGAACAAAACCAAACCCTCTGGGTAGACCAGTCCAGCGGTTAGTCATCATCTTGAACCGTTGAACTGCGCCGTGCTTCTCAAATAGCGATCGGATGTCCTGTTCGGCAACATTTGGACTGAGGTTCCCAACAAGAATGTTGTTCACAATGGCTCCTTTGTCGCAGATCGTACTTGGTTTTGCTTCTTCTGCTCGAACTCCTCATCACTTCTGGCGGCGAAGAGGTATTCGGAAGCGTGTCCTGCTTGCCGCCGCTCGTCAACTTGGGCGTCCGCAAATTGGGGGCGTCCTTCGATTCTTTCGATCGTGCCGTCTACTGAGATTGCGTGGAGCCTTGGCGCTGGCACAAAGTCGGGTGAATGTTGCGGCGTGGCGTTCCGTCCTTTCTGGCAAGAGACATCAGGGACGGACGATTCAGCGGGCCGGAAGAAAAGCTATTCCACTCCGCTCTTGGTGGGAGATGCCAGCTTTAGTATAGCAGGTTTCGGATACGGCAGTTCGATGCGTTACTTGAACTCGTTGCGAATCTCAG
>Ga0116219_10001129_pt1 | contig 25674 bp, 17 predicted proteins | sample Sb_taG_4_FD_91019 | JGI IMG/M metagenome (GOLD analysis project Ga0116219, IMG submission 91019) | Peat soil microbial communities from Weissenstadt, Germany - Sb_50d_6_BS metaG | ecosystem: Environmental > Terrestrial > Soil > Wetlands > Peat | place: Germany: Weissenstadt | collected 2010-09-21 | reverse complement strand
GGCCTACTTTCTGCTGGCCGAAGCCGCCATCGGCCGCGGCGAACTGGACGAAGCCATTACGCTCCTCGGCAAAGAGCTCGAAATCGATCCGAACTTCTCGATGGCATGGTACCGGTTGGGCGATGTGTATTCCCGCCAGCAGCATTGGGCGCAGGCGATCCCGCATCTGCAACGCGCCGTGTGGCTGAATCCAGATTTCAGCGGGCCATACATTCTGCTTGGAAAGTGCTATTACAATATCCAAAACTTCAGCAACGCGGAGAATATCCTGCGACACGCCGTGACACTGGATCCGAAGAACTACGCCGCCAACTTCCTGCTCGGGCGAACCCTCATCGCAGCAGGCCAGGCGGAAGAGGGAAGAGCGCTGTTGGAGAAGCTGAAATCGTTGCCCCACTAGACTCGCCTGGAACCAGCGCAGGTTCGATCACTTGCGGTTCATCATGTCCGTCAACTGTGCTTCTTTCGCGGCCTTGACCCTGGCTCCCTGAGCAAAGGCGGCTTTGCTGCCCTCCAGGTCGCCCGTCATCCGCAGAGTCTGCCCCAGCGTGTTATACGGGCCAGGATCTTCGGGCCGAAGGCGCACGGCCTCGCGCAGCGCGGAAAGGGCCTCGGTCAGCTCGCCCTTCTGCTTAAGAGCGGTTCCCAGGATGAACCAAGCCTCACCGTAATCCGGGCGCAGCCGTACGGCATCTTTCATCTGAGCAATGGTGCGGTCAAAATCACCGGATTGCCACCACGAAATACCCAGCGTGTAGTGGGCTTCGGCCATGTTCGGATCGAGTTCGATGGCCTTCTCAAACTCGGGCCTGGCTTGGTCGAGATCGTCCTTGTTCTTGAGAGCGAGGCCGAGATCATAGTGAGCTACGGCTAAGTCCGGATTTTTGGCGATCAGCGCGCGGAACTGCGCGATGGCGTGGTCCAGGTCGCCTTTTAGCAGATAGGCGCTGCCGATGTTCATGGCGGCGTTGACATTGCCGGGATCGCTTTCCAGCACATGCTGGAACTCGGCGATTGCCTTGTCGGCTTCGCGCGTCTGGACCAGCATGAGGCCATAGTTGTTTCTGGCGTCGAGGCTTCCGGGATTGAGCTGAGACGCGTGGCGGTAGGCGTCCACGGCGTGGGCGAGATCGTCTGCCTTCTGGTACGCTGCGCCCAGGCGGTTCCAGACATCCGCGTTGTCGGGCTGGAGTTTCGTAGCAGCCTCCAACTCGGTGGCGGCTTCAGCATACCGCCCGGCCGCCGAGAATGCGTCACCCAGATGGGAACGGTAGGCGAACGATTTTGGATCGAGACCGGCCGCCTTTTGCAGTTCCGAAATGCAGTGCGAGTAATCCTCGTTGAGGCAATATGCTACGCCCAGATGGTAATGGGCAACGGCGTAACCGTCGTTGAGCGCGACGGCCTTTTGGAATTCCTCTCGCGCTTCCGCATTGCGTTTCAGGACAGCCAGGAGAAAACCGACCTGGTCGTGTAACTCGGCCGACTCCGGCGCGAGATCGGTGGCTTTGCGAAAAGCATCGAGAGCTCCCATGGCGTCACCCTTAGCCATGAGCGCACGCCCTTCGGCCACCCTCTGCTGCAACTTCTCGGAGTTTTGTGCAGGGCTGATGACCACAGTAAACAGAAGAATACAGCAGGCAACCTTCATCCCGGCGAGAGACCTACGGATCAGTATAACCGTACTGTGACGCTGCCTTCCCGTCCTGTTATACTGATGCGCATACACAACACGAAGGGTGCCACATGCGGCTCAAAACTGGGCGAGGGCTTCGGGCAGTGGCTGTCCTCACGGGCATCACGCTCTCAGCAGCGATAGGGTGGGCACAGCAAGACGAGAACAGCGACCGCGCGGCATATGCCGCCAAGGTCCGTGCGACTTACAATTTCCGGTTCGGAAAGGACAAGATTTCCACACCCGGAAACTTGGCAGCGGAGGGCAACGACTTCATGCCGCCCAGCGCATTTCCGAGCGCGGAATACTGCGGGAGCTGCCACGCGGAAGCGTACAGCCAGTGGCGCCAGGCGCTGCATTCCAACTCTTTTCGCACGCCCTTCTACCGGACGAGCGTCAACATCCTGGCACGCACCAAGGGGATCGAATTCACGCGGCACTGCGATAGTTGTCACAACCCGATCGGCGTGCTTGCGGGCGGGTTGACTCAGGATTCACAAGTCGATCGCAGCTTCGACGAGGACGGCCTGAATTGCACCACGTGCCATTCCATTCAGAAGCTCGATTCAACCAGCGGGAACGGCGGATTTGTTTTGGGCATTCCGTCGGTCATGGTGGATGAGGATGGCAACCGGATTCCCGGCATAGTGCCGGATGAAGAGATCCGCAAACACCCCGACCGCCACTCGCGCGCGGTGATGCAAGGTTTCTACCGGACGCCGGAGTTCTGTGCGGCTTGCCACAAGGCCAACCTGCCGAATCCACTAAACGACTACAAGTTCATCCGCGCGTTCACGGTGTATGACGAATGGCAAAATTCGAAGTTTTCTAACCGCAATCCGCTGACGTTTTACCAAGCGGGCTTCACCACGTGCCAGGACTGCCATATGCCGCGGGCCACCCTGAAGCTCAAAGACGACGGCGCCAAGCATGGCACTCTGGTTTCACACCGGTGGCCGGCGGGCAACACAGCGGTGCCCTTCTACTACGGTTTCGACGAGCAATTGGAGAAGACGGTGGAGTTTCTCAAGTCCGGCAGGTACTTGAATGTGGATCTGTTTGGGATCCAGAAGCGTGGAGAAGATGGCGTGACTGCGCCGCTCGGCACCACAGCCTTTCACCTGGCGCCGGGCGAAACCGTACAGGTGATGGTGGTGATTCAGAACAAGGACATCGGCCATTCGCTGGTTCCCGAAGTACGTGACCTCTATGAGCCATGGGTGGAATTCCAGGTGAGTGATGCCGGGGGACGGGAGATTTATCACAGCGGCTTTTTGAAACCGGATGGCTCACTGGACGAGCGGGCGCATAGCTTCACCAACCGGCCGGTGACAAGCGAAGGTGAATTCGTGGATAACCATAAGGTCTGGACTATTCACTCCGTGGCCTATGACAACACGATACAATCGGGCCGCTCCGCGCTGATCCGCTATGAGTTTCAGATTCCGGCGGGCGTTAAGGGGCCACTTACGGCAACGGCCCGCGTGAATTATCGCCACCTGCGCCAAAGTTACCTGAATAATATCTTTGGCAGCGACCACCCTGCCTACCCGGTCGTCGAGCTTGCCTCACGCACGCGCGCCTTCAATCTCGGAGATAACCCGGCGACAACTCCGGACCGGCAGGATAATGCCGATTGGATGCGCTGGAATAACCTGGGCATCGCGTACCTAGACCAACTGCAATATGCAGATTCTATGCACGCGTTCGAGCAGGTGGTGAAGTTACGTCCGGATTACGCGGACGGTTACACGAATATTGGACTTGCTTATATCGAATGGGAAAAGTACTCTTCAGCGCGGCCCAGCCTGGAGAAGGCTTTGGAACTGAGTCCCAACAATGCGCGCGCGCTTTACTATCTGGCGCTGGTAGAACGGCGGGAAGGACACGATGACGAAGAAGTTGCGGATCTCCAGCGAGTAGTGGAGCAATATCCGCAAGCGCGTGACCCTCGGCGGGAACTGGGGATTGCCTACTATCAGCGGCATAGTTACGACGAGGCGCGGCAACAGTTTGAGGCGTTGCAGCGGATTGATCCCGACGATCTCGCGGCGCATTACAACCTGGCGGTGTTGTACCGGCGCATGGGGATGAAGGACAAGGCTGCTGAAGAAGCAGCGTCTTTTGCGACCAAGCAGGTGGATCCAGGAGCGCCGACATATTCGTTGGAGTTTCTGCGCAAACATCCGGAGATCTCGACGGAGAGCGTGCCGTGGCACATGCACACAGATTTGTCGCATCCGGCCACCGCTTCCGGCGGCCAACAATAATTCGAGAGAAGCAAAGATTAGAGGAGATATTGATTTGAGCGGGACTCGCCGGCGATTTGTTCGTTCTTTAAGCCGCACTGCCTTAGTGCTGCCTTTTTCTGATTTACTGGCGCTTGGGCAGAAACTACCGGGACCGATTGAGCGTAGTTATGACGCCAAGCCCAAGGCGGCTGCTCCTGGTCCTAAGTCGCCGATCGAAGGTACTCCGTTGGGAGTCAGCTTCGTGGACTTAGTCAAGGAATCCGGCCTTGCGGTCAAGACCATCTATGGCGGAGAGGGGACGAACAAATACCTTCTCGAAACGACGGGTTGCGGTCTGGCATTCTACGATTTCGACCAGGATGGCTGGTTGGATGTTTTCCTGGTTAATGGCTGGCGGCTGGAAGGATTTCCGGCCGGGAAGGAACCGCGCTGCCACCTATTCAAGAATAATCGCGATGGTACGTTCACCGAGGTGACCAAGGGGTCGGGCCTGGAGCATCGCACTGGATGGGGACAAGCCTGCTGCGTGGGAGACTATAATAACGACGGCTACGATGATCTGTTCGTGACTTACTGGGGGCAGAACGCGCTGTACCGCAATCATGGCGACGGGACTTTTGCCGATGTAACCAAAGAGGCGGGCCTGATTCAGCCCGGTCCAAAGACCCGTTGGAACACTGGCTGCACGTTTGTGGATTACGACAAAGATGGGCACCTGGATCTATTCGTGGCCAACTATGTCGATTTTGACTTGAAGACAGCTCCCCCACCGGAGGCAGGTCCGTGCACTTACAAAGGTCTGCTGGTGGCCTGCGGCCCGCCCGGATTGCGTGGCGCCAAGAATTTCTTGTACCACAACAATGGAAACGGCACCTTCAGTGACGTCAGCGAGAAGGCCGGCATCTGGAACACGCAAGGCACTTACGGCTTGAGCGTGGCCGCGTCCGACCTGGACAACGACGGCTGGCCGGATATCTATGTCGCTAACGACTCGAGTACGGCCACACTTTATCAGAATCAGAAAGACGGGACCTTTAAGGACATCGCCATCGAATCCGGAGCGGCGCTATCTCCCGAGGGCAAGCCGCAAGCAGGGATGGGTGTCTCGATCGGCGATTACAACCGCGACGGCAATCTGGATGTGGTGAAGACTAACTTCGCGGGAGACACCGATTCGCTCTATACCAACCTGGGCGATGCGACATTTGAGGACCGCACTTATCCGAGCGGAATAGGAGTCAATACGCGGCTCCTCGGCTGGGGCGTGGGCTTCTTCGATATGGACAATGACGGATGGCTGGATATTTTGATGTCAAACGGCCACGTCTATCCTGAGGTCGACAAATCCAACGCGGATTTAAAGTATGCGGAACACAAGTATCTTTACCGCAACTTACAGAATGGGCGTTTCGAAGAAGTGACGGACAAGGGGGGTCCCGGCATCCTGGAGAATGCTCCGGCACGCGGATGCGCGTTCGGGGACTACGACAACGACGGCGATATCGATGTGGCAGTAAACTGCGTTAACGCCATTCCTCAACTCTTGCGCTGCGACTCCACGCTGCACCGGAACTGGATCAAAATCAAGCTCCAGGGCGTGAAATCGAATCGCACCGGTATTGGCAGCCGGGTTACCGTAGTGGCTAAGACAAAACCGACTGCGGAGAAGGCGCTGTCACAGATGGACGAGCTACGCAGCGGCGGCAGTTACTTCTCGCAGAATGACATGCGCATGCACTTCGGGCTGGAAGAGGCGGCCAAGGTTGACTTAGTGGAGATTCGCTGGCTGAGTGGACAGGTGGACCAATTGAAGGATCTGGAAGTCAACCGCCTTTACGTGATCCAGGAAGGCGGCAAGATCCTGAAGGCCGAAACTCTGACTCCTGCCGGAAAGCGCAGCTAAGCGATGAAGTCTGTGCGATTGCTACTGACAGCAGCCTTGCTACCTTTGATCTGTGCCGCGGAAGTGAAGTGTCCTTGGCTGAATGCAGCCACCGCGGCAGGCGTATTAGGCGGCGCGGTGACGGCTAATGTTACACAGGGTACCTGTGAGTTTGTCCGGCGGGATGACTCATCCAAATCGGCATTGCGGATCGAGGTAGACACTTTGGCGACGCCACGCGAATTTGCGTCACGCGCAGCGCAGTGCGGAAGTGGTGCGGAAGCACTGAAAGCAATCGGTAATGAGGCGGTAGCGTGCACGCATTCCGGCAAGCAGGGGCAGATAGCGGAGCAGGTAGTCGGGCGGGTGCGAAACCAGGCTTTCCTCGTTCGCGTCAGCACCGACGATCGTGGGGCCACGCCAGCCGGGCTACGCGAGAAGGCGCGCAAGGTCGCGGAACAAGTAGCAGGATTCTTGTTCTGATGCCGCACCGGCTCACGGGCGCTTCGTGCCTTGCTGAAGGTGCTTTTCTTTCTCCTGCTCCTCCGCCTTTCGAATAGCAGCGGCTTTGGCGAAAGCCTCCTGAGCGCCGGCCGTGTCGCCCTTGCGCCGCAAAAGCAGCCCCAAATTGTTCCAGGCGGGCGCATTCTGATCATCGAGTGTGACCGAGCGCCTGAGTGCTTCGATAGCGCCATCCGCATCACCTTGCTGCTTCAGGGTGGTACCGAGAATATACCAAGCCTCGATGTAAGCAGGGCGATGCGTCACGGCTGCCCGCAACTGTTCGACAGCCTTGTCGGGGACCCCGGCGTCAATATAGGTCAGCGCCAGGGTGTAGTGAGCCTCGGCAAGTGCCGGATCCAGATGGACGGCTTGCTCCAGTTCCACGCGCGCGTGCGCCAAGTCGTCAATCGATTTGTAGGCGACGCCTAAGTCATAGTGCGCGCCGGCGTCATCGGGATGATTCCGAGTTACTCCAGTTAGGTACTTGATAGCGGCCTGGAAATCTCCAGCGGCGATGTATGCGTAACCAACGTTCACCTGAATCCGCACATTGTCCGGATCGTGCTCGAGAACGCGGCGAAATTCCTGGAGGCCGGCGGCCGGATTCCCGGACCTCACTAACGCATTGGCGTAGGCGTTCCGAACCGCGGCGTCGTTAGGATCGAGTTGGACAGCCTGCCGATAGGCGTCGCGGGCCTCCTTGAAGCGGCCTTGCTGCTCATACGCTCCGGCCAGCGTTTTCCAAACCATCCCGTTAGAGGGCTGTTGCCGGGCCGCCTGTGCGAGCTCGTGGGCGGCTTCCGCGTAACGTCCGGTTTCGTAATAGGCGGAGCCGAGGCGAAACAGATAATCGCCATTTTGCGGAGCGAGCGCCACGGCCTTCTGAAGGGCATGCATCGCGGGATCGGCTTGCTTGGCCAACCATAGCGCCGCCCCCAGGTGATACCATGCTTGCGACATTTTGGGATCCAGCTCGGTGGCATGACGGAAGTGAGGAATGGCTTCCGCGGAGCGGTTAGTGGCGGCGAGAAGAAATCCGATCTGGTCCTGATAGACCGCAGATTTCGGGACCAACTCAGCCAGTTTTTGGTAAGCTCGAAGCGCGCCGGTTGCGTCGTGAGCGGCCAGGCGCTGGCTGGCGGAAGCTTCCAGATCTGCGACGGTACTGACTGACTGCGCTTGCAGTGACAGAGAGAACAATAGCGCAGCGCATACCAGCCTTGGAGCGCACCAGCTCACCGGGAATCACATGAACACAGGCGCTTCCGAGCACGCCAGCAGCGCTGCGTCGAAACGAGTTTCATCAGCGGCGCAAAACATGGCCTGGAGCTGGTAGGCCGGTCCTAGAGCGTAGGAAGCGCTGGCCACGAACCAAACATACCAGGAAGCCGCTTCCAGCCAATAGGGCACGAGACCGTTTGCGGAAGCCCACAAGCCAATGTCTCCGAGAGAGGTCAAAAGAATGGCGGCGGTGTAAGACATCCAGCAGCGCGAGATCCATCCCCAGCCGAGGTTGGCGGTGGATCGGCGAATGAGAATGGCTTCCAGCAACAATATGCAGAGGAGCGGATCGCTGCTCCACGCGATGATTTTTCTTAAAGTGACAGGCCCTTCCGGGTGAAGGGGAGAGAGAACAACCTGAGAGAAGTAATAGACCGTATAGAAAGTAATTCCAGCCAGGAGGACTAAGTCCGTCGGCCGTAATTTGCCGAGGACGCCATTGCGGCGGCAAGCCCGAAGCACCTGAATCAGTCCGACGGCCAACAAAGCCATCGATAGAGGACTGAACAGCTCGCCTATCTCGAATGCGCGCTGTGTGAGTAAGTGACTCCAACCGGAAGGCAGGTAGGACAGAGGATTAAGCCATGACTCAAGACCACCAATGTGGCGGACGAATCCTCCGATTAATCGAGATACAGCGGACAGAAGGATCAGAAACCAGGCGGGGCGCAGCAGGTCTCCCGATGAGAACTGCCGCCAACAGCGATAACTGAGTGATACTTCGAGCAGACTGCACGCGATAAAGAACAAGGCTCCGGGATAGTAAAAGTAAGCGCGAATCCAGGCAGGATTGCCGGTGTGCCACCAGGCCGCAAACGCGCATACACCGGCGAGCAGAAGGACAGCGGTGCTGCAAACGATGCGGCGCGGAGCGGCATCCTCGCGCAGCAGAAAGTTCACGACGGCAGTGAAACGAGAAGGCATAGTTTAAACCGTGCGCACGATATGGCGAGCTACGGATTCGGCTGCCCTCCTTCCCAGGAAGGCGCTAAACAGCGGCTTGATTGCGGGTAGAAGATGCGGTTCGTGCGCGCCGAGTTTAGCGGAGCGTGCAATGCGATTGGCGGCCTCCTGCCCAAAGTAGAGTTCTACCGCTCGCGTCGAACGCAGGTTGACCGAGTTTCTCAGAAAGTTGCGGTGCGGGATCTCCGGTGGAAGGCCTCGCAACGCAGACCAGACACGCATACTGGCTTCCAGATTGCAGAGCCCATCGTTCAAAAGAATCGCCTGGCGGTTTCGCTGTTCCGAGCCAATCTGGCGCAAATGAGTCTGGGCTTCGCGAAGGGTGCGGGCATCCTCATCACATTTCCGACAGACTGCCAGGTGAGCTTCTAGAGCCCAGTGCTCCGCGAGAGCCAAATCACCGTCAACCCAAGCCAGGATGTCCTCGATCCCGGGGTGCAGGCCGGGAATAGCGCGGCGCCACGCCCATGTGAGCAAGCGTCTTACCATGCGTCCCGTCCGTTCCGGCCGATCGCCGTGCGTATCTTTCGGACCGCGCGAGAGGTGAGTGCGCCAACAGTACCGGACCGCAGCTTCAGCGTGGAGGCAATCTCGTCATAGTGAAGCCCCTCGCTCCTCAGCCGGAAGCACTGAAGCTCCCTCGCCGTCAGCGTATTTTCAACGAGAGCCAGCACCTCACTGCGAAAGTAGTTGCCTTCGACATCCTGCATCTGATCCGAACAGGAGCGAACCTGTTCCAAGCTTCGCTCTTGCCGCGTCCGGAATTCCTTTATTCTGTCCAACAGATAATTGCGAATCACACGGTAAATCCACGCACGGGGAACGGCTACCTTCTCGCCGTTACACAGAGCCACGAAATAGCGGATGAATCCCTCCTGAAGCGCATCACGAGCCAACTCCTCGTTACGAATCAGCGCCAGCGCATAGCTGAAAAACTCCGCCGCACTCTCGGCGTAAAGCTCCGAAACTTCCCGCTGGGCTTGATCGACCAGCGCTTGCGCTGGGCCGATTAACACTTGTTTCCGCAGCGAAAGCAGACGACCGTCCGAACCCGCGGGTGATGCAAGCGAAGCAACGGGGATTGCTTGCGAAAACCACATAAACACAGTTGTGCAGAGATCATATCATGGGGATCGGATTCCCGAGAAGTGCTACGAGGCGGCCGGAAAAAAAAGGCTTGGGCGTAAAGAAATCGGCGGGTTGCTCGTCATTAGTCCGACAGAGATGCGTCTGGGCGGTGGAGTACACCTCCGCCAGCGCGGCTTCAGGCAGGGGGGAACACATGAACAGATTGTATCTGGCGACCGGAACTTTATTTTTGGCTCCGGCGATGCTGCTGGCGCAAGGGAATCGCGCCGAGATTACAGGTACCGTAACCGACCCCAGTGGAGCGTCGGTCACGGGTGTCGACGTGACGGCGAAGAACGTTGCTACCGGAGTCAAGAGCCGCACCGTCACCAACGACTCAGGTATCTACGCGATTCTCAATCTTTTCCCAGGAACTTATTCCCTCGAGTTCAAGAAGGATGGATTCAAGCCGATCGAGGTTCCAGGCATATCGCTGGACTCGACCAAGGTCGCCCAATTGAATGAGACGCTGGCGCTAGGTTCCCTTAGTGATTCGGTGACGGTGACTGCAGAGGCGCCGATTCTGGACAAGGAGACTCCGACCATCGGGACAAACCTGAAAGGCGACGTAGTTACCGATCTGCCGCTGAATGCCTTCGGGGGCAGGGATGCCGAGGCATTCGCATTTGCGCTAACTCCGGGCTATTCCGCGACGAGCAACACATACGAAGCAGTAATCAACGGTACTCAGGTTTTTACGAAAGATTTCACGGTAGACGGCACCTCCGGGACGGCAACCATCCAAGGAGACTCCATAGAGATTGGCCCCAGCATGGAGGCCATTCAGGAAGTGGAAATTCAAACCAGCGGGTTGGCTGCCGTGAACAGTATTACAAATGGCGGCGTTGTGATGTTCAATCTCAAGTCGGGTACGAACCAGTTCCACGGAAGCGCCTTTGGGTATGGCCACAACGAAATCCTGGATGCGAGAGTTTGGGGCAATCCGACAAAGCCGAAGTCGCGTTTCTGGAATTACGGTGTCAGCGCGGGCGGCCCGATCATCAAGAACAAGACCTTCATCTATGGCACGTTCGAGCGCTATCAGCAGCACGATTTCACGCTTGGACCTCTCGGAAACAACACAGGCGCGGCCAGCGTCCCCACGGCGGCATTTCTCAATGGCGATTTCAGCGCACTCCTGAATACCAGCACTAAGTTAGGAACTGACGTTCACGGAAACCCGATCTATGCCGGGGCCATCTTCAATCCGGCTGATCCGGGGGCCGTTTTCGCGGACAACAAGATACCGTCGAGCATGTTTAGCCCGGTTTCCGAGAAGATCGCGGCACTCTATCAGAAGTACTACACGCCACAGATCAATTCGCTAGTGGGAAACGACCGGATCCTGGCGTTACCCGCCGGCGCCTCGCAGACCCCGAATCAAGGGGTGATCAAGCTAGATCACAATCATACAGAACGAAACCATTTATCGGGCTCCTGGATTTATGATCATCGGCCCCGGCTTAACGAGGATTGCGGCGGCGTTTGGCAAGAAGGAAGCACAGACGGAGGCCCGCTCGCCTGCGCCCGCAATCAATTAACCGTATCCAACGAATTCCGTGCCAGTGATTCATTCAGCATCACTCCAAACCTGCTGAATGTGTTTAACGCCACCTACAATCGATATTGGAACGGCTCGGTTCCGGCGGAGGCGGGGACAAACTGGCCGTCGCAGCTGGGTCTCGGCAACACCGGCGTCAGCAACTTTCCCGTTATCAATTTCGGCGCCACTATAAATGGTATTAACACAACTTCCATCGGTAATAGCTGGCAAGGCTTCTATATCGGTAGCACCTTTATTTACGGCGATACTCTCTCCTGGACCAAAGGTAAGCACGCATTCACTTTTGGAGGCGATTTCCGCGCCATGCAGATCAGCAGCCAGGCGGGATCCGGCGCGCTCAGCTTCAATTTTTCCAATAACTCGACCGGCGCTGCAAGCGCTTCGTATGCAAACCAAGTTGGATTCGGCTTTGCCAGCTTCTTATTGGGCGATGTGCAATCCGCCTCTGAATCCACGCCATTGGATCTGTATGGGCGGCGGAAGGCGATGGACCTGTTTGCCCAGGACAATTGGAAACTTACCCCCAAGTTGACCGTGACTATCGGGCTCCGATGGGATGCGACGTTCCGTTTTCATGAAAAGTACGGGCACTGGGCTAACTTCGATCTCAGCGCCATCGATCCCAATCTCGGCATTCCAGGAGCAATTGCCTACGCAAAAGGGGGTGGCGACAGTTTCGAAAAGAACGAGGACTGGCACAACTTCGGCCCCCAGATCGGGTTCGCGTATAGCCCTTGGAAGAAAGTCGTGTTCCGCGGCTCGTTCGGCATCCTTTACGTGCCTATCGGTATTCAGTACTACGAGGGCGTCCCGTACGGGTACGCACCTGGATTCCGCGGCACTAACGCCGCATCTGCATCGTTCAATTGGAATTCAGGCTATCCCGGTGTTTATACACCAGGAACGATGACGACAACCCCTCCGATCACACAGTTCCCTGTCGTCACGGTTGACCCGAACGCCCTAAAAGCGGGCTATACGGATACCTTCAATATTGGTGTTCAATACGAACTGACGCCAACGATGCGCATCGAGGGCAGTTACATTGGCAACCGTGGCCATCATCTACAGGATTCCGCACTGAACAATAACCAGGCTAACGCATCAACCTTCTTCAACCTCATCAATTCCGGGAATGGATTTAATTACGTCTGTGACAAGGGTATAGCCGCTAAATACGGAGTTCCGTTTCCCTATGCAGGTTTCTGTGCTCCCGCCGTTTCGGCCATCGCGCCATATCCGCAACTTTCCGCGGCGGAAACTACCTATTGGTTCTATCCCACTCTCTACTACGTCGGTTTACCTCTTGGGCAGTCGTACTATGACTCCATGGTTCTGCATCTGGTCAAACAAATGAGCAGTGGCCTGACCATGAACATCAGCTATACACTTTCACGAAACCTCTCAGACACCTTCAACAATTTCGGCGACAGCTACGACGTTGCAGGCATTCAGAATTTCGCAAATTTGAGCGAGGCTGCCCACACGCTGTCGGCTTACGACCAGACGCACACGGTAAAGAGCGCCATCACTTACGATCTGCCCTTCGGCAAAGGCCGCAAGCTGCTTGCTAATCAATCACGGCTGATCAATGGGCTGGTGAGTGGCTGGAGAGTTTCCGGAGTCATGCTTTATGCTTCTGGAAAACCTCTGACCTTCTACTCGAGTAACTACTATTACTATCCTGCCTGGGCGGCGACCTATGTCAATTACAATCTTGCCGGATATGGCGGGCGCAAATTCAATCCGGGAAGCTTTGAGCAACCCACAGGTAATGACCCGGCTCCCAACGGGGATCTATACTTTCCCGCATCCGTCGCCACTAACCCGGCGTATGGCCAGCTCGGTTCAGGCCCCGCGCGCATTAGCGCACTGCGCGATTTTGGCTTGGCAAACGAGGATGCCAGTCTCTTGAAGTACATGTCGTTCGGGGCAGATGGCAAGTATAAGTTACAATTCCGTGTAGAATTCTACAATATTTTCAACCGGCATGGCTTCGCCGATCCGGATACGAGTCTCACAAGCAAGACCTTTGGCTACGTAACGGGAGTGAATTCCACGCCCCGGAACGGTCAGTTCGGCGCGCGTTTTCAGTGGTAGCGGCGGTGGCCGCCAGACTGGGCTACACGTTAGTCGCCGTAACAATTGCGGGAATAGCATCCTTCACCTCGGCGGGAGCGCCAACCAGCCATTCCGGCACTATTTATTATATCGATTGCGCGCAGGGCAATGATTCAGCTGATGCGCGCTCACCCTCCACGAGCTGGCGAACGCTCGCCAAAGTATCTCAGCAGGTGTTCCGTCCCGGTGACTCAGTCCTGTTCAAGCGTGGAACCACTTGCTCCGGTATGCTCTGGCCGAAGGGATCAGGTGCGACGGGATCTATCATCACACTCGGCGCTTGGGGAGATGGTCCGCTGCCCCGAATCCAGTCTGGGCCGGACCAGGAGGCTGCGCTTAAACTTTTCAATCAGGAGTATTGGGACGTTGAAAGCCTGGAGTTGATCGGGGGACAGCCGCATGGGCTCTTCGTCAGTGGCGACCAAGGCGTCTTACATCACATCTACGTGAAGAATGTCGTTGTGCACGATGTCACCGGCGAGGTGAAGGCAAAAGAGGGCGGCCTGCTCGTGATATCTCCGGGTAAGGTCGAACAGCGTTTTGACGATATTCTCGTAGATGGCGTTACCGCTTACAGCACTTCACAGTGGGCTGGAATTCTAGTGGGTGGCGGCGATTTCGGCTATCCACCGGAGTCCACATACGGTACCAATGTGGTAATACGCAATTCCATCGTTCACGACGTGCAGGGTGACGGCATCATTCTTTTCCGAATTAAGAACGGCCTCATTGAGAACAGCGTGAGCTGGAATACCGGCATGCAGGAAACACAAACCATCGGCACTCCCAATGCGATCTGGACGTGGATGTGCCACGACTGCATGGTGCGGCGCAATGAAGCGTTCCTCAGCGATAGCCCGGGAGTGGATGGTGGCGCGTTCGATATCGACTATGGAGATGCCGACAACACCGTCGAAAACAACTTTGCGCACGACACGCAGGGCTATTGTGTGGCGGTTTTCGGCGCGGGTTGGACTACCGTGAACAGCATAGTGCGCAACAACGTCTGTCTCAATAACGGCCGCAGCCCGCGCTTGGCGCGTTATCAAGGCGCCTTGTTTCTCTGGACCTGGAACAATGGAAAGCTGAGCGGACTGCGGGTGGAGAACAACAAAATCTACTGGAACCCTGCGGTGGATGCTCCGGCCGTCATCAACAGCGCTAAGTTCGAGGGCACCGGCTCGTTCGAGAACAACGTGATTCGCTCTTCCGCACCGTCACTGATTTCAAGCAACGGCTCGCTGAAGCTTGACGGCAATTCGTACGAGTACACGGGAGCCGGCTCCCCCGTGTGGCAGTACGCAGCCAACTCTTATACAAGTTTTGAGACGTACCAGAGAGAGTCAGGCCAGGATGCTCACGGCCGGATTAGCCAGTCCGATGGTGCAGACCATCTCAAGACGGCGACGCAGTTGCACGATTCCCCAGAAAGTCCGGCCTCTTTGGCCGCGTTCGCCGGCAAATGGCTGCTGCTCGGTTTTGTGTCGCCAAAAGCAGAGGAGGACGGATCATCTCGCGGGCAGGTAACTTTTCTGACGAGCGTGCATGAGCAATTCCGATCGCTGGGCTTGCAAGTGGCGGTGATGGTCGAGTCCCCGCTTGCCTCACAGGCGGCTCGCAACCTAGCGTACGATTGGAACCTGAGCGAAATTCCACTGCTCGTTGATGACGGCCATTCCGCTCTCCAAGCCTGCGGTCTGGCGCACGCTCCGTCGATGGTTTTGATCAGTCCGGAAAGGAGAATCGTGTGGCGAAACAATGGTGCTGTCTCGCCGGGTGAATTGGGTCTGGCGCTGCGCTCCGCGCTGGGCGAACCGCGCTACGCTCAAATGCGCGCACAAGAAAAATGAGCCGTCGTCAATTCCTCCTTCTTCTGTCTGGATGTTCCATCGCTGCACTGGCTCAGACTGCCGCTGACAAGGGTCCGCACATGCTGCGGGACCCCATCTTCGTCTATAACAACTGGTCTTCTTACGACGAGTTGTCGGACAACGTGCCGCTAACCGAGCAGCTGGCCATGAAGGAGTTGGATGAACTGCTGCGCCTCCGCCGCCACAGTGTCCGTTTCGACTACTACATGATGGATGCTTTTTGGTTTGCGAAGGACGGCGGCTACCGCACGTGGCGGAAACCGACCTGGCCGAATGGCCCGGACCGCTGGATGGATGAATGCCGCAAGAACGGCATCCGGCCTGGAATGTGGTTCGGAACAAATCTTCTGGTCCAACTCGATCCCGCCCCAGAATGGCTGGATTCTCTGAACGCTCAGAAGAGCGCCATGTGTTTTTACAAGGGTGGCTTTCTGCCGCATTTCATCGAGACCCTCCAGTACTGGTATGACCGTGGCATTCGCATGTTCAAGTTCGATTTTGTAGATTTCGGCGCTGCCACACCGGAAATCGAAGCCTCGACGCCACCCGCGGAAATTCGCATGCGGAATGAGTCCGCGTTTCGCGAAGCGCTCGCACATTTTCGCGAAAGTAATCCCGATGTTGTCCTGGTCGCCTTCAATGGATTTGGCGGGAACGTGGACGGCACCTCGCTCCCCTTCCCTTTCCTGGATCCGATCGACTTACGCTGGCTAGGAGTTTTTGACACGCTCTACTCCGGTGATCCGCGGCCGTCGGATGTGCCCATGATCAACTTCTGGAGGTCGGCCGACCTCTACGGCGACCACATGGTCCGCCGCTATAACGACAGCTATCTTCCGCTCGAGCGTGTCGATAGCACCAGTGTGATGTTCGCCACCACCGGCACGGATTACTATCGGCGTACCGGCGCCTGGAAGAGCAGCGTGCTGTTAATGATGGCGCGTGGAGGCTGGATCAATACCATCCACGGCAACATGGAATTGATTAATGATCGGATGGCGGAGTGGTTGCACAACGTGCAGTCGCTTTATCTGCCGATGCAAGCGGTGGGCCGCACAAAGACCTTCGGCGGCGTCCCCGGCGACATCGAACCTTATGGCTTCGCATCGCTGGACGCGAACGGCGCGCTCTATGTCGTGGTGAATCCGACAGAAAGCGTGCGGACCATCGCAATGCCTGAACTGTCCCGGGAGCAGCACCCGCTCGGTCAGGGCCGCATTCTCTTTCGCGATGCTGGTTTTCAGCCGGCTCTCTCGGGCAACTCCATCACTTTGGGTCCGGAGCAACTCGCGCTCGTCGGCTACGGGCAAAATGCGCGCGCGCAATACGACCTGGGAATCGAAGAAGATGTTCGGATTCACATTTCCATCGAGCCGATTCCAGCCGCCTTCACGTCGCATGTCCGCAATGAAGTGCAGGCATCGGTTGCGCCGCCGCAAGCCGCTGACGTGCGCATCATCATGCGGCAACGGTCCCCCGACGGTCAGATACGGCGCACATGGGCCGGCGGGCCGCCCAACGGCAAGACCATGGGAAAGGTTTTCCAGATCCACGTGCAGCAGCAGGCGAAGTCCATTCCCGTTGAGATCCAGTATGACAAGGCCATTTGGAGTGGCCTATCCTGGGCTGCCGGTGAGGTACGGTCCGCAGCGATCGCGGGGAACGGTCCGCTGGTAGTTACTTGCTCCTCCGGCGAAAAAGACGATGTCAAACTGGAGGTCCATCTGTACGCCGTGAAATACCGATGAGCTTGGGAGGCACCGTGTCGGCTGGCCTGTGCGCCAGCTGTGCGCACAGCGAGATTATCCGATCCAGCCGTGGCTCGATGTTCTACCGTTGCAGGCTCTCGGACACGGACCCGCGCTTTCCCAAGTACCCGAGGCTGCCTGTGATCGAGTGCGCTGGCTGGAGCGTGAAGACGCCGGCGAGGTCCGATCGCCAGGCAAAGCTTAAGCCGAGTCTAGAGTAAGCGGGATCGGTTGTTTGCCGTCAGTGTCCAATACGCCCAGCTCCTTGGCAACTTGTGCCGCGATCACAACCTTGCCGGATCTCTTGATCAGATTCGGTTCTGCGCTCAAAGCGGCGACCACCCTGCCGATGAACTCCGGGCTCTCGCTGTTCGCGAGGTTCAGCCAACCATTCTCCGCTGCCTGAAGCACAGCCTCGGTTCGCACCAAGCCCGGGTAGAGCGAAAGCGCGGTGACGCCATGATCGCGGAGCTCGTGAGCCATATCCGCCGACATCTTATCCGTAGCCGCCTTCGAAATCCCGTATATCGCATTGCCCAGATACTTCTGGGCGGCCCAATAGCTGATGTTGACGATCAAGCCTCTGCGCCGGGGGATCATGGAACGAGCCGCGTGCGCGGACGCAACAAAGGCCGAACGTACTCCCACGTTCATCATGCTGTGCCATCGGTGCGGCGGCTGTTGCCAAAATGGCAGGGGCCAGGTGAATTGGCCGTCTTCCATCATCCGTTCGTAGCCACCCCAGGCGGAATTGACCAGTACTTCGAGCCCGTCGGTAGCCTCGGCGATTCTCTGAAACACCCGCGTGGTGTCATCGTCCCGAGCATGATCGCAACGAATCCGCATAATCGACGGTGGAAGGTCCGCAGAATCTATGCTTCGACCCGTCGCAATACGGTGAAGCCGGCTGCCGACAGCCCGAGCGCGACGCCACGCCCGACACCGCGTGAACCTCCAGTCACAAGTGTCAGTTGGCATACGCCACAATAGGCGAACAAAAGGAGAAAATCAAGCCCTGGTCGGAGTAGAAATCAGCGCCGGCGCATCACGTTCTGGCTTCATCTCGCAACGAAATGTTGCCGTGAACTGGAAGACGCTCCCTTGGCCCATCTGGCTATCCACCCAGAGATGCCCGTTCATCATGTCCACCAGCCTCGACGAAATGGTCAAACCTAAACCGGTGCCGCCGTACTTTCGCGACGTGGAAGAATCCACCTGGCGAAACGCTTCAAAGATGAGTTCGAGCTTGTCCGGCGGGATTCCCACTCCCGTATCGGATACCGCGAAATGCACGGTGACCGCGGAATCCTGGCGGTCCAGCAGCGCTGCTCTCAACGCGATCGACCCCGCACTGGTGAACTTGATCGCGTTGTTCAGCAGGTTTAGCAGAATCTGGCGGAGCCGGAACGGGTCTCCGATCAGCCGATTGGGAATATCAGGCGCAACTTCGGAGGTAAGCCCGAGACCCTTCTGTTCGGCATTGATCGCAAGCGTTGCCACAGCTTCCTGCACACAACGATGCAAGGAAAACTCCACGGGATTGAGTTCCAGGCGTCCCGCTTCGATCTTAGACAGATCGAGAATGTCGTTGAGCAGCGCCAACAGGAATTCTGCCGATCGCCTGGCATCCATGAGATACTCGCGCTGCTCGGTGGACAGATCGGTATCCAGAACCAGATCGGTCATCCCGATAACGCCGTTCATGGGGGTGCGAATCTCATGGCTCATGTTGGCGAGGAATTCGCTCTTTGCCCGGCTGGCGCATTCCGCGGCGGCCTTGGCGCGCTCCAACTCCTGGGCCGCGCGCCTCTGTTCGGTAACGTCGCGAAAGCCCCATACCCGCCCCACGCTCTTGCCTTGGACACGCTGGGGCTCGGAGTGCCGCTCAAAGACACGTCCGTCCTTAAATTCGATGATGTCGTCGACCTGTGCGTCAGGGTCTGCGTAGATGTTCTTGACCTTGGCTACGAACGCCTCTGGATCGCGAAGTTGGGAGGCGACAAACTGGAGTGCGGCGGTGTGGTTCTTGGCATCGAGCAACATCCGCGGAATCGCCCACATCTCCAGAAATTTTTGGTTGTAGGTTACGATCTGGCTGGCGGAATTTACTACCATGATCCCGTCAGCAGTCGACTCCAGCGTGGCGCGGATGGTCTCCGTGCGCTCCTCCACTTTCCTTCGCAAGAAGGCCACCCACAGCGCACTGAAGAAGATGGCGCTGGCAAGAATGACCAGGAGCCAGGCAATTCTGCGCGCCGTCCACCAGGACGACTGCTCGAGCACGACAATATCCCGCTCGGACCGCAGCAGGATGCGATACGCGGTCGCCTGGCGGTATTCGTCGGTTTCAACAGACCAGACACCAGTCGTCTGGACGCGGCTCCCTACGGGAATGGGGCGCAGTGCTTCTCCGGCGGCTTTCTGGTTAGCACGTGCTGTGAACGTGAAGCTTCCCAACTGCATAGTCAGAACAATGAAGTTGCCACGCATCGACTGGTCGATGAGGGTGCCTTGAATCTTGACCAGTTCCGCGTCCTGGTCGGCGCTCAGACTGCTGTTGTGGGTCAGGTCAATGGGTTCCGGAAGCAAACCCGGGCCGAGTTTCCGGTACTGGCCATTTTCCAGAACGGGCGCATACATTCCTGGCGCGGGGAACCCGATGGCATCGACTCGATCGCCGGGTGCAAGCGACGTTAGCTCGGTGCTGCTGATGACAACTCCTCCGTCTGTGTCCTGCAGGAAGAAATATCGGCCCGGCTCCGCCAAAGTCACCACACCTTGCACACGAATCCGGTGACCGGACACGCCTTCCGGAGTGAAGCGCATCAAACTGTTGGTCGGCAGAATCGGCAATGTATATGGATCGGCACGCGCGGCCTCATTTACATGGACCTGGTCGATGCTCGGAGCGTAGATTTGGATGCCCATCAGTTGCCGCTTATCGTTAAACAGAGTGGCGCACGCCCCTCGGATGCTGACGTCTGCGTCAATTAAGGAACTGTAGTTCCAGGCTTTGTCGAAGCCCGCGATCACGGCCCGAAACTTGTGACCTCCTGCCCCAACCCCCAGTTCCACGGCATCTGCGTCAAGCTCAATCGAGTGCACGATACCCCGAAGCTCGATCCATTGGCTGTCTTGCTGGCCCGTCAGCAGGTCGTCCAGCGGCAGATGATTTGGTGAGGGAAGCGATGCTTTTCCTATGACGTGTATTTGAGGATTGTCGACGATCGGCGCAAACGCGCCGGGAGCGGTGACCCCGCGGACCTCTACCAGATCGCCCGCGTGCGCCCCGGCCTGGTGGTTCTCGATGTAAACACCGCCGGTGTCATCCTGGAAGAAGGTCACTCCCCAGGTGGAGAGATTAACGGTGAGGACGCCGCGCAACTCCACCGGATAGCCCAAGCGGGATTCATCGGGCGTGAGTCTGCGTATCTGGGCGGCCTTCGTGAGTACCGGAAGCTTGCCCGGCGCGTCTGCGTGGACGAGGCGATGTCCTCCGAACAGCAGAGCGGCAAACATGAGCCCTCGCATCCACGCGGGCGCGTGCGGGGCGCTCGAGCGCGACGTCATTTCCCTCCCCGTTGAACGGTGTTGCCTCTGGGTAGAAACCCCGGCTTGATACTAGTGTTGCTGGCACGCGGCTCCCGCACAATAACGAAGAAGTTAGCAGCGCAAGGTTGTCAGAAGTTAACAATGGTCGCGAGGCAACTCCGGAAAATCTATTCAATACGTTCTAATAGGACGGACTCGCTGTCGTAATCACCAACCAGCCGCAAGTCCAATCCATGATTCTGTAAGTAGGCCCCGCTGGCCGTGTCCAACTTTTCTACCAACTTGTTTTGATCGAGAGGTTTGATCCGATAGACGCTCTGCTCATCGAGCCCTCGCAGGCGTATCGTGGGAGCCAGCCGGCCATACTGCTGCGAGTGCAAGAATGCAAACAATACCGACTGCTTCCCATCTTCCGAGACATATTGATTCGCCGTCAATTCGCCCTCGCGCGGCGAAAACAGGCGATAAAGCTTACCCTGCTGCACCGTGCGCCGAATGTTCTTGTAGTATGCAACCATCTTCGTAGCCAGCGCGAAATCGTCATTTGTCCACTTATTCAAGTTATTGCCGATTCCGAGTGAGCCCATCATGGCGACGAGAAACCGGTATTGAAGTGGCGTCGTCCGCCCATTGAAATTGGGAACGTCGGTGACCCACGCCATCATCACTTGCGCCGGATATGCGTAACTGAAGCCCTCTTGAATGCGCAGCCGGTCGAAGGCTTCGGTATTGTCGGATGTCCAAACCTCGTCTACCCTTTTCAAAATGCTCAGGTCGACTCGCCCGCCCCCTCCGGAGCATGATTCGATTTCCAGCTTGGGATGCTTGGCGCGGAGCCGGTCGATGATTTCGTAGACATTGTTGGTGTACTTCACCCAGATCTTTTTCTCATTCGCCGGACCAACTTCCGGCCACCCGGGTTCCGAGAAGTTGCGGTTCATGTCCCATTTCAGGAACGCGATATTGTTCTCGCTAACCAGTTTGTCCAGCCACGCAAAGGTGTACTCCTTCACATCGTCGCGCGCCATATTCAGGATCAACTGGTTGCGAGCCTCGGTTCGAGGCCGGCCCGGAAAATTCATCGCCCAGTCGGGATGCTTGCGATAGAGGTCGCTATCCGGGTTGACCATCTCCGGTTCCACCCAGATGCCGAAGTCCATGCCGAGACCGTTCACGTATTGGATCAGCGGCTGCAAGCCATTGGGGAATTTCTTCGGATTGACATACCAGTCGCCCAAGCCTGCGTGATCGTTGTTGCGCGCGCCGAACCAGCCATCGTCCATTACGAAGCGCTCGACACCGATTTTTGCCGCCTTCTCCGCCAATGCTTTCTGGCCCGGCTCGTCCACGTTGAATTCGGTCGCTTCCCAGGAATTGTAGAGAACGGGTCGCGGCTTGGCCATCACGCCGCCGGGGAGAATGAACTCGCGCGTAAAGCCATGCAGCATGCGCGAAGCCTCGCCGAAGCCATGGTCGCTAAAGCCGCCGTAGAATGGCGGCGTTTCCAGCAGCTCGCCAGGCTGGAGCTGATAGTCAAAATCAAAAGTGTTATAGCCTCCTGTAACCCGGACCTGCTGATGCGGCGTCTGTTCCACGGTGAACTTCCAGTTCCCACTCCAGCCGAGCGCGCCGAACCATACTCTGCCGTGTTCCTGATTTGCGTAGGAGCCGTTACCGTCTGGCGCGTCGATCGCGAACCAGGGATTGGTTTGATGGCTGGTGGTGCCCCGACGGCTTTCGAGTACCTTGCCTCCGGGATGGATCTCTTCCTGTACGAGCTGTGTCTCGCCTGCCCAGCGCCCGTTCAAGTAACTCAGCCGGTAGCCGTCGCCAGGTGGCGCGTACCAGACGCCTGTCTGTGCGCTCTCGATGGTTATGGGCTGCGCGGTCTTGTTCTCAATAGAGGCGTGCTTCTCAATAATCCCGGGATGCACCTGATAGTGGAGCGTCACAACCAGGTTGTACTGATTGTCTTTAGTCACCACCGTGAGTGCGTCGCCATGAATTTCGTGACTGACATAAGCCAGCACCAAGTCACGGTTGCCACCATTGAATATCACTTTCAGACTCGGCTCCGTATACATGTTGCTCCCCCAACCGGGATATTCGCCCGGCGTCGTGCTGGCGGAGCCATCGAACGAGGCCCATTCAGGAGCTGCGTGGGCCGGTGCGAGATCCGCATCGCGCCACAGCTTCTTGCCCCAGTACACGTGCTGCAGTTGATTTCGTTCGTTCACTCCGAATACGTAGCTGGCGTTGGCTGTATCGAGCACAAAGAGTTTCTTGTCGGCCAGATAGCGTACAGGATTTTCTCCGAAAGCACACGCACACACAACGAGTGCGCCGAGAAGAGAGAAGCGGTAGCGGTTGATCACGGAACCTATGATATTTCGAAACGGAGGCACGCGCGACCCAGGTAGATTTCGTCTCCTGAATTAAGCCGCTCACCGCGCTTTCCGCCAGAAGGCACTTCGATGGAGCGCCCGTCCCGGAAGATCCGCGTACCGTATTCGCTCGAGTCGTCGCAAATGCGGTATTCACTCGTCTCCGCGTCCAGACGAATGTGAGCGTGGCCGCGCGAAACGGTCGCGTTAGCTTCGTCCGCGCTATCTTCAAACACGATGTCGTTACGGCGAATCACGCGCTGGCGGGAATCGGTAAGTTCAGCCAGGCGCCCGATATTGATGCGCGGCTTGTCCAGCACGAAGGTCTCCTGGCCGGCTTTTCCACGCGCGATAGTCAGCCGTGCGGGACTGGGTTTGGAGGCTGTGACCGTCGGCGCGCTGCGGTTTTCGTAGAGGATATCGACACTCCTCGGTCCGCTCTCGGCAGTTTCGATTTCCACGGCGAAGCCGGCGGGGATATCGCATCCAGTGCCCGCCAGGCACTCGCGAATGTCCTTTTCGAGCCTGCCCTCAGCACTGAACGCCACCTCGAAGACGGCGCGTCTGGCGGCGTCCGGTGAAGCCAGTCGCACCACGACGTGATTGAACGGGAAGATTCGCTCACCGCGCCGGGCCGTCTGGATTTTGCCGGCAACCTCGTCGAGAATGCCGCGGTGCACCAGCAACAACTCATCGGATTCCGCCGGCCCGAAGGCCTTCTCGGTCCATTTGCGAAACTCGCGCTCGATGGTTTTCTCGACTTCCGAAAAGAAACTCATGGCCGCTCCTCCGCCGCGCCAATCAAGCCCAACTCGCGGGCTGCCCCGACGATCTCCGCCGCGGCTGCCGCCGGATACGTGCCGCCGTACTGGCCATTTTCAATCAGAATGGAAAACGCAATTCGCCTGGTAGCCTTTCCAGCCGGCGCAAATCCGATGAACCACGCATGGGACGGAGCGTCCGCCAGCTCCGCGGTCCCGGTTTTTCCGGCGATCGGCACCACTCCCCCGGCCGCACGCCGACCCGTACCGCTTGTGACGACCTCACGCATGAATCGCGCCATGGTCGCCGCCACATCCGGACTGAGTATCTGCTTTGGCTCGGTCGCCTGAGCCGCGCCGTCATCCAGAATCCAGTGCGCGCCCGGCATCATCCCACCATTGGCCACCGTTGCGGCAACGCGGGCCATCTGGAACGGCGACGCCACCACCTGCCCCTGACCATACGAAGATTGCGGCAGCGATTTGCGAAGTTGCTCCGGCGTGTTCGGCGAGGCTACCGCGATACCAAGAAGGCTGGCCGTTTCGAACAGCGGCTGTGCGCCAACGTCATACGTTCCAAGTTGAGCGAAATATGCGTTGCAGGAAACGACGGTGGCGCGCTCCAGGTCAAGCGTGCCATGTGCAGTCTTATCCAGAATGTCATCGCGGATCGGGCGGTTCGAGCGTCGCAAGTAATTTCCCACACGGCCATCGGGAAGCCGAATGCACGAGTACTGCGCGTGTTCGAGCGCCGGGTCCTTGCGCAGCGCGGACATCGCGGTAACGAGCTTGAATGTGGAACCCGGCGGATAGAGGCCGTAGCGCGCACGATCGAGATATGGATTAGCGTTATCCGAATCCGGCTCCGCCATCGGTTCTTCTCCCGGTCCCACCGGCGCCAGCGGATAGCTCACCGATGCCAGCAGATCACCATTCGCAGGATCGAGCACCACCAGCGCCCCTTTCTCCTTGCCGGCCTGACGCAGCTGCCGCTCCAGAATCTGCGCCGCCCGTATTTGCAAGCGCGCATCAATAGTCATGCGCATATCGCGCGGGCGGTCGAGCACGCGGCGAACGTCGAGATGCTCCGGCTCGTACCGGTGGCGCAGCAACGGAACCAGCTCGCGGTAATCGTAGCGAATGGTGCGCTCGGCGGCGCCGGTTTTCGGGTTCTTCACTTCCACCAGCATCGGCCGGTCATCATAGCCGCGAAGGCGCGTAGCGGAATCGCGCTCGACGAACGATGTATTGCTCGCTCCCCAGCGCATACGCGTGCGCAGGTCGCCAAGCAGATCGAATGTCAGCCCTCCGAACGGATAATGCCGGCTTTCGGTGCGTGAGCAGGCGCGATCGATATTCACCCCGAGGCGCGTATAGTCGGCCCGGTGTGCTTCCAGTTGTTCCCAGCGGCTGGTGGCTAGCGGCAGACCGTTACGGTCGTAGATGCTGCCTTTCGGGATCTCGCGCATGATGGCGAGGAAGCGCGGATTGTATTGGTAGCGTCGTGAGCCATCGGCCTGCACCACCAGCGCACCCTGCCCCATCACCGCCGCACTGCGCAGCACCTGCACATACGCCGCCTTCGCCACAATCAGCAAAGCCAGGCTTCCCAGAACGATTCCCATGGCTTTCACTGGCGCACGGAATGGCAGATTGCGCTCCGGCTCGGATGCGCGGCGGGAGATCGAAAGCAGGATCGCGAAAACCAGAAAGTTGGCTAGCATGGCCGTGCGGCCATAACTCAGAAATGGTGTTACAACACCCGACAGCGGCATGACGCCGAGTGCCCCGCCGCCGATCAGCAAAATCTGCAGCGCCGTCGCCGCCGCCAGTCCCGTCGCGAGAAAGAATTCGTAGTCGCTTTCCGCGCGAAGTGCGATGCGGAACGCGCGATAAAGCAGAATAGCGTACAGAACAAAAATCGCGAGGAAGCCCAGGAACCCCCATTCTTCTCCCAGCGCCGAAAGGATGAGATCGGTGTGCGACGC
>Ga0116219_10001127_pt1 | contig 25686 bp, 24 predicted proteins | sample Sb_taG_4_FD_91019 | JGI IMG/M metagenome (GOLD analysis project Ga0116219, IMG submission 91019) | Peat soil microbial communities from Weissenstadt, Germany - Sb_50d_6_BS metaG | ecosystem: Environmental > Terrestrial > Soil > Wetlands > Peat | place: Germany: Weissenstadt | collected 2010-09-21 | reverse complement strand
GAACGACCTGGTCAGGATCAGCGAGGAATGAGGCACGCGAGATTGCCATATCCCACTCGCCGATCAGGAATCCGAGCTCAGCAAGAGATGGGTTCGTCAACTCCGCGGTCATGGCTACTCCCTCGTCCACTGTCGGAAACATGACGCTGGCCGATTCTCAGATTCATCGGTGACATCGCCCAGGACTGTCCGACAACGCGCTCTGCCCCACGCGTCGGTCTCCTCGTCGTCTCTCTGAACTTCATCGGCTTGGGCAAGCCAGGCGTCCAGCGCCGCCGCGGTCTCGACGTCGCCATGATGAACGTCCCATCGCCGTGGCATTCGCACCTTGCCTCTCGGCAGGTTGCGGCGGGGTCGACGGGCCACGTCCCTCGTCCGCTCTGGATGGATAGGGACCAGATAGCAGCCGCGGGTCCTAGTTGAGCGAGAAGCGCACCTCGAAGACGGGTACGGGCTCGGCGAACCCCTTGAGGTCGAGAGCACCTCGTGAGTCGAAGTCGAAGCGTTTCCCCACACAGAGTTCGCGCACCGCTGTCGAGACGGCGATGCCGCCGGGAGACGCAGCTGCACACAGGCGTGCTGCGAGTTGGACGGCGGCTCCGAAAAGGTCGCCGCGTTCGGTAACCGGCTCCCCGACGCTGATGCCGACACGGAGGTGGATGGGCCGCTCTGCCTCCGCGTTCCGGTGCTGCATGGCGCATTGGATGGTGATGCCGGACTCGACTGCGGCCGACACCGAGGTGAACGAGGCCATGATGCCGTCGCCGGTGTGCTTCACCTCGCGTCCCCCCTGGGTGTCCAATGCGGAGCGCACGATCTCGTCATGTTCCCGGATCAGCAGCATGAAACCGTCATCGCCCAATTCTTGTGTCTGTTTCGTCGAGTCGCACAGGTCGGTGAACAGGATCACACGCAGGGCGGAATCGACATACGCATCCCCCGGCGGATGTCGGGGAGGGTCGCCGAGAAAGGCGTTGATGGGGCCCTCTCCCACCTCGATGATGTTGTCGGCCACCAGACCGTGAGCCTCCCGATGGACTGCCTCCAGAGACTCGCGGTCGGGCCCTTCGGCGAGGCAGAACACGGCTCCTTGTCCGTCGTCGAACCAGTAGGTGACGTATCGGACTTGGTACTTGTCCTGAACGTCAAGGTCGAGTTGATGAGCCGCGGCGATCTCGGCGGCCGTCGCACCTGGCGCATCGTGTCGATCGAGGAACAGAGCCATGACACAACGATAGTGAGCGTGGCCGTTTTGTGCTGAGACGAAGCCGCCACGCCTGCCGGTCTGGTAGGGAGTGCCGCTCTAGAAGGCCGTGCCGCTCTAGAAGGCCGTGCCGCTCTAGAAGGCCGTGCCGCTCGGGAAGGCAGTGCCGCTCGGGAAGGCAGTGCTCACGAGGCTTGCAGGATCAGGTTCTGGATCTCCTGCACTTCCGCCGGCGTGAGACCTGCTGTCGAGCAGGACACGACGACAGGCACGCCGGGCCCCAGCGACACGCCGGCCAGGCTCTGGTCGAGCCCTGCATAGGCGAAGCATGCCGCATACTGCTCCTCTGCCGCTTCGAGCTGAGCAGCCTGGATCTGCCCCGCCACTTCGGGAGTCCAGGCGACGGCCACCGCGCTTGCGGGCGGCGTCGGGGGCGCGGTCGAGACCAGCGGTGTGGGCATGACGGGCACGCGGTCGTGGGCGGCCACCGTGGTGTGGCCGCACGCCGATACCGCCAGGCCGGCGACGAGTACGAAGCTCAGTGCGGCCATTCGGCGCATGAGAGTGAATCGGCAAGCGGCGCCCAGACCTTGACCCGGACCGCCGTCAGGCCTGTGACGCCCAATTCGGGCCCGCAAGGTGAGGTGGGCACTGTGCCTGAGCGGGTCATCGGGTCCACAGGGAGTGGGCTCCGAGGTCTGAGGCGGGGAGGAACCGCGGGCCGAAGGGGGGTGGGCCCGCTTTCCCGCCCACGACCCGAACCCAACGGGGTCGCTGCGCCAACGTGCGCGCCGGGGCTGTATGAGCGACGGACGCCCCTTGGCTGGGCGCGCGTAGGAGATGCCAGAATCGGCCGATGCGCCCGTGGCGGAAAGCGGCTGGGACGGCGCTGAGCCTTGTGGCGGGCGCCGTCGCGCTCGCCGGTTGCGCCGGCACCGGGCATACGGTTGCCCGCACGACGGGCCGCGGACCGGCACAAGGCTACGACTGCAAGTTCAACACGAGTACCAGTGCGTTCACGGGAGCAGGGGCCACGGCGTCGGCGATCGGATGGGAGGGAAACTACGAGGGGGTCGTCACTTGCCTGGGGGGAACCTTCTTCGTCCAGGACGGCATCAACAGGGACTACGGCTTCGGCATCTACTCCGGCACCCCGACGACGTGGACCGACGCCGACGGATATCTGCCTGCGCAGATCACCACCTTCTCCCATGACGGTGCCGGCGTCTCCATCACGGAATTCGCCGACAAGGTGGTACTCGGTGGGGAAGATTTCGTCGCTGTCTACAGCCGCGTTGCCGTCCGGAACCCGACCGCCCGTGTCATCGTGGCAGACCCCGACCCCTCTTCCGGGATGGTGCCGCTGAACACCGCCCCCGACGCCGTGAGGCCCCGTGCCACTGTCGATCACGACTACGTGCTGGCCGTCGACCGTTTCGGGAACTACTACCCGTGGCCCAGCGCCGAGGCGCTGGCCGGCGCGGGAAGCTTCGATCGGCACTATGCGCACATGCGGAGCTTCTGGGACCAGCAGCTGGCCGGGATCGCGCACATCACCGTTCCCGACCCTTCGCTCGAGGACGCCTATCGGAGCGGGTTCATCTACACCCAGATCGCCCGGAGCGCCGATGCCCTGAATACCGGGGTGAACGGGTACGAGTCCGAATACGACCACGATGTCATCGGGATCCTGGTGAACCTCTTCACCCAGGGATACTTCGCCGACGCCCACGCACTGCTCCTCGAGGAGCGCAATGTCGCAGGGTCACAAGCCGGCGAGTACCCCGACGGCGTCTGGACGTATGCATGGCCGTGGGCCGTCTACCTGATGAAGACGGGCGACCTTGGCTTCGTCAAGAAGTACTTCGCCACCGAGGGTCCCAATGGGCACACCCAACCGAGCATCAAGGACACCGCCCACGTCATCGCCGCCGACCGGACCGGACCGTTGGGGATCATGGAGTCCACAGACGACATCGACACCGCGGGCTACTGGACCACGGACGACTACTCGGCCCTGCTGGGCCTGGCCGCCTACGACTACCTTGCCAACCAGGTCGGCGACGCATCCGAGGCCACGTGGGCCACCCAGGAGTACGACAGCCTGCTCGCCGCGACGAACCAGACGCTCGCCGCCACCATCGGGCGGTATGGCTTGACGTACCTGCCCTGCTCGATCCTCGCGCCCAACACCGCCAACAGGTGCTCCAACCCCGAGGACGCCAACTGGGCGTCGCCACTGGCCCGCTGGGCCTGGGACGGGTCCCTCCTGGGCGCGAACCTCAGTGGTCCGGGCTTCTCCATGATCGACGCCACCTACGCCTACGGCTTCGGGCGCCTCGAGGGCATCCTTCCACCGAACACCTTCGGTGGGTTCCCCGACGACTACTACTCGTCCGGCTACAACGCCGGATACGGGAGCACCGCGTTGGCCGGCACGGCCTACCGGGACCAGGGGATCTTGAGCTACCAGTTCATGATCGAACACAGCCAGAGCGGACCGTATTCGTGGTGGGAGAGCTCCACCGCCCCCTCGGCCACGACGCCCTGGGTCGGGGACCACCCGGCGGCGGGACAGGGGTCTTCTCCCCACGCGTGGGGCCTGTCGCAGGCGAACAAGGTCCTGTTGGACTCATTGGTGGCGCAGCGATCGGACGGCACCGTGATCGTGGGCCGTGGCGTCCCGGCGCTGTGGTTGGGCGCGGGCTCGTCGATCTCGGTGACCAACTTCCCTTCGACCGACGGCAGGAGGATGGGCATCCGGATCTCGTCGAGTGGGAAGTCGGTGTCATTGGCACTGAGCGGTCGGTTGCCGTCGGGGCAGGTGCTGTTCCAGCTCCCGTCGTTCGTCGACGACATCGCGGCGACGACCTCGGGAACCGTCGACCAGGGGACCGGAACGGTGACATTGGCGCCCGGTACCAGCACCGTCACGGTCGAGCTGGGCGCCGCTCCTCCGGGCTGAGCGTCGGGCCTCAGGACGCGGAGAGCGCCTTGGGGACGGCGTGGGTGTCCCGGAGCGTGGCACATCGAAGGCGGACGAGAAGCTTGATGCACCACCAACCGGGATCGACCTCCCCCCGCGCCAGGCTGAATCGGCTGGACGTCGTGGCGGCGTGGTGATTGTTGTGGAGACCCTCGCCGACCACGAGCCACGCCAACCACTGGTTGTTGGTGGCCAGGTTGTCGAAGGGCCGTCGTCCGAACCGGTGACCGATGGCGTTGATGGCTCCTCCGCCCAACAGGTAGTAGGTGGCATGGACGGCCGCCGCCACCAGTGCGAGCTGCCAACCGAACAAGACGACGAAGAGGCCCACACCCAGGCCCAGGCCGAGGATGGCGTGGTCGAAGAGGAGCCGGTCCCAGCGGTCAGCCGGAAGGTCGCGGGCGTACCGGGCCACTGCCGCCGGATTGCGTGCCACCTTCCGGTAGAGCAGGGCATTGGCGAACTGCACGCGCGAGAAGCCCAGGATGAGGGGGGAATGGGGATCCCGTTCGGTGTCCGTGAAGGCGTGGTGCTTGCGGTGCACCGCCACCCACTGCCGGGGCTGCATGCCGGTACTGACCCAGATCAGCACTCGACACGCTGCCCGGACACCGGGTGAGAGCCGCAGCGCACGGTGCGACAGGCAGCGATGGAGATACACCGTCGACACGAGGAGTGCGACTTGGGAGACGAGCAGCCCGGCAAGGACGGCGCCAAGAACGGGCGGCATTGGCGGCCACGTTAGCCGCTCCCGACTTGGTCGGTCGATCCGGTGCGCAACCCCGGCGCCGAGGAAGGGGGGAGAGGTCGACCGGCCTCAGCGTGGTTCGCGCCACATGGCCCACATCGTCGGGCCCCTGGGCACGTGCATCTCCTCTGTCACCACAAAGCCGTGTCGGGCATAGAAAGGGATGTTCTTCTCCTTCGAGGCCTCCAGGTAGACGCGCTCGCCGGTGTCGTCACATCGTCGGAGGATCGGGGCCAGCAGCGCCGAGCCGATGCCCCGTCCCTGCCACTCGGGCTCGGTCCCGAGCATCTGCAGGTACCAGTGGGGCTCTTTGGGGTGATGGCTGTCGAAGTAGAGGAGCCCCGGGGCGCGGTCGATGAGGCGGTGACGAAGGAGACGTGCCATGGTCCACCCCATCCGCGCGTTGGCCCGCCTGCCCAGTGGGAAGGTCCCGGGCGGGTTCCAGAAGGCCGCCCCTCGCCGGGATTCGGTGGTGTACACCTCGCCCAGCGGCAGCGCCTCGTGCAGGAGCGCGACGAACATGTGTGGGAGCCTGCGGCGCCTGGCTTGGGGGTCGGGAAACATCCACGTGGTGAGGGGGTCGTCGTCGAACGCCAGGGCCAGCGTGCGAGCGAGCGTCTCGACATCGGCCGCTCTCGCCTTGCACACGTCGTCCCCGCCTGTCGGATGCGGTTCCATCGACCGTGACGCTACCGGGCGTCCCCCGTGGCGCGGGACTCCCGCCCCGTTTCCGGGCGGGGCCGGGGATCGCTAGCGGCTTCGGTATGGCCGCGACTGCGACACGGGCTTCAGCGACCGGTACGTCAACACCATGGCGGGGAGACCGACCACGAGGATGCCCGAAGGAAGTGCCACCCGCATCACGCTCAACGTTCCGTACCCGATCAGGGTGGCGCCGACCACTCCCGCCATGGCCCCCCACGCGAGCCCGAGGGCCACGCCGAGCCCAAGCGCGCCGGCCACCCGGTGCCCCGTCATCCAGTGCGGCCACCGGGCTGTGGGGGTGAAGATCGGCGAGCCGGGCACGGTCTCAATCATGTCGCACCGAGCCGGGCTGGTGAGGCCGACGGCAGTCGCGACCCGCAGGCGGAGTCGGAGGGGCGGTTGTTAGGATCGCCCAAGGGGCTGTGAAGGGGGACGGCAGTTGGGGCGACGTCAGTCGACGGCGATGACGATCGCCGCCGTGGCCGCGTTGGTACTGGGTTCGTGGCTGGTCGCGACCTCGGCGTCGGGCTCGACCAAGGCGCACGCCACGGGCGCCCCCGCGCTGCGGCACGACAAGGCCGGTCACGCCCCCGTCTCCTCGACGTCCCATGCCGGCGCGACGGTCACCTCGCCCCAGACCACGGGCGCCGTCGCCCCGGACCTCGCAGGCTCCTCGTCCAGCTCCACGCCTTCCACGACGGACCCCGTCGCGTCCACGACCAGCCCCACCCCGCCCACGACCGGCCCCGTGCCCTTCACGGCCAGCCCCGCCCCAGCCACGACCGGGGCCCTCTCGGTCGCTCCCGCCTTGGCGGCGCCGTCGGTGCCGGCGACTCATGCCTCGAAACGGCGCAAACGGGCGTCGGTGGCGGCGCTGGCGCCCTCGACCGGGACCGCCCAGGTGGCGGCGGGATTGATCGGCGCGATCAATCAGCGGTCCGGCCGGCAGGGCGCGATCCCGAAGACGGCGGACAACCTCGGCCTCCTGGGGCGATGGATGGCGAACGAGGGCGGATTGTGGGCCGACAATCCCCTCAATACCTCCCTCGATTCGGCCGCGTACCCCCATCAGTTCACGTCGAGCGGCCAGGACACCGGGATCCCGATCTTCCCCGATCTCTCGGTGGGTCTGTCCGCCACGGCCATGACGATCTTGTCGAACCCGGCGTACTCCCAGATCTTGAAGGTGCTCAGATCGGGGCGGGCCTCGTGCATGGCGTTCGCCAGGGTGGTGATCCAATCGCCGTGGGCCTCGGGCCACTATGACCACGACCCCACAGGCTTCTGTACCGGCCAGATCGTGCCGGTCCTACGTGGTCGCCAGCACCATCACGGTGGCTGAGATCCGAGGGGTGGCTTCCCCGGAGTGGACCATCGTCCACGAGCGCAACGAGCTGAGTCAGGCCGGCAGGAACCCGACGCTCATCTGCAGGATGCCGTCGGGCTGGGCGGTGCTGGGAGACCACCAGTTCCTGGAGGGCTATTCACTTCTCCTCGCCGATCCTGTCGTCACCGACCTCAACGACCTGGATCGGGTGGCACGCCAACGCTTCCTGTTGGACATGTCGCTGCTCGGCGAGGCGGTGTCAGCCTGCACACCCGCCCACCGCGTCAACTACGAGATCCTCGGGAATGCCGAACCGGCCCTCCACGCCCATGTGTGGCCCCGGTTCCGGCACGAGCCCCACGAGTTCCGTGAAGGTCCGGTCGGGCGTTACCCGGCGGCCGTGCGGAGAAGCGCTCCCTTCTCACCGGAGATCCACGGCGCCCTCCAAGCCGCCCTTCGCCAGGTCCTCCGGCGCCTTGTCGCCCAATGACGAGGGCCGGGCTCGCCGTGGACATCGACGCCCTGCGCGCGCTGCGCCGCGCCCGGGACCGCATCGACCGCGACTACTCCGGTGCCCTGCGCGTCGCATCGTTGGCGGCCGAGACGGGGTACTCGACCGGGCATTTCATCCGCGCCTTTCACGCCGCTTACGGGGAGACGCCGGGGCGCTATCGGACGCGTCGTCGCATCGAGCGTGCCTGTGAGCTGCTGCGCTCGGTGAATCTCGACGTGACCGAGGTCTGCCTCCTCGTCGGCTTCGCCAGCCTGGGGACCTTCAGCACTCGGTTCACCGAGTTGGTGGGCCGCTCGCCTTCTGCGTATCAGCGTCAGGCGGCTCGACTGGGAGGACCGGCTCCCATCCCGGGGTGCTTCGCGCTCATGTGGAGGACGGGGCTGCCCGCCGCCGACCGAGGTCCGGGGTCGGCGCTCGAGGTCTGACGACATCGCAATTTCCAAGAAGCGCGCACGGGCCTGGGCGCTTTACCGTGTCGAAAGGCGCAACGCAACGACCCCGACGACGCAACGACCCCGACGACGACGCTGAGGCCGACGACGACGCTGAGGCCGACGAAGAGGAGACGCACATGATCACCGGTATTCCCATCGTCTCGGTCTGGGTCCTCGACCAGGACTCGGCCAAGGAGTTCTACACCGAGAAGCTCGGGTGCGAGCTCACCAACGACGTCGTGATGGACAACGGCATGCGCTGGCTGACGGTGCGGCCCCCGGGGGCCACGGATCAGGAGCTGTTGCTGATGGACCCGTCGCGTTCGATGCTCGACGCCGACACGGCCGCGCAGGTCCGGGAGTTGGTGGCCAAGGGCGCGCTGAGCCCGGGGGTCATGGCCACGACCGACTGCCGTTCGGACCATCGGGCTCTCGCCGAGAGGGGTGTCGAGTTCACACAACCGCCCGCGCAACGCCCCTACGGTGTCGAGGCGATCCTGCGGGACGACTCGGGAAACTGGTACAGCTTCACGCAGCGCACGGTGTGACAACGGCCTTCATTCGGTACGCAGGAGGAGTGCGGTGGGCGTCCGCGCCGCGATTCTCGCCGGGACGGCGGCCACCACGTTGGCGAGCACCAGCGCCCCGACGGCGATGAGGACGATCGACGGGGCCGGAACCGTCGGTGTCGGCACGGCGTGGATGTCGTTGGCGAACACCGTCCACAGGAAACGTCCCAGCACGATTCCGAGCGGGACCCCCACCACGGTGCCGATGGTGACGGCGATGCTCGACTGCCAGGCCACGACCGAGGCCAGTTGGCGGCGCGTCGACCCGAGGGTCTTGAGCACCGCCAGGTCACGGCGGCGCCGCCGCACCGATGCCACCAGCGTGAGGCCGAGGGCGACCACCGCCCCGGCCGCCAGGGCCGAGCCCAGGATGGCGGGCGTGGTCCCCATCGAGCGGTAGTTGACGATCTCGGCCGGGCGCAGCACCGGTCCCACGAACACACCGAAGTTGAAGTTCGTGGACAGCTGATCGGAGATCCGGTTGAGTGACTTGACGGCGGCGGCGTGGTCGGCCCCGGGCCGGAGGTTCACGAAGATCTCTTCGGGCCCGGTGGTCGGGTCGTTGAAGGGATTTCTGGCCGCGGCGGGGATGAGATCGGAGGAGAGCAGCGCGCCCGTCCCCATCTCCAGGTGTGGCCCGGGACCTCCGATGGTCGGCATCGTGTCGACCCCCACGATGTGCAGGCGGGTGTCGGGCCCGCTCCCCGAGCTCTCGAGAACCGTGTCGCCGACGTGCTTGTGGAGCTGGGCCAGGGTGATGGCACCCAGCGCGACCTGGCCGGGCGCGGTGAGCCCGTGCCCCGCCAGGACGGGGGGCTGCACCGCCGTGCCGGGGCGCTCACCGAGGACGGGCACGAGCTGTCCGTCGATGTGCAGGTCGTCGGTGTACGCGCCTGACCACGACTGGACGAAAGGGTCGCGGTCGAGCAGCTCCGTCGCACGGTTCTGGGGGATGTTCCCTGTCCCGCCCCCTGCGGCCAGGATGGTGTCCCAGTTCCACCCGTACAGGCGGGGATGCGACACGAGCGCGTTGAGGCTGGCCGAGAACGTGACCGTCGTGACCACGACCACGACGGCGAGCGCGGCGCCCAGGATGGCGGAGCGCACGGGGACGGCGTTGGAGCCGGCCCCGGGCTCGAGGGCGAAGCGGACACCGGTGACCGCCGGGGCGGGCAGCCCGAAGGACGCCGCCGCGTTCGCCACGCCCGAGGTCTGCCCCTCGGCCCGACGGCGGCGCTCCTCGGCGCGACGGGGGCCTGCCCGGTAGGCGAGGAGGGCGGCGACGGCGCTCAGGACCACGACGAGGACGAGGAACCCGAGGCCGAGCACGGTCCAGTCGAAGGAGAGGCCGGGGGTGGGGTCCACCGGGCGCACGGGGCCGATCGGCGCCAAGGGGGAGACCGCCACCGCCACCGCCACGGCCAGCAGGGCGCCGAGCACGACGGCACCGGTGTTCCCGATGAAGGTGTCGGCGGTGATCGTGGCGGGATCTGCACCGAGGGCCCGCAACGTGCGCAGGTCGCCGACGCCCCGACGCGTCTGGCGTCCGATCACCTGGGCGGCGATGATCAGCGCCGCCAGTGCGGCGATCCCTCCGAAGACACCGAGGGCGATGGACTCGGGCTTGATGGCGCGTTCGGCTTTGTCGACACCCGTGGACGTCTCCAGGGGCGCGGGAAACGCTTTGGGGAGGACCCCTTGGATCTCTGTGTCCACCGCGTCGAGGTAGCGATGTCCGGTGACCTGGATGCCGGTCTCGGTGTAATTGGAACAGCAGGCCAGCAAGGGTCGGGTGAACGCCGGGGTGAAGTAGGCGAGCGACACCGAGTTGTCGACGTCGTCCTCCACGAGATTGTGGGCCGACACCACGAGGGCGGTGACGGTGACGTCGACCTTCCGGTACGGAGCCACTCCCGCCGTTCCGAACTGCGGCGATTGGGTCTGGGCGTTGGTGTACACGCCCAAGAGGACGTGCTCACCGAGATGCAGGCCCGTGGCCTGGGCCACCGAGGTGAGCACGGCAACGTCCTCGGCGCGGCGCGGATCGGGCAGGCGGCCCGCCACCACGGTGAGGCGGTCGTGGTCGAAGCCGAGTCCGTCGTCGCTCCCCAGCCCGTTGCCGGGCGCGGCGGGGAAGCCGGGGACGTTCTCGGGGGCACCGCCGGGGCCCAGTGGCAGGACGTTGAGCCCCGAGGCGCTATCGGTGTCCTTCACGTGTGGCAGGTGCGCGATGGCGTGCAGGATGTTGGGGTCGTAGCCGACGTCGGTGCCGGCGAGGGGGTTGAGCACGGCCGTGATGGCGGCGAGGTCGGAGGGATTCGTTCCCGCCAGATACGCCGGGAACGACGACTGGGTGCGGCGACCTGCGGCCACGGCCCCCATGGCCACGCCCCCCGTCAGGGCGATGAGCACGACGATGGCGAGGTAGCCGCCTCGCCGGCTCCTGAAGGTGGTGCGGAAGCGGTACCAGGCGACTCGAATAGTTGTCCGGGTCACTGCCCCCTGCCAGGCATGACGTGCACGTCTCCCTCGACCTCGGCTCGGCGCGCTCGGTTGCGCCCTTCCGGTGAGTCTGATCCGGTCGTCGGTCCCGGCCAATGGGGTCAGCCCGTGTCCCGGCTACGTGCCTCCACCCCCGTGTCCCGGTATGGGGCTGCGATCAGCCGGCCGCCTGCCAGGTCCCGCCGCGGCGGGCCCTGGACACCGCTCGGTGCGCGATCGCAAGCGCGGCTGCCATCACGACCAGCCCGCCGACGTCGATGGCCCCGGTGTGGAAGAGGTTCCTCGGTCCGGGACCGCCGTCGACGACCCAGCTGCCGCACCCGCCCAGGAAGACGAGCATGCCGAGGGTGGCGATCTTCGACAGCCGCCCTTCGTATCGCAGGGTGCGGGGCGACAGGTCCAGGCGCCGGAGGGTCTTGGTGGCCCCGACGACGAGCCCGATCACGGCCGCGGGACTGATTCCCATCCACGCGATCTCACCGGCTGGGAACGACAGCAACGCGCTCGGATGGGCCCAGTACGACGACACCCACAGGGTCGACGCCCACGAGAAGGCCGCCACCCCACCGGGCACGAGACCTTGATGCGACCAGGCGTGACCACCGGTGCCCGGCCAGCCGTTGCCGAAGTGGTGGCTTCCGATGATCAGGACCGCGGCACAGGCGAGCGCGAGCGCCGTCGGCCGTAGGAGCCCCTGTCCCTGCCGGCGCGCCAGGCGCTTGCCGATCTCCCACCCCACGGGGATGGCGGCGAGCAGGACCAGGCCCACGAAGAGCACCACGGCGCCTGACATCACCACCATCGCGGCGCGGGTCGCGGTGGTGTCGGGATCGGACCACTGCCAGCCGATGGTGAGCTGTGACCACATGGCGACCCCGAACGCGAGGAAGACGGCCAGCGCGCACCCCAGTGACGCCAAGCTGGCACGCGCCTGGGCGCGCGGCTCGAGAGCGCCTCCCCCGAGGCCCACCGCCGACATGCGCGCCACCAACCCGTTGCGGGCCACGTCCAGGGTGCGGCGCCAAGAACGCGGTCGTTCCGCGAGGTCGGAGATCAGCAGCTCGGCGAATTCGTCTCCGTACCGCGCCCGCCACTCCTTGGGGTACCAGCGCAGCAGCGAGGTGGCGCGGTTGACGGTCCCGGCGGGGGAGTCCTCCACCTCAACCCCACGTGCCGGCGAGTCGGCGCAGGCCGACGTCGGCCACGCGGCGTTGCGCGTCGAGGTGGGCTCGCAGGGCGGCGGCCCCCACGGCGGTGAGGCGGTAGGGCCGGCGGCGGTCGTCGCTCGCCACCGCCTCGATGAGCCCTTGTCCCTGGAGCCGGCTGAGCGCCTCGTACAAGGTGCCCGGCGCCAGTCGGACCCCGGCGAAGGCCTCGATGTCCTTGGTCAGGGCGTAACCGTGCTTGGCGCCCTCCGCCAAGCTGGACAGGATCAACGTGGCGGGGCCCGCATAACGTCCGAAGGTTCCGAGGCCCTGTGGGGTCTTGCCCTCTCGTTCCCGGCTTCCCCGTGCCTTGGCCACGGGGGCATCCTATATCGGCGGCCGATCCATGGAGGCGAAACGGTTTCGCCCGCGGCCGTCGCTACGACCGGCGCCGTCGCTACGACTGCGGTCGTCGCCTCCTGGTGAGACGGAGCCGTCAGGCCTGCCAGTCGGCCGCGGGGGACCACGGCTCGCGTACGTCGCTGAACGGGATGACCTCGGGAAGCACCGCGCCGTCCGAGGTTCGCCTGATCGAGTACCCGTCGAGGTGCAGCGCCACGACTTCGAACCCTGCGCTCCACGTGCCGAGATAACGGTTGCGGACGGCGACCTTCATGCCCACCGCGGGCGCCGGAACCGTGTCGGGACGACTGGGGGTGACTTCGTCGATGATGCTCACCGGAACACCTCCCTGCGGAACTGGCCCCGACCCTCACCATCCCCTGCGATCGAGGCCACGTCCTGATGGGTCGTCATGAACCACGAGGAACTTGAAGGAGTCACTGTGCGTGGTGGCGACGCGCACGGTCAGGGAGTCGCGTCTCGTCGGGGGGCCGTCTCTGGGGTGTGACTCGACGCGCGACACGGTCCGTGGAGGTCTCGGATTGGTCACCGGTCCTCCTCGACACGCGCCAGCCGCGCCCCGGCCATGGTGTGACCGTACCGCGCCCCGGTGCGTGGTACGCGGATCCAAACCTGTTCACGACGACGAGGTCGCAGGCGGGAGGCATCGCGCCTGACCGTGGCGGGCCACGGCGCGTCACCCGGGCGCGCCGGTGGGCTCCACTCCGGTCCATTCGCCACCACGGTGCGCCGAGTGGCGGATGGAATCGAGCACCGCCATCTGGGCGACGCCGTCGACGAAGGTGGCCGGCTCCGGTCCCGTGAGCGGGACCCCCCGGATCCGGTCGCGGAACGCGGCCGCCAGGCGGGTGTAGGGCCCGTACTCGACACCGAAAGTGGTCATCTGCTCGTAGGTGGTGGTGACGGCGCCGGCGGGCAGGGGCGGGGCGGGGTCCGAGCGCAGCTCGTCGGGAACCGGAACCGCGCGCACCCCCGAGTCGTCGGCCACCCTGACCTTGTCGCCCACGCCCTCGATCCAGGCCGTGCCCGCCGACCCCGTGACCCTCGTCTCGACCAGGATGCCGCGATCGGACGCCGTGCTCTGGAGCACGCCCACGCACCCGTTGCGCAACCGGAAGTGCACGACGAAGCCGTCGTCGGCTGTCATCGGTCGCTCCACGACATGGGCCAGCGACGCGCTCACGCCTGCGAAGTCGCCCAGGGTCGCTCGGATCTGGTCGATGAGCTGTGATCCGTGGGCTCCCAGCCACCCTCCCCCTGCCGACGCGTCGGCCCACCATGACGGCACCTGCGCGGCCGGATCGACGAGCACCGGGACGTGCATGATCCACGTGGCCATACGGGGTACGCCGATGAAGTTGTCCCGTACCGTCCGGGCCAGCAGGGCTTGCCCCGCGTCGTAGCGGAACTCGGTCCCGAGAAGGTGCACGATCCCGGCCCGTTGGGCCGAGGCCAGCACGTCTCGTCCCTCGCCGGTGTTCCGGGCGAAGGGCTTCTCGCACAGGACGTGTCTCCCCGCCGCGATGGCCTCGAGCGAGAGCTCGGCGTGGGTATGGGGCGGGGTGGCCACGGTGACGGCGTCCACCCCGGGGAGCGCCAGCGCTTCGGTCAGCGTGGCGCACGCCCGAGGCACCTCGAACATCCGGGCCCGCTGGGCGGTCTTGTCCGGGTCGCGCCCGACCAGGGCCCGCACCTCGAAGCCGGCGTGTCGCAGTGCCCGCACGTGCGTGTAGCAGCCGAAGCCGGTTCCGACCACCACCACGCCGAGCCCCGTGCCCCTGTCTCCCGAGGCGCTCATGGGTGCGGCCCTGGTGCCGTGCCGAGGACCCGCCGGGTGGCGTCGCCGGCGGCGAGCGCCGCGTGGTGCGCCCCGGATGCGTGCAGCGCGTCGGAGAACACCTCGACCCCGGTCGGGGCGCGGACCCCGATGTCGCGCAAGGCGCCGAGGTACCCGGCCAGGTCGAGCTCGCCCTCACCGGGAAGCGACCGGTCGTGCAGCGTGGCGTGGACGAGGTTCTCCTCGGGTTGGTGCGGGGCGTCGCTCAACTGGATGGCGAGCACGCGCTCGCCCGGCAGAGCCCGCAGTTCGTCGGGGCTGGTCCCGGTGCGGGCGCAGTGCCAGGTGTCGACGTTGAGCCCGCCGTTGCTCCGATCGGCAAGGCGCACCACCTCCCAGGCTGTCGCCACGTCGGGGATCCGGGACCATGCCAGCCATTCGAGGTGGACGAGCAAACCCTGCTGAGCGGCGCGGTCGCACAGGGCCGCGTAGGCCTCGGCCCCCTCCTCGATGCTCCACGTCCCCCCGAGGACGTCGGCGGCGTTGATGGAGCGGGCATCCACGGCCTCGGCCATGCGCAGGAGGTCGTCCTCGCCGTGGCAGAACACTTCCATGGAGTCGAGCTCGGCCGGGACGGTGACCTCGGCCGCGCCCGGTGTCCACCACCACGCCGGGTCGACCTCGGCGACGACGAGGCCGTGGTCGTCGAGCATGGCGCGCATCTCGGCGTCACTGTGTCCGTCGCGTCGGGCCCGGGCGTAGTCACGTCCCCACAGCGAGATGGCGTCGAACCCGGCGCCCGAGGCGGCCTCCAGGCGTTGGCGAAAGCTCGTGTCGCGCGGGATGGTGCCCGAGCACAGCACGAGCGAGTCGGGTCCGAGTGTCACACCCTCACCTGCCACAGCTTCAACCGCCGCTCACCGCCGCTCGTCATACCGCGCGCCTCGCCGGCGGCGACGAGCATCTCCCCGGGAAGGGGTCAGCCGAAGTCGCCGTGGAACGCGGCGAGCGCGTTCGGGAAGCTGCCGTCGGTGATGTCGTTGTCCTGTCCCCCGGCCGTGTCGTTGTAGGAGAAGATACACGTGAACGCCACGTTGTTGACGGCGATCCAGTTGGCGAACTGGTTGATGAAGTAGGGGTCGTCTCCCAGGCCCATGCCGTCGTTGCGGTAATCGTCGGCCCACTCCGGAAGGGCGATGGGCCTTCCCTGCGCGGCAGCGAAATTGGCCAACCAGTTGAGTCCCCACGTCTGGTTCACGGCGTTGCTCCACGAGGTTTGCGGTGTGAACGGCGTCCCCCAGTACTCGTCGTAGACGTCGGTGCCGATGTAGTCGACATACGCTGACCCCGGGTAGGCGAGCTCGAGGTTCCAGTTCGAGGACCCGCCGCCGTTGGGATTCCAGAGGAACCGGAACTGCTGGCCCGGTACGGCCCGCATGGTGTCGACGATCTGGCGCCAGTACGCCGCGAAGTTCTGGGCATCGGCGTTGCTGGCCACGCTCCACGGGTACCAATTGCCGTTGAACTCCCAGCCGAGGCGCAGGATCGCGTTGGCGGCTCCGTCGTTGACCAGCGTCTGGGCGAGGATGGTGAAGTACTGGTTGTAGGCGCCGGTCGCGCCCTGGGCGAGCGTGCCTCCCGAGCCACCGGGGAGGATGGGGACCCCGAGCACGAGGCGGTACCCGGTGTTGCGCCATTGGTCGAGCATCCAGTCCTCGCTGCCCCCCGCACCGTCCATGCCGTCCCAGCCGCTCGTGCGCAGGAGGTAGTCGGAGGCGAGCACGGGGTGCGTCCCGGTGATCGAGGCGAACTCGGCCAGCGCCCCCGGGTCCCCCGAGCCCGCGTAGTCGCCCAGGGCGATGGTCTTGGCCGTGTGGGGTTGGTTCAGGGCCGCCGACACCGGGGTCCCCTTCCCCCCGGGAGCCTTTCCCGAGCTCCTCACCGGGGCTTTCGACGGTGCCTTGGCGAGGGTTCCCGTATGACGCAGGGCTGGCGCCGGGCGTGGCGGCGGGGGCGGGGCCGCGGCGATCCTCGTCGGCATCAGATGGGTGGCCGTGCTGGTCGTGCTAGTGGCGGTGGGCGGTACCGAGATCGTCGTGGTGGGGATCGTCGGCACCGTGACCTGCTGGAACGACGTGCCGGCGTGGTGCGGCGCCGTCGGTTGCGAGCTGGTGGCGTCCGAGGGGTGCGCCTGAGGTGAGGACGCCGTGCTCCAGGTGTCCACGGTCACGACGGCTGTGGCTGTCACCAGGGGTGCGGCCACGACCTTGGTCGCAGGGTGGCGGGCCAGACCGCGCTTTTCATGTCGGACGGCGTGACGCGGCGCGGAGAATCGGATCAGGCTGAACACAGCGGCTCCCGGGTGAACGTGTGTCACATGTGCTGCACGTGCAACAAGGCGCGCCTCTCCCTCATCTGTCACCGTGTCGCGTGCGCGCTGAAAAATCCTTCACTGGTCGAGGTTTGGGCAAGCGGATCGTCACTCGCCCGTGCATCGTCGACCCTACCGATCGCAGCGCGCCCTGTCGATTCCCTTTGCGCCCGCCCTCACTGTCGATTCGTGTCGCGCGGCGCGCACCGTCGATTCGTGTTGCGCGGCGCGCACCGTCGATTCGTGTTGCGCGGCGCGCACCGTCGATTCGTGTCGCGCGGCGCGCACCACCTGTCGATTCGTGTCGCGCGGCGCGCCGCGCCTCGCGCCCTACTACGTGTCGGTTCGCTCGGCCCCGGTCGACGGCGAGGCATGGCCCATGTCTTCTGCGACACCGGGCCCGGCGCGGGGGTCGTCGGGGTCCAGCGACATGGGCACGCGCGCCACGATGACGTCGGTCCGGGTGCGCAGGGCCGCGGTGAGCAGCAGCTCCATGTGGTTGTGCAGGATGCGGTAGCGCAGACGCGTGGGGACCACGACCGGGATCAGCACCACGATCTGTTCCTCCCGCGTGGCCCGCTCTTCGTCGATGAGGGCGACGATCGGCTTCACCACCGACGCGTACTCGGTGTGCAGGATGCGCAGCGGCACTCCCGGTCGCCACGCTTCCCATTCACGACGGAGGTCCTCGGCCGGTGAGGGCTCGCCGTCGTGCCCGCCGTCACTGAGCACGACCGTGACCGCCACCACTTCGTGGCCTAATGCCAGTGCCTCGCTCAGGGCCCGCGTCGTCAATCTCGATACGACCGTGACCGGGACGATGACAAAGGCCTTGGCGGCCGCGGCCGGTCGGGGAGGGACGGTGCCGAACCCGAGGACGTCGGCCACTGTCGTGTAGTAGCGGTGGATGCGGCGGAACAAGGTGACGAAGACGGCCACGGCCACCAGGACGAGCCATCCCCCGGAGGAGAACTTGGTGAGGAGGAAGACGACGGTCGACACCCCGGTGGTCAGTGCGCCCACACCGTTGATCACGGCCCGTCGCGTCCAGCGCGGCGGCCGCGTCTTCCACCAGTGCACGACGAGCCCCGTCTGCGACAGCGTGAACCCGGTGAAGACGCCGATGGCGAAGAGCGGGATGAGGCGCTGGGTGTTGCCGTCGACCGCCACCAGGAGCCCCCCCGAGAACAGGGCCAGCACCACGATGCCGTTGCTGTACATCTGGCGGTCACCGCGCACCATGAAGAAGTGGGGGAGGTAGTGGTCCCGGGCCAGGAGGCTGGCCAGGAGCGGCAGCCCCCCGAACGACGTGTTCGCCGCCAGCGCCAGCGCGGCGGTGATGGCGAGCGACACGATGTAGTAGAAGAAGTGGCGTCCCACCGCCTCCCCCATGATCTGGCTGAGGGCGGTCTGTCCGCTGCGGGGCTGGATGTGGAACCGGACGGCGAGGACGGCCAGACCCAGCAGCATCGCTCCCAGGATCAGCCCGAGCAGCATCTCGGTGCGCTTGGCGCGGATCTGACGGGGCTCCCGGAACATGGGGACGCCGTTGGCGATGGCCTCCACACCCGTGAGTGCGCTGCACCCGGCGGCGAAGGCCTTGAGAACCAACAGCACCCCCACGGTCTCCAGACCGCGGGTGGCGGCGGTGGGGTGCCCGGGCTGCGACTCGTGGAGCGCGAGCGGGTGGACGAGTCCCACCGCGACGATCCCGAGCAGGCCGACGATGAAGATCATGGTGGGCAGGAGAAAGGCCCGCGCGCTGTCGCCCAGACCGCGCAGGTTGAGCACCGTGATCAGCACCAGTGCGCCGAGGCACAGTGGCACGGTCGCCGACGTGAGCCCAGGGAAGGCCGAGGTGAGCTGGCCCACCCCCGCCGCGATCGACACCGACACCGTGAGCGTGTAGTCCACGACGAGCGAGGCGGCGGCCACGTGGCTGGCGTTGGTGCCCAGGTTGGCTCGCGCCACCGCGTATGCGCCCCCGCCCGACGGATAGGCGTCGATGACCTGGCGGTACGACAGGACGAGGATGGCCAGGAGCACCACGATGGCCACCGTGATGGGGAGGATGAGGTGCAGCGCCCCCACTCCGGCCAGCGCCAGGACCACCAGGATGGCCTCGGGCCCGTAGGCCACCGACGTCAGAGCATCGAGCGACAGCGCCGACAGTCCCTGGACCGGGGTGATCTGTTCGTGGGCGGCCTCGCTCGAGGGCAGGGGCCGGCCCACGAGCAGGCGCCACACCGACGAGGCGGTGACCACCGGGCGCTGGCGCCGGTCCGTCATCGCCTCCGGGTCTCCCGTACCGGTGTCGACCGGCGAAGCCCACATGGTGTTGAGGCCTCCCTCCCGCTCCGGTAGACCCTTCCCATGTCCGTGCTCGAAGCCCTCGCCATTGCCGGCGCGGGGTTGGTGGCGGGGACGATCAACACCATCGTCGGCTCGGGATCGCTGATCACCTTTCCGACTCTCCTGGCATTCGGGTTCTCGCCCGTGGTGGCCAACGTGAGCAACACCGTGGGTCTCGTACCCGGCTCGCTCAGCGGGGCAATCGCGTACCGGTCGGAGCTGCGGGGCCAGAGACCTCGTCTGCTCGTCCTCGGTGCCGGGTCGGTCACCGGCGGCATCACCGGCGCCGTCTTGCTCCTCGTCCTGCCCGGCAGCGTGTTCCGCCACGTCGTGCCCGCGCTCATCCTGGTGGCCTGTGCGCTGGTGGCCTTGCAGCCGCGCCTGTCGGCCCGCCTCGCCCACAACCGCGACCGCCACGCCCACGGCGGCCCCGCGCTGGTGGCCTCGGTGTACCTCGCCGGTGTGTACGGGGGGTACTTCGGCGCCGCCCAGGGCGTGATCCTGGTGTCACTGCTCGGCATCTTCTTCGCCGACCACATCCAGCGCCTCAACGCCGCCAAGAACGTCCTCGCTCTCCTCGTGAACGGGGCTGCCGCCGTGCTGTTCATGGTTTTCGCCCACGTGGCGTGGGACGCAGCCGGTCTCGTGGCAGCGGGATCGGTGGTGGGAGGCCAGGTCGGAGGAGTCCTGGGACGGCGGCTGCCGGCCCCGCTGCTGCGGGGGGTCATCATCGCCGTGGGCGTCGCCGCCGCGCTGGCCCTGCTCGTCTGATCGCGCCCACAGGGTAGGCGTCGAGCGCGGGTGGGGGAGGGTTGTCGGGTGGAGCACCGCAGGGGGTGGGGACGGGAACCGGCCATGATGGGCGTCGCTGGGACGGACCAGGCCGCAAGCGGGAGGGGGGTGCCGGTGCGTCTGGGCATCGTGACACCGGTGGTGAATCTGAATCCGCGTTTCGACCCTCCGGAGTGGGAGCAGCAGGGCGGCATCGACGACATCGTCGAAGTGGCCCGTGCTGCCGAGCGGGCCGGATACGAGTGGGTCTCGTGCCCCGAGCACGTCGCCATCCCCCGGTCCACCGCCACCGCCCGGGGCGGTCGGTACTGGGACCCCCTCACGACCCTGGCCTTCGTGGCCGCGTCCACGCAGTCCATCGGGTTGCTCTCGCACGTCGTGGTGCTCGGCTACCACCACCCCCTCGAGGTGGTGAAGCGCTACGGCACCCTTGACCTCGTCAGTGGCGGGCGTGTCGTCCTCGGAGTCGGGGTGGGGTCCTTGGAGCAGGAGTTCGAGCTACTCGGCGTTCCCTTCGCCGGCCGCGGGGAGCGTGCCGACGATGCCCTGCGAGCCATCAGGTCGTCGTTCTCGCAACGGGTCCCGAGCTACTCGGGGACGCACTACGCGTTCGAGGACTTCGTTGTCGATCCCAGTGGCGTCCAGCCCCATGTCCGCATCTGGGTGGGAGGCCGGACCCGCCGGTCGCTGCGACGGGCGCTGGAGCTGGGGGACGGGTGGATCCCCTTCGGTCTTGCCCTCGATGACCTGCGGGCGCTGCTCGTCGAGGACGCCGTCGCCGCCGCCATGGAGGCCCGGGAGGCCCGACTCGACATCGTCCTCGCCCCCGAGCCCCCGCTCGACCCGGTCGGGGATCCCGAGACGACGGCGGCGACGGTCCGTTCCTACCTTGAGCTCGGGGCCACCGGCCTTGCGTTGCGCTTCCGTCACCGGTCCCGTGCCCATTACGTGGAACAGCTCGAGGCCATGATGGGGGTTGCCGCCTCCGTGGACGGTCGGTGAGTGGCGCCAGGGTCGCTGGTGACAGACGCCGCTCGCTGGTGACAGACGCCGCTCGCTGGTGACAGACGCCGCTCGCTGGTGACAGACGCCGCTCGCTACGCTCGCCACCCGACGACGGATCCCTTACCCGATCGGGAGGAGACCCTCATGCCCGGCCCTCGTGAACCTGCCACCAACGCGACGCGTGCCTCCGAGCTGTTGGCGCTGGGATCGGCCACGGTGGGCGAATCCGGTGGACAGCCCATGCGGCCCCGGATCAAGGCGGTATGGCACGGGGCGCGGCTGGCCGCGCCCGCCTTCCCCGTGCGCTGTTCCCCCGCCGACAACCTGGCCCTCCATGTGGCCGTGGTGCGCGCGCCGGAGGGGAGCGTGCTGGCGGTGGACGTGGGGGACGAGGACGAGCTCGGGTACTGGGGCGAGGTGCTCACCACCGCGGCCGAGGTACGCGGCCTGGCCGGCCTCGTGATCGACGGGGGGGTCCGGGACTGCGCCGCGCTCGAGGCCCACGGGTTCCCGGTCTTCTCCACCACGGTCGCCCTGCGGGGTGCGTCCAAGAACCGCCCCGGAACGGTGGGGCTGCCCGTCGACGTGGGCGGGGTACGGGTGGAAGCCGGGGACTGGCTCGTCGGCGACCGGGACGGCGTGGCCGTGGTATCGGCGGCTGCGGTCGAGGACGTGCTGCGTGCCGCCCGGGCCCGGGCCGACAAGGAGGACGCCATGTTCATCGCGCTGCGTGACGGGCGCACGACCCTCGAGCTGCTCGGGCTGGACCCGTCGCCGGTGCAAGGGGGCTGAGGGCGCGCCCTCAGGCGGTGACGAGGTTCTCGGGGCGGCGACCGGCGAGCGCGGCACACGCCCCCGCACACGCCACACGGGCCATCCGGGTGCGCGTGGCGCGGCTGGCGCTGCCGATGTGGGGGAGCAGCATGGTGCGGGGGGCGCTGAGGAGCCGGGGATGCACCTCGGGCTCGCGCTCGTAGACGTCGAGGCCCGCCGCGAACACCGTCCCGGCGTGGAGGGCCTCGGCCAAGGCCTCTTCGTCGACCACCGGCCCTCGTGACGTGTTCACCACCACGGCGTGGGGGCGCAGCAGGGCCAGCTCCTGGGCCCCGATCAGATGTCGGGTGGCGTCGGTCAGGGGGACGTGGACGCTCACCACGTCGGACTCGGCGAGGAGGTCGTCGAGCGCGGCCACGTAGCCGGGCATCTCGGTGGGGTGGCGGGTGTGGTGCAGGACCTGCATTCCGAATCCCGAGGCGCGCCGGGCCACCGCCGTCCCGATGCGGCCGTAGCCGACGAGACCCAGCGTCGCCCCGTGCACGTCGTGCCCGAGGTACTGGGTGATGCCCCAACCGTGCCAGTCTCCGTTGCGGAGGTCGCGCTCGGCCTCCGACGCCAGGCGCGACGCCCCCAGCACGAGGAGGAAGGCCACATCGGCGGTGGTCTCGTCGAGCACGCCCGGGGTGTTGCACACGGCGATACCCAGCCGGCGTGCGGTGGCGACGTCGACGTTGTCGTACCCCACCGCCACGTTGGCGACCACGCGCAGGCCCCCCGACGCGCCGGCCTGCAGGACGTGCTCGTCGATGCGGTCGGTGAGCAGACACACCACGGCGTCGACAGTGGCGGCCAGCTCGACGAGCTCGGCATGGGTGTAGGGCGTGTCGTCGGCGCGCTGGAGCACCTCGTGGCCGTCGTCGACGAGTGGGTCCAGGCCCCCCTCAGGGAGCCGGCGCGTCACCAGGACGCGTGCCACGACACGTGGGGGAGAGCCATGAGCGTCAGACTGCCATCAATGGTGGGTGTAGTCGATCGGCCCCGAGTCCTTGACGCCGATGGCGAAGCAGAAGCAGTGGATGGGCGCGTGGTCGCTCACGGGGCGGAGGCTGTGCACCTTGTCGGGTGGGATGTGCACGAGGTCGCCCTGGTTCACGGGCCGGTCCTCGCCGTCGATGGTCATGATGCCGCGTCCCGAGGTGACGTAGTAGAACTCGTGGGTCGGGTGCGAGTGGGGGTCGACAAGGCCACCCCCGGGAACCTCGAACTCGTTGACGAGCTCGAGGAAGCCTCCGTCGGTGATCTCTTTCATCTCACGCGACTTGAACAGCCACCACACCGGGACCGTGCCGTTGTGCTCGACCACGGGCTCCACGTCCTCGATGCTGCGAACGTCCATCGCCATGTCCTCCTCGCTCCCGGTCCACACGCCGTAGACTGACCGCGCCGTCAGCGTAGATCAGGGGGGTCCACATGGCCGAAGCCGCAAGGCGCCTCGTCGCCGGGCCGGTCGTGCCCGAGACGTGGGCCCCGTTCGGTTGGATTCCGGTGCGCGACACCGACCCCCGCGACGGCACCTTTCGGCTCGCGTACGAGTGGGCGGACCCTCACGTCAACGTGATCAGCCATGCGCCCGAAGAAGTCGAACGGGAGGGAGACGGGCTGCGCTGTGACCGGTTGTATCGCCACGACACCCACACCCAGGTCCTCCTGGCCCTCAACGGGCCATCGGTGATGGCCGTGGCCCCCGCCGACGCCGACCTGGCCACAGAGGCCGGCCTCGACGCCGTGCGCGCCTTTCGCCTCGAGAAGCTCGACGCCGTGGTGCTGCACCGCGGGACCTGGCACTGGGGCCCCTTCCCCCTCGGCGCGGAGCCGGTCCTGCTCTTCAACGTGCAGGGCCTGGGGTATGCCCGGGACAACGCCTCGGCCGATCTGGGGTCGCGGGGCGTGCATCTCCTCGTCCTGGGGTCCTGACGCCCGAGACGAAGGCGACTGCGTCACAATCGCCGCGTATGGGGGATTGCCGGAGTCGCCCGCAACCGGGTCCGACGGTGCGGGTCTGCCGCCGCGGACGCCCATGAGGATCTCCCGGCGACGGTTGTTGGCGGCCGCCCCGTTGGCCGTGGCGGCCGCCGCCCTCCCGGGGTGTGCCGCCGCCGGCGACGACGACGCCGACGATCACCCCGTCGGCCTGCGCGGCGGCACCGACCTGTGGGACATCCCCGACGCCGCCTGGCGCAGGGCCCTCGGGAGCCACCCCCCGGGGGCGACCGGGACGGCCTCGCCGCTGGGCACGAAAGCCCGCCCCCTGAGCCGCACCAAGCGGGGGATCCCGGTGGGCGGGATCGGGACGGGTGCCTTCATGCTCAACCTGGCGGGGTCCTTCGGACCGTGGCACCTCGACATCGGCGGGGACGATTCGGCGGGCTCACGCTGGGGGTCGCCCGCCAACAGCGGGTTCGAGGACCGGTATCTCTCCCAGGCCGCGTTCCACATCTACACGTCGACCGGCGCCGGCACGTCGGTGTCTGCGCTCGCCACCGAAGACCTCCTGCCCGCGTGGCCGCTGCTCGACCCCGGCTCCGGTGTGTACGCGGCGCTGTTCCCCAAGGCGTGGTTCGTCTACGAGCAGTTGCCCTTGCCCGTGGCGCTCAAGCAGCTCACCCCGTTCGTGGCACGCGACGAGCGCCGCTCGTCTCTGCCCGGTGGGCTGTTCCAATTGGCGGTCTCCAATCCCACCAACGCCCCCGTCGACGTGGCGTGCATGCTCAGCTTCCCCAACGCCCCGTACCGGTTGCCCACCGCCCAGTACGACTACACACGCCAGGGCTTGCGGTCTTCGATGGTCAAGGCGCCGGGGACCGTCGGGGTGCGGCTCCAAGCCGAGGACCCGCAGAACGTGGCCGCGACCCAGCGCACCGAATGGGTCATCGCGGCGCGCGGACCGAGCGGCTCCCTCGTCACCGCCACCGAGGACTGGGCCGGCGACGGGGACGGCACGGACCTCCTGGCCGCTTTCAGGTCGGGCCGCCTGCCCGACCAGCCCCTCGACCCGCGTCGCCTCGGACTCGCCGGCGCGGTGTGCGTGACCTTTTCGCTGGCGCCGGGGGAGAAGCAGGCTGCCACCTTCACCCTGGTCTGGGACTTCCCTATGGTGCAGTTCCGCAACCCGGTCGACGGGACGATCTGGCGCAAGCGCTACACCCAGTGGTACCCCGGGGGATACCAGGGATGGGCCATGGCGCGCGACATGCTCGACGACGCCCCGAGGCTCGAGCGCGGCATCGACGCGTGGTGGTCGGTGGTGGCGAACGACCCCACCTATCCCCTCTGGTTGCGGGGCGCAGCGCTCAACGAGCTCTACTACGGCGTGTTCGGGGGGGTGTTCTGGGAGAACGGCTGCGTCACCAAGCCCAAGCGCTTCGGCACCCGGCGGGGCCAGCACCTTTACTTCACGTTGGAGACCGACGTGTTCCGGGACTGCGAGTCGATGGACGTGCGCCATTACGAGGCTCGCCATCTGCTCGAGCTGTTCCCCACCATCGAGCGCGACGTGTTGTTGGGCTGGGCCGACATGGTGAACGCGGATCCCCTCGGACGCACCCCCCACGACGCCGGCTCACCGGTCGACGATCCCTGGTTCGTCTCCAGCCAGTACTCCGGCACCCGCCCCGGGGAGCCGCCCGTTCGGGTCGACTGGCTGGATCTCCCCTCCAAGTTCGTCCAGCAGGCGCACGCCTATTGGACCTACACCGGTGACGACACCTTCGGCGCGGAGGTCTATCCGGCCCTGCGCCGGACCATGACGCATCTGCGCTCGCTCGACCTCGACGGCGACGGCATCCCCGACGCCGCCGGGTTCTGCACGACCTATGACGCCATCGAGATGGTGGGGGCGGCGAGTTACGTGGCCGCGTTGTTCATCGGGGCGTGCGAGGCCATGGCCGACTTTGCCCTCGTCTTCGACACCGCCGAGGTGCAGGGGCGGTGGTCCGACGCCGCCGCGGCGGCGCGTGCCACGGCGGAGTCAGCCTTGTGGAGCGAGAGCGGGGGGT
>Ga0116219_10001110_pt1 | contig 25844 bp, 21 predicted proteins | sample Sb_taG_4_FD_91019 | JGI IMG/M metagenome (GOLD analysis project Ga0116219, IMG submission 91019) | Peat soil microbial communities from Weissenstadt, Germany - Sb_50d_6_BS metaG | ecosystem: Environmental > Terrestrial > Soil > Wetlands > Peat | place: Germany: Weissenstadt | collected 2010-09-21 | reverse complement strand
GTCTATAAGTCTACGCAAAGAAGAACAGCTGTAATGCAGCTGACGCAGGAAAAAGCGCAGCTGACGGGTGGAACAGAGGTGATTTTGGTAGGTCAATGGGTTGCTGTGGGAATCCAGGCTAGCGAACAGACAGCGGCGGACCTACTGGACCCGCACGCTGACGGGGCGTATCCGTGGCGTCCCTGGCGAGGTTCGCGTGGTAATTTCTCAACGAGGTCCAGGGGTGCGAACCCCGAAGTCTTTCCTGTGTACCGACACAACGCTGTCAGCACAGGAGATCTTGACTCGGTATCAACAGCGCTGGAGCCAGGAAGTCGATTACTGGTACGTGAAGTTGCAATTGGGCTTGGGGGATTTCCGGTTGCAGAGCTATGAGGCGATCGCCAAGTGGTATGCCGTGGTGTATCTGGTGCTGGTCTATTTGTACTGGCAGCGGTACGAATACGCGGCCCGCCACGGGGCGAACACGAGCCTGTCGGAAGTGCTGGCGCGGATACGCCAGGACCACCAACGGGAGGTTCTGCGCGCGGCGTGTGAGGAGGTCGCACGCGGGACATCCGTGGAGGAGGTCGTGGAACGGTATGTGGGCCCGTGGCCCGTTCCTGCGGCCTGATAAACTTCCGACAGAGTTCGACAAGTGCGGCCGAGAGGTCCCGTCCGCTGGGATCCCCCTCAGGCTGCGCACTTGCCGAAATGATAGAGGGGTAATACCTCAGCAATTCGTTGCCCTTTTCGCCAGTGTCCAGCTGGGTCTATCGGCGCGGGGGTTCTGCGAAATCCTACAGTGCCGCCAGATAAATCAAGTACACCGCCGCCATGCCAGCGTCGGCCAGTGCCATGACGAGCACCGTCGGACGACGACGGAAGGGCGAGATGAACACGCCGAGCGCGAAGGCCGCCTTTTCCGCGATGGCGACAATCAGCGTTGGGACGCGGACCTCAGCGTGGTAGGCGGCGTAAATCAGCAGACCACCTACCAGGCTAACCAACAGCCCCCAGTGGCGGGCGATGAGGAGACCGAGCGCATCGGAAGGCGCCTGTCCGAAGAGCAGCTTCATCATCGTGACCGGCGCCAGGCACAGCGCCAGGGCGGCGGCTGTCGCCAGGCCCGTGACCAACAGGATCAGCTCGATCTGGGCGGCCAGCATGAGGGTCCTCGCGCGAGAGCAAATGTCAACAAGGCGAGCGCCCCGCTTGGGGCGCTCGCTCGGGACAGTCCCTTACTGGCCTTGATGGCTCTTGATCATCTCGTCGATCTGCTTCTTCACCGCTTCCAGGTTGAACGAAGCCGGGTCCTGCATCGGCGGGAAGTCAATGGCTGTCTTGGCAAGGTCCGCCACCCTTTGCTGGACCAGGACGAACCGCCAGAACTCCCGGGCGAAGAAATCATTTCCGTAGCCGAAGGCGCCGTTCGCCGCCGATTCGCCGGCGATCATCGGGAAGCGCTCGAACGGGTCCTGGCGGATGTTCACGATACTGGGCATGTCGGTCACGAGTTTCGGTCCGGGCCAGCCTTGCGGCTGCTGGAAGAACTGGTACTTGAAATCATCCAGGCGCACGGCGCCAAGCTTCGGCCCGGCGAAGTAGAACAGCTCGTGGCGGTTGGACGGCCCCTTGCCCGTGAGCAGGGCCATCTGGTTGTAGCCGTCGAGGTGGTTCTTGTACTCGCGGTCGCCGAGCTTCACCCCCTTCAGGAGTTGGTTGGTGATGTTGGGATTGCCGGCGGCCGCCGTAAGGGTGGGGAACCAGTCGAGGCCGGAGAAGAGGCCGTTCTCGACCGTGCCTTCCTTGATGTGCCCCGGCCAGCGGGCGATGCACGGCACGCGGAAGCCGCCCTCGGTGGCCATGCCCTTGGTGCCCTTGAACGGCGTGTTGCCGCCGTCCGGCCAGGTGAAAGTCTCGGCGCCGTTGTCGGTGCTGAAGATCACGATGGTGTTCTCAGCCTCGCCCGTGTCGTCCAGGTGCTTCAGGAGGGCGCCGACGTCGTCGTCGAGCTGCGCCATCCCCGCTTCCTCCAGGCCGTAGTTGGTCTTAAAATTCATCTGGGCCTGGTACTTCTTCGAGAGGAAGGTCCAGACGTGCATGCGCGTCGTGTTGTGCCAGACGAAGAACGGCTTGCCGTCTTTCTTGGCCTTGTCCATGAAGGCGCACGAGTCCTCGACCAGGACGCTGTCGAACGTCTCCATGTTGTACTTGCCGCCCTTGGGTTCTTCGTGCCAGTTCTGGCGGCCAGCCATGTTCTCGAACGGCCGCAAGGGGCCGTCGTCCTGGATCTTTTGCTTGCCGATCTTGCCCCAGCGCGGCATCACCGTCGGGTCGTCCGCGTCGGTCGCCCAGCAATGTACCACGTGCCGCGGGCCGTACTTGTTCAGGAAGGCCGCGTCCGTCGGGTAGGAATACCAGAACGGGTCCGACAGGGCGTCGAGGTGGTACAGGTAGCCGTGGAACTCGTCGAAGCCGTGGACCGTCGGCAGGAACTTGTTCAGGTCGCCGAGGTGGTTCTTGCCGAACTGCCCGGTGGCGTAGCCCTGCGCCTTCAGGGCGGTGGCGAGGGTACAGGCCTGGGCCGGGATGCCGACGTCGGCGCCGGCCTGACCCACGGTCGTCAACCCCGTGCGGAGAGGAATCTCGCCGGTGATGAAGTTGGCCCGGCCCGCCGTGCAGCTCGCCTCGGCGTAGTAGTCGGTGAATAACAGGCCCTGGGACGCCAGCTTGTCGAGGTTCGGCGTCTTGCCGGACATGATGCCCCGGTGGTAGGCGCCGATCTGGAACCAGCCGACGTCGTCGCCCATGATGAAGAGGATGTTCGGCTTCTTGCCGTTCTTCTCTTCGGCCTTGGCGGCGGCCTCCTTCACCTTGGGGTCGGCCATCGCCAGCAGCTGGGCCTTGTTCGCCCCTTCGCCGCAGCAGCCCAAGCAGCCAGCCGATGCGGCCGTCCCTGGCTTGTCTGCGTCCGCGGCCTGTGCGGGCGAGGAGCCGCCGACCCAGGCGAGCAGCCGGGATGGGCCGCTCGCGGCAGCGTAGCCGAGTCCCGCGCTCAGCGCGATGACCAGCAGCAGCTGGAGTTTCAGACGCTTCATGAGAGATACCTCCCGTTGCAGTTACGGTCACGATCCCAACGGAGGACCGTGACCAGTTTGTCGTAAACCGATAGGCCCCCGCGACCTGTCGCCGTCGGTGCCCGCCTCGTCTGCCGTCACTTCTCGTACAGGATCCAAAGACCGGCAAGGCCCATGACGACAAAGAGCATCGCCACGGTGATGCTCAAGGGCCACTGCCTCATGACCGGGCGCTCTCCACGTCGGAGCCTCCGCAGCGTGAACCAGTGAGACGCACCGGCGAGCACCGTCGCGACCAGCCCCAGGACGATCAGCGCAAGGCCGAAATGGATCGCGCCCTGGTGCAGCCGAAGGGCCTCCTCCCCCGGGTTCATTTCCCGTAGCGACCGGAAGAAGGCGACTAACCCGAAGCCGAAGCTCGCCATGGTCAACGTCGTTCTGATCCAGGCGAGCGTCGTCCGGTCCAGCGCCAGCTGCGTCCGGAAGCCGGCCAGACTCGTCCGGTCCTGAGCCAGGCCGACGCGCGGATCGCCCAGCTTCGATGCTTCCTGGCTCATCCGCGGCTCCCGAACGGACCCACCCTATGGGTGCGATTGCGGTTCGATTCCCAAGCCGCGGTGTGCGGGTCGCCGGGCTGAATGGCATTGAGCAGAAGGGTGACGTCGGATATGGGGCCGTCTTCATCGAAAGGCCCCAAATCGCCCAATTTTCCACCTCACGTGAGTGGAGCCGGCCTGGTGCCGGGTGTCGCCATCGAAATGAGCGGAGGCCGCGTCCACCGGTGCGCCCGGGCCACTTCTCCCCGTCATAAGCGCCAGGCACTGCGGCGCCCCGAGCAGAGCGCGCGCCCGACCGCCTGAAGAAAGGCCTCAGCACGTCCTCGGGCTGAGCCGCGCTGCGGTCGGGAACTCTGTGAAACGCAGGGATTAAACATACTCAGCCGCTCGGGGAGGTCAAGCGGCCGCCGGGGCTGCCTCACCAAATCTTCGCTGATCGACCGTCAGCTCATTCACCTCGTGGAAGCTCCGCTCGCAGGGAGCTTCCGCCGCGCGCGCAGCGGAAGCCCAGCGGCCACGGCCCGGTCGGCGATCAGAAATCGAAGTGGACCCGGACGCCGAAGGCGTCGAAGTTGCCGCTAGACGAGGGGTTGCCCGTGTCCCGGTTGGTGTAGACGTAATTCGCGGTGATGCGCGTGTTCGGGTTGAGGTACCAGTTCACCCCGCAGGTGACGGAGTCGAGCCTGCCCGCCTGGATCAGGCCGCTGTTGACATCGACGTGGTCGTAGCGGACCCCCACCTCCCAGGCACCCAGGCCCTTGCAGCAGGGCCCATCGCCGTGGCGCAAGCACAGGAAGTTGCGCACCGGGCGCACGCGGGCGTAACCGGGGGTGACCCGGTCGATGTCGCGGTGGTCTCCCGGCGTCAGAAAGTAGAGGGCCTCCACGGAAAAGCCGGAGAAGAACAGGTTGCCGACGCTCTCCGCCCCGGGGGGAAGGATCCCATTCGGGTTCGGCAAGTTGCCGGTGTAGGCGTTGTTGATGAACCAGCAGAGGAACTCGCCGCCGACGGTCAGCGGACCCCAGGCCGATTGGACGTCCGCGCCAAGGATTTGCAGCCCGTCGTGACTCAGGAGGGTACCGGTATCGATCAGGTCGGGCACGTTGAAACTTTCTCCGGTGCGCACCAGGGGGCGGACGGTCACATCATTCGGATCGTTGGGCCCGAAGGAGCGGACGGACCCGGCGACCCCGAGGTTGACCCAGAGGTGCCGGTCCTCGTCGTAAACAGGCAACACCGTAAGCCGACCGCTCAGGGCGTAATGGCCGCCCGCGTTGAACGCCTCGCTCTGCGTGCCGTTCCAAAAGAAGCCGACCCAGCTGGTCATGTGCTTGTCAAAATAGGTGCGGCTGGTCGAGACACCGCTGTCCCACGAGAAGTTGTTCTGAAAGGCGTCGTAGATGTACGGCCGCTCCATGAACGGCAAGGAATTGGCGCTCGTTCCGTTGGAGAATGTCAGGTACTCCTTCTGATGACCGAGCTTGACGGTATCGAGCACGGGCAGGTCGCGCAGGGCGATCCAGGCATCGGTAATGAAGATGTTGGTCTGCGGTGTCGCCTGGAAGTCCTTGAAGTCCGAGGCCTTGGAGAAGTCGGCTTCCAGCTTGAAATCGACATTCTGCCAGACCGTGCCATCGACGGCGAGGCGGAACCGGCGCAGGTCGGTGCCGTCGAGCAGCGGGTTGTCGAGACTTTGCTGGATGTTTTGCGGGGCGCGATACCAGCCGCTGTCCCAGTCGAACCGACCGCCGATGTGGTAGCGGAACGCCCCGTCCGGCGTCTCGGCGACGAAGCCCTCGCTCATGTTGAAGCGTGGCTGAAGGGAATTGCCGCTTCCGGTCGCCGCGGGCTCTTCTCCCGAACTTCCCTTGGCCTCCCCCGGTTCGCCGATTTCGCCAGCGCCCGGGCCTTTCGCACTCGCCTTGGGTTCGGCGGCGGGCGGGTCGCAGGCGGCGGTGGGTGGCGGCGTCTGGGCAGGGAGAGGCAAGGAGGGCGGGGACTCGTCGGCGAGGGCGGCCGAGCTGACCCAGGCCCGCAAGAAGAGGGGCAGAAGGAACACAAGGGCGATTCGCAGACGTAGGCGCACGGCCGTTCCCCTCCCGGAGCCGCTCGACTGCTTCCGTAGTTCGCTCTTCGCGAAAAGTCTAGAATGCGAGGAACGGGGGAATAGCGTCGGGACCGCGTTCGGACAAGGTCTTTTTCGTCGGCCTCACGGCAGACTGCGATATTCACTAGATGAATATCGAAACCGGGAAGAAGGTGTGCATCACCTACGGCCCGGCGGAAACCGGCGCGGCTGGGCGTCGGCGACTTCGATTCGTTCCCCGCGGGTGCCTTATCCCCAGGTCAGCAGTCCCGGCTCGAAGGGGTTGCCCAGGTCGGGGTGCCTGGGCAGCACGCGCACGGCGTAGCCGTGCTGGCCACTGGAGCGGCACGGGATCGTCCCCTGGAACGCCCAGGAGGGGCTCCCCTCCGGCCGGCCGTCGTGGCTCATCGGCACCGTGCGCGGGTTGGTTATGTCGGCGAACGAATCGACCACGCCGTGGAACAGCTGCACCGCCACGTCGTCCGGCAACCGAGCGCCCATCGGCTGATCGCCGCGCGTGTTCAGGTTAGGGATGGCGGTGGCCAGCACCTCCTTGCCGGTGCCGGCCACATTCTCCACCTCGGAGAGGAGGCGCTTGATCGCCCGGCCCTGCCCGATGATCTTAGAGGCTGTTTTTCCGGACAGCCTCTGGCAAAAAACTACGGGAAAGCATAGTGTATTTTCGTTCAAAGTCACTAGTTTCCCGCAAAATATCGCCGGATAGCCTCTTAGCGTGGTCGTGCTGTAATCTCACCTCCTGCCGGAGGTCGATGTTCTCCTGCTACATCCGGTCCTGGAACTGCTTGATCGAGGCGAGGGCGTGTTGGAGCTTCTGCTCGGCGCTTGCGCTCCAGGGTGTCTCCCATGCGCAACACGTACACCGTACCGTTGGCGTTGGCCGTGGTCAGGTAGCGCCCGTCCGGCGTGAAGGCGAGCGACCGGACAGGGCCGCCGAACGGGCCGGGGCCGACCGTCCGCACGAGGGGGTCGCCGCCGGTCAGGTCCCACAGCCGGACGGTGGCGTCCTCCCCGCAGGTGGCCAGCAGGGGTGCCGACGGGGAGAAGGCCAGGCCGTGGACGTGGCCGGTGTGACCGTTCCAGGTCGTCTCCGCCTCGGTTGCCAGGTCCCAGAGGCGCACGGCAGCATCCGGGGCGTCCGTGACCGCGGCGAGTCTACGGCCGTCCGGGGAGAAGGCCACGTCATTGACGGCGCCCGGCATCTTGAAAGTCCGCGTCCCACCGCTGGCCAGATCGTGCAGGCGGACGCTCTTGTCCTCCCCGCCCGAGGCCAACAGAGTGCCGTCGGGGTTGAAGGCCACACAGCGCACGACGCCGGTGTGCCCACCCAGCGGGCTCCCTTCCTTGCCGCTGGCCACGTCCCACAGCTTGACGAGGCCGTCCGGTCCGCCAGCCGCCAGGGTCCGGCCGTCGGGACTGAAGTGGATGCGGGAGAACGAGCGCGAGTGCGCGTGCAGCGCGCGGAGTTCGGTGCCGCTGTCCACGTCCCACAGAGCAATCGTGCCGTCGCGGCTTGCCGAGGCGAGTTGCTTTCCGTCGGGGCTGAAGGCCAACCCGCACACCGCGCCGGTGTGGGCGCTCAGGGAGTGGCGCACCTGCCCGTTGGCCAGGTCCCAGAGTTTGACAGCCCAGTCCTCGCCGGCCGAGGCGACGGTCCGGCCGTCGGGACTGACGGCGACGGCATGGACGGGGGCGGCGTGTCCCCGGCGCGGGAGTAGCTCCTTGCCGGTGGCGGCGTCGTAGGCACGCACGTAAGGCTCCATGGGGGCCTTGCGCATCGCGAAGAGGGTGCGACCGTCGGGGCTGAGGCAGTAGACCCCTTGCCCTCCCCGGCTCGTCAACCGCAAGTCGTCCCCTCGTTTGCCGGTCGCCACTTCCCATTTGGTAACCGTGTGAACCTCGTCGTTCGTATAGACATGCTTCGCGGCGAGTATCGTCGTGCCATTCGGCGTGATGTCCATCCACAACGCACTCGCCGGGATTGTGGCGAACTCCTCAAAGGTGTTCGCGTCCCACAACTTGATTTCGGAGGGGCTGCCACTGGCCAGGAGCTTCCCGTCCGGGCTGAAAACGAGCACAGCGACCTGTTGGGTATGCCCCGAGAGGCTGTGCGTTTCCTTGGCGGCGTTCAGGTCCCAGACCTTGACCGTGAGGTCATAGGAGCCACTGACGAGCCGCCGGCCGTCGGGGCTGAACGCAACCGAATCGACCGCGCCGGTGTGTCCTGCCAGGGTGCAGATTGCCTGGCCCGTGTTGGCGTCCCACACCGTGACGGTCGAGTCCCACGAGCCGCTGGCCAGGCGGTTGCCGTCCCGACTGAAAGCCACAGCGGTCGGGACGGCCGCATGCCCCTGCAACGTGAGAAGTTCCCGGCCACTTTCCACCTCCCACAGTTTGACAGCGTTGCCCAGGTCTCCTCCCTCGTAGTGAGCCGGGGTGGCGGCCAGACGCTTCCCGTCGGGACTGAAGGCCGCGCGGTAAACGTGGCGCTGGAACCCGGTCAGGCTTCGCAGCAGCGTACCGGTCCGGGTGCCAAAGAGGCACACCCGGGGGCCGCACGGCACGGCCAGCATCGTGCCGTCGGCGCTGACGGCCATCCAGTCAGACTCCCGGCCGGCCGAGGTGTCCGGGAGAAGGAACCGTCCCTCCCCCAGCACGGCCACCAACTCGGGCGGCGCCCGCGCCGGGTCGCCGCCCCCCGCCAGGGTCAACAGGGTCGGCGGGATGTCTTCGCGGCGCAGGTCCAGCGGGGCGGCCGGACCTGGACTCGCGGGGCCCGTCGCCTCGCCTGGCTTGTGGTGCGGCCCTTGAGACTGCCGCAACTTCCCAGAGGCGGCGACCGCGGCGAGGGCGGCGAGAGCGAGCAGCAAGCCGATCAACAACGTCAGGACGCGGCGCCTCCGCCGGGAACGCACTGCGGCCGACCGCTCCGGGGTGACTTCGGGGAGCAGCGACGCCCCTGGGGGTTGTTGCAGTAGCGCCAGATGGGGGCTGAGCAAATCGGCCACTTCCTGGGCGGACGAAAAACGGTCTGAGGCCTTCTTGGCGTGCAGCTTGGCGATGAGGTTGCAGAGCCAGTCCGGGACGTCGGGGTTGATCTCGCGGAGGGGCGGGGGCGCGTCCTCGCGGACGTGCTCCAGCACCTCCGCCGTGGTGTTGGCCCGGAACGGCGGGCGACCGGCGCACAACGTGTACAGCACGCTGCCAAGGCTGAACAGGTCGCTGCGGTGATCGGTCGGTTCGCCGCGCGCCTGCTCCGGCGACATGTACAGGGGCGTGCCGGCCAGGAAGCCGCCGTCGGTCGCGCCGGCGTCGCCCGCGGCCCGGGCCAGGCCGAAGTCGCTGATCTTTGCGCGCCGGAGGCCGTCCTCCAGCAGGATGTTGCCCGGCTTGATGTCGCGGTGGATCAGCCCCTGCGCGTGCGCCGCCGCCAGACCCTGCGCCAACTGCGTCCCGATCCGCAAGGTTTCCTGCAGTTCCAGCGGCCCGGCCTGCTTGACCCGCTCCTCCAGCGTGATGCCGTTGATGTACTCCATCACCAGGTAGGCGACCGGGCCGTCTTCGCTGACGGCGTAGATGGCGACCACGTGGTCGTCGCGCACGGCAGCCGCGGCCTGCGCCTCGCGGACGAAGCGCTCGCGGGCGCTGCCGCTGGCCGCCAGCCGGGGGGCGAGCACCTTGACGGCGACGACGCGCTGCAGCTTGGTGTCCCGCGCCTTGAGCACCACACCCGTACTGCCACGGCCGACGACTTTGAGCACCTCGTAATGATCCAGCCGGCAGAGGGCGCCCGCTTCGCGGGGCGGTGCCAGGAAAGTCAGTAACCAGTCGTCATGGGCCAGCTGCCGCAGGGCCGACAGTTCCAGGAACGTATCGTCCTCGCGGTGGCACTGTAAGAGTTCCTCGATCCGTCGCCGCAGCTCCGGCTGGCCGGCGCAGGCGACTTCAAGGTAGGAGGAGCGCGCGGAGGGGCCCTCCTGGTCCAGGGCACTGAGAAAGAGATCCCGCTCGGTCATGGCACACCGTGTCCGGCAAGTCCTCGGGCGAAGCGATTTCACAAGGTACTGCGAAATCCCGGCCCGAACCCCGCCACGGAATTTCACGACCGGTCGTTGTCCGACCCGGCGCCGCCAAGTCGCTGACGGAGCCAGGCCCGGGCGTAGGTCCACAACCGTTCGGCCGTGCGTTGAGAAATGCCGAGGACTTGCGCCGCTTCGGGCATCGACAGGTCGCCGAAGTAGCGCAGCTGGACCAGGTCAGCGGCGGCGCGGTCCGTGGCCGCGAGTTCCGTCAGCGCCTCGTCGAGGGCCAGCAGGTCCTCGCGCGGCTCGGGGGCGAGCAGTTCCACGTCGTCCAGGGCCTGGCGTGTCAAGCCGCCTCCCCGTTTGGCGCTGCGCTTGCGGCGGGCGTTCTCCACCAGGATGCGGCGCATGGCCTGGGCCGCGGCGGCGAAGAAGTGGTCGCGGCCCCCCCAGTGCGCCCCCGCCTCATCGCCAACCAGGCGCAGGTACGCCTCGTGGACAAGGGCCGTCACCTGGAGGGTCTGCCCCGGCGCCTCGTGGGCCAGCCGGTGTGCCGCCAGCCGGCGCAACTCGTCGTAGACCAGCGGCAGGAGTTCCGCCGCGGCGTGCGGGTCGCCGGGCTGCATGGCCTTGAGCAGAAGGGTGACGTCGGACATCGGGCCGTCTCCGTCGAAAGGCCCCAATTTCCACCTCAGGTGAGTGGAGCCGGCCTGGTGCCGCGTCCGCCGGTGCGTCCCGGCCACTTCTCCCCCCTCATAAGCGCCAGGCACTGCGGCGCTCGGGAACTCGGTGAAACGCAGCTATTAAACATACTCAGCCGCTCGGGGAGGTCAAGCGAATGACTTCGCCGCTTGCGGCTTCGCAATCGTTGCTGCGAAGCCGCAAGCGGCAAGAGGGTTGTTCATACAGTTTCTAACGGCGTGATGCCCGCCGACGTCGAGCGCCTGTTGGTGCTAGTCACTAGCCACTGTGAACTTGTTATCCGCGCGGGAGTGCGGCGTGAAGTGCTCGCGGCGCTTGAGTTGGGCGTAGGCTTCGCGCGCGACGGGGCCGAGCTGGGTCAGGTCGGCGAAGGGGACCTGTGCCGCCTCGCGGTAGAAAAGGATGTCGTCGCCGCCGCCGACCAGCGGCACATCGGGCAGGGCCCGGCGAAATAGGTGTCATTTCGCGAGGGTTACGAGGCCGGGGCGCGTCGCCAGTACTTCCAGCCGAGCCAGAACAGGGCGGGCGAGCAAACAGCGGCCGAGATGACCGGCCCCGCCTCCGGCCAGATGGCTTCGAGGACGGCGGTCGCCAGGCTGGCCGCGGCCATAACGTAAAACGACCCGCCGAGGATCGTCGCCATGCAGCCGAAGGCGATAGCCGCTTCGAGGACCAGGATCGGAAAGAGCATGTTGATGGGGCCGTCGCTCCTCTGGTACTGCCAGGCAGTGAGGAAGAACCCCGCCCAGAACATCGCCCAGATCTGTGCCAGCTGCCGCTCGACGTGCGACAGGGGCGGCCCCCCCCGGAGCCGGCAGGCCCAGGCCAGCGCGAGCGTCCCGAACAGGCCGCCGGCCCAGAGGGCGAAGAACGGTGCGTGGTCTTCGACCTCCTTCCACAGCAGCAGGCTCTTGCCGAGGCAGACGAGGAAGTACAGCACCGCCATCCCCATCCAGACACCGCCCCAGCGCGTCATCACTTCGGTGTAGCGCGTCTCGCGCAGCATTGCCTGCACCAGCCGCGACGCGGCTCCCCCGTCGGCCCGCACCGGCTCGCCCCGGAGATAGGCGCCGAGGTCGTCGGCGAGCGCCTCCGCCGAGGGGTAGCGGTCGTGCGGGTCCTTGGCGAGGCACCTCAGGCAGATGGCTTGCAGTGACCGGCTGACGCGCGGGTTGTACAGACGCGGCCGATCCGGCGGTTCTTGCTGGACCAGCAGCAGCGTTTCCAGCAGCGTGGCGCCCCGGAACGGCGGGCGCCCCGTCAGCAGTTCGTACAGGATGGCCCCCAGCGCATACACGTCGGTGAGGGGGCCGACCTCCCCGCCCCGCCCGGCCGCCTGCTCCGGGGCCATGTAGCTCGGCGTACCTACCACGGCCCCGTCTGCGGTCTGGCCGGCGTCCGTGCCGAGGAACCGGGCGAGGCCGAAGTCGGCGACCTTTGGCGTCCCGTCCGGCAGGAGCAGCACGTTCGCCGGCTTGAGGTCGCGGTGGACGATGCCGCGCTCGTTGGCGTGGTGGACGGCACGGGCCAGGACCTCGACGAGCTGCGCTGCCTCCCTGTCCGAGAGGGGCTGCCCCTTCAGCCGCTCGGCCAGGCTGCCGCCCTCGACGAATTCCAGCGAGAAGTAGGGCCGGCCCTCGTGTTCGCCAATTTCGTGGATCTGAACGATGTGCGGGTGCTGGAAGCGAGCCACCGCCCGCGCCTCGGCCAGGAATCGCGCCTTGTGCTCGGTGCTGGCGTGCTCCCCGGCAAGGATCATCTTCAAGGCCACCAGCCGGTTCAGCTTCGTGTGCCGCGCCTTGTAGACGACGCCCATGCCGCCGCGGCCTAGCTCCTCCAGCACCTCGTAGTCGCCGAAGGACGTGAGCCGCGGCGCCGGCGTGCCGCGGTCCGGGATGTCCACCGTCTGCCCCGCGTCGGCGACGACGGTCGCCCCCGTCTGCGCTGCCTCCCTCAGCGGGGCGGTCCAGCGGCGCACGGCGTCCTCGTCGGCGAAGAATTCGGCCAGGTCCGGGTAGTCCGCGCGGTCGGTCGCCCGCCCCGCCTCGACGGCCTCCAGGTAGGCGATCACGGCGTCGTCGAGGCGGCTGTCGTCACCGGGCATCGCTGGCCCCCTCCTGCATCAGTTCGCGCAGCCGCCGCATGCCGCGCCGCAGCAGTCCGCCGACGGCCGACTTGGTGCGGCCCATCTCCCGGGCGATGGCCTCGACCGACAACCCTGCAGCTGCTGCAGTTCGACGGCAGCGCGCTGGTCCTCCGGCAGCCGGGCCAGGGACTCCGTCAGGCGCAGCAGCTCTTCGTGCCGCACGGCCTGCTCGCTCGGCGAGGCCCCGTCCGCCGCCAGCCAGGCCTCCAGCCGCGCCGACGACTGCTCCAGCGCCGGCCCGATGGAGCGCTCCAGAGCCGCGTCGCGGGCGACGACCGCGGCGCGGCGCAACTCGTCGGTCAGCACGTTGGTCAAGATGCGCCGCAGCCAGGCTGCCATCTCGCCGTTGGTCGTGCCGACGAACTGGGCGCGCTTCTCATGCGCCTTCAGCAGCGTCTTCTGCACCACGTCCGACGGGTCGAGGCTGCCGCGCAGCCGAGGCGGGAACTGGGCGCCTGCCAGTGCCCGCAGGTAGGCGCGGTAGGACTCCAGGGGCCGCAACTGCGCCGGGACTTCGTTGGCCATCCGCGCCGCCCTCACCACACGCACCGTTCAGGTCGTCGGCTGACCGTCAAACGCGAGCCACCGATGATTCTCGTAGTCATAGAGCCGGCAGATGGAGAGGGTCCGCAGCAAGTTTTTGATCGAGAAGTCCTCGACGACGATGCCGGGGAAGGCCGCCTCCAACTCGCGCTGCCCGCCCGCCAGCCGGTAGAGAGGGATTTTCGCATCGACGTGGTGGGCGGTGTGCTCCATCAGCCGGTGCAGCAGCAGGGCGAACGGCCGGGGGTAGACGATGTGCGCGGTGCCCTCGACGGCGCCCTTGAAGAAGGACCACTCGGCGCGGTCGGCGTACCAGCGAATGCGCGGGTGCGTGTGGTGCTGGAAGGTGAAAAAGCCCCCCAGCCAGCAGAAAACCAGGAACGGCGCCAGGACCGCCAGGGCCAGCACCGCGACGGCGGGCAGGGCCGGGAACCCGAACCGCTCCGCGAAGTACCCGTGCGCCAGGCACAGGGCCGTCGCCTGGGCGAGCAAGAAGGCCAGGACGAGGAGCTGGTCCAGCGTGGCCGCCCAGCCGTAATGGATCTTGTCGCGCAGCCGCTCGCTCTTGTGCCGCAGGACCGCGTGCTTGACCCAGAACTCGACGAGGTAGTAGAGGCCCATTCCCGGCACGGTCCGGTAGGCCCGCTGCAACAGGCGCTGGTGCCACGGCAGGCCGTCGAACTCCGCCTTCGACAGAGGCGCCCAGACGTAGTCGTAGCCGCGCAGGTTCGTGAAGTCGTGATGCACCCGGTCGTGACCGCGCTCCCAGATCGAAAACGGGTGCAGGGCGGGGAGGAAGGCGAGCCGGCCGAGCAGGGCGTTGAGCCAGCCCCACGGGGTGAGGCTGCCGTGGCCGGCGTCGTGCCCGATGGTCAGGAGGGTGCCGAGCAGGAATCCGCCCAGCCCCGCACACACCACGCGGGCGGGCCACCACGGCAGGGCGACGACGCCCAGCACCGCCAGCCAGTACGCGGCGAAGCTGACCAGGAACACCCCGGCGCCCCGCCAGGCGCTTCTCTCCTTGTTGCCCGCCGAAATCGACCTTCGCACGTCCCCGGCACTCGGTTGGACCACGGGACCGTTGGCGCTGAGGGGACTCACGACCGTCCTCCTTTCGTCGAACCAATAACCGGCTTCGTGAAGGGTCCGCGATATCCCAGGATCCCCGGAACATGCTCTTCGACTAAGAAGCCGGAAAGCAGGGTGAGGTAGTAGAGCGGGGAGAGCCACGACCCGGAGTCGCCGAACGTCGGCAGCACGGCGTAGAGGAAGAGGGGCCGGCCGAACGGCGCGCGGACGACGGCGTTCCAGAAGACCTCGTTAACGGGGCCGGCGACGGCGAGGAAAAGGGCTCGATACAGCCAGCGCCGCGACCCGCCCGCCCCGGCCCGCTGTTCCCACGCCAGGTAGAGACAGCACTGCCCGCCCAGGAGCGGCAGGAGTAGCGCCCAGCCGGCGAAACTAGTCAGCTGCCAGCAGACCGGGGCGAGGTGGTAGGCCCACAGGCGAATGCCGAGCGCGAGGAAGGCGAGGCCGCCCAGCACTTCGCAGGGGACCCAGGCCGCCAGCGCGACCACACAGGTCAACGTGCAGCGCAGCCACAGGGGCGGGGGGCCGGCCCGTCTCGGCCTCGTTCGGGGCTCGTTCCTGCCCACGTGCCGCAACGATTCACTCCGGACCGGCATGTTGCCATCCTCGCTGAAGGGAGACGGTAACCGACCGCTCGAGGAACAGACGCAGCGGCGCCGCCGAGTCCCCTCAGCGCCGTGGAGCGCCCGGCCTTGTACCCGGCTCTCGGACCGCCACTACGGCTTGGCCTTCTCGCGCTTGAAGACGAAGAGGATGTTACCGCTCTCCTTCTTGGAGGAGAACTCCTTGGGCCGATCCTTGCCCGGCGGGGCGAAGCACGCCTTGTAGGTGTCGTCGCTCAACTCGTAGATGCCCAGCAGCGTCTTGCCCTCGAAGCGCCCCTTGGCGGGGGTGGTGTCGATCTCCTTGGGCTTCTTCGTCGCATCCCTCTTGGAGGAGCCTTCGACGGTTTCCTCGGGGAGCTTCAGGGTGAACTTGTCGCCCTTGACCATCAGGCTGACCTTCTTGACGTCCTCCGCGGACATGGCCTTGCCGTCCTCCTCGTAGGAGACGAGCTTCCACGTCCCTTCGAGTTTGGCTCGGTCCCCGTTGTCCTTGTCCTCCTCCGCGGCCCACAGGGGGAACGCTCCCGCCGCGACGATCAGGATTCCGCTCAGGACCAGCAGCGCAACGACTCTCATGGCAGACCTCCCAGGAAAGGGGTTGGGGAATGGCTACCGACCGCTAGAGGGACAGACGCACGGGCGCCAACAACCGGGCGCGGGAGGCGCCTTTTTTTCTTGAGGGGCGTGGGAGGGGAAGTGAGCTTGGGGAATGGCTTCACGAGCGCGGCGGGCCCCAGCGGCGGGGTTTCCCGCCCCTGCCCGCGCCTCGATGATCACCAGGCCGTTCAAGCGATCGATCGCTTCGCGATACGAGGGATCATCCCGGATCACTCACCCGGAATTGGATGTCCGCGCGGGAATGCGGCGTGAAGTGCTCGCGGCGCTTGAGCTGGGCGTAGGCTTCGCGCGCGACGGGGCCGAGTTGGGCGAGGTCGGCGAAGGGGAGCTGGGCCGTCTCGCGGTAGAAGAGGACGTCGTCGCCGCCGACCACGCCGACCAGCGGCACGTCGGGCAGCGCGCGCCGCGCCAGGTCGCGGAAGCGGCCGCCGGCCGGGCCCGGCGGCACCACCAGGAGGCTGACCTCGCCGCCGCGCCCCGCCAACTCCGGCGCCGCCTCGTCGAACGCGGAGCCGATCGCCTCCTCGGCGGCGTCGTCGTCGGCGGACTCGGCGAGGAACAACTCGGCCGCGTTCAGCGATGACAGACAACCCTTCACCAGCGCCTCGGCCTGCTCTTGCATGGCCACCTCGACGTTGCGCAGCAGGTTCGCCGGCGTCAGGCAGACGTGGACGAGGGCGGTGAACTGCTTGCGGATCATCGCCTGCATCTGCTCGTCCAGGGCCGCGAGCTGTTCCGGGCTGACGTCTTTCAGCACCTGTTCCGCCGCCTCGTCGAGGGTGCGGCAGCCGCCGGGAAGCAGAAGGCGGCCGGGGACGGACGGCGCGTCCTCCTCGTCGCGGCGCTCCTCGAAGGCGCGGGCCAATTCGCCCAGGCGCGCCCGGCAGAAGTTGACCTCGCGCAGCTCGTCGGACAGCAGCCCGCGCAGCGAGACCAGGCCGCGTGTCACCTGCTGCAGGACAAGGCTCTGGTAGCGCCATTTCGGGAAGCAGCGCAGCAATTCCTGCGCCTCGGTCGGCCCCGGCAGCTGGCGGCTCTTGCCGTCGCCGGGCTTGCGGAGGCGGGCGATCAGGGCGTGGATGCGGGCGTGGGCCTCGCCGGCGCGCGTCGTCAGCTCGCGCGTGAGCGGCTCGTGATGCTCCAGCACCTGCTGTAACGAGGCGACGACGTGACGGATGGCCTCCTCCGCCCCGGCGAGGCGGAACTGCGGCGACTCGATCAGGCGCACCATCAGCTCGCCGAGCCGGCCGCCCCACTCGTCAACGACCTCGTCGCCGGCGGTGCGCAGCATCTCCTGCAAGGGCGACGGCTGGTCGGCCATCGTTTCCTCGCCGGGCCGCCCGACCTGCTCCTCCAACCGGGTCAGGGCCTCGGCGATGGTCGTCGGGTCGAGGGCGGCGCGGCCGGCGACCGGCTCGACGAGTCGGGCGAACAGCTTCTCGGGCGCCTGTCCCAGGGCGCGCTCGCAGCCGACCTGGAGGCGTTCGATGAACCCCTCCGGGCCGTACTCGTCGCGCGACCAGTGCTCGCGGACCCAGGCGCGCGCCGCCTCGCGCACCGCGGCGCCGTCCTTGCTCATCCAGCGCTGGACCAGGGTGCGGCACAGGCGGCGGGCCGCCCGCACCACCAGGTCGCGGCGCGGAAAGGCGAGCTTGTAGAGGCCGAAAGTCTGACAGAACGGGCCGGCGGCGGGGTTCGTGACGACGGCGCGCGCCTGGTCGAGGGTGCGGCCCAGCGCCGTGCAGAGGTCGCGGGCCAGGAACTCCGCGGCGGGGGCGGCCGACTCCTCCGAGCCGCCGTCCGCGGCCTGCGCCAGCGGCAGCAGCACGCAGCGGCCGAACGGCGGGTTGGTTTCCCGCACGCTGCCCTCGCGCTCGAGGTAGCGGGCCGAGAAGTCGGCCACGCCCCAGAAGTGGTTCAATTCGGTCAGGGCGGCGCAGGTATTGCCGAGCGGCAGCGGGTTGGCCGGGGCGCGGTCGGCGGGCGGCAGCAGGAACAGGCCCACCAGGTCGGCGTCTGGGTGGCCCAGGTCGCGCAGGGCGGCGCGGGCAACGTAGGCCAGGTCGAGGAACATGCCGCCGCCGCTGCCCCCCGCCAGCGAGGCGACGACATAAACCCGCGGCCGGGTGGTGCGCAGACCCAGGCGCGTTCGCTTCGCCGCCGCCGTGACCGCCTCGGGGTCGGCGCACGCTTCCAGCTCGGCGCGGAGGCGCGGGGCGATGAGGCGGTAGTTGTCGCAGAAGGCGAGCCGGCCGAGGGCCCGGCAGCCGGCGGTGGTCTGGGTCCGCGGGATGCGGTAGAGCATCTGCGGGTCGAACCAGGCGTCGAGCGGCGGCCGGCCGTCGCGCGGCTTGAGGTAGTGGCTGGGGCGGTTGATCCGGGCCAGCAGCACCTCGCCCCCCCCAAAGCAGGTGTCCGGCCGGCCGCGCGTCGCCTCCCGAGTCTGTTGGGGGTCGGTATCGAGGTAGAGGAAGCGCAGGTGGTCGAAGGCCCCGGGCCGCGGGGCGAGAGCCTGCAGGGACGAGCGCAGGCGCCGCAAGACCGCCAGGCCGGCGCCGCCGACGCCGACGACGAGGGCGGGGAGAAGGGTGCCTTCGCCCGTGGTGTGCGAGGAGGGCGGGCGCGAGGCCGGCGTCGGCGGCGCCGCGCGCGGCCCGCCGACCCACCGTGTCGGCCGCTGCGAGTTCTGGCCGTTGGTGATCGGCGTGACCGGCGCGGAATTCGCCGGCGGCGGCGTCCGCGGTACGTTGAGCGTCCGCGACGGCGTCATTGGGGGATTGCGGATTGCAGATTGCCGATTGCCGATTTGTCCAGACGAATCTGCAATCGGCAATCCGCAATCGGCAATCGTCTCGGGGACCGTCGGCGCCGCGGGCCGGGCCAGGCCGCGCACCATGTCGAGGCACGTGGGGTGCCGCTCCGCGGGGCCCTTCGACAGGGCGCGGGCGATGATCGGCTGGTCGTCGGCCGGCAGCGGCGTCAGGTTGGGCGTCCCCTGCAAGTGCTGCAGGACGAGCTGGCGGACGTTGTTGCCCGAGAACGGCCGCAGCCCGGTGAGCAGCTCCTGGTAGACGATCGCCAGGCTGTACTGGTCGCTAAAGCGGCTCACCCAGCCGTCGAACGTCTCGGGGGCGGCGTAGACCGGCGTGACGCCGCCTGTTACCGAGGCGGCCATCCCCTCCAGGTCCTTGACCAGGCCGAAGTCGGCCACCTTGACGTGGTTGTGAACGAGGAAGAGGTTCTGCGGCTTGATGTCGAGGTGCTGGAGCTGATAAGTGCCGTTCATCAGGTCGAGCGCCTCGGCCGTCTCGGCAAGGTAGCCGAGCAACTCGTCGCGCGGGATGCCGGGCAGCCCTTCGCCGCGGCACTCCTTGAAGCGGTCCCAGAGGTTCTTGTCGGCCAGCTCCATGACGATGATGAGCTGGCTGTCGATGATGTCGTAGCGCTCGAGGGAGAGGATGTAAGGGTGGCGGACGGTCTGGACGCGCTTGATGGCCTTGAGTTCCTGCTCGGCGCGCTCGGAGTCCCCGCCGGCGGAATCGAGTTCGCCGTAGACGAACTTGATCGCCTTGAAGAGCCCGCCGGGGGCCTCGGCCTTCCAGACCTCGCCGAAGCCGCCGCCGCCGAGCCGTTCGATCAGCCGGTAGCCCGGGATGGGCTCGGCGTGGCTCTCGATTCGGACCGCCATGAACACGCCCTGGGGCGAAGGCCGGCGGCCAGGGGAGGCGCGGGCGCGACATTCCCCGGGCGGCCCGCCACGTTCGTTCGCATCGCGCGGACCCGGTCCGCACGCCCGGTACGGACGGAGTCCTTAGCCAACCATAGCTCTTGCGGGGGGGCCCCGCAACTCGGCGCCTCGGCCCTGCGCCCGCGCCGGGCTTGAAACTGGGCCCGCGCCGGCGGACAATGGGGCGCATGTTTGCACTCTCGCTGAAACAGCCCTGGGCGGCGCTGCTGGCCCACGGCCTCAAGACGATCGAGGTGCGCCGCTGGCCGACGGCCCGCCGCGAGCGCATCCTGATTCACGCGGCGCGCGTCCCCGACGAGCGGCCCGAGGCCTGGGCCCACGTGCCGGCCGAGGTGCTGCCGGCGGCGCGGCTGCTCGGCGGCATCCTCGGCGCTGGCGACCTGACCGGCTGCGTCGCCTACCGCAACCTGGCCGACTTCGCGGCCGGCCAGCCGCACCACCTCAACGAGGTGTCCTGGTTCGAGGAGCCGGCCCTGTACGGCTTCGTCTTCGAGAACCTGACCGTCCTGCCGTTCCGCCGCTACCCCGGTTGGATGCGTTTCTTTCCCGTGGTTGATGAGCCGCCGGCCGGGAGGTAAAGCCCCCTCCCGGTCCCTTTTCACCAATTCGGCGCGGTGACGGACGAATAACTCTTCGGGGCAAGTCCGACGGCAGGCTTTGACTCCCCCGCGCGCGACCCTCTATAATTGATGATAGGCTCGCCGCCCATCTTGAAGCGGAGTCGCACTCCCGCTGCGGGCGGGGAGCGCCTCGACACGGAATGCCTTTCGGCGAGGTCCACATGCTCAGAGCCAGCCGACAATTCCCCGGCGCTCACCCGGCGGTCGTGGGGAGCGTCTTGTTACTCCTCCTGGCGTCGCTGGCCCAGGCGGCCCGGGGCGACGACGCGCCGTCCGAGGGCATCTTCGTTACCGTCACGAACCCCATCACCAGCGAAATCGTCAACAAGGTCAGGGGAACCACCGAGCGCTTCGTCTCTCGCTTCAAGGGGGCCGCGGGCGACGGCGCCCGCCGCGAGTTGAAGATCATTTACGACTTCAACCCGGACAACAAGCCGGCGGGGTCGCCCTACTTCGGCCCCTGCCGCGACCTCGCTGACTTCCTCCTCGACCAGAAAGAGGTCCGCACCGTGGCCTTCGTCCACGCCAGGACGACGCGCCATACCGTGTTACCGATCCTCGCCTGCCGCGACGTCGTCATGTCGTCCGACGCCCTGCTCGGCGACGTGCGCGGCGACCAGGATCCGCAGAAGCCGCTCGCCAGTGACATGATGGAGGCCTATCGCCGGGTCGCCGCCGATCACCGCTGCCCGGCCATCGCCCTGAAGATGCTCGACCCCGACATGGAAGTGGTCCGCGCGACCCGGGTGAAGGGGAGCGGCGACTGGTACATCGACCGGCGCCGGGCCGACGAGGAGGCGAAGAACGGCGTCCTGGTCGTCAACCCGGAGCCGGTGCTAAGGGCCGGGGCATCGAGCACACTTTACAGCCGAGAGCAGGCGGAGCACTTCGGAGTGGCCACCCTCGTCAGGGACACCCGGGATGAGGTAAGGAGAGCTTACCGCCTGGCGCCGGCGAGCCTGCGCGAGGATCCGCTGATGGGGCGCAACCCGGTCGCCTGGCGGATCGACGTCCGCGGGGCCGTCACCACCGGCTCGGCCGAGTCGCTCAGGCGCCAGGTGGGGCGGGCCGTCGGCGACAGGGCCCACCCGGCCAACCTGATCTTCCTGCAACTGGAGTGCGGCGGCGGCGACACCCTGGTGGCGCGCGACCTGGCCGCCTGGCTGCGCGACCGCAAGGACGACCGGGGCGAAAACCCGATCATGACCGTCGCGTTCGTCCCCAGGGCGGCGCCCGACACCGCGGTCTTCCTGGCGCTGGGCTGCACCGAGATCGTGATGCAGAAGGGCGCCACGTTCGGCGACTTCTCCGACGTCGTCACCGAGAAGCGCAACGGCGCGGTCATGTACATCGATCCGAACCAGTACAGGGCCAAGCGCGACTCGCTGGAAGAGCTGGCGAATCAGCAGGGCTACCCGGCGCTGTTGGCGCGCGGGATGATGGACCGCGAACTGGAGATCTACCGCGTCCGCCACAAGGACACGGGGGAATGGGCCTTCGTCAGCAAACAGGAACTGGCGAAGGAGCCGAAGTGGGGCAACGCGCAACTCATCAAGCCGGGCGGGCCGGACGGCAAGGCGCTGCTGCTGACGGCCGACCAGGCGCGCGAGTTCGACGTCGCCCGGCACACCGTCGAGGGACTCGACGACCTTTACGCGCTCTACGGGGTGAGCAAGTCGCAGGTGCAGGTCGGCACCTACGACTGGCTGGACGAATTCGCCGAGTTCCTGCGCCGCCCGCTGACGCGTATCTTCCTGGTGATGATCGGCATCGTCTGCCTGATGCTCGAATTGAAGATGCCCGGCGTGGGCGTGCCGGGGGTGATCGCGGCCGTGTGCTTCGTCCTGTTCTTCTGGTCGCACTCGCAGTCGGCGGGCCTGGACCTGCTGGGGGTGCTGCTGTTCATCCTGGGGCTGGCGTTGATCGGCCTGGAGGTGTTCGTGCTTCCAGGCTTCGGCGTGGCCGGCGTCAGCGGCGCGCTGCTGGTCGTCTTCAGCCTGGCGCTGGTGGCGCTGGAGAAGCGGCCGCAGACGAGTGAGGATTGGGTCGGCCTGCTGATCATGATGGCGCAGTTCGGCATGGCCCTGATCGGGGCCGTGCTGTTGGGTGTGCTCCTCGTGTCGTACTTGCCGCACATTCCGTATCTCAATCGTTTGATCCTGAGGCCGAGGGCGGACGCGGACGTGACGCGCGAGGAGCTTTCCGACGCGGTGCGGCCGGAGACGGCGGCGCTGCTCGGCGCCATCGGCGTGGCCGCCACGCCGCTGCGGCCCGCCGGCAAGGTGAAGTTCGGCGACGAGTACATCGACGTCGTGGCCGAGGGCGCCTACGTCGATCCCGGGACGCGCGTCCAGGTCGTGGAGATCGAGGGCAACCGGATTGTGGTAAAGGAAGTGTTGTGAGCCGCTTGGCGCGCGCTTTCTGCCGCTTGCGGCTTCGCACGGCATGCGAAGCCGCAAGCGGCAGAAGGCGGGCGCTCAACGAGACAAGCGCATGGACCAGAGCAGTAACCTGATCCTGGCCTACGTCCTGATCGGCGTGGGTTTCCTGCTGATGGTGGGGGAGTTGTTCTTCACCAGCGGCACGCTGGCGGTGCTGGCGCTGACGTCGATCACGGCGGGGGTCGGACTGGTGTTCTATCACGGCGGCGGCAGCACGGGCCTGTTCACCCTCATCGGCGTGCTGCTGGCACTGCCGGTGTTCGGCGGCTTGCTGCTGCGCTACTGGCCGAAGACGCGCATGGGCCGACGCATGATGCTGTCTGCCCCCGACGAGGACGCGACCATCGCCTCGATGCCGGTCAACCTGGAGTTGGAGCGGTTGCGTGGCCGCTTCGGGCGGGCGGTGTCCGACCTGCGGCCGTCCGGGGTTTGTGACTTCGACGGCTGGCGCGTCGATACGATCACCGAGGGGATGATGGTCGAGACCGGCCAGTGGGTGCGCTGCGTGGACGTGCGCGCCGGGAAGGTCGTCGTCCGACCCGTGGATAAACCGGACATCGAAGACCTGGAAAAATTTGACCTAAGTTGACAGGCCCATCCGTCGCAACGGCTGGGCGTGCCGAAAGGACCAACCCATGAACTTCCTCTTCGCTCAAGGCGGCCTGCCGGACCTGTGGAATGAGCACCCGGTGCTGATTGTCCTCGGGGCCGTCCTGTTCGTCGTCGGGCTAATCTTCCTGCTCATCTTCTTCAGCTTCTTTCGTCTGTGGATCCAGTGCTTCCTCGCCGGGGCGCGGATCGGCATCGTGGACATGGTGCGCATGAAGCTGCTGAACATCGACTACGGCATGATCGTGCGCCAGCAGATCGCGATGGTGCAGGCGGGCATCAAGGTGGGGACGCAGGACATGGAAGCGCACGTGCTGTCGCGCGGCAACGTGCCGAAGGTGGCCGCCGCCGTCATTGCCGCCCACAAGGCGGGCCTCGACCTGAAATGGAACATCGCGGCCGCCATCGATCTCGCCGGCCGTGACGTGCTCGAAGCGGTCAAGATGAGCGTCAAGCCGGAGGTCATCCCCTGCCCGGACCCGCGCCAGGGCAAGCAGATGCTCGAAGGCGTCTGCCGCAATGGCATCCAACTCAAGGCCCGGGCGCTGGTGACGGTGCGGACGAAGCTGGACCGCCTGGTCGGCGGGGCCGACCGCGAGACCATCGTGGCCCGCGTCGGCGAAGGCATCGTCAAGGCCATCGGCAGCGCCGAGCACCACACCGACATCCTGGCCAACCCGAACCTGATTTCCAAGGCCGTGCTGCACAACTCGCTGGACGCGCAGACGGCGTTCGAGATCGTCTCGGTGGACGTGGCCGAGATCGACGTGGCCAAGAACATCGGCGCCGAATTGCAGATCAACCAGGCGCAGGCCGATCAGCAGGTGGCCCTGGCCCAGGCGGCGACGCGCAAGGCGATGGCCCAGGCGCGCGAGCAGGAGATGCGGGCGCTGGTCGAGGAGAACAAGGCCAAGGTCGTGCTCGCCGAGGCCGAGGTGCCGCTGGCCATCGCCCAGGCGTTCCGCGACGGCCGGCTCGGCGTGATGGAGTATTACAACCTCAAGAATCTCCAGTCCGACACCGAAATGCGCCGCTCCATCGCCGGGGCGGGCTCCGGCGCGAACAGCGACCGCACCGAGCGCATCGGCGGGTAACGACAGGCCGCTTGCGGCTTCGCACGTCCGACCGGCGAAGCCGCAAGCGGCTCACTGAGGGAGCACGTGTCATGGGCCTGGAATTTCTGATCATCCCGATCATCGTCGTGGCGGTGTGGATCGTCAGCACTCTGCTCCGCGGCGCCGACGACAGCAAACGGCCGGGGCGCCCGGCGCAGCGGAAGCCGGAGAAGGCGACGGACCTCGACCGCTTCCTGCGCGAGGTCCAGCGCCGCCGGGATACCGCGGAGTCCGCGGAACCGAGGCCGCGGCGCGAGGAAGCGCGGCCGGCCCAGGCCGAGCGCCGCCGCCCGCCTCAGTCCCGGGGGAAAGGGCGCACCTCGCGGGAGGAGGCCATCCCCGTCGTGCTGGCGGTCGAGGAAGTGGCGCCCTCCGAGCTGGTTGGGGGAGCGCCGGTGATGTCCGTCCTCACCGCGCCGCCGCTGCCGGAGATCCCGCGGATGCCGGCCGACACGTCGGCCGCTTCCGTGCCGGAGTCGCCGGCGCTCGTGGGGTTGCGGGAATTGCTCCAGACCCGCGACGGCCTGCGCCAGGCGATGATCCTGCAAGAGGTCCTCGGGCCGCCGCTGTCGCGCCGGGGCCGCCGCTGAGCGGTCAGACGCGGTACTTCGCGACCTTCTTCTCGTCCACCGTGACGCCCAGTCCCGGCCCTTCCGGCACCGGCATGTGCCCGCGCTCGATCGTGTGCAGCGGGGCGATGACGTCGTCCTCCAGTCCGTAATACGTGCAGTCGTTGGCCAGGGTGAAGTTCGGCGAGCTGGCCACGACGTGCAGCATGGCCGCGGTCTTCAGGCCGAGGTCGTGGGCACAGTGGAACACGCAGACCACGCCGGCCGCCTCACACAGCGCTGCCACCTTTTTGACGCCAAGGATGCCGCCGCACTGGTAGGTGTCGGGCAGCAGGACGTCGGCCGCGCGGAGTTGCAGGATCTGCCAGACGATCTCCGGCGTCGTCACCGATTCGTTCAGCCCCAGCGGGGTGGTGGTCTGCCGGCGGATGCGGGCCGACTCGGCGATCAGGGTGAGGTGCATCGGCTGCTCGAAGTATTCCAGATGGTATTTCTCCAGATCGCGCGCCAGGGCCAGGGCGACCTCGGGGGCGTAGCCCATGTTCGGGTCGATGCGCAGCTTGAGCCGGTCGCCGGCGCCGTCGCGGATGCCACGGACCATTTCCAGGTCTTCCTCGGGCCGCCGGCCGGCCTTGGTCTTGAGGGTGCTGAAGCCCATCTCGGCGTACTGGCGGGCGATCGTTTTCGCCTCCTCGTAGGGCCGGATGCCCATGCAGGCCGCCAGTTCGATCTTCTTGCGCACCGCGCCGCCCAGGAGTTGGTAGAGCGGCTGCCGCGTCGCCTGGCCCATCAGGTCCCACATCGCCATCTCGACGGCGCTGGCCAGGTAGCTGCCCAGCGTGTTCTCAGCGTACCAGGCCTCCAGGTCGAACGGCGACCGCCCCAGCGCCTGCTCGCGCAGCCGCTCTTCCGGCGTCCCCTCGAACGAGCGATTGATCCAGTCGTCGGGCGTCTCGCCCCAGCCCACCAGGCCGCTGTCGGTCTCCAGGCGGACCAGCAGCGACTCCTTCTGACTCGACGCCCGGTAGCGCGACTGGTACGGGGCGATCGGCGGCTTCTGCGGAAGGCGCACGCGCACAGCGTTCAGTTTGGTGATCTTCATGGTCATTAGTCATTAGTCATTAGTCATTAGCACAGCTCGCCCGCTAATGCCTGAACAAGGGGCCTGTTGTTGGACCCCTGCCGGCTTGGAGATCGTCCAGCTTTTAAGTGGTGTTGGTCACGGGGTTTGCGGCGGCCGCCTTGGCCTGCTTGGCCCGGAGCTTCGTCTCCTCCGCCTCCACCGTTACCAAGTTAT
>Ga0116219_10001093_pt1 | contig 26199 bp, 18 predicted proteins | sample Sb_taG_4_FD_91019 | JGI IMG/M metagenome (GOLD analysis project Ga0116219, IMG submission 91019) | Peat soil microbial communities from Weissenstadt, Germany - Sb_50d_6_BS metaG | ecosystem: Environmental > Terrestrial > Soil > Wetlands > Peat | place: Germany: Weissenstadt | collected 2010-09-21 | reverse complement strand
CGAGGTCGGCGGACGGGCCGCCGGACAGCCGGTTGTGGGCCCCGCCATGGCCCAGGTTCTCGCCGAAGTGCACGTAGGCGACCTCGTCGAACCCCCGCGCCCCGAGTCGCTCGATCGCATCGGTCGCCCCGGCCATGGGGGTGGGCGAGCAGTCGCCGACGCTGAGGACGGTGCGGCCCACTGCACCGTCCTTCCTCGCCTGCTCGCAGGCCCGGCTGATCCCGGTGACGAATCGCTCCAGGGTGGCGAGCTCGGTATGGAAGAGCACCGTCTGGACTCGCAACGACAGACGGCCCCCGCTCGGTTCGACCACCGAGTCGGCCGTACCCGGCCCGCTCATCGCAGCGAGCCCGACGGGGTGGCCGCCATCTGCTCCGCGAGCGTGCGGGCCTGAGGGCTGGTCCGGGCGACGTCGTGCACGGTTCGGGCGATCGAGGCGACGAAGTCCGGGCCGGTGGTGCAGCGAGCCTGGGCGTACGCGGCGCCCTGATGGGCGAGCGCGTCCCGGGTGGCGGGATCTCGCATCGTCTCGACGCACCCGAGCAACCCCGAGAGCTCGTCGAACCAGAGCCCTCCCGACCCGAGCTCGGCGTGCTCGCGGGCGCTCGAGTTTGCGGGGACGACGATCGGGGTGGAGTGGAGCAGCGACTCGACGCTCTCTCGGCCGAACAGCGTGCCCGGGTGGAGGTCGACGGTCGCACGGGCCCAGGCCATCAGGCGGAGGAGATCGTGGCGGCGGGTGGGCTCGTCCCACCGCACCGGGGCGTGCCCCGCAGCCGGCCGAAGGGTGAGTCTGGCCGGGGAGGCGATCACGAGCGGCTCGCCGGCGCAGGCCATCGAGAGGAGCTCGAGCCATTCGTCGTCGGAGGCCCGATCGCTGTCGGTCAGCGCCAGCACGTAGCCAGGCCACTCGCGCACCCGGGGCTCGGGTTCGCGCAGCACGCTGTCGTGCCGGGAGAGGGGCAGCGAGACGACTCGACCCTGCTCGATGCGAGCCGCGAAGAGGGTGCGTTCACCCTCGGTGAAGTACAGCGCGGCATCGACATCGGCCAGCGCAGAACCGAACAGCGGCAGGACCGCGATCCGCGGCACCGTCGCCAGCGGGACGAGCACCAGAGCCGCGCGCCGGGCCCCTTCGTGGGCCGCCTCGAATGCACCGATCTGGCGGAAGTCGGCCACCACGACGAGGTCGGGTTTGATCGTCGACACCACCTCGGTCGCCCCGACCCATGGATCGCGCAGGCTGGATGCGAGGGCCTCGGCCAGCGGAGCTCGGCCGGCGACCTCGTCCCGGGCCGGTTGGGGCAACTCATCCATTCGATGGAGCACCGCGTCGCGGCGGAGGTCGGCCCCGCGATCGGCGGTGGCGAGCTCGTGGATGACGAAGACCCCGTCGGCCCGTTCGACCGGCGCCGCCCCTTCGGTCGTGACGACATGGATCTCGGCCACGCCGGCGAGCGCGGCAGCAACCTGCCGGACGGCCCACGAGCATTCCCCGCCCCGGCTCCACGCCGGGGTGAGCACGGCGACCCGTGACGATCCGTCGGGGAGCAGATGGAGCTGCATCGGGCCAGGCTCAGCGAGCCGGGTCGATCGGGTCCCGGCGGTGCAGGACGGCCGCCAGGCGGAGCTGGTTCTCGGCCTCGAGGGCTTGGCGCCGGGCGATCTCGCGCGCCAATTCGTCGCAGCGCCGCGCCAGCGCGTCGTTCGACCGGACCAACTGGCCGAGCAGCTCGCGTTCGGCCCGCAGGTACGGTGCGAGAACCCGGAAGACCAGACGGCCGACCGGGGTGAGGATCGCCCGCTTCCAGCCGCGTCCCGCATCGCCGGGAGACAGCCGGTTGGGGAGGATCCACCGGTCGTGCAGCGCGGTCACGACCGCATCGGTGTGCATGGGTGGCAGCGCGTCGGTGAGGTCGTCGGGAGGCAGTGGTGTCCACTCCTCGTTCGCCTTGCGCGCGGCGATCCGTTGCAGGAGCTCGCGCGAGTCGATGGGGTGCTCGCTCATGACGGCGCACTGCCTACAGACATGGCGACAAATGTACGCGACCACGCGGAGTCGGCTGCTACCGTGGCTGCGCCATGCCGCACGACGCTGGCTCGGGCGCGCTCGACTCGAGCCCGGGACCGACCGGCGGCACGCACTCGGCCGAGGAATTGCTCCGCCTGGCCATCGAGGACGCCGCCCGGTTGCGCGACGCGCTCGACGCCCAAGTCGCGCCTGGCCCCACGAGACCGCGGTGGGGGATCGATGCGAGCGCCGACCCGGTCGCGTACCGGAGCTGGATCCCGACCCGTCCAACCCGCGGGTCGCCGTTGCCGTCGGCCGGGCCGCGGATCAGCGTGGTGGTGCCCGTCTACCGACCCGAGATGCGCTTGCTCCGGCGATGCGTCGACAGCGTGCGCGCGCAGGGCTACCGCGACTGGGAGCTCTGCCTGTGCGACGACGGCTCGGGTGATCGTCGGGTCACGTCCTATCTCCGTCGCCTGCGGCGCACCTCTGCCTTCTGGCGTCACGGTGCGGTGCGGGTCGCGGTCCGCAGTCAGAACGGCGGTATCGCTCGGGCCACCAACGGCGCCGTCGAGATCGCGACGGGGGCGTACGTCGCGTTCGTCGACCAGGACGACGAGCTCGCCCCCGACGCGTTGGCGGCGGTCGCGCACGCGATCGCGGGTCGGCCCGACGCCGACATCGTCTACTCGGATGAGGACAAGATCGACGTCGAAGGTCTCCCTTTCGAGCCGCACTTCAAGCCCGACTGGGCCCCAGACCTGCTCCTCTCGTTTCCCTATCTCGGCCACCTCCTGGTGGTGCGGCGCGAGCTCCTCGCCGAGGTGGGCGGGCTTCGCTCCGAGTTCGACGGAAGCCAGGACTACGACCTGATGCTGCGGGCGACCGAGGCGAGCGGAAGGATCGTGCACGTGCCCGAGGTGCTCTACCACTGGCGGGCGATCCCCGGTTCGGCCGCCGGCGATCCGGCCGCCAAGCCGTGGGGGCACGACGCCAGCCGTCGGGCGCTCGAGGCGGCGGTCGTCCGCCGGGGCCTCGACGCCTCGGTCGAGGACACCGGGTTCGCGCCCGGCTGGTACCACCTGCGGCGCCGGGTCCGGGGCCGGCCGGCCGTTTCGATCGTCATCCCCTTCCGGGATCAGGCGGCGATGACGGCCCGGTGCATCGCGTCTTTGGACCTCGACCCCCGACACGACCCCTACGAGCTGGTGCTCGTCGACAACGGGAGCGTGGAGCCCGAGACGGTGGCGCTGCGCCGGCGGCTCGAGGCCCAGGGAGCGAGGGTCCTCGAGCACCCCGCCGCCTTCAACTGGTCGGCGATCAACAATCTCGCCGCCGCGCAGTGCGACGGCGAGCTTCTCCTCTTCTTGAACAACGACATCGAGGCCACCTCGCCCGGCTGGCTGAACGCCCTCGTCGAGCTGGCCCAGGAACCCGAGGTGGGGGTGGTCGGGTCCCGGCTCACCTTCCCCGACGGGACCGTCCAGCACGCCGGGATCGTGCTCGGTCTCGGGGGGATCGCCGGCCACGTGCTGGCCGGGCTCCCGCCCGGCCAGCACGGCTACTTCGCCTGGGACGCGGTCGTCCGCCCCTACAGCGCGGTGACGGGGGCCTGCATGATGAGCCGGCGCGAGGTCTTCGAGGCCCTCGGCGGGTTCGACGAGACGCTGGACGTGGCCTTCGGCGACGTGGACTACTGCATGAGGGTGGTCGACGCCGGGCTCAGGGTCCTCTACACCCCCCACTCGACGCTGGTGCACCACGAGTCGGTCAGCCGGGGCATGTCCGGGTGGACCGGCGACGTGGGCCGGTTCCTGGCGAAGTGGGGACGGGAGCGATTCTGGGCGGACCCGCTGTACAACCCCAACCTCGACCTGTTCGCGTCCTGGTGTCCGCTGCGGACTCCGGGCGAGCGGTCGGTGTGGGACGCGGTGGTCGACCGGTATGCGGCGGTCCGCGACGGCGCCGGCTAGCTCCGGTACATGTCTCGGAGGAGGCGCCGGTAGATCTTTCCGTTGTCCTGGCGGGGGAGCATGTCCACGAAGTCGATGGTCTTCGGGCACTTGAAGTGGGCGAGGCGGTTGCGGACGAACTCGATGAGCTCGGCCTCCAGGTCGCGGCTCGGCTCGCACCCGGCGACCAGCTCGACCACTGACTTCACGTCCTCGCCCCACTCGTCGCTCGGGACGCCAATCGTGGCGCTGTCGGCGACCTTCGGGTGGGCCAGCAACACCGCGTCGACCTCGGTCGGGTAGACGTTCACCCCGCCGGTGATGATGAGGTCCACGCTGCGGTCGGTGAGGAAGAGATAGCCCTCGTCGTCCATGTAGCCGACGTCGCCCAGGGTGTAGTAGTCGCCGCGGTAGGCCGAGTCGGTCTTGTCCTTGGCCTTGTAGTACTCGAACCGGCCGACGTCGGGAGCCTTCAGGTAGACGGTGCCGACCTCGTTGCGGGGGAGCTCGTTGCCGTCGTCGTTGCCGATCTTCACCTGGTCCTCGGGCAGCACCTTGCCGACCGTTCCGGGCCGCGAGAGCCAAGTGGCCGAGTCGACCATCGTGCCGGTTCCCTCGGTGGCCGCGTAGTACTCGTAGACGACCGGCCCCAGCCACTCGATGAGTGCGTGCTTCACGTGCACCGGGCACGGCGCCGCGCCGTGCAGGACATGGCGGAGCGAGGTGACGTCGTAGCGGTCCCGGACCTCCTTCGGGAGCTTGAGGAGCTGGACGAACATCGTCGGGACCATGTGGGTGTGGGTGATCCGGTGCTCGGCAATGAGACGGAGCGCGTCCTCGGGGTCCCAGCGTTCCATGGTGACCACGCCGGCCCCCGAGGCGAGGGGGAGCGCGTGGGAGAACGCGAGCGGGGCAGCGTGGTACAGCGGACCAGTGCAGAGGTTGAGGTCCTCCCCGGCCACGTAGCCGAAGAGCCCGCCGAGCATCCCGACCTGGCGGGCCACCTGCGGGCGGTTGACCCCTTTCGGCCGTCCGGTCGTCCCCGAGGTGTACAGCATCGTCGAACCCATCGAGGCGTCGTCGAGGTCGTCATCGTCCTCGGCGGCGAGCGCCGCCTCATAGGGCTCGAAGCCGTCGATCTCGCCCCCGACGGCCAGGCGCACGGTGGCGCGCGAGGCTGCTGCCGCCGCCTCGCTGGCGGCCTCGCCGTGCTGGGCGTCCGCGATCAGCGCCTTCGCCTCGCAGTTGTCCACGACGTAGCCGGCCTCGTCTCCGGTGAGGTGCCAGTTGACGGGCGTGAGCCGGAGACCGGCCCGCTGCGTGGCGAAGACCACCTCGGAGAACTCGGGCCGGTTGCCCGACAGGAGGGCCACGGAGTCCCCGGCCGCGAGGCCCCGAGCCCGCAAGGCCCGCGCCAGCTGGTTCGTCTTCGCGTTCAGCTCGGCGTAGGTCCGGTTGCCGTGGGGACCGATGAGCGCCGGGCGGTCGGGAAGCTGCTGCGCCCACCAGGCGAGCAGCATCCCGCGTCCGGCGTACTCCAGTCGGGGGTCGGTGCTGACGTCGGTCATCGGCGCCTCAGGACCCGCCGAAGAGCGCCGGGAGGGTCTTCGGCCACTGGCCGAGCCGGAACCGCTTGCCGTTGTCGATCGCCACGAAGCTCCCCTTCATCCCGTTGACCGGCGAGGTGAGGTTCGGGTTCCACCACACGAACCGGGCGTCGATGAGGGAGCTGTGCTCGCCGGCTCCGTTCTGGCCGGTCGGGCTGAGGTTCCAGCTCCAGGCCCCATATGAGTAGTTGGGCGCCCCGAGCACCGGGAGCGCGTGGACGCCGCGGGCCATGTTCTGGGGGGTGAGGTCGGGACCGGCCGCCTGGAGCATGTCGAAGATCTCCACCAGGTTGGCGTAGTCGCCGTCGGTCTCGGCCGGGATGGTGTGGCCGGTGAGTTTCTTGTAGAGGACCCCGGCGGGCGAGGTCGGCCCGTAGATGCTGCTCGTGGCGTTGGCCTCGCTCACCCCGAACAAGTGGCCGTCGACCACTGCCGGCGCGTAGGTCTGGGCCTCGTTGTCGGTGTCGGTGGCGGCAGTCCCCTCGAGGACCCACTCCGGGTAGTAGTTCTGCTGCTGGGCGGCCTTGGTCAGCAGCCCGAGCGAGAACGGGTCGCAGGCGAGCACGATGCTGGTCACCCCGGCCGCCTTGAACTGCACGATCGCTTGCTGGGCGGACTGCTGGAAGGTCGCGATGTCGAGGTCGTAGTGGAAGAACGTGTTCACCGCGTTCAACGGCACGTGGTACTTCGTCGTGAGCAGCTTCACTTCGGTGCTCTGGGTGTTGCCGTTGCATCCGATGTAGGACGGGACGTTCGGGATGAAGGTGCCGAACTTGCGGGTGTTGTTCTTGAGCGCTGGTCCGGCGTAGATCGCCTTCTTCCCGGCAAGCTCTTTCCCGATGACCTCTGCCATCTGGGCGGCGATGTTCGTGCACGACGGGACCGTCGACCAGACGTAGGGGTTCTGACCCTGGAAGACGTTCTCGCCGAAGTAGGCGTTGCCCTCGAACTCGACCAGGTGCTCCTGGGCGGCGCAGTTCGAGAACGGGTTGGATCCGCCGGCCTGGAGCTCATAGGCGATCCCGGTCTCGCCGAACGCATGCATCTGGCTGGCGATCGTCGTCGCGTCCGCACACGCCTGGGTCTGGTCCTGGCCGAGCGCCTCCTGGAGCGAGCTCCCGGTCGCGATGATCGGCTTGATCACCACGTGGCGGCCGTAGAGCTCGAAGACCGAGTTGAAGTAGTTCAAGAAGGTCTGCTCGACCTGGCTGATGATGGGTTGGGGAGCGTCGCCCGCGGCGGCCGCGTCCGCCTCGAGCGTCTGCTCGTTGGCGGAGGAGGGGTACTGGACCTGGGCGAGCGTGATCGTCGTCGAGGTGACCCCGTTGTAGGTCGCGCCGCCGTTGTTGCCGGTGAACTTGGGCAGGCATGGGGCCACGTAGGCGCTGCTGAACTGCGGGGTGCTCGGGGTGCAGCTCGTCCCCCTGAGGGTCTTGCCGGTCCCGGCGGTGATGTGCCCCGACGCCGGGTACGCGTAGGGGTAGGGCCCCTCGTTGCCCGGTCCCCGGGCGGTGAGGACCGCGGAGCCGGCGGCGAAGGCGATGCCGCTCACCCCCAGGGCCGCGATCACCGCCAAGAGGCTGACCGCGACGGCGCGGGCGCCCCGCTGTCCAGAAAGCTGTCGGTTGATCCGCATGCCGCCCCTCCCACGTTTCGGCCGGGACACCGGCGGCGACCTCCGCCGCCCCTGACCGCCTCGCCAGCCCGAAAGCCGCGGGGTTACAATACCGAGCCGACGCCGTAGAAACGATTTCAGTGGGTCCAGGGGCGGGATCGGAGTGACGTTGACATTCGGGGGGTCACTCGTTAGGTTCGCCCGAACTTCACCGACGGCCCACAGTCGCGACTACCGGGGGGCGGAACCGCGATGCTGGCAGAGCCCGTAGAGTTCGACGAGCGCCCCCCGGGGTCCCTCGGCGAGCGCTTGCGGGAGGGCATCTGGAGCCACCGGTCCGCCGTCGGCTGGGCCGTCGGGGCCGTCGCCCTCTGGCTGATTCTCGACCACACCCTGTCGAAGGGGCTCCCCATCGGGATCGTCCTGCTCGGGGTCGTCTACGGGTCGATCTATGCGCTCCTCGCCATCGGGATCGTCCTCGTCTACCGGGGCAATCGCATCATCAACTTCGCCCAGGCCCAGATCGGCGTCATCGCGGCGATTCTGGCCATCGAGCTGAACGTCACCTACAACGTCAACTTCGTCCTGGCGTGCGCCACCGGGATCGTGGCCGCGGTGATCATCGGGGCGATCCTCAGCCTGCTCCCGAGGCACTTCCGCAAGAGCTCTCGGCTGATCCTGACCGTCGCCACCATCGGCCTCGCCCAGGGCCTCGGGGGCATCTCGGCCCTCCTGCCCGTCCTGTTCTGCAACCCGGCCACCAACGAGTCCTGCACCACCGCGGCCGCCCACCAGACCTTCAACACCCCGCTCCACACCCAGTTCACGATCAACCCGGTCGTGTTCAGCGGGAACGACATCGTCGCTTTCCTGGGCACGGTGGTCATCGTCATCGGCCTCGCCTTGTTCATGCGGCGCTCCAAGTACGGGCTGGCGATCCGGGCGGCCTCGGAGAACGGTGAGCGGGCCACCCTCCTCGGCGTGCCGGTGCCCCGGCTCGACACGATCATCTGGGTGGTCGCGGCGGTGCTGTCGACCGTGGCGATCCTGCTGCAGACCCCGGTCCTTGGGTTCGGCGGGTTCCAGACCGTGACCACGGCCAGCGACGACGTGCTCATCCGGATCCTCGCCGCCGCGGTCATCGGCCGGATGGAGTCGATGCCGCGGACCGCCATCGCGGCGGTGGCAATCGGGATCTTCGACGCGGGCGCGACTTGGACCTACTCGAACACCACGTTCGTCGACGCCACCTTGGTCATCGTGGTGATCGTGGCGCTCCTGCTCCAGCGGCGCAGCTACAGCCGGATCACCGAGTCCGACCAGTCGACCTGGCGCTCGGTGGCGGCGGTGCGGCCGATCCCCCGGGCCCTCATGGCGCTGCCCGAGGTCCGTTGGACGCTTCGGGGGTCGCGGGTGGTGCTCCTCGCCGTGGCGATCCTGCTGCCCTTGGTCATGTCGGACAGCCAGACCTACCTGGCCGGCTACATCCTCATCTACGCGATCGTGGGGCTGTCGCTGCTGGTCCTCACCGGCTGGACGGGCCAGATCTCACTGGGTCAGTTCGGGATCAGCGGGGTGGCCGGCGCGGTTGCGGCCGTCCTGTACGCGAAACACGGGTGGGACTTCTTCCCGGCCCTGGCCGTGGCCGTCCTGGTCGGGGCGGCGGTCGCACTGGTCATCGGCATCCCGGCCTTGCGGATCCAGGGCCCCTTCCTGGCCGTGACCACCCTCGCGTTCGGCGTCTGCGCGTCCGTGTACCTGCTCTCGCCGTCCTACCTCACCTGGCTGGTCCAGACGTCCGCGAACCGGCCCTCCATCTTCGGCAATGCCAACCTGCTCAGCTCGAACCGCAACCTCTATTACTTCTGCCTGATCGGCTTCTTCCTCTGCCTCATGGCGGTGCGCTCGCTACGCCGCAGCCGGATCGGGAGAAGCCTGATCGCCACCCGTGACAACGAGGCGGCCGCCCGGGCGACCGCCCTCAACACCACCCGCCAGAAGCTGACCGCGTTCTTGATCTCGGGGGCGATCGCGGGGTTCGCCGGGGCGATGTTCGTCGTCCAGCAGCAGGGCGTGAACAACGGCTCGTTCACGGCCGACATCGACATCGCGCTGTTCACCATGGTGGTCATCGGCGGGCTCGGTTCGCTGCCGGGGGTGGTCATCGGCGCGTTCGCAGTGTGGGCCGCCACCTACTTCCTGCCCGCCGGGTGGGCGTTGCTCGTGAACGGCGGGGGCATCCTGCTCCTCCTGATCTTCCTGCCCGAGGGCCTCGGCGGGATCATGTACCGGCTCCGAGACGCGCTCCTCGGGCTGGTGGCCCGACGACGGGGTATGACCCCGCTCGGGCTGATCCAGCAGATCGAGGAGCTCGACGGCCAGATCGGCGAGGACCTCCTGGTCGAGCGGGCGGCGGTCGCCACCGAGCACCTGGAGGAGGCGACCGAGGGCGGTGCGCACGAGGGGGTGCTCGCGACCAGCCCCACGTTGGGTGGCCCCGGCGCCGGTGGCATCGCATCCACGGTCACCCAGGAGACCTCGGCCGGCGAGCGCGGTGAGCGGCCCGGGCCAGAGGTCCGGGGACCCTCCGGGGCGCCGTGACCGCCACCGCATCGGTCGCGGTGGCCGACCCGAAGCTGGAGCGCGACCGCCTCTCCGTCTTCGACATCCGCCGCCTCACCGCCCCCTACCCGGTGACCCCGCTGCTCGTCCTGATGGGGTTCAACACGGTCTTCCTCATGGTGGGGGCGCTGGTCGTCCTCCAGTTCGCCGGGATCCAGAACGCGTACCACTCTGCGCTCGTGTCGCTGAGTGGCGCGGTCGTCCAGCAGATCCAGCTCGGCATCGGTCCGGACGTGCCCGTCGCGATCGGGGCCAACCGGGGCAACCGGTGGCGGACCCTCGTCGGCGGGATGGTGGTGGTGGCCGCGTTCTCCGTCCTGCTCGGGATGGCCGGGCTCCAACCAAACACCGTCGTCCTGTACTTCGGGGTGTTCCTGGTCCTGTCGATCTCGCTGGCGTTCACCTCGACTCAGCACGGTGCCCTCGCGCAGTACTACCCGGTCGAGGTGCGGACCCGCGCGATCCTCGCCCACCGGTTCGTCGGGGTGACCGCCTACGCGCTGGCCGCCCCCGTCGCTTTCCTGTTCGGCCTCGGGTTCTCCTGGCAGGCGCCGTTCATCGCCTTGGCCGCCGCCGCACTCGTGCTGGCCTTGGTGGGCCGCCGGCTCCTCCCGGTCCACAAGGAGAAAGCCGATCGGCCCCCCCGTCGGCGGCGTCGGGAGAAGGGCGCGCTCGTCGCCGAACCGGAGGTCTCGAGGCCGAACGCCGAGGGGCCGGCCACCCTCCCCGAGGCGACCCGGGTGCTGTTCTCGATCCCTTCCATCCGGGCCATGTACCGGGCGCTGCCGCTGCTCTCGGTCACCTTCTTCGGGGTGGCCTACTACGCCAACCTCCTGTTCCTGAACGTCTTCCACCAGGACGCGGCCACCCGCCGCCTGACCATCGACTTCTCGTTCATGGGAGCGGCGGTGGGCGTGCTCATCGCCGCGCTCGTGCTGCCCCGCCTCTTCCGTACCGATCCGCGCCGGGGCATGAGGATGGTGGTGCGGGGGGCGCTGCTCTCGTTCGTCGCGGCGATGGTCCTTGCTACCAGCCCGTCGGCGGCCCTCGCGATGGCCGCCGACATCGTCTTCACCGGCGCGGCGGCCTGGGTCGTGGCCGGCGTCTACGCGACCTTGTCGGTGGCCCTGCCGACCCGCCTGATGACGCTCGGCTACGCCCTCTCCTCGCTCTGGTTCACCATCGGGGTGCTGCTCATCGGCCCGGTCGGCACGGCCGGGACCACTCTGGCCGCGGTCATCGGCAACGACTTCGGCTACCGGGCCAGCTTCTGGCTCTTCGGCCCGCTCCTCTTGATGGGGACCGGCATCCTCTCGCGGTCGTCCCGGTACCTGGCCGAGGACATCCAGCGGCTCGAGGCCTCGGTCGAGGCCGACATCAAGGTGCGCCGCGACCGGGTCGAAGGCCGGGGCAAGCTGCTCATGGCCCGGGGCATCGAGGCCGGCTACGAGAACGTGAAGGTGCTCTTCGGCGTCGACTTCGATATCGATGACGGCGAGATGGTCTCGGTCCTCGGGACCAACGGCGCCGGAAAGTCCACACTGGTCAAGGCCCTGTGCGGGCTGATCACCCCGACCGGGGGAGAGGTCCTCTTCGACGGCCAGCCGATCACCACCCTCGATCCCAGCCGGATCGTGAAGTTGGGCATCGCGATGGTTCCCGGCGACCGGGGCATCTTCCCGGGGCTCACGACGCTCGACAACCTGAAGATGGCCGGGTGGCTCTACGACAAGGACCCCGCCTACATCAAACAGGCGACGAAGACGGTGCTTTCGTACTTCCCGGCGCTCAACAACCGCCTCACCACCCCGTCGGGAAGCCTGTCGGGCGGCGAGCAGCAGATGCTCAGCCTGGCCATGGCGTTCATCGCCCAGCCGCGCCTCTTGATCATCGACGAGCTGTCGCTCGGCCTCGCCCCGACCGTCATCGAGTCGCTCCTGCGGATCGTGAAGGAGATCAACGGGCGGGGGACCGCGGTCATCCTGGTCGAGCAGTCCGTGAACCTCGCCCTGCGCATGACGACGCGGGCCACCTTCATGGAGAAGGGCCAGGTCGTCTTCCAGGGCACCACCGACGAGCTGCTCCAGCAGGAGGACATCGTGCGCTCCGTCCTCTTGGAGGGGGCCCGCCAGGAGGCCGTCCAGGGCGCGGGCAGGACCGTCACCGACACCGAGGCCGTGCCGGCCGGCGCTGGGGACAACGGGGGCCGCCGCTCGGGTGTGCTCGGGGGGACCTCGCTCGGCAATCTCCAGGCCGGCGATCGGCATGCGGCTGCCAACGGCGACGGCGGGGTGGTCCTCGCCGCCAACGGACTGGTGAAGCGCTTCGGCGGCGTCCTCGCCGTCGACGAGGTGAGCCTCGAGCTGAACAACGGCGAGATCCTCGGCCTGATCGGCCCCAACGGCGCCGGCAAGACCACGGTGTTCGAGATCATCTCCGGGCAGCTGCGTCCGAACGCCGGGCGGGTCACGATGCACGGGTCCGACATCAGCGACTGGCCCGCCTACAAGCGGTCGTCGTTCGGACTCGGCCGTTCCTTCCAGGCCGCCCGGCTCTGGCCCGGCCTCACCGTCCAGGAGACCGTGTCGCTGGCGGTGGCCCGCCGGGTCCACTCGCCGGGGGTCATCCAGACGATGCTGTACCTGCCCATGGTCGGTCGGGCCGAGAAGCGGGTCGCGGTCGCCGCCGAAGAGGTCATCGACATGCTCGGGCTCGGCGACTTCAAGGACCAACTCGGCTCCGACCTCTCGACCGGGCTGCGCCGGCTGCTCGAGCTGGCCGTGATCGTCGCCCAGCGCCCCTCGATCGTGCTCCTCGACGAGCCCTCGGCCGGCCTCGCCCAGGCCGAGACCGAGGCGCTCGCCCCGGTGCTGCGCGACATCCGCATCGGCCTCCAGTGCAGCCTCATGCTCATCGAGCACGACATGGGCCTGACCAAGGAACTGGCCGACCGCATCGTCGCCCTGGACACCGGAGCGGTGGTGGCGGTCGGGTCACCCGAAGAGGTGCTGAGGCACCCACGAGTCGTCGAGTCCTACCTCGGTGCCGCGGCGGTCTGAGCGCGACCGGCGGGCCGTGACCCCCCGCGGACGGTCCGTGCGTGGCCGGGTCACGGCGCTGCTCGGCCTGGCGCTCGCGGCCGGGGCCCTGAGTGCCTGCAACTCGTCGGGCAACCTCGTCGCCAAGACCACCGTCGTGCCGCCCCCGGCCGGGTGCGACACCGGCCGGGTCATCGTCATCGGCGCGTCCCTCGACCTGTCCGGTCCCGGTGCGGCCCTCGGCCACCAGTACCTGCTCGGGCTGGAGATGGGCATCGCCAAGGTCAACGCGGGCAACGGCGTGCCCCCGCGCAACACCTGCTTCGAGCTCGCCTACAAGGACAACCGGGGGAACCCAGCGGTCGACTCCCGGGCCCTGCTCGACCTCGTGAACGTGGAGAAGGCGGGGATGGTGGTCGGGTCGTTCCTCGGGTCCTCGACCGTCACCTACCTCGGGAGCCTCGGGGTTCCCGAGATCAGCTTGTCCCCGCTGGCCGACACCTTCCTGCCGAAGACCTATCCCAACACCTTCCCCATGACCGCCTCGATGGAGTCGCAGGCCTTCGTCATCGGCAAGGCCCTCAAGGCCGACGAGGTGCACCGGGTCGGCCTCATCGTGACCGGGGACAAGGCCAGCCGGGAGGGCGCCGCCCACCTGGCCGCGGTCTCCTCGACCGACCAGTTCGCCATCGTGGCCCGGGCCACGGTGTCACCCTCGGGCGCGGGTGCCGCCGCCGCGGTCTCGACCGTGCAGGCGGCCCACCCGAAGGTGCTGGTGGTGCTGGACGACACCGGCGCGGTGGCGGCCGTGCTGGCGGCCCGGGCGGCCGCTGGGTGGACGGCGCCGGTCATCGCCGGTCCGAACACCACCGAGTCGCCGATCCTGGCCAAGCTGCGCGGCGACACGGCCGGGGTGTCGGTCGCCGTGCCCGACGGGACGATCTCAGGGACGGGAGTCGGTGCGGCGGGCACCCTCTCGTTCCGCCACAAGCTCCTGGCCCAGCTGAAGACGTCCTCGCTCTTCGGCTCGATCATCCCGTACGCGCAGACCTACGACGCCATGACGATGATGGGGAACGCAGCCAACGGCGCCATGAGCGTCGTGGCCACCCAGGTGACCACCTATCTCCAGAACGCCAACTACCAGGGCGTGCTCGCGTCCTACACCTACACCTCGGGGGCCCACACCGGGATCTCGGCGTCCGACCAGAGCGTCGTGCCGCTGCGGGGGCTGTCGAACGGCCTGCTGAAGCCGGCCCCGAAGCCGGCCAGGCCCGCCAAGGCCCTCTAGCCGTTCACCCTGCTGCCGGGGCCCTTGTGGGGTCCCGACGGTCGATCTGCGGGCTCGACGGGGGACCCGAGGGTCTCGACCGGGGACTTCCTCTCGATCACAGGTCTTCTCCGACGGGGGCGACAGGCTCCGAACTCGCTCAGCTCGGAGGGTTCTCGTCGCCCGGCGGCCGGAGCCGATCGATCCGCCGGGAGAGGTTGACCGCATGGTCACCGAGCCGCTCGTAGAAGCGGGCCAGGAGCGTCACCTGGGCGATGACCGGTGCCTCCATCGCCCCCTTGGCGATCTCCGCGGTGAGCCGGTCATGGAGAAGGTCGATCTCCTCGTCGACCTCGGCGAGATCCACCGCGTCGTCGCTCCCCACGAGGTAGCGATCGGCGACCGATCCCCACATCGCCAGGGCGGTCTCGGTCATCCGCTGCACGATGCCCCGACTGAGTGGCGTCATCTGATGCCCGAGGCTGTTCACCGCCCGCTGGGCGATGTGCTCCGCGAGGTCGGCGCTGCGTTCGAGCTCCGAGAGGATGAGGAGCGTCCCGACCAGATGTCGGAGCTCGTCGACCGGGGGTTCTTGTTCGAGCTCCGCCCAGACGAGCCGCTCGACCTCGGCCGCCAGCTCGTCGACTCGCTGATCCCGCTCGACGACCGCCAGCCCGGTCTCGCGCTCCCCGGCGAGCAGCGCGTGGGTCGCCTGGGCCAGGCCCTCACTCACCAATGCGAACAGTTGGAGCACGGAGCGGTCGATGGGCGACTGGCTCGCGATGTCCCCAAACACCGACCCCGAAGCTACTCAACCCCGTCACCCAGAAGTCACGCAATGGTCACTGTTCATTCACGCTCGAACAGGCGGAGGGTTGGCGGCGGCGCCCCGCTCGGCGCCGCTCGAGCAGGAGCAGGCCGCGCTCTGAGGAGCTCCGGGGCAGGACGAGCTGCCCCGGCCCGTCCCGACCGGGCCCGTTCCTCTGTCGCTCAGCCGGTGAACATCGCCGGCAGCTTCGTCGGCCACTGGCCGAGCGAGAATCGCTTGCCGCCGAAGGCCGCGATGTAGGTGCCGAGCTTGCCGTTGAGCGGCGAGGTCTTGCCCGCGTCCCACCAGATGAAGCGGGCGTCGGTGCTGGCCGTGTGCTGGCCGTCCCCGGCCACCCCGTTCGCCCCGACGTTGTAGTTCCACTTCCCGTACTGGAAGAGCGGGGCCCCCATCACCGGTAGGGCGTGGATCCCCCGGGCCATGTTCTGGGCGGTGAGGTCGGGGCCGGCCGCCTGGAGGTAGTTGAACATCTGGATCAGCGCCGAGTAGTTGCCGTCGGTCTCCTTCGGGATCACGTGGCCGGTCAGCTTGAAGTAGAGCTTGCCGGCGAGCGAGGTGGGGCCGGTGAGCACGTTCGAGGGGGAGAGCTCGCTCATCCCGAACAGGTGCCCGGTGACCTCCTTGACGTTGTCGTAGGTCTGCGGGGACGGGTCCTGGTCGGTGAGCGCGGTGCCGATCGTGAACCACTCGGGGTAGTAGTTCTGGGCCGCCGCGGCCATGGTGAGGAACCCGGCCGAGAACGGGTCGCAGGCCAGGATGACCGTGGTGACACCCTCGGCCTTGAACTGGACGATCGCCTGCTGGGCCGACTGCTGGAAGGTCGAGATGTCGAGCCCGTAGGCGAACTTGGTGAAGTCGGCCGAGGGCACGTGGTACTTGGTGGTGAGCAGCTTCAGGGCGTTGCTGGTGCAGCTGAGGTAGGAGGGGAGGCCCGGCACATAGGTGCCGAACTTGCGGTCCTTGGCCTGGAGGTCGGCCTCACCGGCGTAGATCGCCTTCTTGTTGGCCAGCATCGTGCCGACCACCTCGGCCTCGGTGTCGCTGATGGTGGTGCAGTTCTGGGTGCCGGACCAGACGTAGGGGTTCTCGTTCTGGAAGGTGGCCTCGTCGAAGTAGGCGTTGCCCTGGAACTCGACCACGTGGTTCTGGGCCGCACACACCGAGAACGGGCCGCTCCCGCCCGCCTGGAAGTTGGTGGCGATCCCGGTCTCGCCGAACGCGTGGAGCTGTTGGGAGATGGTCGCGGCGTCGGCGCAGGCCTGGGCCTGGCCCTCGTTCAGGGCCTCCGCGGTGGTGTTCCCGGTCGCGTTCATCGGCTCGATCACGACCTTGCGGCCGTACAGGTCGTAGACCTTGTTGAAGTAGTTGAGGAAGACCTGCTCGACCTCCTGGGTCACCTGGGGCAGGGCCACCCCGGCCGCTTCCGCCTGGGCCGCGACCTGCTGGCTGTTGGCGGTGGTGGGGAACTCGCGCTGGGCGAGCAGGATTTCGTTGGAGGTCACGCCGTTCGAAGTCGCGCCCCCGTTGTTGCCGGTCCACTTGGCGATGCACGGCGCGGCGTAGGGCGAGGGGAACTGGGGCGTTCCCGGCCTGCACTTGAAGCCGCCGATCGTGGTGCCGGTGCCCACCTTCACGGTCGCTGCGCCGGTGGCCGGGTAGGCGTAGGGGTAGGGGCCCTCGTCGGCCGGGCCGGACTTGGAGAGCGAGATGCCCCCGGTCGCCCCCCCGGCCACCCCGGCGAGCGCCAGGGTGCCCATCACCACGAGCCCGGTGACCGCGCTGCGAGCGACGCCGAATCGACCCAGCCGACCAGTGCGCATCTGACCTCCCCCGGTGGTGAGCCCGACCCCCCGGACCCAGCCGGGCCCGATGCCCGGCTCACTGCGGTGGGAACGATACCGGGCGGGCGGGTGGGTCGCCGGGTCGACGGGGCAACTTGCCGACCGTGTATTAGGCATTCCTAAACTTCGAAGGATGGATATCCGAATCAGACCCACGCCGTGGCGGGTCGGTGCGGGGCTCCTCGTCGCGCTCGTCGCCGGGGGCGGGCTGGCGGCGTGCTCGTCCGGCACGCCGGCGAACTCGATCACCCTCTACAACGGCCAACACGTGCAGACCACCGACGCCCTGGTGGCGGCGTTCGAACACGAGACCGGCATCAGCGTGCGGATCCACTCCGACGACGAGTCGGTCCTGGCCGACCAGATCGTCACCGAGGGGTCCAACTCGCCGGCCGACGTGATCTTCACCGAGAACACGCCCGCCCTCGAGTTCCTCCAGTTCAAGCACCTGTTGGCCCCACTCGGGGCGGGCACCGGGGCGACCACCCAGCCCCGCTACGACTCGGCCGAGGGCGACTGGGTCGGGATCTCGGCCCGGGTGAGCGTCCTTATCTCCAACCCCTCCCTGATCAAACCGTCGGCGCTGCCGACCTCGGTCCTGGCCCTCGCCGACCCCCGCTACCGCGGGATGGTGGCCCTCGCCCCCGGCGAGACCGACTTCCAGCCGATCGTGACCTCGGTCCTGCGGGCCGAGGGCAAGGCCGCGACCCTGCGCTGGCTCGAGGGCCTGAAGGCCAACTCGGCCGGCCACCTCTACCCCGACAACGAGACGATCACCTCGGAGGTCAACGCCGGGCAGGTCGCCATGGGGGTGATCAACCAGTACTACTGGTACCGGCTGCGGGCCGAGATCGGGGCCACGGCGACCCACTCGGTCATCACCACCTTCGCCCCGCGCGATCCTGGGTACGTGATCGACGTCTCGGGGGCCGGGGTGCTCGCGACGAGCCGGCACAAGACCGACGCCCTCCGCTTCGTCCGGTTCCTCACCACGAAGCCGGCCCAGGAGATCATCGCCCGCTCCGACAGTTTCGAGTACCCGGTCGACTCTGGCGTGGTGACCGCGGCACCCGAGACCCCCTTCGCGCGGCTGCGCCCCGATCCCATCTCGCTCCTCGAGCTGGGCGACGGCGCGGCCGCGGTCGCGCTGCTCCAAGAGGTCCAGCTCCTGTGACCCCGCTGCGCCAGCGGGCGCAGCGCAGCGTCGACCGATTCGAGTTCGACCCGGCCGACCTCACCCGCCTGCTCGAGGTCACGGCCTGGCTCTCGGCGCACCGGGACGGGTGGCTGAACCTCCTGCCCGGGGTCGAGTCCTCGGCCGACCCGGTCGAGGCGCCGGGCCTCTTCTCACTGTTCGGCGCGACCGCTCAGCCGGTCTCGATGTGCACGTGGATGCCGCCCGGACGGGCCCGCCACTCCCTCGACGAGGTGACCCTCGGGATCATGCACGCCCGGGGCCGCCGGGTCGTCCCCGAGCTCGAGGCGGCCGGGCTCAGCGTCCCGCCGACCTGGCGGGCGTGGGGGGACCACCCGCGGCGCGGGCTGGTGGTCAAGATCCCGAGCACCGCCCCGGACCGCGAGGTGCTCCGGTGGGCGCTGGCGGCCGGGGAGCAGCTGTGCAGCCTGCCCACCACCGGGTCCTGGCAGGCCGAGGTCTACCAGCCCCGCTGAGGGCCCGGAATAGGGGCGGGCCCGCCCACGTTTTCCTTGCTACAGGGTGAACCAGCGCTCCGCTTGGTCCGCCCGAACGATCGGAGGAGACGTGACGAGCGAGACCCTGACGCTCCCGGTGCTGCCCCTGCGCTCGGGGGTGATCCTCCCGGGGATGGTGTTCACCATCGCGCTGGAGACCGACGAGTCGAAGGCCGCGGCCGAGGTCGTCGGGACCTCGGGCGGCCGGCTGCTGCTCGTGCCCCACATCGACGGCCGCTACGGCACCGTCGGTGTGGTGGGCGAGATGGTCGAGCGCGGCGAGCTGCCCGGCGGCCTACCCGCCCTCGTGGTCCGGGGTGAGCACCGGGCCACCCTCGGCACCGGGGTGCCGGGGACCGGTGCCGCGCTCTGGGTGGAGGCCGAGCCCGTGACCGAGACCTCGGCCGACGAGGAGCGATCGGTCGCGCTGGCGCGCGAGTACCGGGCGGTGCTCGAGAACATCCTCTTGAGCCGGGGGGCCGGGCGGCTCGCGGCCCAGCTGCGGGAGGTCACCGAGCCCGGCCGGGTCGCCGACCTGGCCGGCTACTCGCCCGACCTCACCCTCGCCCAGAAGGTGGAGGTGCTCGAGACCGTCGACGTCACCGCCCGGCTCGCCCTGGTCCTGGGTTGGGCGCGCGACACTCTCGCCGACCTCACCCTCCGGGAGCGGATCAAGAGCGACGTCGAGGAGGGGATGGAGAAGTCCCAGCGCGAGTTCTTGCTCCGCCGCCAGCTCGAGGCGATCCGCAAGGAGCTGGGCGAGCTCGGCGGCGCCGACGCCGGTGCCCCCGATGACTACCGCGCCCGGCTGGCCGAACGCGAGCTGCCCGAGAAGGTCCGCGAGGCGGTCGAGCGGGAGATCGACAAGCTCGAGCGCACGAGCGAGCAGAGCCCCGAGCACGGCTGGATCCGGACCTGGCTCGACACCGTCCTCGAGGTCCCCTGGGGGGTCGAGTCCGAGGATCGGCTGGACGTGCCGGCGGCGGCCGCCATCTTGGACGAGGACCACGACGGCCTCGACGACGTGAAGGAGCGGATCCTCCAGCACCTCTCGGTGCGCAAGCTCCAGGCCGAGCGGGGGCTGGCCCCGGTCGACGGCCGGGGGGCCGGGGCGATCCTCGCCCTGGTCGGCCCGCCGGGGGTGGGGAAGACCTCCCTCGGGGAGTCGGTGGCCCGCGCCCTCGGGCGCAAGTTCGTCCGGGTGGCGCTCGGCGGGGTCCGCGACGAGGCCGAGATCCGCGGGCATCGGCGCACCTACGTCGGCGCGCAGCCCGGCCGGCTCGTTCGGGCGCTGCGGGAGGCCGGGACCATGAACCCGGTCCTGCTGCTCGACGAGGTGGACAAGATCGGCGCCGACTACCGCGGCGACCCGTCCTCCGCGCTCTTGGAGGTCCTCGACCCCGCCCAGAACCACACCTTCCGCGACCACTACCTGGAGGTCGACCTCGACCTGTCGCGGGTGCTGTTCATCGCGACCGCGAACGTCGTCGACACGATCCCCGGGCCGCTGCTCGACCGGATGGAGGTCATCCGACTCGACGGCTACACCGACAACGAGAAGGTGGCCATCGCCCGCCATCACCTCCTCGCCCGCCAGGCCAGCCGGGCCGGGTTGCGCGAGGACGAGGTGGTCGTGTCCGACGAGGCGCTGGCCAAGATCGTGGAGGACTACACCCGGGAGGCGGGGGTCCGCTCGCTCGAGCGGGAGCTCGGCCGGCTGCTCCGCAAGGTGGCGACGAAGATCGTCGCCGGTGAGGCGCACGCGCCGGTCGAGGTGGGCCCCGACGACGTCCGGGGGTGGCTCGGGCGGCCGCGGTTCTTCTTCGAGGCGGCCGAGCGCGAGGCCCTGCCGGGGGTGGCCACCGGCCTGGCCGTGACCGGCGCCGGTGGCGACGTGCTGTTCGTCGAGGCCAGTGTCTCGGAGGGCCCCGAGGGGCTCACCCTCACCGGTCAGCTCGGGGAGGTGATGAAGGAGTCGGCCGAGATCGCGCTGTCCTTCGTGCGCTCGCACGCGGCCGAGCTCGGGATCGACCCCGACGCGTTCGTGGGCAAGCGGTTCCACCTCCACGTGCCGGCCGGGGCCGTGCCCAAGGACGGCCCGTCGGCCGGGGTCACCATGACCTCCGCCCTCGTCAGCCTGCTCACCGGTGTCCCGGTGCGCAGCGCGATCGGGATGACCGGCGAGGTGACCCTGCGGGGCCGGGTGCTGCCGATCGGCGGGGTCCGCCAGAAGGTGCTCGCCGCCCACCGCTCCGGCCTGACCGAGGTGATCCTGCCGGCCCGCAACGGCCCGGACCTGGAGGACGTGCCCGAGGAGGTCCGCGAGGCGATGACGTTCCATCTCGCCGAGCGGGTGGACGACGTGCTCGGCCCGGCGATGGGGGACGGCCCGGAGCGGGCCGGGGACATGCCGGCCGACGCCGAGGGCCTGTCCCGGGTCGCCTGAGCTACCCAGGACCGCTCCGGCCGGGGTCGGGCGCCGCCCGATCCTCGAACCCGACCCGAACCGTCTGCTCGGGGCGGCGGCGGCCCTGCTCGACGATCGCGGCCAGCACCCGCTCGTCGGCCTCGGTGAGCGGGGGCTGCACGAGGGAGCGGGGCCACAGGTGGCGCGCCCACACCACGTTCGCCTCGGCGGCGAACACGGTGAGGTTGGCCCCGAGGTAGATCCAGGCGATCAGCCCGAGCACCACCGCGAAGGTGCCGTAGACCTGCGAGGTGTTGCGGAGCTGGTGCTCGACGAGCGCCGTGCCGACGTTCTGGAGCGCGGTCCAGGCGACCGCCCCGGCGAGGGCGCCGGGGACGAGGCTTCGAGAGCCGATCTCCTTCGGGGTGAGCACCCGGAAGGCCATGAGATAGAGCGCGCCGTTCACCACGAGTGACCCGGCGATGCCCCCGATCCGCAGCAGCGCCGAGTGGTGGCCCCAGGTCCCGACGGCGGCGAGCGCGGAACTGAGGACGAGGAACAGCCCGAGCACACCCATCAGCACCCCGGTGCGGGCGAGCCTCGCCCAGAAGTTCGGGCGGTTGACCCCGGGCACGTTCCACACCTCGGCCATCGCGAACTGGCCGGTCTGGCTGACGCCCTGCGAGCCCCACAGCAGCCCGAGGATGCCGACGACCAGGCCGATGGCGCTGTTGCGGTGCAGGGCGTGGATGGTCGAGTCGAGCGAGTGCGAGGAGCCCGATCCGATGACCGGGAACTGGGCCAACGCCGAGCTCTCGATGTGCTTGGCGATCGACGAGCTTCCCCCGGCCACGATCCCGAGCACGGTCACGAGCAGGAGGAGGAGCGGGAAGAGGGAGAGGAAGCCGTAGTAGGCGAGCAGCGCGGCCAGCTGGCCGCCCCGGTCGTCGCCGTACTTCTTGTTGACCCCGAAGACGAACCCGAGCACCCGGTTGCCCTGCTGGGCCCGGTCGACCGCCCGGACCGCCCGCTCCAGCCGGTTCACCGTCTGGGTCGGCGGCTCGTGCGCACGGGAGGAAGGTACCCGGATCGACGTTCGGACATGTCGAAGCCCCTGGTACCGTCGGTCCGCCCACCGCGCGTCGAGCGACCGCCGGGTGCTCGCGCTCGTCGAGCTGCCGGCCGACTTCAGCGTGGAGCGCGACGAGCTGCCCTCCGCCGACCGCGGCGCCGACGATCTCGACCTCGCCGAGCTGGGCACTGCGGCGCGGGCACTCGCCCGGGCCGAGAATGTCGCCGTGTTCCACGGGTGGGAGGACGCCGGCATCATCGGAGTGACGGGGGCATCGCGCCATGCGCCCCTCACGCTCTCGGCGGACTTCGCGCGGTACCCGGCCGACGTCGCCCGAGCGGTCCGGGCGCTCCTCGACGCCGGTGTCCAGGATCCCTACGGGCTGGCGCTCGGCCCCGAGGCCTACACCGGCGTGGTCGAGACCACCGAGCACGGCGGGATCCTGGTGTTCGACCACCTTCGCCAGATCCTGGGCGGTCCCATCGTGTGGGCGCCGGGTGTCGAGGGGGCGGTGGTCGTCAGCCAGCGCGGCGGCGACATCCACTTCGTGTCGGGCCAGAACACCTCGATCGGCTACGACCACCACGACGCCGGCCGCGTGCATCTCTACGTGGAGGAGAGCTTCACCTTCCAGGTGGCCTCGCCGGAGGCCGGGATCGCGCTGCGGCAGGCGTAGCCGTCACACCGCCGGGTGGGCGAGGACGAGGAGGAACTCGCCCTCGACGGCCCCCCACGTGGCGTCGAGGATGAAGCCCGCGTCGACGAGCTCGTCGGCGAGCTGTTCGGGTGCGAACTTCGCGCTGATCTCGGTCAGGAGATCCTCGCCCTCTTCGAACCCGACCGCGAGCGCGAGGGCCGCCACCCGGACCGACTGGCGCCGGACCGAGCGCAGCCGCATCTCGATCCAGCGCTCCTCGTCGTTCCAGAGCGCCACGTGGTCGAACAGATCGGGGTCGAAGTCCGCGCCGAGCTCGTTGTTGATCACGTGCAGCACGTTGCGGTTGAAGGCCGCGGTGACGCCGGCGGCGTCGTCGTAGGCGGCAACGATGACGGCGGGATCCTTCACCAGGTCGGCGCCGAGGAGCAGATGGTCCTGGCTCCCCATGGTGGTGCAGAGCTCGCGCAGGAACGGGCGCCGTTCCGCCGGGACGAGGTTCCCGATGGTGCCGCCGAGGAACGCGACGAGACGGGTCCCGGTCGTCGGCACCCGGTCGAGGTGGCGTCGGAAGTCGCCGACGACCGCGTGGACGGAGAGCCCCTCGTACTCCTGGAGCAACCCGACGGCCGCCTCGCGGAGGAACTCGTCGCTCACGTCGAACGGGACGTAGCGGTGCAGCGGCCTGGTGGCCCGCATCGCGTCGAGGAGCAGGCGGGTCTTATCGCACGACCCGGCACCGAGCTCGACGAGCGTGTCGGCCCGGGCCAGCCTGGACAGCTCACCGGCGTGCTGCGCGAGCAGCCGGCGCTCGGCACGGGTTGGGTAGTACTCGGGTAGGCGGGTGATCTCCTCGAAGAGCCGGCTGCCGGTCTCGTCGTAGAACCACAGCGGCGGGATGGCCTTCGGCCGGGCGCTCAGCCCGCACCGCACGTCCTCCTCGAGGGCGTGGCGGAGCTCGGCGGCGGTGAGGAAGACGTCGACGGTGAGGCTCGATCCAGGCATGGGGCGGCTCCGGAGTCGGGTTAGAGGTCGCGGGCGACGCGCAGCCCGCTGAAGGCCCAGCGCGAGCCGGGGTGGAAGAAGTTCCGGTAGGTGGCCCGGGTGTGGCCCTCGGGGGTCACGCAGGCCCCGCCCCGCAGCACGTGCTGGTTGACCATGAACTTGCCGTTGTACTCACCGACCGCGCCGGGAGCGGCCCGGAACCCGGGGTAGGGGCTGTAGGCGCTGGCCGTCCACTGCCACACCTCCCCGGCGAGGTCGGACAGCGGTCGGTCGCCGGCGAGGGGGTGCAGATGCGGCGCCCGGCCGGTCCGGCGTGACTGCGTGGCGACGGCCTCCCACTCGGTCTCGGTCGGGAGCCGGTACCCGGTCCAGTGGGCGAAGGCGTCGGCCTCGTAGTAGCTGACATGGCAGACGGGCTCGCTCTCGATCACCGGCCTCGACCCCGTCAGTGTGAACACCCGCCACCCGTCGTCCTCGCGGCGCCAGTACAGCGGCGCCTCCCAACGCTGCTCGTTGACGGCGGCCCATCCGTCCGACAGCCACAGCTCGGGCCGTCGGTAGCCGCCGTCGTCCATGAACTCGAGCCACTCGCCGCAGCTGATCAGCCGGTCGCCAAGCGCGAAGGGGGTCACCACCGCCCGATGCCGGGGGAACTCGTTGTCGAAGCCGAAACCCTCCCCGCGGTGGCCGATCTCGACCTCGCCGCCCTCGTGTTCCGCCCAGCCGAGGCGGTTCGCGGCGGCGAGGGGCGCCACCTCGTCGGTCCGGTAGGCCGGTTCGAGGGTGTTGCACGAGAGGACGTGCTTGATGTCCATCAGCAGGAGCTCCTGGTGTTGCTGCTCGTGATGGATGCCCAGCTCGACGAGCGAGAGGGTCTCGGTGCTCGCCCGGCCCCCGAACAGCTCGGCCATCGCCTTGTCGACGTGGTGCCGGTAGTCGGCCACCTCGGCCACCCCGGGGCGGGAGATCACTCCACGCCGGTCCCGTGGGTGCCGCGAGCCGATCGCCTCGTAGTACGAGTTGAAGATGTAGCCGAAGGCCGGATGGAACACCGTGTAGCCGTCGTCGTGGCGCGGCAGAACGAAGGTCTCGAAGAACCAGGTGGTGTGGCCGCGGTGCCACTTGGTCGGGCTGACGTCCGGCATCGATTGGATCGTCTGGTCCTCCGGGCTGAGGGGGGCGGCCAGCTCCTCGGTCGTCTCGCGGACCTCGACGAACCGCTGTCCGAGCAGCGACACGCGACCCTCGGGATCGGTCGTGGACATCGGCGGACCTCTCGGGTCGCCCGGTACCAGCCAGGCCGTCTGGCGCGTCGGGGGTGCGGCGTCACCGCCCACCGTAATGTCGGGCTCCAGCGGGTCGTGCCGCACCCCCGGGACTTTTTTTGCCTGAATTGCCTGGTCAGCGACCTGTCCCAAAGGTCCGCGCCGGTAGGCTCGGGGCCGATCGCTGCGTTGGGGGTCGTCGCCGGGGCGCCGACCGCCGTCCCACGGTTCCGACCGGGGCCCATACTGAAGCAGCCCGCAGGGAGAGGAAGGTCGTGCGATGAGACTGTTCTCGAGCCACAAGACCCAGTTGGTCGATGCGGCGGAGGCGCTGCCCGGGCGACCCACTCCGATCACCCATCCGGGGAAGCACCTCGTCCTCGGCACCCCCATGGCCCCGCCGTTCCCCGACGGCCTCGAGCAGGCGGTGTTCGCCATGGGTTGCTTCTGGGGCGCAGAGCGCCGGTTCTGGCAGCTCGACGGCGTCTACACCACGGCCGTCGGGTACGCCGGGGGATACACCCCGAATCCCACCTACGAAGAGGTGTGCAGCGGACGGACCGGCCATGCCGAAGCGGTCCTCGTCGTCTTCGATCCGGCCAAGCTCACCAACCGGCGGCTCCTCGCCGAGTTCTTTGAGAGCCACGATCCGACCCAGGGCATGCGGCAGGGCAACGACATCGGGACCCAGTACCGCTCGGCGATCTACGTCGCCACTGACGAGCAGGCGTCGGCGGCCGCCGAGGTCAAGACCTCGTTCCAAGAGCGGCTCGCTGCAGCGGGATTCGGGCCGATCACGACGGAGGTGGCGCCGGCTGGACCCTTCTATTACGCCGAGGACTACCACCAGCAGTATCTCGCTGCGAACCCGAACGGCTACTGCGGACTGGGCGGAACCGGAGTGTCCTGTCCGGTCGGCCTGCTCTCGGAGTAGGAGCCACAGCCGCTCGCGCCCTCGTCGCGGGGTCGACAAGGTGCGATCCAACGCTCAGAGGAGCTGAGAGTGGTGCACAGAAGTGATGTATGCACCGCACGAACCTTTGCCGGGGAGTGGCCTTGTTGCCGGGCTTCAGACCGGCACCGGAGTCTTTTGCCCGGCCGGTCGGCCTTCGGGGCAGCCACACCGCGGTAGCCCACACCGCGACGGCGCAATGTCGCGGCGGATGCCGCGGCCTCCGACTAGTGCCCTGACCTGAAACTTTCGCGTCCACCACTCTTGAGCTGGGGTCGCGCAGACTTCGGCCATGTCCACACCTGTGCGGGTCCGGAGGCTGACCGACGCGGAGGGGCGCCAGCTGCAGCGCATCGTCCGCCGAGG
>Ga0116219_10001091_pt1 | contig 26238 bp, 22 predicted proteins | sample Sb_taG_4_FD_91019 | JGI IMG/M metagenome (GOLD analysis project Ga0116219, IMG submission 91019) | Peat soil microbial communities from Weissenstadt, Germany - Sb_50d_6_BS metaG | ecosystem: Environmental > Terrestrial > Soil > Wetlands > Peat | place: Germany: Weissenstadt | collected 2010-09-21 | reverse complement strand
GATGAGGAGCAACTGATGGAGGAGCGCGGCGTGGAAAGACGACACGACCACGGGGTTCTTGGTCTGTAGGAAGGTTCCCATCCCCGGCATCGCGTGCTCCCCATGCCCCGCCGCCGTCGGCGCGGATCCCCCGCCGTGCTCGCATCATTGCAGAGGGCGGCACGGGCGAGGGGCTCGGCCATTCTGTGTGCGAGATACCCAAACGGACGCTGCACCCTTTGGGTGTCGAGAAACGCAGCCGCACCCGGCAACCTGGGCCTTCTCTTTTTGTTGTGGCAACAAATATCTAGCAAATCAAGAGGAGCGGCGTGGGAGTCGCTCGGGTTCGGCCATCGTCGGGCCAACTCAGAGGAGTTGCGTCGACACCCCACCCTGTCCGACCCGGAACCGAATGAGCCCGCTCCTTCCAGGACCTGTTTCAAGTCCTCGGGGCCTTCAAAGATCCATTTGTCTGGCGAACCTCAGTTAACCGGGGTTCCCGCTGAACCATGGCTCGCCTCCCAGACTCCAAACCGAGACGTCGGTCACTCCCATGGCCCCCACTACTTCGAGCTTGGCATTGAGGGCGGTGGCATCGACGAAGTCGTAGAGGACGTTTCCCGATCTCCAGCGGATCTCCCCTGAGCCTGGGTCCCGAAGGGTACCGACGCCAGTAGGAGTGGTTGGAAAGCCCGGTTCGTCTTCCATTGTCACGTAGGCGACGTTGGTCGTAACGTGCGCCACTTTCCCGCAGGTCGTCGTGGTGTATCCGTAAGATGGGATGCCGATCGTAAGACTGGCGGCAGGCACCTGACTTTGGGCGTATGCCACTACCTGCTGCAACCAGGAGTACGGGCTGATTGGTGCGCAGGCGACATCGAACTCGTGGTCATAGGCCATCACCACGACGTGCGCGTTGGCTGCCACAACATCGCCGTAGCGCTCCGCATCCCAGGGGGTGGTGGTGAAGGGCTCCAGGTCGACCTCGACGGTCCGCCCCGCTGGACGCATTTCACCGGCAAGGTCTGAAACGAAGCGCATGTACTCATGCCATGTCGCTTGTGACCATTTGTTCGGCTCGAAATCGAGATCGACACCGTCCAGCCCGGTGGAGGTGACGAAGGACTCAATGCTTGCCTCTGCTGCCGCCCGGCGGCTAGCACTGGCAAGGACGCCTTTCGTCCCGCGGGTGCCAGCCGAGACGGTCACGTAGACCCGATGAGCCGCGGCGCGTACCAACGCCAGATTCGCCGCGCTGAATCCATTGCACGGCAGAGCCGCCACGGTCTCGGTCACCACTCGGTTCTTGCCGTTCACTGTCAGATACTCGGGCTTGAGGACCGCGATGGGGTCAACAGCAAGCGCCGCGAGCTCCGCCGGGACATCACAGGCGGGCTGTCCAGCTGACGACGGGTAGATCCACGCCTCGAGCGTTTGGGGCGGTGTTGCAAGAGCAGGACTGGCTCGTCCGGCCAACGGCCCGATGACGACAGTTGCGCCGAGAAGCATGAGGACCAGCAACGGCGCACGCCACCGCGGCGCCTCGACCCGGCCTCGATCCACTGGTCTCCTCGATCGCCTCGTCATCCTGACCCCGACGGCGCCGCCCCCGATTCAGGCGGCGGATGCGGCACTGAAGTCCTCCTTGTGCGTTCGTAACGAGCGCTCCCGGTCGCCTGGGCCCTCGCCGCCGGCGCAAGGGCAACGAGCAGGAGGCCGAGGGCGATGAGAAAACGGTGCCATGAGGCCCAGACTCCGGTGACATCGGTTCGCGGGCGGCTGTGAAGCGACGTCGTGCGAGCAATCGACATCGCCGCCCCCTTCCCGTCGGCCATCTCCGGCGCCGTGTCGGAGCAGCGTACCGAATGCCAACCGGCCGTTGCCCGACAGCGCTGGATCGGACACCCGTGTCGAGTCGGTGGCCGGCCCTCATCGAAGCGCCGCAAGGCTGACCGGTCGTCCCCACGCCCCAGACCCGCAACCACTGGGGCCGAGAATCACCGTCCGTGGGTCGAGTTGTCCCCGAGTTGGGAAAGGGTTGAGCACGGCGTGGGGTGGCCGCCTCACCATGAGCGTCGGGTCATTGGCGGGCGGCTTTCTCTTAGGACTCCCTCCTGTTAAGAGGCTTGAAATGGCTTCATCTTGGAATTGGGCCGACGACATGGGGGTGGGCATCGGTGTTGCACGCGTTCAACCTCTATGACCTTTTCATCGTCTGCTTCGTCCAGCTGGTGCTCTCGACCATCCTGATTCTCAGTCCAGCCAGGAGTCTCGGCACTCGGTTTCGCTGGACGGGATCGAGGGTTACCGAAGTTCTGGTGGCTGCGGTCGGGGTGGCGGCAATATCCGCTCTCGCATGCTTTCTCACCGCCGAGTTGTGGAACCTACCTGCATTCGGCCTCGAAACAGCCGCCTACTTACTTGCCATCTTCTCGATCGTGGTCATCATCCTGCGCCCCGACTTCACCGTCGTCGGACAGGTTTTCTACGCATCGTATGCTGCCGCCGGCCTGACATTCCTGGCGTTCGCAGCCCTCGTGGCCACGGCCGCGGCTAGCTCAATCTTCGAGATCTTGACCTCGTCGCTGCTGATCCTCCTCGACCTGGCGGCCTTCCTGGTGTGGAGTTCGAACGTCAACTATGTGAGCGATGTCCTGTGCCGCACACGCCACTCCCGTCCAACACCGGTTGCCGATCCCAGCTACCTGCCGATGGTGTCGCTCCATATCCCGGCGTACAACGAGCCGCCCGAGCTGCTTATCGAGACCATCAAGGCGGTCGAGCGGATCGACTACCCGGATTTCGAGATCGTCGTAATCGACAACAACACGTCAGATCGCTCTGTGTACGGCCCAGTCGAAGACTATTGCCGCGATCGGGAACGCATCCGCTTCGTCCACGTGGCTCCCTGGCCGGGTTACAAGGCAGGAGCCTGCAATCTGGCGCTTCGCCGCTACACCGACCCACGTGCCGAGATCATCGGGCTCATCGATGCTGATGACATCGTCCAAGCGCATTATCTCCGTGAGACGGTTTCATACTTCTCCGATCCTCGCCTAGGGTTCGTCCAAAGCTTTGAAGGAAACAGGGACTTCGAAGGAAGCGCCTACTACACGGCGTGTGTGGATTCGTATCAGTCTTTCTATATGGCCGCGATGTCCTCGCGCAACGAACGGGATTCGGTACCTTTCGTCGGCACGATGGGCCTCTTCCGGCGCAGCGCCCTCGAAAACGTCGGTGGCTGGAACGAATGGTGCATCAGTGAGGACACTGAGGCATCGCTCCGGGTGCTCAAGGCCGGTTGGTCCGGATTGTACGTGCCGAGATGCTTTGGCCGAGGCATTGTGCCTCCTACCTACGCAGGCCTGAATACGCAGCGTCATCGGTGGTGCTTCGGTGCGATGCAGATCCTCCGGCTTCACTGGAAGAGCTTGATGCCCTGGGACCGTTCTCCCGATAACCACCTTTCGAGCAGCCAACGCAGGGACTACCTCATGGCGTGCTTGAGCTGGTTCCGTGATCTCTTGATGGCTGCGTTCTCACTCCTTCTGCTCGTGATCACTGGGTTGCTGCTCTCGGGATCCAATTTTGCCCTCATGCCGCTTGCCGGCGACAAGACGCTGTTGCCCATGTCCCTCATCATCATCGCCACGATCTGCATGATGTGGGCGCTTCGCCATTGGAAGCCGATTTCGCGCCGCAGGGCCCTCCTAGCCTTGGTCATCAGCTTGTCCGCGAGTTGGATAACTGCGCGCGGCTGCGTCGAGGGAATGGCGCGGCGGGAAGGCGTGTTCCTCAGAACCGCAAAAACCGGTTCGGCAACCCACCGCCTACGGAAAGCTCTCCGGGTCAGTCGATGGGAGAGCCTGCTGGCCATCGCGTTGGCCGTATCGGCGATCCTGCTGTCACTCAAAGCACATCCGCCGATACTCCTCATCTCTATCGTCTCGCTCCAGTGCGCCGTGTTCCTTTGTGCCCCGATTGCGTCGCTGTGGAACCTCCGCGCAGAGCGTGTGTCCAGGTCCGAGCTTCGACGTCGCTTTGCCGATCAGCGGGCTCGAGAAGCCCGTCGCGCCCGACCTCGATTCACCGTCGTCCGCGTCGCATCCACCTTGTTTGCTGCCGTGTTGGTCGGTGCAGCGTTCGCGGCTGTTGCAGCTCCCGACCGACTCCAGCCGGGTACCACATTTGTGCGCGGCAAGACACCTGCTACCACTCCCGTCCAGTCCGTCCGACCTCCCACACATGGGCAAGTAGGAGGCGGGCTGTGACCGCGAGCAAACACGAGCCGAATCGAGAGGAATAGCGCGGGAGGTGGCGCAAACAACGCGTCTGTCCCAACTGGTCAGCCAAGTTGTGTCGTTCGCCCACCAACCAATCCACCGTGATGTGTCGGGACATCGGCGACTCATCTGTCAGGGCATCGTAGAGGTCCAGTCCCCGGGTGGGCAGGGGGTTGTCCCCGTCACTGTGGCCATCTACCCTGCCGGGAAGGCGGAGCAGGTGGCGTGGTACGGCTGGCCCGACACGTATTGGTTCCATTGAGCTGCCGTGAGGTTCTGCCGGAGTCGTGGGCACAGGTCATGACTGAAGGCGTCGAGGTCGGTGCTCCACAGCAGTGACGGCCACAGCACGATGTCGCCGGCCTGGTCGCCGGTCGCGAGCACCGATCCATTCGAGGTGAAGGCCAAGCTGAAGATCGGCGACCCCGTTCCCCCGCTGAGGGTGGGGCCGACCTGGAACCGGGTTCCAAGGTCCCAAAAACGGATGTCACCACCGGAGTCAACCGTCGCCAGGGTGCGACCGTCGGGACTCGTCGCTATCCCGTAAATGGTGTCTCCACTGCCGGGGAGAGACCCCATCATGCGGTGGCTGGAGGTGTCGAGCAGCTCCACGTTGCCGTTGGCGTCACCGGCCGCCAGCACTGAGCCGTCCGGGTTGAAGCACAGGCTGAAGATGGTCTCGTCCACGTTGACACCAATGCCGGGTGAGCGGGGCGACATCGGATCGAAGAGGTAGACGCCGCTGGACTCGGTAGCCATTGCGAGCTCGCTTCCGTTGGCGCTGAAGGCGAGGGCAGTGACCCCACCGGTCGTACCCCGTTTAGTGCGGAAGGATCCGATCATCCGCCTCGATCCGATGTTCCAGACCGAGACGACTCCGTTTCCATGTCCAACTGCCAGCGTTCCATCTTGGGAGCTGAAGGCAGTGAGGTTGACTGCACTCCCAGATTGACGGAGTTGACCGATCGACTTACGGGTCGTGACATCGTACAGAACGACGTCGCCATCGCTCAACCCTACGGCCAGGACCGTCGAGCCCGGAACGAACTCCACACTCGTCAGGGAGTCCTGGCTCTCGTCCAGGTGATCGACGTGCCGTGCGGTCCGGAGGTTCCAAACATCCACTGAGCCATCCATGTTCGATGTCGCGACATACGCGCCGTCACTGCTGACCGATAAGTCCTGAATGCCACTCTGGTCGGTGATTCTCTTGCTCAACGGCGTCCTCCCTGAGGACGTCCACACGACGACGTTGCCGTCAAGACCGCCCGAGGCCAGGGATGCGCCATCCGGTGCGAAGGCGAGCCCGTAGACGATCGAACCGTCGGCCATGGATCCGCCCACCTGTTGAAGCGATGTGGTGTTCCACAGCCGGACGGTTCCTTGGGAGTCGCCCGTGGCAATGAGCGTCCCCGAAGGGTTGAAGGCGATAACCGGCACCGAGTTGCCGACCCGGATCACTCCCGTTTGCTGCTCGTCCGCAGGGTTCAACAGGAAGACATTCCCGTTGTCGTCTGACGCTGCCAGGACGGAGCCGCTCTGGTTGAACGCGACATGTTGGACCGCCGAGCCGTCGTCTGTGAACTGTCTGGAGGCCTGCCCACTTCCCGTGAGTGGATAGACCTCGACGACGCCATTCGATCCTCCCTGGGAGAGCGTTACTGCTCCCCCGACCGCCAGCAGCGATCCATCCGGGCTGACAGCGACCGATAGCAATCCCGTGTTAGGCCCAACCGTGGTGTTACTCGACGTCCCGCTCGACAAGTTCCACAGGAAGACGCCCCCTTCGCCGGTGACCCCCGCCACCATCGAGCCGTTGGGCGTGAACGTCACGCCGGTGACTGCCTTGCCGTCGCCGGGTAGGCGCCTGAACAGCGACCGAGACGAAACTGTGAACACTGCGGTGAACCCGTTGGCCTGTCCCACTGCCAACAATGAACCATCGGGGCTGAAGGCGACGGCGTTGACGAGTTGGCCTGAATCGAAAGGCCGCCCTACCGTCGTGTCCGTCACCGTGTCCCACAACGCGGCACCGTTCCGCCCGCCGACGGCCAGGACGTGTCCGATTGGGTCGTAGGCAATGGCATTGATCTCGCCGACGGCTGGGGCGAAGACGGCCTCGAGGGGCTGCTCGATGGCGCCGACCATGGCACTGCGGGCCTGAACGGTTGGTGCACGGGCGTAGGCCTCCATGCTGAGGAGGCTTCCGATCAATACGTTGGATCCCAACGCAGCGCTCGATTCGCTGGCAAGTTCGCCGGAGAGGGCAACCTTGGACTGATGAACGGCCTGGTTACGCTGCACGAGGGCGAACACGCCCAGCACGATGGAGATGACCAGGGCCAGGGATATCCCGCCCAGAACCGTCCTCTGCCGCCCGGTTGCGGCCCGGCGGCTGGCCATCAGGTACTCGACCTGCTGGACCGTCGGTGACTCTTTATGTTGGTCTTTCCCCTGGTACCAATCTTCGGCTGCCCGGAGGTCACTGCCCCGCAAGAGGAAGCTCTTGTCGTGACCCGCGCTCGCCCACTCGCTTGCTCGCGCCCCCAATCGGGTGTGGGCGTCGCGCCATTCCAAATCGGTCTCGATCGCCTCGAGCACCTTTTCCAACGCTTGCGAACGATCGTCCTCGTCGGTAAACGGGATCCAGTTGAGCTTTGCCAAGGCGGGCGGCAGCTCGTTGACATCCACACGCCTGTGCAGGATCGGGATGATCCGCTTGTTCTGTTGGAGGGCGATCTCGAGCTCTTGCCGACACACCGACGACGCTGCAGAGTCGGGGCTCAGGACGAACAGCAGTGACGAGGCTCCTTCGATCCCCCGGGTGATGCGGGCGAGCCAATCAGCCCCTGGGGGGATGTCGGCTCGATCGACCCACACTCGCTTACCCCGGAGTTCGAGTTCACGACAGAGCTCGTCAACAAAGACTTGGTCGGTGGGTCGCCTCGCATACGAGACGAACGCGTCGTGATGTATCGGCGCCCCGGCCGTCGGGGCCGAAGGTCCTGCTCCGGAACCCTCCCCTTCCGCCATCTTCGAATCAACGGTCCCGCCTGAGCTCACCTGATCTCCTGTTCGCCCGCTCTACCCGAGACCGATATCCCGCTTGCCGTCCTCTTCGGCACCAGCCCGACAATTGTGACACAGGCAGTCGATCTCTTACACCTCCGCGTCCGCGCTATTCACGAAGTTTCTATGCGAGTCCTGCGACGACTCCGCCATGTCGAGTGCACCATCACGATGCCCGGCACCACCAGCAACGCAGCGATGAGAGAAAAGACAACGAGGAAGCCGACGTTCCCCCCGGTGGACTGAGACAGCATCTGATGGAAATCGAACGTCCCGGGGTTGCTTCCGCCCGTCACGACACACGTGTCCCCAGGCGCCATCGTCTGGCCATTGCACGTCGCCGACGGGGGCTGCAGATAGACGATCACAGCCAAGACACTGATCACGAGACCGACGAGGATGAATCCCGATGCAGCCTTGAAGCTCGTCCTCGATCTCGCCCGCTTCTTTCCACGGCTAGCGATAGTCCGAGCGTTGCTCGTCGTTGCCACTGCGTGACGGTTTGGGCAGCCGGGATGCGACCACGTGGCCCACGACTCCAGGACTGGGAAACCCTTTCCGGTCGCGGGGCATTTACGAAAGACGATGGCCTGGGCGCAGTTTGGGCAAACGACCCGCGTGGCGCCCAGGGGTACCTGGTTGCCGGTCTTGCAACCGGGGCAGGACACCTGGACCGTCGCCGGCGCTATGCCGGCTCCCGAGGTAATTACGTCGGTCATCATCTGCCTCCATTGGCTCGATATTTGGCGATAGGAGGATCCTCGCCCATCCACCCGGGCGTTCCCAGAGAGGGAAAGAACCCTTTGAGCGATCGACGGGACTACCCCAGGCGGACCGGTAGAACTACCCACATGCACGCCTCTACGGCTAGGAGCAGTGATGGGGCAAGCCGGCGCCGCATGGATGTCGTCCGGCACCGGCGAGCTGCCGTCCCGGCCGGAGTGAGTTCGCCCTTTCGACGCTCTCGGACTGACAGTCAGGACATTGCAGAGTTGCGGTCATCTGTGTGATCGCCACTTCGCAGCTGCCCGCGCCCGGGTCCCTCACCCGTTCCCGACGGGACGCCAACGAGCTTCGGCCCCGGCGCGGTGATCGGTTACGCACTCCGAGCCTCCACCTGTTGAGCGCTTCCGAGGGAGCCTCCAACCCACGGTCTCGCCCATCGAACCACAATGCCGATCGATGGCGTCGGTGCTCTCCTCCTGCATATCATCTTTGCCGCTGGCGGGATGCGAGAGCTGACTCTGACGTCCGGGGGATCCATGACCTCAGCAGCGGAATTGGTTGGCATCGATCACACTTCTCGCAAGTGGAGCTGGCGTTCGGCCCGCAACACCTATCGGGGGATGCGCTGGCGGATCATCGCCATCCTGGCGCTGATCGCTCTGATCCTCGGTATGATCGGATTGGCGCACACCAGGCTGCCGGCCACGGGGACCCATTCGCCACCGCAACCGATACCATGGCCTGACCGCTTCTACTACGCCGTGGGTCTCTTTCGCTTCGCGAGCCCGCCTGCCGACTTCCCGCTGTCTGGCTACCTTGAAGTTGCGCGCTGGCTTGCACCCTTCACCTTGCTGCTTGCGGGACTCGGTGCGATCTCCTCGATCTTCACAGAACAGCTCACGCAGCTGCGTGTCTACGGTTGGTACCGCAACCACTGGGTCGTCTGTGGTGCCGGGCGCGTCGGCATGCGCCTCACCACGACGTTCCGCCGGCACGGTACTCGGGTCGTGGTGATCGATCACGACCCGTTGGTATCGGACATCGAAGAATGCCGCCAGCTCGGTGTCCCGGTGATCAAGGGGGACGCTACTGATCCTGTCGTGCTCAAGCGGGCCAATATCCAAAAGGCACGCTATCTCGTGGCAGTCAGCGGAGACGACGGGATCAATGCCGAAGTCGCAGTGCATTCCAACACCTTGATCGACGAGAAGAGGCAGCTCACCTGCTACGTCAATGTCCACGACAAGGATCTGAGCGTGCTCTTGGACCAATCTGCAGCTTTCGAGCCCAATAGGGACATCGTCCAGTATCGGTTCTTCAACATCTTCCAGGAGGGACCCCGGGCGCTGATTCAAGAGGGACGCCTGCTGCGCCACTCCGACGATGGGAGACCGCCCTGTCTCCTCGTCATGGGGGCAGGATTCGTCGCAGTCAATCTGGTCATGGAAGCCGCACACTGGTGGGAGATCGAACATGGCGAAGAGGGGCCCCGGCTTCAGATCGTCCTTGTGGACGTTGATGCTCAGGTTCGGGTGAAAGAGATCCATGAATGGCGTCCCCGGCTTGCAAGAGCTTGTGATCTGTTGGCCCTTGCACGCGATCCATGGGATCCCCACTCGGATCCGTTCGCACATCCCGCCAGCGGTCCTCTGCCGATTCCCACTACGGCGGTCGTCTGTCCGGTAGACGACGCTGCCGGTCTTCGGACCAGCATGAAGCTGCGCAGGCGACTGCCACACGAAACTCCCATCGTCGTCTGTACTACCGGACGCAAGGATACGGCCCCATTGCTTGACCTGGCCGGCAGAGGAGTACTCCAAAACGTCCGCGGCTTTTCGGTGCTGGATGAGGTTTGCGAACACTGGGTCGAGCTCGTCCTCAGAAGCCCGGGCCTCCACGAGGATCTCGCCCGGCGCGTGCACCGGTCCTATGTGCGTCACCGTCGCGAGGAGGGTGAGGAGAATGATCCCTCGATGGAGCCATGGGACACGCTTCCCGAAGATCTACAAGAGTCGAACCGCAAGCAGGTAGCCGATTTCGAGAGAAAGATCGAGCAGATCGGGTACACCTTTGTACAAGCGCAGGACGCCGAGCCGAAAGCCTTTGAGTTCACCCCGGAACAAGTAGAGCATTTGGCACAACTCGAGCACGACCGTTGGATCGCTGAGCGGTTGGCAGCGGGGTGGACCTACGCGCCGGTCAGGGACGTGAAACTTCGGACGAACCCGTACCTCATCTGCTGGCAGTGCCTGGACGACCCCATTCGGGAGAGGGACCGTCAGGCCATGAGGGACTTTTCGCGCGTGCTGGCCGATGAAGACTACGTCATCGTCCCGATGGATTCTCCCCCCCGCCGCTCCATGCAAGAGGCCGGCGTGTCCCCTCCATCGACGTGGTCGTGTCCCTCCTGCCACGGCGTGGTCAGACCGCCGGTCCATCCCGCGTGAAATCTCACTTCACCATGTTTGGGCAGTGAACGACTTCAGCTGATCCCGAACCGGCGGGCCATCGGGAACACCGGGCCGGACGCCAGCTCGAACCGGTTCAAGTTTCAGACGACGGTGATTGGTTCCGGCGGACAACAGCGAATCCCAAGGTGGCCAGGAACTGAGGAATCTTCCTGACGGTATCGCGGTCGAGATCGCGAACCTCTTCAGAAAGGTCCTCCCACGGAACCAAGTATGGCGTCTGTTTGGCGTCGACGTCCTTGGTAAGCGCGACGCTCCAACCCGATGCCAGTCGCTCCTCTACCCAACGTTCATGTTCGAGTTTCGCCAGCTTCTCCACCTCCGGGTCGGTAAACTCGACGGGCGGATGGGTGCCATTCTCACCACTAGTCACTTCACAGGACACGGCGATCAACTTGCGGTCGATGTCGTCGGCTTGATGCCGGTTTGATTCGCGTAGCGTCTCGGGCAGGTCCTCCCACGGAGCTAGAGAAGGGTCGTCATCCGAGTGCCGGCCCTCGCCGTGGCGACGCCGCACATAATCCTCGTGGATAGCTCTTGCGATCTCGTCGCGGTGGCCCACGGCCTAAGTCTTCCCCGGCTCCGGCAATCCGTAACCACTCCAGTGACACGGATACTTGTTGCAAACGGTCATGATCAATCGCGGTGAATCGAGGTAATTTCGAAGGCGTTTCTGAGCAATGATTACGGACTCAGTGTTCATCGAAAGCCGGTTCGAATGTCGGGACGGCCAACTTCCTCCCGGCATCGATAGACGCGCTAGGCGTGATCAATCTCGTCCACATAGATGAGCCCTGCTCGAGCCAAATTGACCGCCAGATAGTCGGACTCGGTCTGTGTGGCTGACGTGCTCGGAACATTCGCAGCGATCACGATATTGCCCCATAAGATGTCGCACTCGGACAGGTTGACCTCTTGCGTCGATCCATTCGCCGGTGGCTCCACGTATTCGCCACAGGCGGACTGTTGAGAGAATCCCGATGAGTTGATCGCTCCGGTCTTCGTCGAACCGACAGGTGTGGGTGGTGGATTGAACCAGGTCAGCGCGTCCTGGCCCGAGTCGAAGACATAGAAATCGAGGAAGTCCTGAGAATTCGATCCATTGAACGTGGCGACAATTCGCGAGTTGCTGATCAGCCCGGTCGGCCCACCCGTCCCGACGTCCTGTTCCTGGACACTGGGAGACGAAAGACCTGCCGGTAGCCAGCCAACGGTAAATGGTTGGTTCAGTATCTGCTCGAATTGCGCATCGGGGGCCAGGGATCCAGGGGGTGGCTCGACGGGCGTGTCGGTTGTGCTACCGGCCACCTGTGCCAGTTGACGGATGGCGTCGCCCGCAAGCGTGGCCGCCAAACGATCGTCGGTGTTGTGATTGTCCGAGTTGTTCGTGACAGAGATGAAGGTTCCCACATTGCTACTGAGCATCAGGCAGCTCGACTCCCAAAGGGGGGCCTGCGACGAGGACGCGGGCTCATGACCGTTAGCGCATCTGACAGAGTCTCCCACTCCGGGCGCATCGAAAGGCCCGATCACATTGACATGATCTGAGACATCGTGACTCGTCGCGAAGAATGCGCTGGCGTCTCCGGAATTATCGAACACCTCGTAGTAGACGTTGATACCGGCCGCCGGACCGGCTATCTCGTCGTAGACACTCGCTACAAGGCCAGGGTAGCGGATATTGGACATCACCGGACTCGATGCCGAGGTACCACTGGGCAATGACTGCGGGGTGAATCGAGAGGTGAGTAATGCCTCAGCCAAACGAGTTGAAGGGACCTTGGCAACCGGAGTGGCCGCGCTCACTGGCGTCACGCTTGGCTTTGGCCCTGACGACGATGAACCAAGAAGGACGATCACGAGAGCAACAACGACGGCGATGACACCAGCGCCAATGGCCAAAGAGCGACGGGATCGCGTCGACCGGGGTCGTTCTGAGCGCTGACCCTCTTCGTTTCGTTCCGGAGGCATTTGGTATCCCGTTGGAGCGGCACCCGCACCTGTACCGGGGTCGACCAGCGGCTCGACTGCGCTCACCAGACGCGAGACGTCAAATTGCCAACGTCCGTTCTCGAGCTCAAGGGCATTTCGCCGAGTGAGTGGGCGTAGAGACTCTGGAAGCGCTGAAGGATCTGGCATCGGTGTGCGCTCGACGAGAATCGGGATGGTCGGGACGTTCCGATTGATGGCCGTGTCGATTTCCAGACGAACGAAATCCCCGGGATCGTCCAGACTGTGTCCGTCGCTGCCCATCCAGTCCCGACCGATGAGCACCAGGAGTGCCCCGCTCGAGTCGATCGCCTCTTCGATCTTTTCGAGAAAGTCGGCGCCAGGAGCAATCGAATCCACGTCCATGAACACGCGATCGGCTCCGAACTGCCGGACGAGCTGGTCGTGCAGGGCCCGGGCCTGGCCGTTGGTGTCCCCGCGCCGGTAACTGATGAAAAGGCCGCGCCGCTTGCGGCCATCGCCTGAATCCTTTGTCACGCCCCACCCCGCCTATGGACGACCGTCAGCCCTAGGACCCCAACCGTGCTCCTAGCGCCATTTACCAGCACTAGACCCACGGACTTTACTCGGAAGAGGGTTGCGGCTCAAGGGAGTCGGGGCTTCAGACGACCCGGGAATCAAGGGTTACACGGAGGCGACCACCCGCTCAAGCCCGGGGTGATGGCACACATGATGCGCGCCACGGCGGTCGCTTCTGCCTGTCCCCGCATGGGGACTCAGCGCCAGTGCGATCCGGTTGTTGTCAGCTAGGCGAAGATGTCGTCGAACAGACCGATGGTCTGGCTCCGACGTGGGTGGACCGCCCCAGTGGTGCCGCGGGCTCGGAATCGCAGAGGACGCTCGGCGGGGCATCGCTGGGCCGGCTGCAATCCCCAACAGCCTTGGATGACGAGATGGGGCTTTGGCGAACCGAGCTTGGCACATCGGAGTTCCGGGAACCCCTCTGACCCTGACGTGACGATCGCTGACCTGTGGTCGGTTTCCGAACAACGAGACTGTTGTCGATCCCAGACTCGTTGACTCGTGATTCGTCTGCTGTTAGCTTTCGGCCTCGTTCGAAGGGCGGGACCTCGTGGGCACGGGCGCTGATCAACGGGGCATTGCGGACACCACCTCGACCGGTTCGGGAGCTGGTCGCGGACGGACGATCCCGGTGGTGGCGCGCCTCTTCTTTGCCGCCGCACTCGGCTCCCTAACAATCGTGGCATTGGCACCACCTGTAGAAGCGGGCACCGCGCCATCTCGGAGCACCGACGAGTCGTCTTCGAAGTGGGGCGCGCTGTTGACGCATTCCGTCGATCTCGGTCAGAGCCGGGCTCGAAGCGTGGACGTGCTCGTGGATCTTCGGACCAGTACTCGACCCACAACAGTACTGACATGGGCTGATCGACATGAGCTCACTGCTCGTTGGCTCTCAGGTCTGGCCACGAGTGTGCTGAGCGGGTCTCCGGCGGCGCTCGGTCGGGGTCTGGGGGTCACAGTCGACGACTTCAGAGCGCCCAACGGGCAACTCTTCTATGCAACTCGGCAACAACCCCAGGTGCCCACCTCACTTCGGGGCGAGGTGACGGGAATCGGGAGGATCAGCTCGTACGGCAGGATCGTCAACGACTATGTGCCCGACGGTGGGCTCACGCCTTCGGGTCTGATGCAGGCCTACGATGCCACGCCGCTCGAATCGCAAGGCGATCAGGGGCAGGGCCAGACGATCGTCTTCTTCGAAACCGACGGATATGCCAAGGGCGATCTGCAGGGCTTCCAGAAGGCGTACAAGACGCCAGCGTTCCAGGTGTCCAAGCTCGGTCAGAACTCCGGCAGCGGCAAGGAGGCCCCGATGGACCTCGAGGTCGCACACGAGGTCGCCCCGGCAGCAAAGCTCGTCTATCTCAACATACTGTCGGGTGTCTCGTCGCAAAATGACGCAGTGATCTTCGAGGACGCCTTTCACCTAGCCGCCACGCGCTATAAGGGTGCAATCTGGAGCTTGAGTCTCGGAGTCTGCGAAGCGGACTTCTCTCCTTCGGACCTCGCCACCATGAACCAAGCTGTTGCAAATGCCGAACTTGCTGGAACAACGGTATTCGCTTCGAGCGGTGACAGCGGCGGCCTGGAATGTCTCGATGACATGCTGGCCAATTCGGCCGTCGGCGTCCAGGCACCCGCTTCGCTACCAGCCGTGACCGGCGTAGGAGGCACCGCACTAAGCGTGGCCAATGACGGCGCATACCTGGGAGAGACGACGTGGACCGAGCCGTTGCTCTCGCAGGGAACCGGGGGTGGGCAATCTTCGGTGTTCTCGCGGCCTTCGTTCCAGACCGGACCGGGTACGTCCAGCTTCTCCAGCGTCGGCGACCCGTGCGCAAGCACCTCCGGCTGTCGGGAGGTCCCCGACGTGGCCGCTCTGGCCGACCCGGTGACCCCGGTGGCCGATTTCGAGAGCGGGCACAAAGTCCCAGGCGGCAACGGCACCTCTGTGGGAGCGCCCATTTGGGCGGGGTTTACCGCCCTGATCGACACCTATTTGCACCGCTCGGGGACCTCTCCGGTGGGCGCAGCCAACAAGTGGCTGTACCGGCTAGCGGCTAGCCCCCAGAAGTACGCCCCGTTCCACGACATCACCACGGGTGGCAACGCCGTGTACGCCGCCACCCCTGGCTACGACATGGCCAGCGGCGTGGGCTCTCCCGACGTGTGGAACCTGGCCCGGGACCTTCAATCCCTTCTGGGAAAGTCGTGACCCGATGACCGACGTCGCGCCCATCAACCTGCCAGCACTGCCATTGCTCACGTGTCCGTATTGTGCCCACGCGGTCCCCGACGGTCCGTTCTGCGGGGTGTGCGGGGCGCATCTCACCCATCCGGCCGAGCAAGTCGCGGCCCGACGACCACATGCCTATGCGGCGTTCCCCAACGAGTCGGTGTTACGGCTGTCGATCGTCACGTCGTTGCTCCCTCAGTTGGGGCACCGATCGAAGTCTCCGTTCCGCATGACCTTCGGTCTCATCGCCACCTTGCTCGTCATCTTGGCGCTGGCTGACCTGGAGGCACCCTTGATCGCGGTCAGCGCCCTCGGTGTCCCCCTCTTGTTTCAGCTCTACATCTTCGAGGTCGACCCCTACGAGTCGAATTACCTGATCCCCACCATCGTCTTGTTCGGCCTGGGTGCCGGACTGGGCGTGGGATGGGCCCTGATCGGTGGACCCGTCGTCACCGAGGCCCTTCGTCCGCAGCTTGCGGGCACATTGACCGGTGGCCAGGCGCTGAACGCAGCCGTGGCCGTACCGGTGGTCGGACAAGTTCTCATGTGTGTCCCTGTCGTCCTCCTGCGGTTGGCGCGGACAGCGCGGACCGAGGCGCTCGACGGTTTCACAGCCGGTGTGACCGGTGCCCTGGGCTTCACCCTGGCAGCCACCCTTGCCGAACTGACGTCTCGGCTCTCCGACGGCATCAGTGCCCACCAGCCGTTCTTGAGCCTGCTCACCGAAGCCCTGATTCGCGGCGTGAGCGTCCCGTTGGTGGCGGCGGCGACCACCGGGTTCGTGGGAGCCGCCCTGTGGTCGCGCCGGGGGGGCATGTCAGCAGCGGGAGGACGCTGGCTCGCCTCCCCGGTCGTGGCCTTGGTGGTGGCGCTCGCCATCCAGGTCGGTGTGGGCTTCACTGACGTGGCCGGATTGTCTGACCCTGTGCTGCTCCTCGTCCATCTCACGGCGGTATGCCTGGCCCTGGTGGCCGTGCGCATCGGTGTCCACCACGTCCTCCTCCACGAGGCGCGCCAGGGCGGTGCGGCGAGTGTCGGATCCCCGCGGGTGTGCCCCCATTGCCAACATGTCGTGCCGGCCATGCCGTTCTGTCCGCATTGCGGGGTGGCCGAACACGCGACCGCCCGATCGCAGCGTCGCCGGTCGACAGCCCGAGCCGTCGCTACCCACGCGTCATCTGCACCGTCGGGGTCTGACACTTCCGAACTCGGGAACGACGAGCCATGACCGAACCCGAATCGGGGGAACAGCCCTTGGCCGGCGAGGCCTGGCCGACGCTGGCCCCGGACTCACCACGGCCAGGCCACTGGTCCGGATTCGCCTCGGCCACACGCGAGCAGGTCGCGGCCACCCGGAGGCTCGGGCATCGCCACCTCTTGGCGGTCGTCGTCAGCGGGTTGGCAGCATTGTCCGCGCTGCTCATCGTCCTGGGCGTGGTCTTGAAACCCACGCCGCCACGTCCTTGCATCCAGATCACCTGCGACGCCCCCGAAGGGGCCGCGCCCGTCGAGAACGTGCCACTCATGACGATCCCGGCCTCGGGCGTCTCTTTCCGCCCCTTCGCTTCGGGGGACAGCGACGTCACCACGGCGGTCGGCGACGAGACGACAAGCGTGGCCGAGATCGTCTACACCGACAATAAGGGTGGCGACAAGTTCGGAACCCTCGAGATCGCGGGTGTGAGCTCACAAGGACTTGATGCCCAGCAGATCGTCGCCCAAATCCAAGCGAACAACGCACCCAACGCGATCGCAGACTATGTCATCCCTGGAGCGTGGGTCGGCTACCACCTCGGGTACGGCATCGCGTATCACGAGTCCGTCAACAGTGCGGATGGAAGTCCCGGAACTAAAGAGCTCGCCATCATGGCCGCCGTGCAAGGCAACGAGGCTGTCGTGATCCTGGCCCAGGGGCCCCAAGACATGAACCTCGTGAACTACCTGGGTCACCCCACTTTGGCCAAGTTCTATGTGGCGACCTTTGCCGATCCCGTGATCAACAGCATCCAATGGCCAAGAGGTTGATCGGCGTCGCCGGCAGTTCTGCTCAGTTTCGCGACGAGTTCCAACGTGTGCGGTGCGAAGTCGTCCTCATTCCTATTGTCGATCGGTGCTCCGTGCACGGCTTTCGGATCCAATTGTCGCTCTGGCGTCTTCCCAGAAGACCTTGACTGACGGTGCGTTCTCCACGGCACCGCTCGACTTCGCTCTCGGCCCGGGTCATGCAGCATGACGCTCCACCTCCACGGCGCCATATTCCCAAACGACCTCGTCTCACGGGGCCCACTCTGCTGGGCCGGCGGCCAATAGCCGTTGCCGAGGTCTCATCCTTGGTCTTAGGGCTCAGTTTCGCTTGCTTGTGCAACCGATACAGCGCCGTATCTCAACACCAGGCGGACGAGCTCGGTTCGAGATTCAACTCCTAGCTTGCTCCGAGCATGGTTGAGATGGCCCTCGACCGTTCGCACACTCACGCCCAGGCGATCGGCAATCGCCCTGTTGGTGAGCCCTTGTGCGACCAGTTCGACAACCTCCTCCTCCCGCCGGGTCAGAGCAGGTTGCCTGTTCCTAGCCCGAAGCGTGCGCTGTCTGGCCAAGCGCTCGGACAACGCGGGGGCGAGCACCGTGGTTCCCCGACCCGCCTCCACCACGGCCTTGACGAGATCATCACGTGACATCGTTTTCAACAGGTATCCGACGACACCGACGCCGAGCGCGGCACGCACAAAGGCAAAATCGTCGTAGGCGGAGAAGATCACCACCCGAGTGCTCGGGTGCGAGATCGCCAGCTGACGAGCTACGTCAATACCATTGCGATCTGGAAGCCGTATGTCGATGAGCACGACGTCAGGCTCTAGATCCTCCACCATGGTGATAGCGCGAAGCCCGTCTTCCGCCTCACCCACAACTACGATCTCCGTCGACGTTTCGAGCACTTGGCGGGTGCCGGCACGAAGGACGTCGTGGTCATCGACGAGGAGGACGCGCGAAACACTGTCCCCGATATCGTCAGTTTTGGCTTCCGCCCTTCCGTAAGCCACGTTCCCACGTTAGTCGTCAATGTACGAGTGATTGGATGGCGGCAAGAGTCCTAGCGCATCACGGCTCGGACTGAGCGGGAGAACCCAGGGCGCGTGAGACCCCACCCTTCACTCGGGTGGGGTCTCACTTCACACCTCTTGGCTTGGCGTCGTGAGAACAGGCGCCGCCGTCCGTCTCGCTACAGGTCTATGACAGTGCCCTTGGCGTTCTTGATCTTTCCATTCGATGCGATGCACACCGTGGTCTTGAAGGTGTCACCGGTGTGGGTAACGACGCCGTCACCGGAAACGACAGTGCCGGTGGCTGTTTCTGTCGTGTCCTTGCTCGGGCACGCGCCGGCAGGTCCCGAGCTGAGGGTGGGCGCACCGACGGTGACGTGGGCGCCGCTCGAGCTCCATGTGAGGGTGCCCCCCGTGGCCAGTGCAGTTGCATTGGCGGCGGTGAGAGCCTTGAAGGTCTTCTTGTCGGCCTTGGGTACCGAGCACTTCTTGACTGTGACGCTGCCGGTCTCAGTCCCCGAGAGCTTCGCACAAGTCAACGAAACAGCAGCGTTCGCTGCCGGTGCCAGGGTAACCGTAGCGATACTCACCGGCACCGCCACTGTCGTTACCGCTGCCAAAACCATAATCAGACGACGCATGTCCTTCCCCTTTTTGGCTCGAACCGAGGTCCGCCACTTGCGGTCAGATCGCGGGCTGTTCCGACTTACGCGTCTGACCGTACGCCGGGACGAGGAGAGCCACTAGCGAGAAAGCACCTGGAAAAGCAGCGAGAAATCACCTGGAACGTGTTATCCACACGAACCAGATTTGTCTCAGTAGACCAACGCCGTCCCTCCTTACGTGTCGCAGAGCGTTCATTACTCGTGGGTAACGAAAAGACGAGGGCGGAGACCACCGCTCACGTCGGAAGCTGGCGCCTTCCTTCGCGAGAGAGCCAGCAGTGCTCTCGATTTCAGCGGGCACCCATCCTCGCTGTGTCATCGATGGCGGGCCTGCGGCCCGAGTCGCCGTCCCCGGGCCGCTCGGGCCCTTGGTCAAGAGGCGCTGGACCCCTTGCTCGGGCTCGAAGTCGACCTCCTGGCCACAGCGCCCCACGACCGTCAGAGCCTGAATCTCTGCTGTTTCTCGGCATAGGCAGACTTTACGGCTCGAGCCCCCGAGCTCATGGCGGCCGGCGTGCCTCGCACAGCGGTCATGGGCACTTCAAGCTTGACCCCCGGGGTGCCGATATCGCCCAGGTGGACCCGGCGCGCCTAGGGACGGATCACCCGGGCGCTGAGGCGTCCTTCTTCGCACGACTGCGAATGAACGCTCTTGATCTCAACCTGCTCGCCAACCCTCCCGTCGTCGCCCTGTTCTGCCTCTTGCGGTGGCGGCACCTCATCGCCACCGAGCCGTACTGGCTCTATATAGGAGTGGTGGTTGGCGGGGGTGCCGTAAGCGTTCTCTCCTCGGCCTTGTGGGGAGAGCCTCGGCGTCAGTGGCACCTAAGCGCCCACGTTGGAGCCAACATGGCCGTAATCGCCGTGGTCACCTACAGCACGGGGTGGGGGCCGATCTTGTCGATCGGCTTTCTCTTCGGAGCTGCCGCTGCCATCCAGGGCTTCGGATCACGGGCCAAGTGGCCCTGCGTCACGTGGACGGCTATCGCCATGGTCTTCGGGCAGTTGGCCATCGCGTTCCATCTCGCACCAAGTCTCATTCGTGAGCCAGTTGTGCAAGGAGTAGCGGCGCTCGCCCTGGTGGGTGCTCTTCTGGTCATCGAATTGCTCGGGCGGGCCACCAAAGGGCGCGAAACGGTGGAGCACGAGCTGCGCCAGTCCGAACGGCGCTTCAAGGCCCTCGTCTCGAACTCGGCCGACATCATCGTCGTGACCGACCAGGCCGGCATCATGCAGTATGTCAGTCCGGCCTTCGAGCGAATTCTGGGTCGTTCACCTGACTCCTACAAAGAGGAGTCGATGGGAATGTTCGTGCATCCCGACGATCTGTCCCGCGTCGCCGAGGAATTCCCGCCACTGATAGCCGATCCGTCGCGGGTCCTTCGTACCGTGCTTCGCGGTCAGGATTCCCGGGGCACATGGCGGCAATTCGAGGCCACTATCACCAACCGTCTTGAGGATCCCGACGTCTGTGGCATCGTGGGCAACCTTCACGACATCACAGAATTGCGAGAAGCGCACGAGCGTTTCCGCTCGGCATTCGAGAATGCCCCGATCGGCATGGCCATGACCGACCTGGAAGGCCACATCATCCGGGCCAACCCCGCCCTCGGTGACATTGTCGGCAGATGCCCGGAAGAGCTCGTCGGCGCAGGCGTAGATGAGTTCACGCATCCTGACGATCGAGAGGCAACGTCGGCCGAGATGCGGCATCTCGTCTCAACCGGTTTACCCGGATACCAGCTCGAGAAGCGCTACATACATCGCGACGGGCACGAGGTATGGGTCGCGGTAAGTGTCTCGTGTGTGCGCGACGAAGAGGGGCAACCGCTCTATCTGATCGGTCAGGTGGCGGACATAACTGAACGCCGGGCACTGCGCGAACGTCTGGCATATGCCGCCATCCACGACGCTCTCACCGGTCTGCCGAACCGTGAGTTGTTCATGGATCGGCTCGATGTAGCCCTTCGGCGAGCCACCAGAGATCGCCGAGAGGTGGCAGTGATCTTCCTTGATCTGGATCGTTTCAAATTGATCAACGACAGTCTCGGTCACGAGGTTGGTGATCAGGTCCTGGAGGCGGTAGCCGATCGGCTGAGCACCGCCATGAGGGCAAGTGACACCGTGGCTCGGTTCGGAGGGGATGAGTTCACAGTCTTGTGCGAGGACGTCAACAACGAGAGCGACTGCCTGGAGGTGGCCCAACGCCTAGTGATGGCAATGGGACAGCCCCTTGCTCTGCACGGCGGTGAGGTCTTCGTCACCCTCAGTGTGGGCATCGCCCTCTCTCATGCGGGGGGAACTGGCGCCGATATGTTGCGGAATGCGGACGTTGCCATGTACCGGGCCAAAGAGCGCGGGCCATCGCGCATCGAGATCTACCGCGAGGACGACGAGCAGAACGTCGTCAGTCGCCTCAGGACGTCCAATGAGCTGCACCGTGCCCTCGAGCGCAACGAGCTAGAGCTGCACTACCAGCCTTTTGTCGATCTCCACACCCAGACACTCGTCGGGATGGAAGCACTGGTGAGATGGCAGCACCCCACTCGGGGATTGCTCTTTCCCCAGGACTTCATCCCGTTGGCAGAAGACAGCGGCCTTATCGTGCCCCTGGGATCCTGGGTCCTCAATGAGGCGTGCCGTCAAACGGCTGCCTGGCACGCCCTTCGGACAGCGACGGACCAAGACAACACTCGGCTCAACATCTCGGTCAACGTCTCCGCCGTGCAGCTCGCGGACCCAGGTTTCCCACGGCAGGTCGCTGATGCAATTGCGCAGTCGGGCATCGATCCCGTCCGCATCTGGCTCGAGATCACCGAGAGCACTCTGATGCGCGATGCCGACGAAGCCGTGGTGGTGCTCCAAGCCTTTCGAGATCTCGGTCTACACGTCGAGATCGACGATTTCGGAACAGGGTATTCATCCCTCAGTTACCTTCAGCGCTTCCCCGTGGAGTCCCTCAAGATCGATCGCAGCTTCGTGAACGATTTGGATCAGAGGTCCGACAACGCCGCCATCGTCAGGGCGATCATCGGACTTGGAGAGTCGCTGGGGTTGCCGATCATCGCCGAGGGCGTCGAACGCCCCGCTCAGGTCTCAAGGCTGAAATCACTTGGATGCCACCTTGCGCAAGGGTATCTGTTCGGCCGACCCCTTCCAGCTCGTCTACTGGGCGCCTTCCCGACCGACGATCTCGGTTCATGGAACCCGCAGCTGTGCGAGTCGGCAGCTTCGTAGTCAGTCCCTCACGGACATCGCTGCCGTCCAAGCATTCCACGGCTCACAAACCTGTGGTGACGACTGGGCTAATTCGTCACGGTGAATTTCGCCGTTGCCTGCCGGCCCGATGACTCCTTTGCCACGATCGAGTGGTCGCCTCGCTTGCCACCGCGGCGGCCCCGCGGGATCTTCCCCAAGCAGCTGAAGCTCCCATCCGCTTGGGCCGAAGTCTTGCACAGCTCGGTGTACTTCGCCTTGGACAGGTAGGTGACAGTGACGACCTGACCGGGGTCGAAGTTTGCGCCCCGGATCACGACCGTCGTCCGCTTCTTGCCTGATCCTGGGCTCATGGTGAGCGATGGCGAGGGGGGCGGCGGCGTCCCCGGTGTGACCGCCAGGGCGGCTGTTCCCAAGATGAGGCCGTCGGTGGCGGTGATGGTGGTGGCGCCGGTAGCCACCCCGGTGGCCAGGCCCTGGGAGCCCGAGGTATTGGAGACCGTCGCCGTGCCCGTCAGCGACGACGACCACGTCACCGAGTCGGTCAGGTTGGCGGTGCTCAGGTCGGAGTAGGTGCCGGTAGCGGTGAACTGTTGCGTGCCCCCTGCCGCGATCGAAGCCGTCAGCGGGGCCACGCTGATGCTCACCAGTACCGCCGGTGTGACCGTCAGGGCGGCTGTTCCCACGATGAGGCCGTCGGTGTCGGTGATGGTGGTGGCGCCGGTAGCCACCCCGGTGGCCAGGCCGGCGCTGGAGACGGTGGCCACAGACGTGAGCGACGAGGCCCAGTTGGCGGTGGAGGTCAGGTCCTTGGTGCTCAGGTCGGAGTAGGTGCCGGTAGCGGTGAACTGTTGCGTGCCCCCTGCCGCGATCGAAGCCGTCAGCGGGGACACGCTGATGCTGACCAGTACCGCCGGTGTGACCGTCAGGGCGGCTGTTCCCAAGATGAGGCCGTCGGTGGCGGTGATGGTGGTGGCGCCGGTAGCCACCCCGGTGGTCAGGCCGGCGCTCGAGACGGTCGCCACCGACGTGAGCGACGACGACCACGTTGCCGTCGAGGTCAGGTCCTGAGTGCTCCCACCCAAATAGTGACCGGTGGCGGTGAACTGCTGGGTGTGCCCCGCCGCGATCGAAGCCGCCGTGGGGGAGACCGTGATGCTCAACAATGTCAGGGCCCCGGCCGGCCGACTCGTCAGCGGCTCGACCACACCGACGACCATGCCCGTTACCAACAACGCCGGGATCAGGGCGCGCACTACTCGTCCGATTGCTCGTCCATCTCGTCCAAACATGGAGTCCCCACTTCCCCATTTCAAGCGTCGAACGCTGCCAAGAAGATGAACAGTCAGCGCAGATCGTGGTGCCTGACTCAGAAACCAACCGAATCAGGTGCTCCCTGGTCAAAGCCGATGATTCTGGGGTGATGCCGGACCATCCGCCTGTGTTCGACGACACAAGCGGCGACACCGATGCCCGACTCCCCCCACCATCACGGGAGCCACCGCTCTCGCGCTTTGGCTCTCCAACGGCAACCCCCGGAGTCCCACTTCACCCTCACCGGCCAGAGTGGCAAGTGGCGGGAGTCGAACCTGTTTCACTATTGATCGGACGGCCTATTCCGGAACACCGTGTAATCACGTAGCGATACGCAGGTGATTCCACCTACATCTGGGGGGCGAGATCTCCCGTCCGACGATCTCTCCGGCGATCGAACTCTCCTTACGCTCCTTACAGAAGCGCACCGTGCCGGGGCCCTGGACAAGGACGAACCGGGACTTCCTCTCCTTGGTTGTGAACACAAGCACCGGAATCGGACTCGACGTGGGAGAAATGTCAGGCATCACCGGGCCGGAAGGGCGGCCCATCCGTGTCCTGCATTCCGGTGTCCCGCCTGCCCCTCCAGACTGGCAGCCTTGAGTCCCAGTGCGCCTACGGCCGAACAAAAGCGTAGATGGGCATGCCGTTGTAGCTCGAGGAGTCTGCAGGTAGGAAGGGGCCGTTGAACGTCACGGCGTCCTGGCCATCGGGCTCGGGTCCAGAGTCACCGTCGATGGTTGTGATGGCCCCATCCGGCCATACCTCGGCGACAATGGCCATGTGGGGGGAGCTGCTCGCATTTTCAGGACCTGTGCCGTACAACACGCCATCGCCGGGCGATGGCGTCGAGCGGGGGGACAGCACCAGCCCCCGGGCCGCCGCCCAGCCATAGACGTCGCCGACAAACGCATACCGGGGGATCGGGATGCCGACCTGGTTCCACACCCAGGTGGCGAACAGCGCGCACCACTCCTCGCATGGTCCGTACGGGTTGCAGTACGCCCCCATGGTGGTGTCGGGATCTGGCCCGATCTGACTGGCGGCGGTCTGAACTGCGCTCTGTGCGCTGGGGAAGTTGACCGGAGAGCCCGGCACGCTGAACGAGGTACGAATTGAGTCTGGTTGTAGCAACCAATAACCCCGGCCATCGGGCGTAGCAGCGATGGCGGCGGTGGGGGGGAAAGGTGGCGTGTTCGGTGACGGCCCGTAGAACACGGCGTCGCCGAAAATGAGCACGCCGGCGGTGGCGGCCGCCAACCAGTAGCCCTTGCCGTCGGGGGTGGCCGCGATCCCCGTCACCGAGGTGCCGATGTTCTGGTTGGCAGCCGACCCGAAGAACGCCGCGTCACCGAAGGCGAACACCCCACCGTCGGCGGCCACCAACCAGTAGCCCTTGCCGTCGGGGGTGGCCGCCATCCCCGTCACCGGCTGCGTGAGCTGCTTCCCGCCCATCGAGCCGAAGAACCCGGCGTCACCGAAGGCGAATATCCCACCGTCGGCGGCGGCCAGCCAGTAGCCCTTGCCGTCGGGGGTGGCTGCCATCCCCACTACCGGGGCGAACAGGGACGTACCACCCATCGAGTCGTGGAACTCGGCGTCACCGAACGCGAACACCCCACCGTCGGCGGCGACCAGCCAGTAGCCCTTGCCGTCGGGGGTGGCCGCCATCCCCACCACCGGGGCGAACAGGGACGTACCACCCATCGAGCCGTGGAACCCGGCGTCACCGAAGGCGAACACCCCACCGTCGGCCGCACTCACCCAGTTCCCATCGCCGCTGGGAGTGGACGCCATGGCCACGACAGGAGCAGCCAGTGTGACACCGGCGAAGCCCCCCACCGACGGGGCATCTCCGTACCCCGCCACGCCCGTGCCCGAGAACCCGACGTAGGCGGCGGATGCCAGCCGCGGTGCACGGTGACGGGGGGCAGCGCCGGCGACGGCGAAACCACAGCAGAGCGCAATGACGAGAGCCATGCGCAGCCCGAAAGGGGGCACCCGCCCACGTGCGGTCCAGCACACCGAAGAGTTGTTGCCGAACCCGTGCACCGCTGGGCGATCGTAGGAAACAGAACTGGGATCGTCTAGCCCGGGGACACGAGAGGGCGCTGAATTGGCCGTCTGACGCGCCGTATCCTCAAAGGCTTTTCACAGGTTCCAAGATCCGTCTGCCTCCGCTGAACACGGTCAGCATTCAGCAGGTGGAAGACGGCTCCGAGATGCCCATTCCGAGCTCGGGATCCTCCACGACACCCGTTTCGGTCGAGCGGAGGATGGCGCCGAGGTGGACCACGTACCAGACACCCCGCCACGAGATTAGAGAGGCGATGCCGAACGAATGGGTTACGCCGCCTTGTTCGTAGACGATCCGAGAGTTGGCCACCTCGAAATAGCCGATCCGATTGTCGCACACTCCGGGGGGCACCCAGTGGCCGTAGTGGGCGGGAACGTCGACGCCAACGAGCACGGTCGAAGGCTCGGCTCCGAGCAGGTCGTGCGCAGCGGTGATGTCAAGCGAGAAATCACGTACCAGGCGATCCTCATAGTCAGATTGCGCGTCGCCGATGCTCTTCAGCTGCTCGTACGCATGTTTGGGAAAGAAAGCCGGCAGGGACGAGCTGACCGAGTCAGTCACGATGCCGTTCCACAGTGCCGACATCTCGGAATGGAATTGCGTCGAGTCGTCCGCGGGGAAGGTGTCGGTCT
>Ga0116219_10001088_pt1 | contig 26260 bp, 27 predicted proteins | sample Sb_taG_4_FD_91019 | JGI IMG/M metagenome (GOLD analysis project Ga0116219, IMG submission 91019) | Peat soil microbial communities from Weissenstadt, Germany - Sb_50d_6_BS metaG | ecosystem: Environmental > Terrestrial > Soil > Wetlands > Peat | place: Germany: Weissenstadt | collected 2010-09-21 | reverse complement strand
CGGCGGAAAGTAGTAGGCTTCCGGCTTACCGTGCTGCCCAACCTTGCGCGCATCCTCTTCGGACTGGTGCATATGATGCGGAATCGGCCCCAGGTTGTCGAAGAACTTGCAGAGCACGTTCCAGCCGCCCTGTTCGCGCATCACGTCCGGGCCCAAAAACTCACCCCCAAGCGTGTCGATGGCCTCTTTGAGGAGTATGCGCTGGCCGTCGATCGCGATATAGCTTAGTCCCTCGTCGTCGGGTGTCCCGGGTCCGTTGTCCGCTTTGGTTGTCGAAGCGAACCAACGTTCATCGATGCCGCCGCGGTGAGCGCCGAGAGCGTAGAGATCGCGCGGATCGAGCTTCAATCGACCGCCCGGCATCAGGAACGACCGCGGCACCCAGCAGGGGGCCAGGCGCACAATCCCCTCGCTCGCCGCCAGAGCGTCCTTCAGCAGCGCTCGATCGGACATTTATTTGTTGGCTGCCGGCTTGGTGAATACAGTGTTCACCATGGAGCCGCCCGCCTGAAGTTTTGCTTGCACCTTCAGAGTTATCGGCTCCGCGGCATAGGAATTCTGCTGGCCGCCAGCACGCGTCTCAATCTCACCCGCCACTACGATTTTCTGCTCGATCGCCTGCGCGCTCGGCAGGGCTTGCAGCACAAACTTGCGGCGATTCTCGGTTTCGGTGATCAGAACACCGTTCAGACCGACGTCCAAAACGAGCACGCCCGGAGGCAGATTGCGCACCTCCACTGGCACGCGCCCGCCGTACTCATTGTTCCGCTCGATGGCGACCTCGATTTCCGCGGTTCCGCCCGGCTCCAACGTCACGTCCTTGGTCTCGGCGGTCATCACAATGTCGGGCTTGGGCATGAGAGAGATCAGTTTGAGCCGGTCTTCCGGATTGGCCCAGCGCTCCTCCCATCCCTTGCCGAGTTGTGCGCGCCCCACTACTTCGAGCGGCGCCACATGATCGAGATGGGAATCATAGGCCGCGCTCAGGAGCAGCACCGTGATCATCTGATCTGGCGCGATCACTCCTTGTGTCGCATGCAACCCCGCAGGCAGGTCTTTCATCGTAACTTCGATCGGCCCATCAAAATCATCCAGACGCTGCGCCGTTACCGTGACCGGGATTCGCCCGCCGATGGGAACGTTGGGATTGCGCGGCGAAACGCTGAGCTGGAAATCCGGCGTGGGCGGCCGCATCGTCAGGCGATAACTGTAATCCGGCCCCTTGAGTTTCCGCACGTCGCGAAGCCGCACCAAGTAGTCACCGTCCTCCGGAGCCGTGAAGTGTAGCAGCGAATCCTTGCCGTAGCCGGGGCCTCCGTCATCGTTTCGGAACATCACATGCACTACCGGCAAGCCGTTTGGGGCAAACCGTTGCCCGGGCGGATAAATCTGCACCTTGTACACCGCCTGATCGATCGCGTGCGCTTCGGACGTGGTGTCCAGATACGCCAGCCGCTGGCCGCCAAAACCCTTGAAGAAGAAGTCATCATCCGGACCGCGCGGCATCGCCTCCACCTGGATGATCTCCGCGCCGATCATGAGGTAATCTCCCACGGCAAGCCCGGCCTGCGAGGTGATGCGAATGCCGCGATCCGACGAATCGCGGTCGGCGAGCGTTGTAGACGTTTCCAGCACGCAGCGCACCGTGGCGCGTTCCACGGGGGCGCCCTTGCTGTCCAGAATCTCTAGGAGCGAATCGAGCGGCGAACCTAGCCGGTTGGCGTTCACTTCGAATACCAACTTCTGATTCTTGTGGGCCCGAAAGCGGTAGTAGTTTTCGACCGCTTCGAGTTTGCCGTTCACCGTCAACGGACCACTGAGCGGCTGCGCTTGTGCGAGCGTGGTGTTGGCGCCGGAAGCCAATACTTCCGGTTCTGAACCAAGCGCCAGCCGCACGCGATTGAACGCAGCACCCTTCTTGGTTTCAGGCCGGAAGATCACCGACCGCCGGTCCTCGGGCGAGGGCTCGCCCTTCACGGCAACCTCGGAACTCAGGTTGTAGGCCGTAAGATGGATCTCGGCTTCTTTCCCTTCCTGCAATCCCAAAGGAAATGCCGCCAGCGCCAGCGGAAACTGTCCAACCTTGATGCGATAAAAGTGCCGGCTGTTACCGCCGTCTTCGTAATCAGCCACCCGGATGTAATAGGTGCCGCCCTTGGCGAAAGTGTATGCGAAACTGTTGGCATCGCGGCCGCCGTCTTCACCGAACGCCTTCAACAGATTCTGGTTGGCGTCGTAAATCCCAACCACCGGTTCGAGATTCGATCCCAACTCCGGCGCGGAGTTCTGAAAAACAAGTTGCTCGCCATCCTTGACCGCAATTTTGTAATAATCCACATCGCCCGGTTTGGAAATTGTGCCCACCAGAATTGAAGGTAGGTAGGTTTCCACGGCTTCTTCGGGTGTGTCGTTCGGCTCGCGATCCGGGCTCTCGCCGTAATACGGTTCGATGGCAAATCGCGCCACGGGACTCGTGCCGAGTGGTGTCTGCAACCGCATCTCGATCGTGCCCACAGGGGCATCCGGGCTGACTTCCAATTCGAGTGTCACCTGATTGCGCGGCGGCAGCGGGCCCAGATCTACCGTGGAGGTCGTTCCATTCGATCCCAGGCGAATATCTGGAAGGTCCGGCAGTTCCTTGATGCGGAGGATGCGCGCCTTGATGCCCGGCTCGCTGAAATACACCGCGCTGGTCTTGGCCAGATTCAGGCCTTCGACGTTCATCTCCACCGTAGCGCCACGCGCAACGCCCATCGGCGATACCGAGTTGATGGTCGGTGGCGTCGTGCGGTTTCCTGTGGGCGATTCCGTAGCTGTTTGCGAATAAGCAGCCGCAGCGATGGCGGAGATGAACAAAAGTCGTTTCATACGAACCTCAATGGCTTACACTGAGCGCCTGGTGAACCGGCGCTGTCGAAAGTTTCTCGACGTTGTAGATCTCGAGCGAGCCATCATACCGGCCTGCCGCGAACGTTTTCCCGTCCGGCGAAAATTCGAGCGATAGCACCCAGTCCGGTTGATTGGCGTACGTCTTGATTTCCGTTAAATCATGGACGTTAAAAATCTTGATCGTCAGGTCAGCGGCGCTCGACGCGATCCACTTGCCATCGGGCGAGTATGCCAGCTTCAGGATGGCGTCTTCGTGCGCGATGAGCGAGATCAGCAGAGTGCCGCCCTTCGGTCCGAGTTCCCATATCCGAACAGTCTTGTCCAGGCCGCCCGCAGCCACGAACTTTCCGCTCGGATCGAGCGCGATCGCGTTCAGCCCGTCCTGCGGCTCGCTGAGCGTGTACAATCGCTCGCCCGTTGCCGCGTCCCACACTTTCACGGTGCGATCCGCCGCGCCGGAAATCAGCCGCTTGCCATCCGGCGTGAACGCCAGCGCGTAGACGGCATCAATGTGATCTTTGAACGTACGGATCTCCTGGCCAGTTTCCACGCTCCATAACTTGATCAGCTTGTCATAACTCGAAGTCGCGATGCTCTTACCGTCGGGCGAAAACACCACGGCGTAGATGCAATCGCTGTGACCTTTGATGGTCCACAATTCTTTGCGCGCCGCGACATCCCAGATTTTCACTTCGCCGGAGCGTGCCGGGAGTCCGCCGGCCGCCGCCAGCAATCCGCCATCCGGCGAAAACGCAATCGCCCGCACGGCTTCGGCATGCCCCGTGAGCGTGGCGACGGTCTGTCCCGTGGCTGGATCGGCAAGCCGAACTTCCTTGTATGTTCCCAGCGCCAGCAACTTGCCATCGGGACGGAACGCGAGAGCACCGATCTGCGGATGGATCGGCCCTTTCGGCTTGATGTCGGGAATCGCCGGAGCCGCCAGGTGAGCCGCCAGTTCCCGCGCCTCTTCCGGCGTCGGCGGCTTGGCCCCTGCATCAATCCATTTCCGGATGGTTTCGACGTCACCCTCGGCCAGCGGCTTCCCGCCCAGCGGCATGGCCGGCGCGATTTTGCCCGTAACCATCAGATAGAGGCGGCTCTGCTCGCTCTTGCCCGGTTCGATAACCTTCCCGTGACTCCCGCCCTTCGCCGCGCTATCGTACGTCTCAAGACTCAGACCACTCATGCGCGCATTGCCGCCGTGGCAACCCGCGCAGTTTGCCGCAAAAATGGGCGCGACGTCTTTGGCGAACGACGGCGCATCCTGCGCTCTCGCCAGTAGACTCGCGGCAAAAATGACTGCACCGATGAGCCGCATCAGTAGTTAAACAGGAATTCCTTACTGGTGAGCATGGCCCACATCATGTCTTCCAGTGCCTGCCGCCGCGCTTCCCGCTGCACGTCCGGCGAGCCGGTCGTCGCGCGCGCTTTTCGCAGTGCCTCCAGCATGGGCTGCTTTTCCGCGTCGCTCGGATATCGGCCGTATGACGAAAGGAACAAGTGGTCCAGTATCCGCGAATCTGACAAACCTAGCTTGATCGCCAGCGCGGGATACGCATCCGGTGCAGCCAATTTCAGATTCAACGTGTCGCCGTTAATGACGTGTAGCGCCTGCGCCACGCTGGGCGCGCTCGTGCGCTCCGCGGCGTCGCACAAAATGCGCGGCGGCCGTCCGAACGACGCAAGAAATTCCGATTTCACCTGCGTATCTGGTAATTGCAGCGCGCGCATACCAACCGGATAGTTGCTGAACTGTGTGGGCACTCCAGTCACTTGCGACATGGCATCCAGCAGGACTTCGGCCGGCAGACGCTTCACAATGTACTTGGAATAGTATTTGTTATCGTTCGCGTTAGTGGCATTGGCTTCCGCCGATAGCTGATAGGCCGCCGAATTCATGATGGTGGCAACCAGGTGCTTTACGCGGAAGCCGTGATCGACAAAATCCTTGCACAGCGCGCGGAAGAGTTCTTCGTTGGACGCCGGGTTGGTGGCGCGCACGTCATCCACCGGGTCCACGATTCCGCGGCCCATGAAATTGCCCCACACGCGGTTGACTATCGCACGCTGGAAGTAAGTGTTGTCCTTACTCGTCAGCCACTCAGAAAAATGCACGCGCCGGTCTTCGGTGGAATCGAGCGCCATGGGCGTCCCATCCAGCGGTGTGGGTGCAAGCGGCTTCAGCAGCCGCGGATGATTGATGTCGCCGGAAGCTTTTGCGAACACCACAATATCGCCCGGTTCGGCGCCGTCCTTCTCACCCACGCGCGCGAACAAATTCGCGAACTGGTAGTACTGCTTCTGCGTCCACTTTTCGAGCGGGTGATTGTGGCAGCGCGCGCAAGTCAGCCGCTGGCCGAGAAACGCCTGCGTGGCATTCTCGGCAATATCAATCGGGTCTTTGTGAATCACGAAGTAATTCAGTGCGCCGTTCTGCCGTGTGTTGCCCGATGAAGTGTAAATTTCGCGCGCGAACTGGTCCCAGGGCTTGTCGCTCTTGACGCTTTCGCGGATCCAATCGTAGAACGACCACATGGCGTTCGATGCCAGCTTGCGGCTCGACACCAGCAGCAGGTCGGACCATTTGTACGCCCAGTAATCCACGAATTCATCGCGATCCAATAACCCGTCAATCAGCTTCTGGCGTTTGTCGGGCGATCTGTCGGCCAGGAAGTCCTCGACTTCTTCGGATGTCGGCAGGATGCCCCCGGCATCCAGATACGCCCGCCGGATGAACGTGGAATCGTCCGCCAGCGCAGACGGCGCAATGTTCAGCGTCTTGAGTTTCTCGAGAACCAGGTCATCGATATAGTTATGCCGGGGAAATTTCTCGTAGACCGCGGCATCCACCTTGTTCGGATAGGGAACGCTCACCCGTGAGTAGAGCACGCGGCTCGAGTACCACAGCGTGATCGCGGCCTCTCCGTTGCCGTTCATCTTCACGTGACCCAGATCGTCCACCGAGGCCACACCTTCGTCGCTTGAGCTGAACTTCACCCAGCGTGTGATGTCGCGCATCTCACCGTCGGAGTACCGGGCACGCACGACAAGCTGTTGTTCGGCGCCCGCCGTCAGGCGCACAGCCGCGGGCAAAACTTCGAGAGCCGTCACTTGCGGATCGTCGTCGCGCGGCCGCGGCATGCCCTCAGCTATCCAGCCCGAAAGAATCTTGTACTCGATTGAATTCGAATCGAACCGCTTGCCACCGCCGTGCGGCACAGCCATCGTCGGCTTGAGCAGCATCAGGCTGCGTCCCGGCTCTTCCGGATCAATGCGCCGCCCCACGGACTGGCGCGTCAACGTGTCGTAGTCCACGTCCGGATCGTAACCTCGCAAGGTCAGTTTGAAACCGTTTTTTCCCGACAGCGCTCCGTGACACGCACCCTGGTTGCAGCCAACCTTCGTCATCACGGGAATCACGTCGTTGCGGAAGTTCCAGGTGTGGGCGGCCTGCGAATTCTTCACATGAACCGTTGCGGTCGCCGTGCGGCCATTGGCCGTCGCCGTAATGGTGGCATCGCCATCCCCGATGGGCCGCACTTCGCCATTCGCGTCCACGATCGCGACCTTCGGATCCGACGAACGCCATTCGGTTTTGCGCGTCCAGTCCTCCTGGTGATCAGGTAAGGACGCTTCGGCGAGCAGGTGCTGGCGCGCTTCGGAGCCGTTAAGCTCGATGGTTCCGGGCAATATCGCGAGTTCATTGCCTGCGCAGAGCAAGGTACCCGTGACAAACAACAAGGCAAGGGGTTTGATCATGATCCGGCCTAGGTGAACAATTCCTTGATCGGTTCCACACCGCGCTCGACGAGCGGAATCGGCCGGTTTTGCGCGCCGGGCAATTCCAGTTCGAGCGGCACACCGAGCGCATGGTAGATCGTAGCGGCGATTTGGGCAGGCGTGGTCGGCCTGTCCTTCGGCGCGGCGGCAATGTCGTCGGATGCGCCGACCACTTGCCCGCCTTTGACGCCGCCACCCGCCATGAGAATGGTCCAGCACTGCGGCCAGTGATCGCGACCACCCGCCGGATTCACCTTCGGCGTACGCCCGAACTCGCCCATCCCAACGATCATGGTGGTATCCAACAGCCGCCGGTCCTGCAAATCCTGCACGAGCGAGCTGAACCCGTGATCGAACATCGGACCCACCAGATCGCGATAGCAACTGATCGGACTGAAGGGTTTTGAGCCGTGGATGTCCCAGGTGATCTCGTCGAACACGGTCTCGAACATGTTGATGGTGACGAAGCGAACGCCCGCCTCGATGAGCCGCCGGGCAAGCAGGCAACTCTGCCCGAAACGGTTCAGCCCGTAGCGCTGGCGGACATCTTCCGGCTCCTTCGCCAGTTCGAACGCTTCGCGCGCCTTTTGCGAGGACATCAGCGTATAGGCCTGGTGGAAAGTGGCATCGAGCAGGCGCGCATCCTGCGAAGTTTCAAATTTGCTGACCGTGTGGTCGACCATTTCGCGCCAGTTGCGGCGGCGGTCCACGCGCAGCGCCGAAAGATAGTCCGGCGGCAGCATGTCCGGAACTCTGAAGTTGGGATCCGAGGGATCGGCGTTTAGCACGAACGGATCGAAAGTCTTTCCCAGGAAGCCCGCTGTTTGTCCGTGCGGCATATTGCCGCCAGTGTTGCCGATGGGATGCGGCATCAGTACGTGCGCCGGCACGTCGCCCTTCGGTCCTTTGAGCTTGGAGAGCACGCAGCCGATGTGCGGATATTCAATGCCGCCCTGGAACAGTCGGCCGGTCTGCATCATCTGGTGGCCCGTGTCATGGACCGCGGCGGCAGTGTGATAAACACTACGAATCAGCGCGTATTTATCGGCATGTTTCGCCATTAGCGGGAAGTTTTCGGAAATTTCGATGCCGCTGACGTTGGTCTTGATGGGCTTGTACGGCCCTCGAATCTCCGCCGGCGCATTGGGCTTCATGTCCCACGTATCGAGCTGCGAGGGCCCGCCGACCAGCATCAGCATGATGCAGTTGATGTCGCTTTTGGCGTTATCCACCGCGCCCAGCGCCTTCAAACCAAAGAGTTGATTGAGTCCCAGCCCGAGGAATGACAACGAACCGGCATGCAGAAAATCACGCCGTCGCAAACCATCGCAAAACTCCACCGGCTTGTCGGCATCCAAACGAAGCATAGCGGCAGTGCTCCTTCTTAAGGAGTGAAAACTGTCAAGATTTTACCACCCGCCGCCGACCCTGCAAAACCGCTGCCGGAAGGTATATATAGGTTGGATGCCCGATTCCGAGCCCGCAGCGAGAGCCGACTTCTATTGCCCGCAGTGCGCCAAACCAGTGCGCTACCCCCTGGTGTGCGGCGACTGCCACGCCCTGATCTGCCGCGATTGCGGCACGCCGCTGGAGACAGTGGATGAGTTGGGGATGGGGTAGGAGGTGGGCACAAAAACTTCAAGGCCGAGGCGCCGAGGAAAATCTTGGGGGAGCTGGGCGGTCTCGCCCCGGCTTTCCGGCCCCGCGAAGGTTGTGTAGGCGCTAGATGGACACGATGAGCCCCCAGGAGCGCAGCAAGCGCATGGGGTTGGTGAGGAACGCAAACACGAAACCGGAGATGGTGATCCGGCACCTTGTTCACGGTATGGGTTACCGCTATCGGCTTCACGTTTCCGGCCTGCCCGGAAAGCCCGACATGGTGTTCCCATCCCGATGTAAAATCATTTTCGTGCACGGATGTTTTTGGCATAGGCATCCCAGCTCGCGTTGCAAGCTGGCCCGTATGCCGAAATCCAAGCTCGATTTCTGGAGGCCGAAACTGGAGAAGAATCGGAGGCGCGACGTGACAGCAATCCGGTCTTTAAGGCGCGCCGGGTGGAGGGTTCTGACTATCTGGGAGTGCCAGATCAAAACGGCCCGTCTTGCCGATAGAATAGAGAGGTTTCTGGAGGGTTGATTGACGTCGGTTGAACTCTTTGCTGGAGCTGGCGGTTTGGCTCTCGGTACTTCATTGGCAGGTTTTGATCATAAGGCCGTTGTTGAAATCGACCACGACGCCTGCAACACGATCCGGGCCAACCAAGATCGTAGGCTCAAGCCGGTCGTTGACTGGCCGTTGTACGAAGCGGACGTAACTACATTCCCTTTCGCCCTCTGCGGTAAGGGTATTGATCTTCTGGCTGCGGGGGTCCCCTGCCAGCCATGGTCACTGGGCGGTAAGCACAAGGGAATGCAGGACGTGCGCAACTTGTTCCCACAGACCCTGAACGCCGTCCGCACGCTGCGTCCGAAGGCGATCTTAATCGAAAACGTTAAGGGTTTGCTGCGGGAATCGTTCGCCAACTACTTCCAGTACATTAAGCTCATGCTCGCCTTTCCTGACGTGACCCGCAAACAGGGGGAGCAGTGGCGACACCACCTCGCGAGACTGGAGCAACACGAAACTTCTGGTAGCCAGTACGGACTGCGCTATCACGTGATCTCCGAGTTATTGAATGCCGCGAACTATGGCGTTCCACAAAAGCGCGAGCGCGTCTTCATTGTTGCTTTTCGATCGGATCTTGGGATCAAGTGGAGTTTTCCTGAACAAACCCATTCGCAGGAGTTACTCTGGGAAAGCCAGTTCATTACTGGCGAGTATTGGGACGAGCACCAGGTTGTGAGGAAAGACCGCCCCGCGCAGGCCGGCCGGAAGCTCGAGGGGCGTTTTCAGGAGCGAACGATTTTCGTCTGCACCCAGCAACGTTGGAGGACGGTTCGCGACGCGATTCGAACTTTGCCGCCGCCGGGCTCAGGCAATATTCCCAATCACCAGCAACAGCCGGGCGCGCGCAGCTATCCGGGACACACGGGTAGCGTGCTTGATGAACCCGCGAAAACGCTGAAGGCGGGCGACCACGGCGTGCCCGGAGGCGAGAACACCATTCTCTACCCCGACGGCCGAATTCGGTACATGACCGTTCGAGAATCCGCCAGGATTCAGACCTTTCCGGACGAGTTCGTGTTTGCTGGTTCCTGGAGCGAGAACATGCGCCAACTCGGCAACGCAGTCCCAGCACAATTAGGTCGGATTATCGCTAGCAATATCCGCGAGCGGCTTCTGGAGTGCAAGATTGCGAGTTGAGCAGCAATACAATCCTTTGGACAAGAAGAATCTTGGAGTCAGCGTTGCCGATGCACTACTCGCCCGCCCGCTTTGCCCTCTCCCACCAGAAGAGAAGTTTATCGGTGCAGGTATCTATGCCATCTACTACACGGGCGACTATCCGGCTTACAGGGCCCTTGCGGCGAACGACGAGACAGGGGGTCCAGCTGGTCCGATCTATGTGGGCAAGGCGGTCCCCGCTGGGGCGCGGAAGGGTGGCTTTGGGCTAGACCTTCCCGCTGGGCCAGCGTTGTACGGTCGGCTGGCCGAGCACGCGGAATCCATCCAGGCGACCAAGAACCTTGATATCAAACACTTTTCTTGCCGCTATCTCGTTGTAGATGATATTTGGATTCCCCTTGGTGAATCTCTCTTGATCGAAATGTTCTCGCCGGTATGGAACCACCTGATCGACGGCTTTGGCAATCACGATCCGGGGAAGGGACGCTATCAGCAGCAACGCTCTCCGTGGGATGTACTTCACCCAGGTAGATCGTGGGCGGATAACCTTCAACCGCACCCGAAATCGGAGCGTGATTTCTTAATGGCGATCGAAAAATTTCTAGCCGAAGGAAGGGTGAAGGGCTAGATCAAGGTTGGCTGCATAGGGAGCCCGGCGTTCTATTAGATATTCCGCCGGCGACACCGGCCAGAGGCGATGATTGGCGAGGCCTGGCGTGCGCGGCCTTGTCGGGGTCAGAGCGAAGCAGTTCGGTTGCGTAAATAGGCCGCGCGGTTCGGTAATTGCGGGGAAGACGCGAAAAGAGGCGCTACGCCACATCGCGATCCGCGGAATTCCTACCGATTGAAATACGGATCCTTCACCATGCGCATGAACGCCGCTTCCGATGCCGGAGACGAACTGAAGCGCCAATCCCGTTCCTTGTTGATGTCGAACCAGATGAGACCCTTGATGAGCGGGAACTTGGTGCGCAGAGTGGGAATGATGTCGTCGATCCACTTGCCCTTGTCTCCGCCAACTTCAGCGGACGCCATCTCCAATCAGGATCGGCTTCTTCTTCGCCGCCAGGAGCGGGTAGATCTCGCGGAACACCTGCTCGAAGCTCTGCCAGCCGCCGTTCTTCACACCCCAGTTGTACCCATCGACTCCCGTCCAATCGACGTAAGCATCGCCGGGATAGTAGTCCATCGTCGTCCGGTTCCCGCCGGGCGTATCCGTGACGTTCGGACACCACGCCCAAACCACGTTAGTAGCGCCCGCGGCAACGAAGAGGTCGTGAATGTGTCGATAAGCGGAAACGTACAAGGGGGCGTTGTTGCCGCTCCACGCCTCATCGCCATTCATCTCGGCGGCGAAGTCGAGGAAGAACTGCTTGCCGAGTGCTTTGGAGCCGTTGGCACGCGCGATGATCGTTGCATCGAGGCTCCCGTCGATAATCTTGGCGAAGTCGATGTGGTGCGGTTCCCAGTTGACGAGAGGGATGCGCCCTTCCGCCAGGTCTGCCTTGGTGACGCTGCCGGTCCAGTCGGCGGCCCACGCGTAGTACGTGAGGTGAACCGCGGGTGTACGCCCGAGCTTCGCCGCCGTCTCGGCCACGCTGCCAGCGCCGTAATATAGACCGAGCAACGCACCCGATGCGGGCTCGAGAATGGACGGCGCGCTCGAAGCCCCGTTTACGTTCGGAACCAATCCGCTATAGACAAGAAATACGATACCCGCGAGGGCAGCTCCGCAGAGCACTTTTTTCATGATGATGGCTCCTGTGGCTGCGAAATCGACTTCACATTGTAGACCAGAACCTAACCTTGGGCTAGAAAGATGTAGCGCAGGGACACGCGCCGTTTGCGGGTACCTGCGGCCTTTCGGTTTGTCACGCCAAAAAAGCCGCGGGCCTTCCGCAAACGTGGCGTTAACCTCACGCTGGAATGGAGTGGTTCAAATCGCGAATGAAACGCATATAATCGCTATTAATGAAGAGAATCTCCTTATTCCCCGTCCCAATCATCCTCCTAATCGGCATTAGCCCTGCCGCCGACACCCCGCCGTTGAAAGAGGGACTCTGGTCCATCCACTCCGTAGCCACTGACCAGCCTTCCGGCAAGAAGAGGGAAGTCACCCGATCGATCTGCCGCAATCACGCCTATGATGACTATGTGCGGGAGAAGGCAAAAAAGATACCACCGACTTGCAAGACCATCAGTGACACCTCGTCGGGCGGAACGACCACGCTGGAAACCGAGTGCACCGCACAGGACACGGTAGTCCACGGTAAGACCACGACTACGATTGTCAGCGAGACTGCTACTCACTCCGAGACGCACACCACGTACACGCCGCCACTGGCCGGCATGAGCGAAATGAACATGGTGATGGATCAGACCTACACCGGCGCGTGTCCGGACGGCGTTGAGCCGGGGGACATGATGACCCCGGACGGGAAGAAAGTCGCCTCCTGGAAGCACTGAACGGGCGGGCACGAATGCCCGTCCTAGTTGGGTTCAAAGCCCCCCGTGGAACCTTCCGAACGCGTGGGCGAGCATGAGCGACTCGAGCACAATGCCCGCCCCTAGGACGAGCACGTGCTGCGTCTTGCGCAGATTGAAGCTGCCGACACGACAGACGAGCAGGTAGCCGACGGCAAGGTTGAAGAGGCCCCATAGGACATTAACCGTCGAGGATGACAATCCCTCGCCGGGTGGTGATGCGAAGGGGCTCTGGAACGCATGCCCCGAGATCCCATTGCCGAGATGGGGCAGGGAATTTGCGAGGAATGCGCCCCCGAAGAAGTACGCCACATAGTGGTACCAGCGCATTGTTGCTCCCTTCTGGCCGCCAAACTTCGTGGGATCGACTGAATGTCAGCCCAACCCTTCAATGAAATGATGTAGCCGGTCGAGACCGCGCGTCAATTCGTGCAGGGAGGTCGCATAGGAGATGCGGATGTGGCGGTCGGTGCCGAACGCCTCTCCTGGAACGACGGCAACATGCGCGTCGGCGAGCAACCGTTCCGAGAATTGCAGCGTGTTCTGGATGCCCTTCTTGCCCAGCGCAACGCCGATGTTCGGGTAGGCGTAGAACGCGCCTTTCGGTTCGGCGCATTTGACACCGGGGATCTCGTTCAGGCGCCGGACTACAAAATCGCGGCGGCGGCGGTACTCGGCTAACATCACCTGCACGGAATCCTGCGGCCCGCGCAGCGCCTCGACGCCGGCCTTCTGCGAAATCGAGGTCGGGTTGGATGTCGAGTGGCTCTGCAATTTCAGCATGGCGCCCGCGATGGGCTGCGGAACCAGACCGAAGCCGACACGCCATCCGGTCATGGCATACGTTTTGGAGAGCGTGCCCGCCACCAGCACGGTTTCCTTCGCTCCGGGCAGCGATGCGATCGAGTACGGCGTGCCCTGATAGAGAAAGTGGCAGTAGCATTCATCGGTCAGCAGATAGATTCCGCGCCGCGAGGTCAGGTGATAGATCTTCTCGAACTCTTGCCGCTCGAGCACCGCGCCGCTGGGGTTTGAGGGCGAGTTGATCAGAATCATCTTCGTGCGCGCGGTCAGGTAAGGCTCGATCATGGCCGCGGTCAGCGTGAAGCCGTTCAGCTCGTCGGTTTCCACGAAGATGCACTTGCCGCCGGCGTAATTCACCACGTCTTTGTACGTCACCCAGTAGGGCACGGGGATGATCACTTCGTCGCCGGGGTTGACCAGCGCCTGCGTGAGATTGAAGATCACGTGCTTGCCGCCCACGCTGATGATGCATTCGGCGGGCGTATAGGCCGTGCCGAAATCGTGGGCGTGGCGCTCACAAACGGCTTGTTTCAGCTCCAGCGTGCCGCCCGCGTTGGTGTACTTGGTGAAGTTCCCTTCGATGGCACGGACGGCAGCCTGCTTGATGTTGTCGGGAGTTGGGAAGTCCGGCTCGCCTGCGCCGAAGTCGACCACGTCGACGCCCTGCGCGCGGAGTTTTTCCGCATCGGCCGCAACCTTCATGGTGGACGAAACGCTGATCAGAGCGATTCGGTCTGCAATTTCAGTTTTCAGTTCGAGTGCCATGTTCTCCTATTCCGAATGTTTGTGTGCCCCTGTCGTGACGGCGTGAAGGCGTTTGTGGAGCCGCGCCTCGACCGATGGCGGCACCAGTCCGGCCACATTGCCGCCCAGCCGAAAAACTTCCTTGACGATCCGCGAGCTGATGAACGAGTGGGCTTCGCCCGCCATCAAGAACAACGTTTCAATGTCGGGGCGCAGCCGCCGGTTCATGAGCGCCATCTGCAATTCTTTCTCATAGTCCGATATGGCGCGGATGCCGCGCAGCAGCACCGTGGCACCGCGCGTTGCGGCATAATCCACCAGCAGGCCGTCGAAGTGATCCACTTCCACGTTGGGAAACCCGCGCAGCACCTCGCGCAACATCTCAACTCGCTCCTCGACGCTGAACAACGGCTCCTTCTCGTCGTTGCACAGGATCGAGACGATCAGCCGATCGAAGAGCTTCGAGCCGCGCTCGATCAGGTCCAGATGCCCGTTGGTGATGGGATCAAACGAGCCGGGATAGATGGCGATGACGGTCGGCGGCTTCGTGGCCAAATAGAGCCCTTTCGATGACGGTAACTTCCGATTTTACCGAAAAAAAGCGGAGCGCACAGAACGCCCGCCGCGACGCGACGCGAAGTTTGACTGTTCCGGTGAGTGACGCTAGGATAAGGGTGCGGGGTGGAGCAGTCTGGTAGCTCGTTGGGCTCATAACCCAAAGGTCGGTGGTTCAAATCCACCCCCCGCAACCAAAGCTCCTGCCTGAAGCTCCGTTTCAATTCAACTGTTTGCGGACGGCTTTTGAGTTGTCCGGCTCCCCGGTGTCGGACTCGGAATTGGCGATTGTGCCCGAGATTGTGCCCAAACTCTGGTTTAGGCGATGCTCCATCTTCTGAGCGGCGTCGGCCAGCTCACGTGCTCCGACGATGGAATATCGATCAAAGACCGATCGTGTCCGGTGTCCTGAGATCTCCATGGCAACGTTCTCTGGAATGCCTGCCAATCGCATATTGCGGATCGCAGAGCGGCGCAGATCATGGAACAGGAGGCCAGGGACCTGGGCGCGTTTGCAGGCTGAAGCCCACGCTTTCCTGAACTCCACGATCGGCTGACCTTCGTGATGGAACACTAAGGGGCAAGCCGGAAACCGGGCGTCCCGGATATCTCGCTGAATCAGAAGCCACTCGCGCATCTCCCCGTAGATGGGCAGGGTCCTGGGCTTTTTGTTTTTCGCTGTGCGGGCGGTGATGAGGATCTGATTGTTCTTGAAGTCGACCTGCTCCCACCGCAACTTTTTTAGCTCGCCAAGCCGGTTTCCAACGTGATACGCCACCACGAACAAGGGGATCAGGTACTCGGGCAGCGCCTGCTTTAACAGCACATAGCCCTCATCATCGAGAAACCCGGTCCTGATGTTGTCCTCTTCAAGCATCGGGATGCGGACGAGGCGTGCAACCTTGGGCGGATCGGACTCCGACGCAAGGGCGAACGCCCGCTCCACGACCTCCAGCTCTCGATTGATGGTCGCGTTGCTCGCCTCGTCGTGCCTCCGCCGCGCTATGTAGCGCTTGATGTTTCCAGTCGAGAACTCGGCGGCTCTGATTTCTCCGAATGCCGGCCTCAGGTGGTTCTTCAGGCGTGATTCGAGTTGAGCAAGGCTCCGCCGGCCCTTGATCACGTAGTCCTCGACCACATCGTTGAAAAGCTCTGCCATCCTGATCCGCTCAACGGTCAGACCGGCAAACTTTCCGGTCACAACCTCCCCCTGCCGCCTTTTCAACAGCCGCTCTGCCTCCTCGTAGCTGTCGCTGTGGGACGACTCGCGGAATGCCTGCCCCCTCCGGTAATACTTGATCCAATAGGTTCCACCACGCGCGTAGATGCTCCCAGTCCTGGGTTTCCGTTTCTTCATGTGTTCGCCTTTGCCGGAGATCAGAATACCGGCGGTATCGATATTGCGGCGCGCTGCGCCCGCCGTCAAGAGATTCCGCGCTGTTTGTTGTCCTCAATCCAGGCGTCAAGGTCTAGTACGTCTACGAAGACGCGCCGATCGGAGCGCACCGAGGGCAGTTTGCCGCCGGTAATGAGGTGCTGAACGGCCTCTTTGGTGCGGCCGATGTAGACAGCAGCCTGGTCCACAGTGAGCAGCCGCGGCTTCACCGGCGCGAGGCCATTTTGCGTGCGCTCGGCAACCTTAACGGCCACGAGCTCGGCAAGCGCATCGATCAGCGCATCGAAATTGAAGCCGTTCTGCATCGCTCAGATTGCCCTACCGCCTCCCCGTCTCCTCGAACGGTAGTCGGCATTGCTTTCGATTCGATGACGAGCGCATGACGCCGCACTGCTCAAGATCGTCACGCGTAAGGCGTTGAGCCAACGAGGAGTATGACGATGTGACGATGATGACGATGATGACGATGATTTGCCTACCTCTTCGGTGTACCCTCCTACGCTTCCGCCCCTTTTTCTCCCTCCAATCTCAGAGGAAAAGAAAACTAGGGGTCCCCACGCCCGGTTCAGCGTCATCAGGTGCGTGGCACGCGGGAACCGCAATTGAATGCAAAACATCGTCACGATCGTCATAGCCTCGGTTTCGAGCCGCTTAACACTCTTGAACGCATGAACATACGCTAATGACGATCCGTCCCAAAGGGACCGTCATAACTCCGTCAAGGCGTCGTCACTTTGGGAGCCCGCGCGGACTTCGCACGAATCGTTATCAGCCTCGAACCGGACCTGCGGTGAAACTGAACGTCTGTCCCGACTTGCCGAAGAAACGGCGCTGCCCGTCGTAGCCTACTCGTGAGCACGTTGGCGGTCTGTGGCCAGTGCTTGTTTGCTAAAGGAGTTCCGTTGATGCGGTCGTTCAGTTCGCTCAAGAGAACTGTAGCCGTGCCCTTCCACTCGGAACGAGCTCCCTTAACGAGTTCCCGGACGGCGCATGCGACCGCGTCGGACTCCAGAGCGGTCCTGACCAATCCCTCTTGGCTCTTCTTATAGACCCGCAGAAAAGTCCCCGGTTTCCACGGCAACACCTCCTCGGCGCTGGCGATCCAGTGCACCGCATCCGCCATGCGCGGCAGTTGATTTATCTTCAATGTGGGCGAATTGCGCAGTGCTGCACTGACCGCGTCCAGCAACGCACCCAGGATCTGCGGCCGGACTTGCTCAAATTCCGCCCAAATCTCGCGTTCCAGCTTCCTTTTTCTGGGTGGGAGGGGCGGTAAAGTGACGATGACGCAGCGATCCGCCAGGTCATTGCGGGATATCAAATCATCAATCGATGCAATCACAATCGGCCGTTTGGCGTCAGTGACGACCTCGTCTAGATTCGTGTACAACTCGCGACTGGAGCCGCCTGCCCCCGTAGCCAGCCGACACAGTTCGTCCGCAAGCCAGGGTGGAAGTGATGAAAGGTTATCCAGCGCGATAACCCAACTGTTGTGTGCGGCGATTGAGAGGTCCGATTCATCGCGTGGTGGCCTGCGAAGCGGCGCCTTCGAGGGGTCTAACAAGGACCGAAGGATTCTGGCCGCTGTGCTTTTGATTGACCCCTGCTCGCCATTCAATACCAGGATCAGGTATGGGCCTTCAGGGTGCAACGATCCAACTAGCCATGCAATGAGGAGAACCCAGACGGCCTGGTCCGGCGCATTGAGGAACCTCCGAAGCGCACGAAGGTCGCCGCCTCGTTCCGGACGGGGCAGAGGAAGCATGCTTTTAGAGCGGCGAAATTTCACGGGCGGGTAGTTGATGATCTGCCAGCCATCAGCGCCGATTTCAACTACCTCCCAGTCCTTGTTACACAGGTCGAGGTAAACGTGATTCTCGAACTGCGCGACTCTTACATAGACACGATGCTCCCGGCCTTCAAAGAGCGCTTGAGCTTCGAGCACCGCCAGCGTTTCTGCGAGAGCCTCACTGCTGACGGCTTTGCCCTTGTGCTCAAAAAAGAGTCGTTGGAGCCAAAGCTTGAAAGTCTTCGATTTCAGCGGACACACTTCGGCGTGGTTACCGACTTGGAGGTGTCCGTAATGCTCGGAATCGGGGGTGTGGAAGAAGGTTGCTTTGGACCGTGCGAGCCTTATGAGAATTTGGGACTGGCTAAGCCGCTCCTCTTCCTGGTCTCCATCGGGTGCCTTGGGTCGTGGTCTCGATTTTCCTTTTGATTTTGCTCCTGCGCCCTTGGTGGAATCACCGTTGTCAACCGGAAGAGGTGCGGCCGTTGAGCCAGTGGGCCTCTCTCCTGGCTTCTCCGCGTCCACCTGCTGGTTGTCGGTTTCGTTCGGCCGCGAGCCAGCGTTGGTTGTCAACTCTTCCGGGAGATTCGAGATATTTGAGGCGTCTCGTGGACTTTCGGGTAGATCTTGCTCTATGCTCGACATTAGGAAACCTTGTCTTGACCAATTTGACCTGATCGGGTTCGGCCTGTACGCCGAGCCCGGTCAAAAGGGCCTCAAGCTGATCGTTTTCTCAGCTCACTTCCCCCTCTTTCAAGCAAGTAAGTTCTCAAATCCTGGTCCAAAACGATTACTCGCCTACCGATCCGCCGGGCCTTGAGAGCTCCGGATTTGATTTCCTTGCGAATGAATCCCTGGCTCAAAGGTAAGCTCGCGCAAATCTCCGGAACGCTCCAAGCCAAGCGTTCATTTGTGACGTTTCTCAGATTTTGGCGTAAGTCATTCATGAGCACTCCTTGACACCAAGATATGCTTGTTGCAAGCTAAAGGCAATGGATTCGGTCCAATCGGTTTCGGCGAAAAGCCAGATAGAAACGTCACGGCTTAGGCCTGCGCCAGAAAAGCTTGCGAGCGTGATTCAAACTGTCAATTCATTCAAACGACGGGACGGAAGCGCGCCAGCGTCTGTCGACGAAATCTTCGATGCATTTCACGCCAAACAGTCCGACGAGGTATCAGATTTGATCGACGAGTACAAACGCCAAATCGATCAGCTCCCCCAGAACCTTCAACAGTTCATTGGTCCAGTTCGACGAGAGACCTTGCCGGTGGTGCATGAGCGGTACTCTTTCTTGGTGGCGGCTCGTAACGCACTCCAGGTCCTCACGCAAAGCCGAGACATCAATTCTGAAATACAGCTTGAGGAGCCCGCACAAGCCGACTTCGTACGCATGGGCATTGATGCAGAGGGTAAGGTCGTTTTCCATCGCACTATGCTCCTCGAAGCGCTGGACGGGATCGAGGCGAACCGTCTCCGCCGATGTGAAATCTGCCGAGACTTTTTCTGGGCGGGCAGAAAGGATCAGTTCAGGTGCACTCGCGAATGTGCCCACATCGCGCGAACAAGACGTTGGCGTGATAAGTACCAAGTCCGGTATAAGCCCCAGAGAATAGCGAAGGAAGCCAGAAAGCCCAGAGTCACCTTGACAACGGTGAAATCGGGCCGGAGCACCTCGATTTGTTCGTAATCGCTACAGCCCCAATTTGCCGCGCTGCTCTCCCTGAACCGGCTCCCACCGAGGATGAACCGCCACACCAATCTGAACCGACAGATGCCCGGTCTGACGCAGTCCGGCAAACGGATGGCTTACCAGTGCGGCGCTACGGTAGGGGGAACGCAGCACAGATTACACTATGGGCAACACGCTGGAGAGAGCCGCAAATTGAGCGGGCGTCACCACATTCAGCCGGTTGTCGATGTCTCCAAGTCCTTGAATGAGAGGAAGCCCGGTGGGGAACACGACGGCACTCAGCCGAAGGAACGACATCGCCGTTCCGCCTAAGTACCCAAGCCGCTCCGCAGTACCCAAGCCGCTCCGCGGCAGCGCGCAGACCCGGCGCGTCGGGGTCAGTCCACAACAGACGTGTACCGAAGAGGGAGCGAGGGGCTTGTTGAATTCGCCCCGCACCCAATAGCAACACAAGTTGGGCGGAGTCCGACTCGCGCCAGAACACGAGCCACAATCGCTCCCCGGCCTGCGGAGTTCCTGGTCACGGGCGGAGTCCTGGCGGGCTGCACCAAATAGCTCGGTGGGTTCGTAACAGACTTTGCGTGCCCGCGGCATCCACCGCCGCGTTTGAACCGCAGTATATCCAGGCTGCCACGAGAGCCTCCTAAAGCATCTACCAACCGCCTCACGCAGTAAGATCTACCACTTTGCCATGTTTGCTTTCACGGCTTCGATGAAGCTGACAAAAACCTCAGCAAGGTTAACACGCCCGTTGACCTCCTTCGTGTATGCTTCAATTTTTCCATGGTCAAAGGATGCGCCGACGTAGAGCGCGCCGTCCGAAGCAGAGATCATGTTTGCAATGGTCAGCCTCGTTGGATGACTGTACACGTGATAGAAATCTTGTGCGCGCTCAATGGCCTTGACCGCACCTTCGTCTACCCCGATTCTCTCGGCCTGAGCGCGTAGATCTCGAATTGCTTTATTCGTAGAGTATTCATCCGCCATGAACCGCTGTAGGATCTGAAGATCTTTGTGCGAGCAGAGTAGCGCCAGGGCGATCGATTCCACTACCTGACGGAACAGATTGCCAGCCGCGACGGGCTGGCCGGCGAAGAATACCTTCATCGATTGCACGTGTAGCGTGATGGCGGTATAGACCAAAGCAGAAACATATGCACGGTTCTCGTTCTTGCCGATGTCGCGGTCGAGCGAACGCCACGCCGTGACGGCATCAGACATGGATTCAGCAAAAGCTTCTGCTTGATCCTTAAAGTGCTTGATGTACTCGCTTCGGACTTCTGCGTCGTCCGACAGGATTTCGGTTAGGATTTTGTCGCGTGCTTCATCCCTGTTTTCCATATCTGAGCCCTCGCTACGCCACCGCCTCCGTTACAGCCCCAGCTTGCCTGCGCTATTCTCGCGGAATAGATTTCCCTCCCGAATATACCGCCGCACCATTTGCACGCTTCGATGCCCGGTCTGGTTCATGATCGACCGCTCTGACGCTCCGGCAATCGCCGCGGCTGTCGCGTGTCCGGCCCTGAGCGAGTGCCCCGCGTACTTGCCAGCGTCCAGCTTTGTGCGCTCCGCCAGCTTCTTGACGATACGCGCCACATCTTGGCCAGACAATCGGCCCGGCTGTAGTTGTCCATGCCGATTGATCGACCGAAACAAAGGCCCGCTGGTGATGGCTGCCTGCTCGATCCAGCCTTGCAGAACCCGAACCGGGCACGTCTCGGGATTCGCGCCGTAAGGTATACCGATCTTGCGACCCACTGCCTGCTGATCGATCTTGGACCGGCGCAACGTGATTGTCAGGCCGTCTCTACTGAATGCGCAGTCCTCAATGTCCAGCCCGATCAGCTCCGACCGGCGAAAGGCCCCAGCGAACCCGAGCAAGATCAGAGCACGGTCGCGCAGGCCAATCAGTCCCGCGTCCGTGGCGTCCACCATGGCCCGGATATCGTCCGTCAATGTCGGCGCCTTTTGATTCGCCGCTGTTCCCAAAGTCCGGCGGATGCCCTTCATGGTGTTGGCCACGATCGGGCTATGCGTAGGCGATTCCAGGGTCATGGCCTTGTGCGCTTCGGCGATCGCGTTTAGCCTGCGCTGGATGCTGCCGACTTTCAAACGTCCGGCGCACTCGGCGATGTAGGCCGCCACTGTTTCCGGCAATGCGGGCAGTGGGCTAAGGCTGTGCGCCTCACACCACCCGCAGAAGTCGCGCCAGTCGCTCTGGTAGCCCCGCAGCGTATTTTCTGCCTTGGACGCCTGGATGAACTGCCTGACCTGCTCTTGCAGTGGAAGCGAAGGGAGCGGAGCCATGTCCGCCCCCTTGTGCTGCGCCACCTGTACCGGGCCGATCATGTCAGTCTCAGGGGTCATGATCGCACCGCCGTATCTGAGGCGTGTTCCGGCCCCAGCGTTACCAGTGCCAGCCCGAACACAGCAGCCAGCACCATAGCCACTGCAGCGGGCGCCAGATCCGCCCAGAGCGTGACGGATGCTGTGAGGCCGAACATCGCGGCATCGCAGAATGATCGGCGGAGGCCAGTCATAGCCACCTCCGAATCACGCGGTAGAGAAACGCATGGACATACCAGCGGAACAGTGTGAGCCGTGTTCTGAGCGTTGGTTTGGGCGAATGGCGATCAGTCATGGCCTGCCGCCTTGCCGTTCTTGGTGCGAAGCTTGCCCGCGGGCTTGGCTCGCTTTCGCTTCAGCTCCGCGGGTGACGGAACCACGTCATCCGGGTCTTGGTAGCGCTTCTCCCACTGTCGGCGTAACCGGCCGAACCGTGTCCAGTCGTCCTGCTCGCGGCTCTGCAGGGCTGCCAACAGTTCGAAATCGGCCCAGGCCCGTGTTTCTTCGACCATCACTTGGAAGTGGCGCAGGAACTTGCGACGGAAGAACGGGAAGTCTTGTAGGCGTCCGAGATCCGCCAGAACCTGCTCAAATCCCTGGTTGAGCGAGTGTAGGGTTTCGTAGACCCGGAGTTTTTGAGGAGTGGATTTCATGCCGCCACCTCATCCGTTCGCACTTCGTCATCCGCGTAGGCCGTCTCATCCGTGCGACCCGGTTTGAAATGCTCCCTTTGTCCGCTCAGCAACTCCAGTTCGCGCCAGTACTCCAGTTCCGCGCGCAGTTGCTCTTCGGCCATGCCCGCGAGTTCCTGATGTCGCGCGTAACGCTTGCGCCAGTACGCCGTGTCCTTGTTTCGGCGGTTTAGATTCTCCGGCAGAAACCATTCCACCTCTAGCGCCCGCTCCTGACAGCGTTGCTGGGGTACTATGGGCGGCAGGGTGAAAGCACGCGTGGCCGAATGCTTGCGCGGTTTGGCTGTCCCGCTTGCCGTAATAAGCACGTGCGGATTGGCGCCCGTCAGATTGAATTGCACCTCATAGGCCAGTCCGTCTCGATGTAATGACCGGCACAGTTCCGCGAATCGGCGCCATGACTTGTCAAAGCGCTTTTCATCGCGCGCGCTTTCGACGGGAGTGTAGATCAGGTATCGGCCGGTCATGCGCGCACCTCCGCTGCCTTGCGCTGTTCGGCCTCAGTCAGCCATCGCCACTGAGAACCGTCCCACAGGGCCCGTTGCGCGTAGATGCTGCCCCACATGTAAAAGCTAGTGGGGCCCTGGGCGTTGCTGCGAAGCCATGCGACGGCTTCTTTGTATTTAGGCCAGCGGATCATGCTGCCACCTCCGCTACATGCGCGGACTGCCCTGCCTGCTGAATGAGGTAATCCGCAGCCTGTTGCGCTTTGGACGCGGCTGTAAAGATGGCCCGCTTGTCAGCCTTCAGAACCTTGAGCCATGACGCGATGTACTGCGCATGATCCGGCCGTGGTTCACTGCTCAGCCCCAGATGTGCCAGAGTGAACGCGGCCGTAAGTTCGGCTACCAGTTCTTCCACGCTGTAGGCGTTATCGCCGAATCGCTTGCCTAATTGCCGATCGCAACGGTTAGCCGTGGAAGTCCAGTGCCCTGTTTCATGGGCCCGCGTGCTGTAGTAATCGATCGGACTGAAGAACGCAGCGAAAGGTGGCAAGGTAATCGCATCCGTATCAGGAGAGTAGAAAGCCCGATTGCCCTGATGCGTGACGCGCGCGTTGATTTGTGAGAAGAACTGCTCAGCGGATTCAATGCGCTGCTCGATGGGCGTATCCGCATCAGCCTTAGGCGCGTAGCCATCCACTTGTGCGGCATTGAACACGGAATAGCCACGCGTAAACAGCAGCCGTGATCCAGACTTAGGCGTATCTTCGCCATCGTCCGTCTCGCTGGCATTGTTAGCGAACTTCCAGAACACTACCAGCGTGGCCTTTTCACCCTTGCGAACCTGGGCGCCACGTTCCTGCCATTGCTGATACGTGCCCCACTCCCCACGTTCGTACCCCTTGGCTTGAGCAGCAGCCCACAGGCACACGGTATTGATGCCCCTGTAAGGCTTCCGGCTCACTACATTGACGGGAGAGAAGGCAAACTTGCCTGAGGTATGCCAGGGCATTCTCCAGTTGCTCACCCCTTGTTCAATTGCGTTGACGATTTGGGACGTGACGCGCGCGTACACGTCCTGTTTCTCTGATGATGCGGTATGCTCGTTTGCAGACATCGTGAAACCAATCCTTTCGCGGTGGTTAGGGGCCGTGCCAAGTTGACGCTTGACGCGGTCCCGATTGTCCTGATGTTCGATTCGCTCTAAGAATCGATCACCAGAACCAGCCCCAGAATATAGCTTACCGGCCTAAGGTACAAGAGAAATCTGCAGGTATCTTTCGACGCGGATATGTCAGGTAGGTTAGGTGCAATGACTATCGAGCACGCGAAGTCAGCCGCACGATTGCATTGTCCAGGGGTCCCCTCGCCCTCCCCGGTCTCAGTCGCGCCTGACCGCGGGCACTATGTTTTTTTTTTTGACTTTCGGGAGTCCAATGCAGATCCGGGACATGGATGACAGGTGACACCGGTGCAGTTGAACCCAGGCACTATTATTTTTTTGTCCAGCGAAAGTTCTAGTTTTGTGAGGACTGCTCTGAGAAATCCAGCGACTGTACTAGATCGGCCGAGTTGAACGCTTATTTGCCAAGCTGCGCTACATATGTACAGTTAGGGAACCTTAGAGTAACTTAGTGGGCTAGTGACTTATTAAGGTAACTGGACGGCTCTACGGCTGCTCACTCCAGTCTCTTTGGCCAGCAGGCATCGGCCATTCTCCACTTCTACGAGGAGGGCGTTTCCCGTCCAGATGAACTCGGAAATTTCAAGAGCGCCAGATTTCCGATAAGCGCACCTATCGGCCCCAAGCACTTTGCGCGTGAATCTACACTTGACCGTTACTCTCCATGAAAACTGTCAAACAAGGCCCGGTCGGCGTATCGGAAGTGTACGTGCCGTTGGCGGCATTGCAGTCTGCCGGACCAGGTGCGGTTTCGCGTCATCACCTGAGTCTTGGCGTCACGGCCGCAAGGCGTGACGCCAAGTCCGGCATTTGCATTTCGCCTTAATGCCAATTGGCGAAATTGAACTGTACCAGGCTGGAGCTACCGCTTACGATCGCGGCAGCAACGGAGAGCACATTGTTGTCGGGGTGGGGGTTCAAACTCTCGTACATAAACATCTGCGTGCTGCCCGTAGCGCCGGCGGGTATCCACGTGTACGGCCCCGTCTCGGCGAACGCGCTCGTCATGAAGGCAATGCTGTAGTTGGCGAGATCGGCGAACACGGGGGTTGTACCGCACGATGCCAGGCACGGCCGCTCCATAATCCACTCCGCATGGGTGCCCTTGAAGGGGAGGCTCTTGGGCAGCGCAGTGGTGACATGAGTCCCGATGTGCGTCGTGTTATTCACGATCCAGGCATGGAAGGAATTGCCATATGGGTCTACAGCAGTCCCCGACGAATTCATGATATAGACGTGGACGAAGACCTGATCGCCAGGACTCACGGCGACGCCCGTCGGCACTTCAGTAGGCTGGACCGGTACAAGCTCGGTCCAGGAGTAATAATTGTTGAACGAAACCCCGCCGGCATCAACGACATCTTGTTCCGTTCCGGCCTGCAACAGTGGTACATCCGTGCTGCTTGCGCCATCGAGTCCGACCCAGAAGGCCGAAGAGGTCGAATGGCCCGGCTCGCCGAGGCCGATGGGGGTTGCGGGCACGTTCCACTCGGCTTGCACCGCCTCATAGGTGTGCGCCGGCCCGGTCAATTCGTAGCCGCTCCAGTTAGCGGACGTCGCGAGGCCCGCCTGGGCGCTGGTGCCCGCCTCAACGCTTGGCAAGTGAGAGCGGTCGGAACGGCTCCCCGAGTCCGGCGGGACCAAGGTAATGGGCCGGGCTACCATATCGAGCCACTTCGCATAGCGATCGGGTGAAGCCGTGGCGTCGGGGCGCGGCGGGTATCCCAGCGCGATCACATCACTGTCGGCGAGGTACCGAGCGGCGTCCTCTGTCATCGCCGGCAGCACTATCGCGCCCTTGGGCGTGGGCATGGAACCCTCCGGCACCGGCATGTCCGCAGTGGGCTCGGAACCGGCCCGTAAACGTATGGGATAAGTTGTAGCGGCCGCAGAAGTCGTGCAATCCAGTAGCACCATCATGTCCTGTCCCGACGCTTGCTTTACGTTCACATGAGCGCGAATGTAGCCTTCGGCGTTCGCGTAGAGCCTCATCCTATGGACCGCGTTGTTTTCATCCGCGGGATGCAGATCGCAGGCCGCGCCGGGCTCGGTCTTGAAGACCATCGGCGTTATCGCGTTTGGCGTGATCGTGAAGCCTTGTTCCGGCGCGATCCGAGATACGGCTGGGTTCTGGGCTAAGGCTGGAACTGCCAGGCTGCACAGAACCGCGGTCAGCGT
>Ga0116219_10001080_pt1 | contig 26426 bp, 23 predicted proteins | sample Sb_taG_4_FD_91019 | JGI IMG/M metagenome (GOLD analysis project Ga0116219, IMG submission 91019) | Peat soil microbial communities from Weissenstadt, Germany - Sb_50d_6_BS metaG | ecosystem: Environmental > Terrestrial > Soil > Wetlands > Peat | place: Germany: Weissenstadt | collected 2010-09-21 | reverse complement strand
GCCCGTGAAAATTAATCGCAAAGCCCAGAGATCTAGGTTTTGTGGGTCGGACCTTCAGGTCCGACAACAAGGCTGCTTGGTAGTTGGGCCTTCAGGCCCTGAAGTGTCAGGGGCTAAAGCCCAAGTCATTTCAAGACTGGATGTCGGCGCTGAAGCGCCGACCCACAAACCTGAGGAATCGCCGTCCATGACAGTTGGTCTGACAATTGGGAGCGCCCCAATTAACAACGCGAAAACACGATCAAAGCCATGATCAAACCCACGCACAAGGCGTCCGGGAAATTGTTCGAAGAGCCTGAAACGCCGTCGGCGCGTCAAGAGGGCGCGTACACGGCCAATATCGACGGCGCGGCGCGCGGGAATCCCGGCCCGGCGGCTTATGGCGTGGTGGTGCGGCGGCCCGACGGCACGACGCACGAGTCCCTCGGAAAATATATTGGCCGCACCACCAACAATGTGGCCGAATATTACGCGCTGATTGCGGCGCTCGATTATGCGGCGGCGAGCGGGATCAAGCGGCTGCGCGTGTACAGCGATTCGCAACTGATCGTGAATCAGATCAAGGGCTTGTACAAAGTGAAGCATCCGGATTTGCGCCCGCTGCACGAGCGCGCGAAGAAACAGGCCGCGAGCCTGGAAACCTTCACGATTCAATACGTGCCGCGCGAGCAGAACCGCGACGCGGACGACCTTGCCAACGCTGCGCTCGACAGCACCAGTGGCGTGAAGCCCGCCTACGGCGCCGCGCCGGCAAAAGTGGAAAGCCCAGCCAAAGTTTTATATCTGGAAGATTTGCACGTGGGCCAGAAATTCACTTCGGGCACGTACCGCATGGATGAAGCTCGGATCAAGGCGTTCGCCGCGGAGTTTGATCCGCAGGCGTTTCACCTTGACGACGCGGCGGCGCGGCACAGTGTCTTCCGCGGGCTCGCCGCAAGCGGCTGGCATACGGCGGCGGCGACGATGCGGCTTCTGGTAACCAGTGGATTGCCGTTCGCCGGCGGGCTTGTCGGCCTGGGCGGGGAAATCGCTTGGGCTAGGCCGACGCGTCCTGGCGACACGCTCCGGGTGGAAAGCGAGATCCTCGACATAGTTCCCTCTCGCTCCAAACCCAATCAGGCGGTTGTTACGGTGCGGAACATTACGCTCAATCAAAAGGGCGAGCAGGTGCAGGTATTAACGACGAAAATTCTTGCGTTCAAGCGCACTGAAGGTTCCGCAATGCACGATTGAAACCCAGTTTAGACAGTCGCGTTACTCAACTTCAATTTCAGTGCGGGGTTCAGCTTTGTGGTTCTTGGTGGCACACGCTTCAGCCTGTAGGGTTTCGACCTCGCAAGGACTAACCCCCACAGGCTGAAGCCTGCGCCACTTAGGACGCCTGTTTCAGAACGTAAGAACGGTAGAGGGTGTCGCGCTGTGCGGGCCTGTAGCCGGCATCTTGAATGATGCGGCGGAGTTCGCCTTCATTGGTGCGGTTGCGGACGCCGGCGGCGAAAACCACGTTTTCCTCGATCAGGATGCTGCCCACATCGTCGGCGCCGAATTGCAGGCCGACTTGGCAGACTTTGATTCCCGGCGTGAGCCAGCTCGATTGGATGTGATCGATGTTGTCGAGGTAGAGACGGCTGATGGCCAGCGTCTTCAGGTAATCGACGGCGGTGGCTTGCGGGATTTTCTTTCCGAGCGGGGTATTGTCCGGTGCGAACATCCACGGAATGAACGCGGTGAAGCCGCCGGTATCTTCCTGGATGCGCCGCAGGCGCTCGAGATGGTTGACGCGGTGGCGGTACTCCTCGCCGCAGCCGAACATCATGGTCGCGGTCGTGCGCATGCCAAGCGAGTGGGCCACGCGGTGCATGTCTTCCCATTCGTCGGAGGTGCACTTGAGGCGCGAGATGCGCGCGCGAATTTCGTCGTCGAGAATTTCCGCGCCGCCGCCGGGGATGGAGTCGAGCCCCGCAGCCATGAGGCGCGCGATCGTCTCGCGCACGCTCAGGCCGGAAACTTCCGCGATGCAGCCGATTTCCGGCGCGGAGAAACAGTGCAGATGGACCTGCGGAAAGCGCTCTTTGAGCGAGCGCAGCAGATTTTCGTAATACTCGACGCGCAAGTCCGGGTGCAAGCCGCCCTGCAGCAGGATTCCGGTGCCGCCCAGCTCGATCATTTCCTCGATTTTTTCGTAGATGGACTCGAACGAGAGCAAATAGCCTTCCTTCGATCCCAGCGGACGGTAGAACGCGCAGAACGAGCAGTATTCTGTGCAGAAATTGGTATAGTTGATGTTGCGGTCGATCTGGTAGGTAACCACGCGCGGGTCGGTTTTCTTGCGGCGCACTTCCATCGCCGCCATCCCGATGCCCACCAGGTCATCGGAGCGAAATAGGTCGAGCGCTTCTTGTTGTGTCAGTCCCATGGATGCGCTTCCTTCTTACTTGAATTGCGTGTTGTTTTGTAGCGTCCGCCTTCAGGCGGACACTCTTGACTCATGCAAATGCCCGCCTGAAGGCGGGCGCTACACTACCGTGCCATGCTCGCGGCCCCGACAAATTCTATTTCGCGCGCGCGCGGAATCAAACCGGCCCGCGCGCACTCCTCATAATACCGCCGGAGGCCCGCTAAATTCTCCTCATCGAGCGAAAAATTAATGTTTTCAGTCAAATAGCGCTCGAGTTCGCGCGGCGGAAGTTCGAGCTTCAAGGCCGCGCCCTCGGCGATTTCCCCAATACGCGCAAGGCCATATTCGCGCGACGCCTGAAAGTCCGCGGTGATTTCCGGCGTAATCGCGCCGCGCCGCGCCACCCAGATCGCCAGGACGGAGGGAAGCCCGGTCATTTCGCGCCATTGCTGCGCGATATCGTACAAAAACAGGGTTTCGATGCCTTTGACGGGCTGTTCATCCTCGCCGCCGCAGCAACCGCAGTCTTCTGCCTGGGGGACCTTTGCTTGCAGCCTATCCACTTTCAGACGCAGGCGCAGCGCGGGGTCGCCGATCACGAGCGCGGCGTCGGCGCGGGCCAGCATCTTGTCCGGATCGGGCGGCATGTCGATGAATTCAGGATCGATATTCCAGTGCCGCCGGCTGAGAATCCGCGCAAGGCCCACCGAACTGCGCGAATTCGTGTCCAGCGCGAAGCTTTTCGCCATTTCGATGGGCACTTTGGAGACGACCAGGAGGCTGCGGACTTCATTCTTGGATGCGATCGCCATTCCCGGCAGAGCGACGACGTCGTCCATGCGCTGGTATTCGATGGACGGGATGATGCCTATATCAGCCCGCCGGGCGCGCAAATCCTCCGCGCACTGAGAAGGCACGGCAAACAATAGCTCGTACTTGCCCGCCAGAGGGCCGTCCGTGAAGCCCCAGACCAGTGGCGCTGTATTCAGGAATTCCACGATGGAGATGCGCAGTTTGCCCATATTCATTGAAGCTTGGGGACAATTGACTATAGCATAGCCCGGGCTGAGTCCCGCAGGTTCGCGGATAGCATACTATCGCGATTGCATGGGTGTGCATGGCTTCGTGGTGGGGCATCCGTGCAAGTTTGCGTCATTGGCCGGTGGCTGGCCTTGGGCCGCCTACTCTGCAAGCCGTCATCGACCGAAATTGCGAAACTCGATTTCAACAGGGTCCATGTAGTTCCGCTATCCCACGGAACCTGAGATCAAGACATGCCGCTTGAAATGCACAGGGTGGAGGAACTAGGATTGCGAATCGTTTTTGGAGGTGCGAGGCATGAGCACACGAAACCTACTCCCCGGATTTCTCCTTTTGTCCTCTGTGTGTGTGGTCGCTGGAACCGCTGGGTGTTCGAAGCAAGAACCCGCAGTCGCCCCGCCAACTTCTTCCACTGCATCCCAGCCATCTCAACTCGCTGCTCCTGCAAGCGTCCCGGCAGCAGCCGGGCCTGCTGCTACGCCGATGAGCCCTGGCACGGTGATTGCCAGCGCGCAATACAGCGCAGATCCGAATCTTCGCTGCGACTTGCTGGAAGTGAGGCGAGTAAGTGGCGGCGCCTTATTGGTCCGCTGGAGGTTAACCAACGCCGCCGGAGCGCCACAATCCAACGGCCTGGTTGCCGGCGCGGCGCCGAAAGCGATCCACTATGATTTCGATTGGGTTCAGCTTTACTATACAGATCCAGCCGAAAATAAGAAGTATGCCTTCTTGACTGATTCCGAGAATAATCGGGTCCTGGATATGTGGTATGGGGATCTGCCCCCGGGCGAACAACGCTTGCAATGGGCGAAGTTCCCGGCGCCGCCGGTGACCTCAACCAAGGTCACAATCTATATTCCAAAGTTTGCTCCTTTTGAAGACACGCCGGTGTCTTAGTGAGGAGATAGCCTTGATCCGCGAAAGAGCGGGACGCATATTTCTGATTGGCGCGTCTATTATGGCCGCTGCCTCTTTACCGCAATCCGCCCAAGCCCAGAAATACAAGGCCGACGACGCCATTCCCCCTGGCGCCACGGCAAAAGTGTTGCCCCTGAAAGGGAAGGTCACCGACCTTAAGGGCCTCAGCTTAACCGTGGCCGGCAAGGTTGACCCACTGAATGCCGCGCTCAAGGATCTGGGTGCGCGGACGACGGACACGGAAATTCAAATTCAGCTCGATAGCGACGTACTGTTCGATTTCGATAAGGCCGATCTCCGCCCCGAAGCCCTGCCTAGTCTGCAAAAAGTAGTGACGGTGATGAAATCTTACGCCGCATACCCTTGCACAATTGGCGGCCATACAGACGGCAAGGGAGAAAAACAATACAACCAGAAGCTGTCCGAGCGTCGCGCCGACTCCGTAAAGGCTTGGCTGGTCGCGCACGGTGTTTCGAATTCCATCACTACTTATGGCTATGGCGATACCAAGCCCGTTGCTCCGAACAAGAGGTCCAACGGCGCTGACGACCCAGAAGGCCGCCAGAAAAATAGGCGCGTTGAAATTACCCTCAAGAAGAGCTGAAGCACAATTACCTTTGATTGGGTGGCGCCCTAATTCGAAGATCGTCTCGATTTTTCGGACGTTTAGGAGGTCAGGGCCTCAGAGTCTGTGTGAAAACTGAGCGTTTTCAGGCGAGAAGGGAGTGTGGGTGCCCTACCCCTGGTGCGCTCTTCAGAGGGTGGGGGCCAGATTCCACGACAACCTGGAATGTGGAGATTGAGGTTGGGAAAATCCCCACCCTTGCAAAAACCGCAAGGAGCAGGCACCCGGCGAGCCTGTCGTTTTCCACAGGCATGAATTTGAAATTGAATTTTCAGGATTACATCTCTGCGGCGGATAATTTCTGGGCGCTCCGAATGATGTGTAACCGTTTTCTTGATAAGACTGCCTAAGGGTGTCACTTATTGTGCAAAATGCTGCATTCTGGTGCAGTCGTATTTCGCGCATATCATGTGTTTGGCTAGTGATTCAAGAAGCGGCGAATGGAAGCCTGCTTGCACGCGTTGAATTGAAGCGGGTGGGGAGTAACGCTGCGGGGACGACGGCCCCGAGAGAAATCGGGTACGTGAGCGCGCTCCTAGCCCGCTTCTAAAATCCCAGTGCCCGCAATTTCAGTGCGATCCAATTGTCAACATTTTGTCAAATGAGGATAGACACTCTGTGGGCCGCCTCAGCAAGAGCCTCAGGCAATCTATTTCAACAATTTTCTCCCCGTTACTTCCCCTCCTTATGCCACTGACTTAAATGCTCAGGCATGAATTCAGGAATTGCGTAGGCCAATATCCCGTGAATGCGCATCCCCGAAAAATAACCCATCACCGTAGTCTGGGAGCTTCTTGACTTCCATCTCGCCAGGGAGTTTACTTACGACAATTCGATCAGCAAGCGGAGTTGGGTGAACAGTTTATTTTCAACGCTCCCCAGAGGCGGACGGACGGCTTGCCGCCCGGACCCCGGGGAAGATGGAGCGAAGCATGCGAGATCGCAGGGATTTCTTGAAGACCGTCGCGGGCGCAACGACCGGAATGCTATTGACGGGAAACGCTTTTGCCGGTTCCGCCATTCAGGGAGGTCCGGCCGCGCCAGCCGCGCCCGTGAAGCGCCGGGAAGTGTCCGTTGCCGGCCGGCGCGTGAAAGTCGTCGACGTACACGCTCACTGCGTGATTCCGGAAGTGTGGGACATCGTGAAGGACACGCCCCTCGCTCCGAATGCCGGCCCGCGCGCGCGCGGACCGAACCTCATGGGACCGGACCGTATTCGCGCGATCGATCAACTGGGAATCGACGTTCAAGTGCTGAGCGTCAACGGCTTCTGGTTCTATGGCGCGGACCGCGACCTGGCGGCCAAGATCGTCAAGCTTCAAGATGAAAAGCTGGCGGAATGGTGCGCCGCTCATGCGGACCGCTACGTTGCTCTCTCCTCGGTCGCGCTGCAGTTTCCCGACCTGGCGGCCGAGCAGCTCGAGTATGCCGTAAAGAAGCTGGGCGCGCGCGGCGCCGCCATCGGTGGACACGTCCAGGGGGAAGACATCTCATTGCCCAAGTACGATCCGTTCTGGGCCAAGGCGCAGGAACTTGGCGTTGTGGTTTTCATGCATCCTCAGGGCGCCGAGAATGTCCTCCAGAAAGATGCGCTCAAGGGAAGGGGCGACCTGGGCAATATCATCGGCAATCCATTGGAAACCACGATTTTCCTCACGCGCATGATGTTCAACGGAGCATTCGACCGCTTTCCCGGCTTGAAACTCTGCGCGGCGCACGCGGGCGGCTACCTGCCGTCCTATCTCGGGCGGACCGAAGTCGCCTGCGAGGTGCGGCCCAATGCCGATTGCGCGAATAAGAAACAGCCGAGCGAATACCTGAAGAGCCAGGTCCTTGTCGACACGATCGTTATTTCCGAAGAGGGCTTGCGCCATCTCGTGGCGGAGGTCGGCGCCGGCCAGGTCGTCTTTGGAACCGATATGCCGTTCGTTTGGCATTCCAATGTGGACCTGATTCTGAACGCGCCGTTCCTCAGCGACGCCGAAAAGGAAGCCATCCTCGGCGGCACGCTGGTCAAAATGCTTCGAATTTGAATGAACTGAGCCCATAAGACCGTCTTTCTCAAGAGCGATGAACGCGCATGCTAAAGCGACACCGTGGCTGCTCGGGAAGCCTCTGGCCTGTGGTTCGGCTGTAGGGGCACGGCATGCCATGCCCCTACAGCCGAACCACGAGCAACAACTGCGGCAGCGGCGCACTATTGCGGTATATATTGAATTTGCGATGGATCTTTTGCGCGTTTGTGTGAAATCCGGACTGATACTATTTTTGCTTTCCTGCCTTACTGCCAGTGCCTGCCATGCCCAGAGCCGCGATGTGGTCTGCCGTGGTGGCGTAGGCTTTTTCGAAGCGGAATTCCCAACCGGCGTCAAAGTGCATGTTGGAGCTTCCATGGTGGGTGAACTGGAGGCGCGAGTCTGTGAGGCGGCGCTCAGTTGGGGCGATCAACATTTAGTGATCTCGGATGCGGCCCCGGATCTGGATATTGATGCCTTCGGCGTGGATTTCGGCTTGGGAGTGCCCGTCGTCGCGGCGCAAGTAAAAAAATCAAAGGCCGACTGCTGCATGGCGTACAACATTTATTCCCTGCGATCGCCGCCCGTGCTGCTGCGGCGTCTCACCGGAGGAGAATTCTTCAGCGCCGCGGACACCGATCTGGACGGCCGCGTGGAAATTTGGACGAACGATGCCGCCGCGGTGGAGGGCTTCGAGAATTTCCGCTTGCGCGATCTGGAGTTTGCGCCGCCGGTCGTCCTGCGCTTCGTGCGCGGCCGGTTGCTGGACGTAGGTTCCGAGTTTCGATCCTATTTTGACCAGAAAATCGCTGACGAGCAGGCCAAGCTCAATCCGCAGGATCTTGCCGATTTCAAAAACAGCGATGGCAAATTGGCTTCCCCCGCCGCTTTACCAGCCGGCGGATTATTCCGCCTGCGAGGCGTGAAGGTAAAAGTGCTGGAAATCGTCTGGTCGTACCTTTACAGCGGCCGCGAACAGGAGGCTTTGCGTTCTCTTGCCGAGATGTGGCCCGCGGCGGATTTGAACCGGATTCGCGACGCACTCTTGGACGCGCGGGCGCGGGGGATCCGCTCCCAAGTGGATGGAGTGTCAACCACAGTTCCTTCTGGCCGGGAAATACAAGTGAAAATCTTTGACGGAACGACCACCGTGTCCGCAACGCCGGGATTGACGCCCAAAGACGTGAAGCCCAAACAGGAAATAATTGCGCCCAGAGCCATTCTGATGGAGCGGCCGCCGCCAGTGACTCCCTTGGAGATCGAGCTAGCGCAATCGGAGTCGACGCTGGAACTGGTGATTGATTCCGCAGGCAAAGTTCGGTCGGTCGAAGTGCTGGGAAGCACTCAATCGATCGACGAGGGGCTCATCAAGTCAACTTCGGACTGGAAATTTATTCCCGCGTTCAGCGCCGGCGAGCCCGTCGCAAGCAGGATTCTCCTGGGCGTCTCGCTGAAAAAATGAATTTGTCGACGGCGGACGGCCACAAGCCGGTTGGGGAATGGTTGCGTCTTCTTGCGACTACAGAAAAGACACGGTAAACTTTCGCGCTTGAAGAAGCGAAGGCGGTCAACGGACGAGATCACAAATCACGTTGCCCGATACTTAGTGAACTGCAATACGATAAACGATTCCTACTAGGAGGGACTCATGGCCAAAGGATATTGGATTTGTTTTTACCGATCGGTCTCGAACCCCGACGCCGTTGCCGAATACGCGAAATTGGCGGGCCCCGCCATCCAAAGCGGCGGCGGCCGATTCCTGGGCCGAGGGATGCCCACGAAGACGTACGAAGCGGGGAAGAACATGCGAACCGTGGTCATCGAGTTCGAGAGCGTGCAGAAAGCTACGACCACGTTTGAGAGCCCTGCTTACCAGGCAGCGTGCCGCGTGCTCGATGGCGCCGCCGAGCGGGACATCCGAATCATTGAGGGGCTCGCCTAATCCGGATTTCCCACAAGCCATCTGCAGTGCATCGACGTACTCGTAACATGCATTCACAATGTCCGACGACAGGACAAGTAGCACAGCCACTTTTGGCTGTGTGCCTTTTCTGAGTGCTGGAAAAACCGCACAGCCAAGAGTGGCTGTGCTACGAAAACCGGTCCGTGGCTGGCTTTTTCCGCAACCTGTGAAGCCTGCGCCACAGACTTCCATCGTGAATCAATGCGCCAGCGGATCAGGACGAAGCTGAAAGTGCAGCAGGATTGACACGGCCGACTTGCCTCCCTCGATGTGCCAGACCGGGATCTCGGAAAAATTCGACCACAGGCCTCGGCCTTTCCATCCAGCTTTCGGATCGTCGATGCGCCCGTCGAGTCCACGAGAATAAAAACCGAGCGGGTACGGCACGCGCAGGACGACCCACTTCCCTGTATCCGGCTGCAGAACGAGGAGTGAATCTGAGTTGGTGCCGGTTGCCATCGGAATGTTTTTGCCAAGCCCGAGGGTGTCGAACCGGTCGACTCAGTTGTAATAGGGATAGTCCGCGCTGCCTACTTCGGTTCCCTTCAAGAGAGGGCCCGGCAGGTGATACAGCGTCCAGCCTTCGGGACATTGCTGTCCGGTTGCGGTGGGCCCGCTCCGTACGGCGCACTTGCGGCGATCGAAACTGGCCAGGTGCCCACTGCCCGCCAGGGAAGTCCAAACGATGCCGTTGCTGTCGATGTCGACCCCGTGCGGAAAAAATCCCTGATTGCCGGCAATACTCGTAGTTTCGTATGGCGCTTCGTACACTTCCGTGCGGCAGGTTGCCGGGGGATTCGAGCCGCGATCGACGCGGACCAGTTTTCCAGGGACGCCGACGGCGGCATACCATGCGCTGCCGTCGACGGGATTCACAGCAAGCCCATAAGGAAAGCCCGCAACGGCAGTGTCGGTCTTCCAATCGAATTTCCCATCTCCGCGCGTGTCGAGGTAGGCGGGGCACCATCCTTGCGCCGCCTGTTCGTCATGTGTCTCTTCGTAGAGGCGAGTGTTGACCCAGCCCACGGCGCCCTCCTCGCCGCTGAAGTACAGGGTATCGTCCTTGTCCTGCGCGAACTGGAGGTGATGCGTGCCGAAACAGGTGTCGATCATCGTCCATTTCTTCGTTTCCGGATCGTACATCGACAGTTGCCGGATGCTTACGTCCAGCGGATCATACTTCGCAAAAATATTGTTCGAACCTTCCTTGCAGTAGGCCGGGTCGGCCTTGCTTCGAATGGACGAGGTGACCCACACACGGCCTTTTTCGTCCATCATTGGATTGTGCGGACTGTTGGTGGCGGTCCAAAGCACTTGCTCGCCAAAATAGGGTGAGGGGAAACCCACTTCCAGCTACATGAGGTAAGGCGCAATCTCTTTTTGGTCCACACGCGTTGGGATATCGATGTGGCTGGATTCGTTCGTCCGTGGATTTTCAACCTCCAGGGTTCCTGCGCCTTCCGAGGTTGCATAAACGAGGCCGTGCGGATTTACAGTGGGGTTGCGCTTGTCGGTGGTCATCTCATCATGCACCCAATCGGATGGCCCGCGTCCCCATTCCCACTCCGTGATAACCACATTCCGCTCGACACCCTGGGGCCGCGGCGGCACTGGAGGCAAAGCTCCGGCTGCAATCCGGTCGCTCCAATCGGAAAGCATAGCCAGCGCCCGGTCGTGGGGAAGCTGGTTTAGCGCCGTGGCCATCAGCGGCCCTCTCTGGCCTGATTTTAATCGACGATCCCAGGCCGCCGCCGTGGAATCGAATGTACCCAGGCTCGGTTCGATCTCGCGGGTGAATTTGTCCCCGAGCTGATGGCACTGCGTGCATGTCCTCATGGCGAAGAGCCACTCCGCCTGGTTGTGGATTCCGCCGGAAAGCACGCTGGCCTGCCCATTTTCGCGCCTGCCGCGCTGCGGTGCGGAATTGCGTTCCGGCTTCAGGAACGGGAACTCGCTTGCGGAGGGAACCTGCAGGAGCGAATACCAGTAGTTTGCGGGATAGATTTGCGCGGCCGCGCGCGCATCGGGAGCGGGCGCCGCCTTCAGTGCGAGCGTTTTGCCCGGCGCGGATACGATTGGCGCAGAATCGACGACGCCATACCCCCTTACCCAAATCTTGTAGCCGGCCTTCGGGATGTCGGGCACAAGAAACCTTCCCCGGTCGTCCGTGACCACGATTTTCCTGAATTTTGTCGGCAGATCGGTGGTCTCCGCGATCACCCACACTCCCGCTTCCGGGCCGGTCGGTCCGCTGACCACTCCGCCGATATCATTCTGAGCCACGGCGATTTTGTCCGTCCTGGCCTGACGTGCTGGCACGTTGGCCTGGCCTGCTGCTAATTGGACGGCGCACGCCGCCAGGATCAGACTTACTGCAACAAATATCGATCGCGCGTGTTTGCGATTTTCCTTCATCATCTTCCCCTCGGAGCGCAACATGCTTACCAAAATCCTCAGATGCTGGCAAGGAAACTCGCCTTGCCAAGGAGGCTCGGTGGCGCAGGCTTCAGCCTGCGCCACTCAAGCTCAGCAGTAACAACTTGACACGCTTGGTGACAACAGAGTAGCTTCGCTGCTGCCGTGGAACTGGATGCTTCCCTCGATTGGCTGTCACTCTCAATGACGCCGGGCCTCGGCTCGCGTCTCACGGGGAAATTGCTGCGCCAATTCGGATCGCCGCAGGATGTGTTTCGCGCCTCCCTTACTGAACTAGAAGCTTGTCATCTGCCAACAGCGCCCGCGCGGGCGATCCAATCCAAGGGCGCTCATAAGGATGCCGAGGAAGAACTCGCGCAGGTCCGCAAACTGGGCTGCCGGTTGCTGAATTGGGACGAGCCGGAATATCCGCAGAGGCTGCTCGAAATCTACGATCCACCGCCCCTTCTTTACGTGCGCGGAGACGCCGGCGTGCTCAACCGGCATTCGATCTCGATGGTGGGCACGCGCCGCCCGACTCCCTACGGCAATCAAGTGGCGGAGCGGCTTGGGCACGACTTGGCCGAGCGCGGACTGACGATCGTCAGCGGCATGGCGCGTGGGATTGACAGCCTGGCGCATCAAGGCGCTTGCCGGGCTACTCACGGGGCGCCGATCGGCGTGCTCGGCACGGGCGTGGACGTCATCTACCCGAAGGAGAACAAGAAATTATTCGCGGAAGTGGAAAAGCGCGGCGCGCTGATCAGCGAATTCCCGCTGGGCACGCACCCGGCCCCCGAGAATTTCCCGGTGCGGAACCGCGTTGTCGCGGGAATAGCGCTCGGCGTGGTGGTGGTACAGGGCGCGCAGTATTCCGGTTCGCTCATCACGGCTCGTCTGGGAATGGAGTTTGGCCGCGAAGTTTACGGCGTGCCGGGGAATGTCACCGTAGACGTCAGCTTTGCCCCGAACCAGATGATCAAGCAAGGCGCCAAGCTGGTGACGTCCTGGGAAGACGTGATCGAGGAATTGCCGACGGAAATCCGCGCCGAGCTGTTCCCGGTCGAGGCGACCACCAGCGCCGAGCGCGCATCCCTCTTTGAGGGAGCTCTTTCCCCAGTAGAGAAAAAGATCTTCAGCCTGCTAGGAACGGACGAATCGATTCACGTGGATGAACTCGTGGAAAAGGCGGAATTGAACTCCTCGGAAGTTCTGGCGGCGCTGTGCGAGATGGAGATGAAAGGGATCGTAAGACAGATGCCGGGGAAGCAATTCATCAAAATCCTGCTGTAGGGGCGTTTCTCCTTTGCAGCCGTCGCCAAAAACAAAACGCAGAGAATTCCCGCTAAATCGCTGAAATTACAACCCTCTACGCCAATGTGCCGCAGCCTATAGAATCGAGAAGGACACAAGGCGCATCTATCAAGCGTTGACAAACAGTGGGAACGAGGGCCACGCTAGGAGAACGGAAAGGGAAAAACGCTTCTAACGTGGGGCGTTCAGGTCTGGAAAAAAGTCATGGGAAGATCGCTGGTCATCGTCGAATCGCCCGCAAAGGCGAAGACGATCAACAAATACCTGGGACGCAATTACACGGTCAAGGCCTCCTATGGGCACATCATGGACCTGCCCAAAAAGGTGCTGGGCATCGATATCGCGCACGGGTTTGCGCCGACGTATGAAGTCAATCCGGACAAAACGAGCGTTGTGACGCAACTCCAGAAAGCCGCCTCTACCGCCGATGCCGTTTATCTGGCGGGCGACCCGGACCGCGAAGGCGAAGCCATTTGCGCCCACCTGGCCGAAGTGTTGAGCGGGCCAAAGCTCGAATTTCCCACAGAAGAAGAAAAAGCAGCCATCGAAGAAGCGAACGGGAACGGCAAGAAGGGCAAGAAGAAAGCCAAGAAGCCCGTCAAGAAAGCCGTCGCCAAGGGCAAACCCGTCATCGCTCGAAAAAACATTTTTCGCGTGATGTTCAACGAAATCACGTCCAAGGCGATCAAGGCGGCGTTCGAACATCCCGGCGAGATCAACGAAAACCTGGTGGACGCGCAGCAAGCGCGCCGCGTGCTGGACCGCCTGGTCGGCTACAAAATTTCGCCTCTGCTCTGGGACAAGGTGCGCCGGGGTCTTTCCGCCGGACGCGTGCAGACGGTGGCGCTGCGACTGATTGTCGATCGAGAGCTCGATATTCGCGCGTTCGTCCCCGTGGAGTATTGGACGATCCACGCGATTCTGGCCGCCGGCGAGCCGCCCGCGTTCGAAGCGAAGCTCACCAAATATAAGGGCGAGGACATTGAAGTCCACACGCAGGCCGAGGCGGACGCCATTGTGGCCGCGGCAGGAAAAGCGGAATGGAAAGTGGCCGGCGTCACGCAGAAGGAAAAGCGCCGGTTTGCGCCGCCCCCGTTCACGACGTCCAAGCTGCAGCAAGCCGCCTACAATAGACTGCGGTACACCGCCAAGCGCACCATGGGCCTCGCACAGCGGCTCTATGAGGGTGTGGAACTGGGACAGGAAGGCTCGGTCGCTCTGATCACTTACATGCGCACGGACTCGGTGCGCGTTTCGAATGACGCGCTGGACCAGGTGCGCGGTCTGATTGGCTCCCGATATGGCCAGCCGTACCTGCCAGAAAAGCCGAATTTCTTCAAGTCCAAGAAGGATGCGCAGGACGCGCACGAAGCCATTCGCCCGACGGATGCCGCCCGGACGCCTGAGGACGTAAGACCCTTCCTGAGCGACGACATGTTCAGGCTTTACCAGCTCATTTGGCAGCGGTTTGTGGCCTCCCAGATGGTTCCGGCGGTATTCGACCAGACGACGGTCGATGTGACGGCCGGCGATTACACGTTTCGCGCGTCCGGCTCGGTGCAGAAATTCGACGGGTACTTGGCCGTGTACCAGGTGTCGGCTGACGATGACGAAGACGCCGATGTGGATGCGAGCAAGGCCTTGTTGCCGCCGGTCGCGGAGGGCGAGACGCTGCGTCTTGAAACATTGCGCCCCGACCAGCATTTTACCGAGCCTCCCCCGCGCTACACGGAAGCGACGCTGGTGAAGGAACTGGAAGAAAAAGGCATCGGGCGCCCATCGACTTACGCTTCGATCATTTCCACGATTGTCGAGCGCGAATATGTCACCAAGGACCAGGGGCGGTTTGCTCCGACGATGCTAGGCGAAAAGGTGAGCGTCCTGCTCGTCAAAAGCTTTGAGGATATTTTCGATGTGGGCTTTACGGCCCGCATGGAAGAAGAACTCGACGAAATCGAAGAGGGAAAGCTTCCCTGGAAGAAGGCCGTCAAGGAATTCTACGGCCGCTTCGCGGCGGACCTCGAACAGGCCAAGGGCGAGATGGAGTCCTACAAAGCGGGAATTCCCACCGGACAAAAGTGCGAGAAGTGCGGGCAAGGCGATCTTCTCGAACGCATCAGCCGCCACGGGTTTTTCCTGGGCTGCTCGCGCTATCCCGATTGCGATTTCATTCGCGATCTCTCGCCGGAATTGCCTCCCGAGGGCGAGGAGGGCGCGGCGAAAATCGAGGCCTGCGATAATTGCGGGCGCGAAATGATCATCAAGCGGGGACGCTGGGGAATGTTCCTGGCTTGCACCGGCTACCCGGATTGCAAGACGACGCGCCGATTGAAGGCCGGAACGCGCAAGGCCCTGCAGCCGGACGAACTGCTCGATGAAAAATGTCCCGACTGCGGTTCGCAACTGGTCAAGAAGCACGGCCAGTACGGCGAATTCACCGGCTGCACCGCCTATCCGAAGTGCAAGTTCATCCGCGCGAAGACCCTGGGCATCAAGTGCCCAAAGTGCGAGACCGGCGAATTGACGGAGCGGGTTGCCAGGAAAGGACGCAGGCGCGTCTTCTACGGGTGCAACAAGTATCCCGCATGCGATTTCACGACGCCGCACCTGCCGATCCCCGAGGCATGCCCGAAATGCGGCGCGGCGTTCATCGTCGAGAAGCGCGGCAAGCTGGGCGCGGTGAGAACCTGCATTAAAGAGGGTTGCGATTGGGAAGCGGCTCTTCCGGAGACCCCAGCCGCGGCTGTTCCCGAAACCGTGGGCACAGCCTAGTCCTGAAAGTGTCTGCGTAATCGCCGGGTTTTCGTTTTTAGAATGAGCGTGGCCTATTCAGGGCGCGCGTGAAGCCGCGAAAATTGCGGTCCGGCAGGGGGAAATGGATTCCGCGGTAAAACAATTTTTAATTTATTTGCGTTCGGTGCGCAACTCTTCCCCGCACACGATTCGCAGCTACGACAATGACCTCGGGCAGTTCCTCACGTTCTTGACCCCACCCGGCACCGCAATGCCGGCTCCGCAGGAAGTCACGCACCTCATGATCCGGGAATTCGTGGCGCACCTGCACGACCTGAAATTGGAAAAATCCTCGATCGCACGAAAGCTCGCGGCGATTCGATCGTTCTTTAAATTTGCGGTGCGGGAAGGCGTGGTCGTGCGGAACCCGGCGCGCATGGTGGCGACTCCCAAGCTGCCGAAGCGCATCCCCTCGGTTTTAAGCGCCGAAGAACTGAATGCGTTCCTCGATGGCGTGGTGTCGGGACCGGCGCGCGAGTCCGAGCGCGGCAGGCGGGCATCCGCGAACGACGACAGCCGGCTGATGGTCAAGCGCGACCGCGCGATTCTCGAAATGCTATACGCGTCCGGTCTGCGCGTCAGCGAACTCACAGGGCTGAACCTTGGCGACATGGACCGAAAGGAACTCATGCTGCGCGTGCGCGGCAAGGGGAACAAGGAACGCATCGTCCCTTACGGCGGGAAAGCGGAACAGGCGCTCGAAGCCTATGAACCCCTGCGCCAGGAAATGTTGCGCAAGGCCGGAGGGCGCGGCGACCGGCAGGCCGTGTTTCTCAATCATTTCGGCACGAGGCTGACGCAACGGTCCGTGGCGCGCATCGTCAAAAAATATGCGCGACTGGCCAACGTGAACTGGGATTTGCATCCGCATTCCCTGCGGCACGCATTTGCCACGCACTTGCTGGCCGATGGGGCGGACCTTCGCGCCATTCAGGAATTGCTGGGACACTCCTCGCTGTCCACCACGCAGCGGTACACGCATGCCACGATTCGCCAACTGCTGGAGGTGTACGATAAGGCGCACCCTCGCGCTTGAAAACGCGGCCCGGCAATCATTATTCTTCGACGGGTCCGGCGATGGCTGGGCGCGTTTGTTTCGATCTCCGGCGGCGAAAGAAAAAAGCCAAATGCCTTGCGCTGCATTGGCGGCAGCGGAACGGCCGCAGGGGCAGGAGAAGCAAGATGGTCCACTCCAGGACGCCGCGCCGGTGAGACCGCAAAATATCTTCACTCCCGCATAGGGGGCATTGCCGTGTCCCTACCCAGAGCGAGATGGCATGTGTCCTGGCCATGAATTCAGATATATCGTAATCCGATAATCCTTCGGGGCATCGCGATTTGAAATGGCCAATTGCCGAAAAGGTACGGGGTGAGTTATTCTTCGCGGGCTTCGCCCAGGGTGATGTCCGAGGCGATGTTGCCGGCCCGCTATGACGACGGAACAATGGGAGACTACCAATCGCATTGCAGCAATATGGCAGGCATTACTCGACTGCTCGCGACAGGCCCGGGAAATGCTAAGACTTGGACAATGAGCCTACAGGGAGACCACGGGTAAAATGAATTTCCTTCCGAGAAACAAATATTTCATGCTTGGATGGATCGCCTTTGCTCTGTTCGCCGCACCCGCGGCCACATTTGGGCAGACCGACGAAATCCAGGTTTACGACGCTGAGATTGAAGACCAGGGTAAGTTCAATCTCATGATCCACAGCAATTTTACTCCCAGCGGTCGGACGACTCCCGCTTTCCCCGGAGGTATCGTTGCCAACCACTCGTTCAACGGCACGGCCGAGTGGGCCTATGGTGTCACCGGCTGGTTCGAGCAGGGACTCTATCTGCCGGTGTACTCCATTTACTCCCCAGGGCGCGGCGGGACAATTAACGGCTTTAAACTTCGCGAACTGTTCGTACGACCGCGCGCTCATGACCACACGTTCTTTTACGGCGTCAATTTTGAATTCAGCGTCAACTACAATTATTGGGAGTCACGGCACATTACCTCCGAGGTCAGGCCCATCGTGGGATTGCATCTGCATCAAGTGGACCTCGTTTTCAATCCGATCGTGGATACCGACTACACAGGTGGATTTGGAAATCTCGAATTCGTTCCGGCAACGCGTGTCGCCTATAACTTCAATGATAAGTGGGCCGCCGCCCTCGAGGAGTATTCCGATGACGGGCCCCTGCGCAAGCTTCTGCCGCTACATGATCAGTTCCACGAAGTCTGGGCCGTCATGGATCACAACAACAAATGGCTGAATATCGAAACCGGGATCGGATTTGGCGTGACCCATGGAGCCGACAGGGTGACACTAAAGCTGATGCTTTCGCGCGATCTGAATTGAATTGGGATTGCCCGCCATTGATTTTCCAAGCGAGAAGGCTCGTCCATTTTCCTGTGTTTCCCGAGGAGGCCCCATGGCAATGCAGCGCCTGATTGAATACGCCGACGCGAGTTCGGAAGTCCGCGCCGTGTATGACGACATTCTCGCGACGCGCAAGACGGATTACATCAATCATTTCTGGAAGGCGCTGGCGAATGATCCCGCAACCCTCAAGCGCACCTGGGAATCCATCAAGCAGATTATGGCGCCCGGTGCGCTCGACGCGCTGACCAAGGAACTGATCTATATCGCCGTCAGCGCCACCAACCAGTGTCCCTACTGCATCGCTTCGCACACCGCTTCCGCCGAAGGCAAAGGCATGACCGGAGAAATGTTTCATGAACTCATGGCCGTTGTGGGCATGGCCAATGAAACGAACCGGCTGGCTGCCGGGTACCAGGTGGAGATCGACGAGCGATTCAAGGTTAAGTAGTTTCGATTCTTCCCAAGTGGGACAGGCTTCAGCCTGCCTGGTTTTGGTTGCACCAAGGATGACCTTGCTTCGACTAACCCCCACAGGCTGGAAGCCTGCGCCACTGCTTCTGATATAATTCCACCTTATGGAACTCACAACTATTATAAATTTGATCTGCTTGCCGTTTCCGTGTGGAATGGATCGAGTGGGAGAGTGCCATGGACATCGTACGCATATTTGACACGACCCTGAGGGACGGGGAGCAATCCCCGGGATTTTCCATGTCCGTGCCGGAGAAGGTGCGCATGGCTCGCCAGCTGGAATTGCTCGGCGTGGACATCATCGAGAGCGGCTTCCCCATCGCTTCGGCGGGAGACCTCGAAGGCGTGCGGGCGGTTTGCCGCGAAATTCGTAGCTGCACGGTGGCGGCGCTGGCGCGCGCGCGGCGCGACGATATTGACGCGGCGCTGGAAGGCCTCGCCGGAGCGGCACATCCCCGGCTGCACACTTTTCTCGCGACGTCGGACCTGCACCTGCATCACAAGCTGCGCCTGACGCGCGAAGAGGCCCTGGAAGCCATCTCCAACAACGTGCGCTACGCACGCAATCATTGCGCGGAAGTCGAATTTTCCGCCGAAGACGCGAGCCGCACCGAAATCGGTTTTCTTTGTGAAGCCGTCGGCCGGGCGGTCCGCGCCGGCGCAACGATCATCAATCTGCCTGACACGGTCGGCTACGCCGTGCCCGAAGAATATGCGGCCATGTTTCGCCGCGTGATCGAGTATCTGGACGGCGCGAATGGCGTGACGATGAGCGCGCACTGCCACGATGACCTGGGGCTGGGCGTCGCCAATACCCTGGCCGCGGTGCAGGCAGGCGTGCGCCAGCTCGAGTTGACTATCAACGGGATCGGCGAACGCGCCGGAAATGCCGCGCTGGAAGAAGTCGTAGTCCTGCTGAACGTGCGGCAGGCCACGCTCGGCGTGACCACCAATGTCCATCTCGATCAACTCTTTGCTACCAGCCGCCTGCTGGTTGAAATTACGGGCGCGCCTCTGGCGCCCAACAAGGCGATCGTAGGCGCGAACGCGTTCGCACACGAAGCAGGCATCCACCAGGACGGCATCCTCAAGAATCCCCTCACGTACGAAATCATGTCTCCCGAATCGGTCGGCGTACCCAAGCGGCAACTGGTGCTCGGCAAACATTCCGGGCGCAATGCGCTGCGCTCGACGCTCGTCGATCTGGGCTTCCAGCCGACGCGCGAAGAGCTCGACGAGTGTTACAAGCGCGTGGTGACACTGGCCGATGCGTCGAAAAATGTGACGAATCGCGATCTGCTGGCCATCGCGCACCAGGTGATGCGGAAGCGCGGGAGCGAAGCGCCGGTTGGCGCGGAATAGCCCATATTTGATTTGTCTCAGACAGCTGACGGCGACAAGACTCCTCTCGAGCAGATTTTTTACTTGGCAGGTAATATGATGCTGTATATCCTTGGTTCCGGAAAGCCATGGAAGAGCATCACCATTCCCCAACGATTTGGCCGTTCTCGCAGGCCAGTGATACGACGAGCCACCCTGGCCCTATTGCCGTATCGTGGGAGATAAAAGTTTGGGTTCTTATCGGCTTAGTGGTTTCATTCGCTGGTCTATTCGAAACTCAGTACCCCCTGCGTGGACTTTCGATTTGGCAACGCGTTGGCATCGCCTGCGCGGAAAGCTGCTCTCTCGGAATTTTTGTCTTTTGTTGGTCTTCCGTTGTTGCGTATGTGATTCGCAGACAGGGTTTACCTCCGAAATCGTGCCGCTGGGCGGCCATCCCTCTTCTCCTCCCGGGATGCCTCATAGGGGCGGTCCAGCTTCTTAGCAACACTTCCGTAAGCTATTTTTCAATATTCCTAATATGTGCCGGCACGTTTGCGGAGCCCCTCTGCCGTAAACTCGCGTTTCCATCAGTCAGCGCGGATTAGCTGTGATATAAGGGCACCAGCATTTGGCTTTTCCAGAGGAACTCACTTCGTGGTTCGTGATGCAGAACGCATTCCTCAATAGTCGTGCGCTTATAGTGGTAGCGGCATTGGTCACAGCAGCCGCAACCATCTCTGCGCAGCAGGCGCAGAAAAAGCCTCTGGATATTTATTTCCTGGACACCGAAGGCGGCCAGGCCACACTCTTCGTTTCTCCCTCGGGACAATCGATGCTGGTGGACACTGGCTTTCCGGGCAATCAGGGCATGCCGCCCGCGGAGGCGAACGCTCCAGGCATCACACGCGACGCGGACCGGATCATGGCGGTGCTGAAGACAGCGAATATAAGCGTCCTGGATTATGTAGTGATCACACACTTTCACGGGGACCACGTGGGGAACGCGGCCGAACTCGCGCATCGCATTCCCATTCGCCATTTTGTCGACCATGGCGCTTACACCGTGGAGATGCAGCCGGGCCGTGACGCTGCTTTCCTCTCATACTTGCCGGTTCGCGAGCTGGCGCACGTGTCCGTGGCGAAGCCCGGCGACCGAATTCCCGTCGAGGGCCTCGACGTGCAAGTGGTTTCTTCGGCAGGTGAAACGATCAAGGAACCGATGGCGGGCGCACCCGGTGCCGGAGCGCCGAATCCGCTGTGCCGTGACGCCAAGCTGATGGAGCAGGACGCCACGCCCGAAAATTTTGAATCGGTGGGAATCGTGGTGCGCTACGGCGGCTTCCGGCTCGTCGATCTGGGCGACTTGACGTGGAATCAGGAACACGCGCTCGCTTGCCCGAATAATCTGGTCGGGACCATGACTGTGTTTCACACCACGCGACATGGAGATCCGCATTCCGGCGCGCCGCAATTCGTGGACGCGATTCGCGCGCGCGTCGCGGTAATGAACAACGGTGAAAGAAAGGGCGGTTCGCCTGAATACTGGCAAACCGTTCATGAAGCGCCCGGGCTCGAGGATTTCTGGCAGATCCACCGCTCGGCGGCAGGCGGCGCGGATCGCAATTCGCCGGAACAGTTTCTGGCGAATATCAACGAAACCGATCACGGCCACTACATCAAGATGTCGGTGAAAGCCGACGGCAGTTTCACGATGACCAACGAGCGCACCGGTTTCACGAAAGAATATCCTGCGCGCGGCAAAGCTCAGTAGGCCATCCCTGTTTTGGAAAATAGCGGCCCGGGAGTCTTTCCTTCGGCCGCAACTTTGATGCGGAACATCAGCTCGCCACAGGTCGTGTTGCACGCCACGAAATAGTCCGTCTCCGCCTGCCAATCGGCGTGCGTGAATCGAAGCAGCGTCTGTCCTTTTTGTTCCGCCAGATCGAAGAGCAGGCGCGTGCCGTTCCACTCTTTTCCGGATTGGCATCGCCAGTGGGCCTGGCGCGGCGCTGCGATTTGGATGGGACGAAGGCCATACACCGTCGCGCGGTTGAAAAAACCAAGCTCCACATTTCCGCTGGCTTTTTCTTCTGTTACGTCGGCGGCCCACCATCGCAAAAATCCGTCTGCAGAAGCAACGAGCGGATGTACAAGCTGAGGGGCCGCATCGATCTGTATCGAGTGCTTGATGTCGGGCATTTTTTGGCTTCTCCCTCCGTACGCGCGGGCGTTTGGCGACGTGCGCTTGGGCCGGAGAGGAGACCGGCGCTTTCCGCGGCCGTGATCAATAAAAATGTTTGGGCATCCAGTTCTCGCGCCCTTCCGGGAGGAGATCATAGAGATGCCAGACCGGGGAGAACGGATCGATGCCGCGATGGTGTCCGGGCGCGCGCGACATTTCGGTCGTATACGTGAAATAGATTTTGCCGTCGGGAGCGCGGCGAAAGACGCTGACGGCGGGCCTTTGACCTTTTTCGTCTTCCGCAAAAAAATCGCGGTTGAACGTGTTGTCGTGACTGGAGAGAAGACGCATCTTGTCCCAGCCCCGGCTGCGGGCCCACTCCCTGAGGCGGCCGATCTCCACCTTGGAGACCAGCCCGAAATTGACTTTATTGCTGACGTGCTGCGCGATGCCCGCGTAGCCGTCGGCCCACATGTTGCACATCGGACAAGGAAGCTTGTCGTTCGGGCCCCACATCATGTGATCGACGATCAGGCTGTCCTTTCCGGGTGCGAAGAGTTCCGAGAGACGCACGTCCCGGAAATTCGCGGGCGATTCGTCGCGAAGATCGGATGGCCCTTCGCGGAATATGTAGTCGATTTCGACTAGCGGGCCTGCCGGCAATTTTCTGCGAAGTGCTGCCACGCGCTCGGTCTGGTCCTTGAGCGCAATTTCCGCTTCGAGCAATTGGTTCCGCAGGGTCCTATATTCTTCGGTCTCGCCTTTGATCTTCACATTCATGGCGCGCTCCTTTTTTGGAGATTGATTGCGATCGGATTTTGTAGGACAGCCACTCTTGGCTGTCCTCTTTAGGCTTAGCAAGACGCGGAGGACAGCCAAGAGTGGCTGTCCTACAAAAGAATCCCGCGCAAATCACGCGAAGGGATTTTCGTCCGCGCTGGGACCATAGATCGACGGCACCGGCACGTCCAGCAGCCTGAGATAGACGGAAAGTTGCCCGCGATGATGATAGAAGTGGTTCATCACGACGGCTCGAATGAAACCAATCCGCGGCGTGGACATGAGTACCTTCCCGTTTCTGGTTGCCGTCCAGGTGGCCATCATACGGGCATCGTCCAGCTTCGCTAGGGTCTGCTTGGCGTGCGCGGTGCTTTGCGTGAACGCGTCCAGAATTTCTTTTTTGTTCTGCGATTCCGGCTGCGACATATTGCCGATCTCAAACGAATCTTTGCTGACCGCATCGGCGAGAAAACCCTGGCCCCGAGCGATATGCAGACCCAATTGACCGAGCGAGTAAGACTTGGCGTGCGGCTTCCATGTGAGCTTGTCCTCCGGGATGCGGTCGAGAACGCGCTGCGTGGTTTTGGCTTCCTGGTCAAGCTCCATCAGAATCGAATCGACGATTGCCATAGTTGCTCCTTTGGTGTTTTTGAGATTCAGAATCAATTGAACTTACATGTTCAAATAATTTGCCAGCTGATCGATGCAACCCTGCCAGCCGTGTTCGTGCTTATCGCGCTGTTCCACATTCGGCAAATTCTCGTGAGTGAGCAAGATCTCCGTCGAGGGCCCCAAATCGCGAAACTCGATCGTGACCAGAGACTCAGCCACCTCCGGGTCATGCTCCCATCGCCAGGTGAAGACGATTTTTTCGGGCGGCTTGATCTCCCGGTACGTTCCGCTCACTTTATGGATGTTGCCGCCCTTGTGATGCATCTCCACGCAATATTTTCCGCCCACCTGCAATTCCAGCACGGGCACGATAGCGGAATATTCTTCGGAGGGAGCGAACCAGCGCCCCAGCTCGAGCGGATCGGTCCAGGCGCGAAACACTCTTTCGCGCGGCGCCTGGAAGGTTCGTCTCAGCTTCAGCGTTGTTTCCGGGGATAATTGTTCCTTGGCCATTCCGAAACCTCCGTCGGCGGTTGAGCGAGATATCGATCCAGAGCGTCGAACTGCGTTTCCCAGAACGCGCGGTACCGGGAAATCCATGCTTCGGCTTTTTTCAAAGGACGGGCGGCGAGCCGGCAGTGGCGCGTGCGCCCGGATTTTCTTTGCGTGACGAGGCCGGCTCTCTCCAGCACCCTTAGATGCTTCATCACCGCCGGGAGGCTCATCCGGTGGGGCCTGGCCAGCTCCGAGACAGAGGCCTGACCGCGCGCCAGGGCCGAGACGATCGCGCGGCGCGTGGGGTCGGCGAGCGCTTGGAAGGTGGCGTCGAGTCCTCGATTATACTTAACCATTCGGTTTAGTAATATATGGTCTCGTTCCCCTTGTCAAGCTCGATTTTCGTGGCGGCCGGGGGGCGGAAAAAACAAAAGGCTGCCCGCCCAAAAGACGGGCGGCCTCTACAAGACCCCCTGCCAAGACGTCAGGACGGTTTTGTAGCGGCCGCTTCGTTCCGTGTTTTCGGAACGGAGCGGGCAGCTTCATGGTCAAGCTGGATCACCCCGCCGCCGCGCGCTGACAGGAGCAGCGATCCAGACTATACTATTCGGCCTTGGGCTCATTTCGTGCGTCGTAGCAAGTCAACGGAGAAAGTTTGGCGCCGGCCCGCGACAAAACCATGACCATTCAAAACAAAAGAATCGTCCTCCTGCCGGGCGACGGCATCGGGCCTGAAATCATGCGCGCCGCCGTGCGCGTGTTGAAAGATTGCGCCTCGGAATTCGGCCACCAGTTCAGCTTCGCCGAGTTTCCTTTCGGCGGATGCGCCATCGATGCGACGGGCGAACCCCTCCCCGTTGAAACGCTCGCGGCTTGCAAGGCCGCCGACGCCATCCTTCTCGGCGCCATTGGCGGACCCAAGTGGGATGCCGTGCCGCTCGCCAGGCGCCCCGAAACCGGCCTGCTGGCGTTGCGCAAGGCGCTGGGGTTGTACATCAACCTTCGCCCCATCGATTTGCATGCGCCGCTGCGGGGCCTTTCGCCGTTGCGAGCCGACCGCGCCAGCGACGTCCACATCGATTTTGTGCGCGAACTCGCCGGCGACGTCTATTTCGGCGAACACCGTCTGGAAGCCGATCCGAGCGGTGAGCGCGCCACTGACGCCGGCGCCTATACGACGGGGGAAATCGAACGCGTCGCCCGATACGCCTTCGCGCGCGCGGAAACGCGAAAAGGCCGGCTCGCTTCCGTGGATAAATCCAACGTATTGGCGATGTCTCAGCTCTGGCGCAGGACAGTGACGCGCATGGCGGCGGATCATCCGAGCGTAAAGCTGGAACACCTGTACGTGGACAACGCTGCGATGCAACTCGTGCTCGCTCCCGCGCAGTTCGACGTGATCCTTACCTCAAACATGTTCGGCGACATTCTGACCGACCTCGGCGCTGCGCTTGCCGGCTCGATCGGCCTGATTCCGTCGATGAGCTGCGGGCCGGGTCCGTCACTCTATGAACCGATTCACGGTTCCGCGCCCACACTTGCAGGGAAAGATGTCGCCAATCCAGTGGGTATGATTCTTTCCGCTACGATGATGTTGCGCGAAAGCTTCGGCCTGAAACGCGAAGCCGAATGGATCGAATCGGCGGTGGACCGCCTGTTTGCCAATGGAATCCGCACGCCCGACACCGTGGAGCCGGGGACGACCAAAGTCGGCTGCATTGAATTCGGCGAGCGCCTGCACGCAGAGTTAGCCAACGCTTCCAATAGACCCCAGCGCACCAGCGCCTAGCTTAGTTCCCGAGCAGGGGACTTTCGCACCACCTTCGAAAACCGAGCATGGTCTAAAGAAAAAGTGAGCGCCCTCTGTCTGAAGGCGCTCCCTTGGGAACCACCTCACGGTGGGAGAGAACTGAGCCTTAACTAACGATCGTCGTCTCCGAAATCCAGACCGGGCAGGACCGGCGTGCCTTCTTTCCTGACAGCATCGAGGGCGTCCGGATCAAGCCGCAGTAGCTTCAGGATGGTGGGCGCCACCTGTAGGGTTTCCACAAAGCTGTGGACGGTCTGGCGGTCGAACTTAGGGTTGGATACCAGCAGCATCACGTTGGTGTCATCCCAAGCGTAACCGCCATGCTCGGATTGTTTCTTTAGGTTCCCGGTGTAGACCACGCCGACGTTTGGAATCACGACGATGTCTGGCGTACGTGGATCGCCGCCCTCACGTAGTTTGCAGCAGGGTCCCGGATTATTCGGCACACCTGGAGCGTTAAACAAAGTTGTGAGTGAGCCGCCATAGTAGATCTGGCCCAGTCCAATGGTTGTCCCGGCTGCCTCCAGAGCCGCTACTGCGTCCCCAGTACGGTTTGAATCTGTCAGCCACAGCTGGGAAATGTCGTCCTCGGCAATCCCAAGTGCGTTAGTCGGGTCGTTGTAGACCGCCGGGAGAAATGACCCGATGATCCCGGAGGGCGGCGTACCGTTGTTGCCCGAATTCCCCGGAATGGGGAAGAAGCGGTTCGGGTCGATGGGCGACTGGCCGTGTTTGGCGGTGATCACGATCAGGGTCGAACTAAGGAGCCCCTGTTTGTTCAGTTCGCTGACGAATGCGGCAATCGAGGTGTCGACAAACTGGAATTCGTTCAGCAGGGCCGCGCTGGGCGTGCCGGCAGCATCCAGATATCCGCCCGTCACGCCGTTGCTCTTTTCAAT
>Ga0116219_10001075_pt1 | contig 26477 bp, 25 predicted proteins | sample Sb_taG_4_FD_91019 | JGI IMG/M metagenome (GOLD analysis project Ga0116219, IMG submission 91019) | Peat soil microbial communities from Weissenstadt, Germany - Sb_50d_6_BS metaG | ecosystem: Environmental > Terrestrial > Soil > Wetlands > Peat | place: Germany: Weissenstadt | collected 2010-09-21 | reverse complement strand
GATGCTCCTCGGCCTCTACGACGGCAACGGTGTGTTGCACCACGTGGGGGTGACGGCTTCGTTCACGGCAGCGCGTCGGCGTGAGCTCGTCGAGGAATTGGCGTCGTACCGAATGCCCAGCTTGGAGGACCATCCATGGGCGGGATGGGCGCAACTCGAACACGACGCCGCCCAGGCCGGGCGTAGACCGGGCGCGCCCTCACGGTGGAACGCCGGCAAGGACCTCGGCTGGGAACCCCTTCGTCCCACCCTCGTGTGCGAGGTGGCCTACGACCACCTGCAAGGTGACCGGTTCCGCCACGCCACCACCTTCCGCCGATGGCGTCCGGACCGCCGACCTGAGTCCTGCACCTATGCCCAGTTGGACACCGTCGTGCCGGCGGAGCTCGATTCCGTGTTTCGTGCGTGACCTCGGCGCGGCCGGCCCCTGTGCCGGGCCTCAGGGCTCCTGACGCCGCGATCGGCTCGGTGCCGCCCGGTGGGGCTCGCCTCGCTGCTTGGCGAAGTGGGGCGGCCACGGCGCATCACCGAGACCCTCGGCCTCGTCACGGTAGGAGAGCTCGAGGAGAGGGCCAAGATCATGGCGGGCCTCGTCGATGGCCGCCGCCGGGTCACCTCGGGTCGCGAAACGGCCGGGCACCGTGGCGATCGTGAGGTCCCCGGGGTCGACGTCGGGCACTTCGTCCCACTCGACCGGACACGACACACGCGCCTCGGGATTGGCCCGAACCGAGTATGCCGATGCCACGGTCCGGTCCCGTGCGTTCTGGTTGTAGTCGACGAAGACGCGATCACCGCGCTGCTCCTTCCACCACGCCGAGGTGGCGGTGTCAGGAAGCCGGCGCTCCAGCTCGCGAGCCAGTGCCAGTGCCGCCCGACGGACCTCGGTGAAGCTCCACCGCGGTTCGATGGGAACGTTGACGTGCATGCCCCGGGAACCCGAGGTCTTGGGGAACCCGACCAGGGCGTGCTCCTCGAGCACCGCACGAGCCTCGAGCGCCACGCGGCGCACCATGTCGAACGAGACGTTGGGTTGCGGGTCGAGATCGACACGAAGCTCGTCCGGGTGCTCGGTGTCGCCTCTTCTCACCGGCCACGGATTGAGATCGAGACATCCCAGGTTGACTGCCCACAGGATGTGGGCCACGTCGACGGGGCACAGCTCCTCGGCACTGCGCCCGCTCGGGAAGGTCACCGTCACCGTTTCGAGCCACGGGGGTCGACTGGCCGGCACCCGCTTCTGATAGAAGAACGGGCCCTCGGCGCCGTCGGGATAGCGCTTGAGCACCGTGGGTCGCTCTCGCACACCTCGCAAGGCACCGGGTCCCACCGCGTAGTAATAGCGGACGAGGTCGAGCTTGGTCTCTCCCCGGGCCGAGAAGAAGACCTTGTCCGGGTTGGAGACCTTCACGGCACGACCGTCGACCTCCACGACAACAGCAGGAACCCCCGGAGCCATCTGTCGATGGTGACACGGATCCGCGACCTGGACGAGGTTGCGGTGGGCGCCCCCCCACACTGGGATCGATAGCCTCGATCGCGTGGATCCTGTCGTGGCGCTCCGGCGCATCGCCTACCTGCTCGAGACAGACCGGGCCGAGTCCTACAAGGTGCGTGCCTTCCGGTGCGCGGCGGCGACGGCGAGCGAGATGGACCCCGAGCTCCTGGCCCGGCGCGCCTCGACGGGCCGGCTCACCGACCTCCCCGGTGTGGGCGACACCACGGCCCGGGTGATCGCCGAGGCCGTCGCGGGCGAGACACCGGCCTATCTCCGACAACTCGAGGAGCAGGAGCGCCTTAGCCTCACCGGTCGCGCCGCTGAGCTCCGGGGGCTGCTGCGGGGAGACTGTCACAGCCATTCGGACTGGTCCGACGGCGGGAGCCCGATCGCAGAGATGGCCGAAGCCGCGGCCGCTCTCGGTCACGAGTATCTGGCGCTCACCGACCACAGCCCCCGTCTCACCGTCGCGCACGGTCTCGACGCGGAACGGCTCCAACGCCAGCTCGAGGTTGTCGAGACGTTGAACGCGGACCTCGCTCCGTTCCGCATCCTGAGCGGCATCGAGGTGGACATCCTCGAGGACGGCTCACTCGACCAGGATCCGGCACTGCTGGCCAAACTCGACATCGTGGTGGCGAGCGTGCACTCGAAGCTCAAGATGGACCCTGCCCAGATGACGCGCCGGATGGTGGCCGCCATCGAGAGCCCGCACACCGACATCCTGGGTCACTGCACCGGCCGGATCGTCGTGGGACGGGGACGCCCGGAGTCGCGCTTCGACCACGCCGCGGTGCTCGACGCGTGTGCCCGTACCGGCACGGCCGTCGAGATCAACTCTCGACCCGAGCGCCTCGATCCGCCCGACGCCCTGCTGCGAGCCGCCACTGCGGCAGGGTGCCTGGTTTCGATCGACACCGACGCACACGCACCCGGACAGCTCGAGTGGTTGGGGAACGGGTGCGAGAAGGCGGCCGACGCCGAGGTGCAGCCCGAGGGCATCGTCAACACCTGGCCCCGGGCACAACTTCTCGAGTGGGCGTCGGGACACAGCGCGGCGGACTGACCCGCTGTCGACGCCGCCCGCTGCCTGCCGATGCCGGTGTCCCTCGGTCCCCGGTTCGTGAGGTTCAGGCGGGCCCGGAGGGGACGGGGGGATCGGACTCCCCCTGGTGCGGGTGGCGCCGGACGATGACCTCGGACCGTTCGGGGTGCTCCGGGTCGAGGTGCACCTCGGGAAAATCGTCGCCGGGAGGATCACCGCCGGCGTCGGCGACGATCACGATCTCGTCGTCGTGGCGGCCGTAGATGGCTTCGTGCAGCCCGAGCATGGCCGCTCCGAGCAAGCCGGCGGGACGCCGCCTGCTCCAGTGACGCGAGCCGACGGGGGAGGACGCCACATCGCCGCCGGAATCGTCGGTGGCCTCGAGCCACGCGATCCACTCCTCGTCGGTCCAGGACTCGGCGTCCTCGGGGGGACCGTCAGAACCACGCCGCTCCTGTCCGTCCATCGGCTCCACGGTAGCGGGAGGGTGGACACAACAGACCCCCACCCATGCGCCAGGGTCACGCCCGTCGATCGACAGGCGGCCGCGCCATGCGGACTATGCGGGGGCGGGGCCCTCGGGAGGAAACCGGGGGGGAGACCAGTCGGGCGGGCGCGTCTCGTCGTCCTGTTGCCGCCACACCGACTCGGCGCGGTGGAGCACTTCGCGCAGGGGCAGGCCGCCACGGGCCGCGGCACGCGCCGCATCGCTCTGCTCGACCTTGACACGTCCCGGACTGACCTTCACCGACACGAGCGCGCCGTCGACCTCGACCTGGTCGATCACCCGAGCAGCAGGCCAGCGTTGCAGGAGCGCTCCCCGTGCTCCGAGACTCCCGGTCTCCGCCAGGAGCGTGGCCCGCACGACCTCGGTGAGAGCCGGATCCACGAGGACGCTCACGATGTGCCCCGGGCGCCCCTTCTTCATGACGATCGGAGTGATCCAGGCGTCATAGGCCCCGGCCCCGAGGAGAACCTCGACGGCGTGGGCCAGGACCTCCCCGGTGGCATCGTCGAGGTTGGTCTCGAGCAACATGACCGGTTGCCCGGGGGACTCGGCGGCGGCCAAGGACTCGCCCACCACCACCTCGGTGCAATTGGGAAGGCCGTCGATCTCGTGTGCCCCCGCACCGAAGCCCGAGGAGGCGATCCGCATGGGCGGCAACGGCCCGAATCTCGTCGCCATGGTCGCCACGATGGCAGCCCCTGTCGGTGTGGTGAGCTCCACCGCCACGTCCCGGCCCCATGTCGGGACCCCCTGCAGCAACCGGACCACGGCCGGAGCCGGATTGGGCAGGAACCCGTGGGCGCTGCGGACGGTGCCCAAACCCGTCGCCACGGGCGACGACATGACATCGTCGACACCGAGGACCTCCAACGCGGCGGCTGTTCCCACCACGTCGATCACGGTGTCGTGTGACCCGACCTCATGGAAATGGACCTGCTGGGCTGGTCGGCGATGCAACCGCCCCTCGACCTCGGCCAGAGCGGCGAACGTCGCCAGTGCCCGCCGGGCCACCCGGTCCGGTAGGCGCGCCTCTTCCACGAGTCCCACGATGTGGGCGTAGGTGCGCACGACGACGTCGTCGGTCGTCTCGATCACAGCGTGCGTGGCGGCGATGCCGGCACGGAGCACGGGCTCGGCCCGGAGGTTCCATCCACCCAGGGGCAGGCGGTCCAGGAGGGCAAGCACCTCCGAGAGATCGGCGCCCGCGTCGAGCAGGCTGCCCAACGCCATGTCGCCGGCGACGCCTGCGAAGCAGTGGAACCAGGCGATCGTGGTCGGCTTCCCTGGCCCAGCCTCGCCACGAGCCGACGATCGGGGTGCGTCGTCGTGACTCTCGGGCGCGGCGCTCATGGGAGCATCCGGGCGACGGCGCAGGCGGCGCCGAACCCGTTGTCGATCCCGACGACAGTGAGCCCCGAGGCGCACGACGCGTGCATCGCCAGCAGGGCGGTGATCCCGTCGAGCGCCGCTCCGTAGCCCGTCGACGCGGGAACCGCCACGACCGGAGCGGAGGTGATGCCGGCCACCAAACTGGCGAGCGCACCTTCCATCCCGGCCACCACCACTACGGCATCGGCACCGGCCACGTCGTCGGCCGAGGCCAGGAGGCGGTGCACACCGGCCACCCCACAGTCGGCCACGAGCACGGGAGCGAACCCGAAGGCGTGCAGCACGGCCAGGCACTCCTCGGCCACTGGGAGGTCGGCCGTGCCGGCCGTGACGACCACAACCCTGCCGGTGCGAGCCGGGGCGGGCCGCCAACACACCGTGGCCAGCGTCCCCAGGGCGGTGACCTGTCCCCCGGGCGCGGCCTCCAGGGAGGCGGTGACCTGTTCGGCATCGGCGCGGGTGAGCAAGACCGGGGTCCCTCCGGGCTCGGCCAGCAGCTCGACGACGATCTCCGCGCACTGGCGGGGTGTCTTTCCCGGCGCGTACACAGCCTCGCCGGCGTGCTGGCGCAGCGCGCGGTGGTGGTCGACCCGGGCGAACCCGAGGTCGACGAAGGGGAGCCGGCGCAGCCGGGCGACGGCGTCGTCGGGACCGAGCACTCCGGAACGGACGTCGTCGAGCAGCTGGCGCAGGGCGGGCTCGTCCATGGGTGCCCACTATCCTGCCGCACATGGATGCGGCCGCCATCCCCGGTGCCGAGGGGGCGAAAACCATCGCCTTCCTCGGTCCTGCCGGGACCTTCACCGAGGAGGCCCTGTTCTCGCAGCCTGACTACGCATCCGCCGAGCACGTCGCGGCGACGACCATCGCCGAGGCCCTCGAAGCGGTGGGGAGCGGACAGGCGTCTCTGGCCTTCGTGCCCATCGAGAACGCCATCGAGGGAACCGTGAACGCGACCGTCGACAGCTTGGTATTCGAAGTGGACCTGCTCATCCAGAGGGAGGTCGTCCTCGACGTCCACATCCACCTGGTGGCCCCGCGCGGGACCGAGCTGGGGGCGATCACGCGGGTCTTGTCGTTCCCCCACGCCACCGCCCAATGCCGGCGCTTCCTGGCCGACCAGCTTCCCAGCGCCGAGGTCGTACCGACCAACTCCACCGCCGAGGCAGCCCGCATCGTGGGCACCGAGCCGCAACCCGGGACCGCCGCGCTCGCGCCCCGGCTCGCCGCCGAGCTCTACGGGCTCGAGGTGCTCGCCCAGGGAGTCGAGGACCACCCTGACAACCAGACCCGGTTCGTGGCACTGGCCGCCGACGGCGTGCCTTCCCCCACGGGGCACGACAAGACGAGCATCGTGTGCTTCCAGCGCGAGGACCGCCCCGGCAGCCTGCACGGGATCCTCAGCGAGTTCGCGGCGCGCGGCATCAACCTGACCAAGCTCGAATCCCGGCCGTCCAAGCAGGGATTGGGTAACTACTGTTTTCTGATCGACCTCGAGGGCCATCTGGCTGACGAAGTGATCGCCGATTGCCTGCGCGTCCTGCATGCCGAGCTCGCGGGCGTGAAATTCCTGGGGTCGTACCCTGCGGCCGGAGACCATGGCCCGGCCGTGCGCGCCCGCGCCGACACCGCCTGGCGAGAAGCCGACGCGTGGGTCAGCTCGTTGCGGTCGCAGATCGGCCCGTCCTGAGCGGCGGTACCCTGGCGCCTGGGAGGGATGGCAGAGCGGACGAATGCGAGGCTCTTGAAAAGCCTTGGCCCAAAAGGCTCGTGGGTTCGAATCCCACTCCCTCCGCTGGGTGCGCTTGATGTCGCGACATCGGAGACCGATGCGTCACCGGAGTCCGGAATACACCCCGAGCAGCCTGACGCTGTCGACCCTCGGGGGGTGTGGGGATCTTCTCTACGGTGTCGAGGCATCGACGTATGTCAACGGGTTGGCCGGTTCGGACGTGGCAATGTTGTGATGGTACGCCGGCCGGCCAGTGTTGTCGCGGCGACTCTCCTCGTGTTTCTTTGGGCGGCCTGTGGAGGCCCTCTCCCGCCTCGTGGATCGTCGACGACGAGTCAGCCGCTGTCATCAACTGTCCCACCCTCCACCTCGACTTCTGTCGGCCCCCGTGGCTTTGAGCCGGGGGCCGTCAGCTTCATCAACGTTGAGCAGGGATGGGTGCTCGGAGTCATGGGTTGTCCGACTTGTGGCGAACTTCGCTCTACTGCGGATGGGGGACGCAGTTGGAGCGTCTTACCCGTTCCTTCGGTTCCAGATCGATCTCAAGCGTCGAACGCGGTGGCAAACATCTACTTTGCTGATGGCGTCAATGGCTTTCTGTTCGGTCCCGGACTCGAGATAACTCATGACGGCGGTCACACGTGGACCAGCGGTTCCATCCCTTCGGTTGCCGAAGTGACCGGGGCTGCCGGTTACATCTATCTCCTCTCCCAAGATGCCGATCTCATGGCTCCCCCGAGTCTCTGGCGGGCGCCACTGGGTTCCAGCATCTGGACGCGACTGTCGCTCCCAGCCTCAGCGGTCACTGGCCTTTCACAAGACCAGACCACCTCCTACGAGCTTGTGTCTCAAGAGCACACGTTGCTTCTGCTTCAATCGGGTTTGAAGGGCCCCGAGAGAACCGCGACTCAGGTTGGTGGCTTGTGGTCAAGCACGGACGCCGGTGCTGATTGGAGTCGCGATGCCGTCCCCTGTAGACCTGCCGATGGAGGCGCAGCCGTCACGAGCATCGCTCTTGGTCATTCAGATGCGTGGCTACTCGACTGTTTCGACAACGAGCAATCCCAGCAGGAGCAATCCACCCAACATCATCTTTACGGCACCGCCGACGGTGGCCGGAACTGGGTTCGCCTTGTCGATCCGACTCATATGGGGTCTCCGGACGAGCTCGTGGATATCGGCTCTGGACATGCCTTCCTCACCACCGAGAGCGGGGGAATAGACGAACTGGTGGGAACCTTCGATGGAGGGATCGCATGGTCGACCGTATTGCCCTCAACCCCGGGATTTGCGGGGTGGGCCGATCTTCAGTTCGTTGACCACTCGACGGGCTTCATCGTGCTTGCACCCAACCAGGCGTCAGCAATCCTCTACCGCACCCAGGATGGGGGTCACACCTGGACACCACTGGCATTCCGCTCGAGTTGACGTTGCCGCGAGCGCGCCCGCACTTGGCGATACCCGGCGATATTGAGGGGCCGGTCGGAGTATTCCGCAGTCGCCTGCCCTGGTCCGGGTCGCCATCGACAACAAACCGTGCCAACGATCACTTGTAAAGGTCGCGCTTGATGACCTCCAAGGTATCTTCGAGTAGCGACCGATTGACGCGAATAAGGTTTGCGATGATGCCTAGAGTCACGGAGACAAACGACACATTCAGCAGCACCGCCCCGATGACCAGCGATTGTATGTGATGGGCCCCGTTGGGATTCTTCACCGTGAGCACCAGGTAGAGATAGTGAGCGAACGGTATAACGCCGAGGACGAAGAACACTCCTCCGATGCTGAGGAACACCGTGTACGGCCTGTACATCGTGAAGCTGTTGAGCATGGCAACCATGCTCTTTCTCACGTGTTCCCAGGAAGACTTGAAGAGCCGCGACTCACGAGTCTTGGGATTGATTTCGATGGTGATCGTCGCGAAAGCCAATCTCTTGTTCGCCGCCTGGATCGTTGTCTCTGCCGCGAAGTTGAAACGCCCGATGAGGTTGAGCTTGATCGCCGCTTCCTTGGAATACGCCCGAAAGCCACTGGTTCCATCGGGCAGGTCCGTTCCCGCCGCCAAATTCATCACCCCGGTGCCAAACCTCTGTAGGAACTTCTTCATCGGAGAGAAGTGTTCAATGGTCTGAACTTGTCGATCGGCGATGACCGTGTCCACTTCTCCCTTCATGATGGGGCGGATCAAGTCCGGGATGCGCTCTTGTGGGTACTGATTGTCACCGTCGGTCAGGACCAAGATGTCCGCGCCTAGTTCGAGCGCTCGTTGAATCCCGTCCCGCAGAGAGTGTGCGAGGCCCCGATTTTGGGGATGGTGCACGAACTCAGTCACGCCAAGCCCCTTGGCGACTGCGACGGTGTTGTCCGTACACCCATCGTCGATGACGAGCACGTCTATCTCGTCGATCCCGTCGAGCCTCTTCGGGATGGTCTCGAGGACAAGCGGGAGCGTATGTTCCTCGTTGAGGCACGGGATCATGATCACGACCTTCATGTCTTCGAGGGTATCTCACGGCTCAGGCGATGACGACGCTATAGAAATGCAGCGAGTCGCGAACCGATCGAAAGGATCCGATCCTGTGCGCCCTGGCCGAGCAAGACCAACCGGCCTCGGGCCGGTCGGTTCCATCCGGGTTGAGTCACCTGGGGCAACCTGCCAGTTCAGGATCAGCCAGGGCGCCAGGCGACGTCGGTCGGGGCTGTGCGGTACTCGCATGCCGCGTCGCTACGGACCCCGCTGACACTCCACCTCGAATACCGATCAATCTTCGGGAAGGGCAGCAAAATCGCGCTTGCTCTTCTTGTACCACGCCATTCCTGACAGGGGATGCTTCCACCTGCCCTTCATCTCCTTGAGGGCAACCTTATGCATCTCGTCACCCTGTGAGACGATTTCGTTCAGATGCTTATCTTGCGCCTTAATGACGTCATCAGCGGTATTCCCATGGAGCGGGAAATCACATGGCCCACCCAATTGTTTACACGTCATCGTCTTCATAGGTCTCGGCTCCTTTCGTAGTTCTCCGCCGTCAACGAGGACGAGTTGAAACGGAGGAGCGGTCTGATGTCAGCACCCCACGGTGCCGACTAGCAGGTCAGGCCTGCGCGATGCGGACGAGGTTGCCCGAGGGGTCGCGAAACGCACAGTCGCGCACTCCCCAGGGTTGAGCTGCCGGCTCCTGGAGCACCTCGGCGCCCGACGCCCGGACCTTCTCGAAGGTCTCGTCGAGGTCGTCGGCGCGGAAGATCGCCGCCTGCAGCGATCCCTTCGTCACGAGCGACAGGAGGGTGTCGCCCTCGGCCTGCGAACGACCGCCGTGGGGCTGGGACAGCACGATGTCGACGTTCTGTCCCGGGGCGCCCACGGTGACCCAGCGGAACTCGCCGGACGAGACGTCGTTGCGGACCTCGAGGCCGAGCGCGTCGCGGTAGAAGCCCAGTGCGGCCTCGGGGTCGTGGACGGGGATGAACATTGCGGAGACGGTGATTGCCATGCCCTAACCCTACGAGTACCGACCCGTCGGGTGCTTCTCCGATCCTGCTCGGTGCCGGGGCGACGCCGAGATCCGCTGCGCCGGCTCCCGCCGCGCTCGGAGCCCACCCGTCGGTGCAGGTCCGAAGGGCTCAGACCGTGACGGGGGTCCGCTGCGGTCGCGTCACGAACATGCTCATGCACGACGGAAGGACCTCGAGGTCGCTGTGGTCGCGGACGCGGTACTGCGACGGTGTCACACCGACGATCTCGCTGAAGCGCGAACTGAACGAGCCGAGAGACGTGCAGCCGACGGCCACGCAGGCATCGGTGACCGATGTCCCCTGACGCAGAAGAGCCTGGGCGCGCTCGATGCGTCGCGTCATGAGATAGGCGTAGGGAGTCTCGCCATACGCGGCACGGAACTTGCGCGAGAAGTGCGCAGGCGACATGAGCGCGGCACGGGCCATGGCCGGGACATCGAGGGGCTGCGCGTAGTTGCGGTCGATGAGGTCGCGCGCCCGGCGCAGGTGCACGAGGTCGGCCATCTCTGCCGGCGTCATACCGACAATTGTACGTGACCGGTCGCCTCCACGGTCGAAGCACACCGGTCGATACCGCCCGAAGTGCCGCTGCGCACGACGTCGATCGCGGATACGGCGCCGGCCTGACCTTCGATCCGGCTCCACTCAACCCACGCGGGCACCTTCGGGGCGGGAACCGGTCGCCGGTGCCGCCACGAAGAGCTCGCCTTCACGAGGAGACGTCGCGGCCAGGGGCTCCGCCCCGGACGATCCGGTCTCTCCCCCTTGCGCCGACGGCGCCTCGCCCAGCACGGCCAGCAGGAACAGGAGGAGCGCTCCGAGCCTCACCTCGACATCGCCCTCGACCATGTGGCGGGTCACCTCCATGCCTTCGCCGTGCCAGGCCAGGAACATGGAGAACAGACCCACGGCGACGAAGACGATGAAGAACCGCCACTCCCGCCGGCGCCAGGCGCTACGCCCGGCGCCGATGGCCAGGCCGAGGAGGACCAGGGTCATGACGACGAAGCGATTGGGGGCGAAGATCGTCTCGAAAATCGCCAGCGGGTGGTGACCCGTCGGCAGGTAGAAGGAGAGCTGACCCGACGCGTTGTTGTACGTCAGCGGCGGCGTGTCGAAAGGCGCGGCCACGTCGTAGCCGGGGTGGGTGAGGAGGAACCAGGCGTACGTCGTCATGCCGTCGGTCGAGAACCAGTCTTGAAGGGCGGCCCACTTCGGGTCGGTGAAGTCGATGCTCACCACCTGTGCGTCGGTCTCGGAGGCACTCGGCGTCGTCCGGGCCTGGGCGTCGATCAGCGGCGCGTCGGGCATGCCGTGCGCCGAGAACCAGGCGACACGATCCGGGAAGGGGAAGACGCGGACGTAGAGCGCTTCCTCGATGTTGATGACGTTGCGGTGCGAGGCGTAGGCCCCCACCCCCGCCAAGGACGACGCGGCCACGAGCACGACACCCACGAGCACCCACCGGCGCGTGCGGTGCCATCCGTCCCGGAACATCTCGGCCATGGTGCCCGGGCCCACGGCCGCCCCCCGTGCCGTCTGGTACACACCCACTCCGAGCACGACCAGCCCCAGCAGCATCATGGTCCAGATGTCGGCATCGCGCAGCCCGACGTAGGCCAGGGTCGCCACCCCCAGGGCGCCGAGCCTGACCCAGGTGAAGCGCTGGACGAGCCAGATGCCACACGCGCACAGCAGGGCCAGGACGGAAAGCGAGGGGCTCTCCGAGAGTGCCGACCAGTCCCACTGCACGACCAGTGGCGCCGTGGCGAAGGCGAGGACCGCCCAGGCCATGACCACCTCCCGCCAGCCCCGCCGTACTAGCCGTGAGGCCGTGAGGCCGAGCACTCCCCACGCCAGGGATCCGAGGAGCGCCTGGGCCAGGCCGTAGTGCCGGAACTGATCCGTCGCCTTCATGAGCACCGGGACCAGGGGCGAACGCGAGCCGGTCCACAGGGCACCGCTGAACAGTCCGTGCGCCGACACAGCCCGGTAGGCCAGGCTGTCCTGCCACACCGCGGGAGGGTTGGTCACCCCCTGCCCGATGCGGTACGAGGTGAAGGCACCCCATCCGACCGCCAGCAGGCTGACGACCGGCAGCCGACGGACTGGTGTCTTCGACAAGAGCCCCCCAGCGGCGCACGGTCCAAGCTCACCCGAACCTAGGAGGAGAAGTCTACGGCCCGGTGTCCGATACCGTCCACGGACGGAGCGGAGGTCGTGACCCATCTGAGACAATCGGGCCGCGGAGACCGGGGCGGCGGCTACCCCATCGTCTTCGCACCGTCGAGGGACTCCCTGATGATGTCGGCATGCCCGGCGTGTTGCGCTGTCTCGGCGATGATGTGCAGGAGCACCCGCCGGGCCGACCACGTGGCCCCGGGCTCGAACCAGGGGGCCTCCGGCAAGGGATGGGAGGCGTCGAATGAAGGCAGCGAGGACACCAGGTCGTCGGTGCGACGGGCCACGTCCTGGTAGCGGGCCAGCACGCCGGCGAGGGTCTCTCCCTCGGACATATGGAAGCCCGCCGCGTGGGAGTCGGCGGCGGCTTCGTCGGCAGGCCCGATGGCATCGGGGCCCTTCACGATGAAGTCGACCCAGCCCTCATCGACCGAGGCGACGTGCTTGATCACCCCGCCCAGGCACAGCTCGCTGGCCGTGGTGCGCCGGCGAGCCTCCTCGTCGGTCAGACCCTGGACGGTGTGGCGCAGGAACGCCCGGTGCGTGGCCAACGTCTCCACCAGGTCGGCACGCTCCTGCTTGTCGATGTGTCGTTCGGTTGTCATGACGGCATCTTTACCGGTCAAAGCTGCCATCTTCCGGCCACTTTGCACGATTCCGGTACCCATGCTCGTCTCACCGGCTTCGCCCCGGATCGCCGAGCCCGGGAGCCCCCGCTGAGATCCCGACCCCCCAACCGCTACGAGCTGCTGAGCTGTGGCTGGAGCGGCCACGTCCTGGTGGGACTCGACGCGGCAACGGTGACAGGGGCGGACCCGGTCCTCGTCCAGGAGTTCGACGGCCTGCGTTGGCATCGCTGCCTGCGCTGCGACAGCTGGCTCCCCAGGCCCCCGCCCGCGCACCCGACACGCGAGCGCGTCCCCTCCCGGGACGAGATTCAGCTGCCCCTGCGGGGCCCGCTGCTGCGAGATCGCTTCGTCCTGCGGCTCATCGCTCTCGATCGCGCCGTGCACGTGACCCTGCTCGCCGCGCTCGCCTTCGTCATCTTCTTCTTCGTGGGCAACCACGCCGCCCTGCAGCGGGACTACACGCAGATCGTGCAGGCCTTCGGAGGGCCCTCGCGGGCTCATCCCTTCCTGGGGCGCTTCCGGCACTACTTCAGCATCACGTCGACGAGGCTCGACGAGGCCGGGGTCGGCGTCGTGGCGTTCGCGGTCTTGGAAGCGGTGGAGATGGTGGGGCTGTGGTTGACCAAGAGGTGGGCCGAGTACCTGACCTTCGTCGCCACCGCGGTCCTTCTCCCCTTGGAGGTCTACGAGCTGTCGGCGGGAGTCAGTGTCCTGAAGCTCGTCACGTTCGTGATCAACCTCGCCATCGCCGTCTACCTGCTGTGGGCCAAACGCCTGTTCGGGATCAACGGCGGAGGTCGCGCCGAACAGGAACGCCGTCGTGCTGCGGGCGACTGGGGAGCTCTCGAGCGCCTTTCAGTGGGCGGGGAATGAGGGGGGTGCCGCCGTCGGTCCTGCCCCCCACGAGGTGTCGGGCGACGGTCCCAAGGTGAAGTCGAGTTGGGCTCCCGTCTGCGCCGCGGTCGAGGGCAACCAGGGGCAGCTGTAGGGGACGGGGGCGGTGGGCGACGCCGCCCCGCACCCGTCACCGTGGGGAGCCGGGCCGGCGACCTCGAGCGCTTGGACGTAAGGCGTGGCCGGGGTCGCCCCCGGTGCATCGACGACGATGCTCCGGCCGTTGCCGAGCGTCATGGTGACGTGCGCGAACAGGGGGCTCCCGAGCACGAGCTCTCCCCGCCCCGGAACCTCGGGGTACATCCCCATGGCTGCCCACACGTACCACGACGACATCGCTCCGAGGTCGTCGTTGCCCGGCTCTCCGTCGGGGGTGGGCCCGTACAGCGTGGTGACGATGCGCCGCACCTCGTCCTGGGTACGCCACGGAGCTCCCGCGTAGTCGTATTCCCAGGGGATGCCGAACGACGGTTCGTTGCCGGCCCAGTCATAGGGCTGCTTCCGACCCGCGTTGAGCTGGGTGAAAAACGTGTTCAGCTTGGACACCACGGCGCTGTTGCCACCGAGCGCGTCGAAGAGGCCCCGCAGGTTCTGGGGAACGCTCCAGGTGTATTGGATGGCGTTGCCTTCTTCGAACCCGTCCTGGCCGATGCCGGGCAGAGGCGAGCGTTGGAAGGCGGGACCGGGGGGAAAGGTCCCGTCCGCTCGGCGCGCCGCGAGATATCCGGTGGCGGGGTCGACCAGGTTCTGCCAATTCTGGGCCCGCCGCAGGAACGTCTGGGACGTCGACGTGTCGCCCGCCGCTTGCGCCAGCTGTGCGATGGCGAAGTCGTCGGTGGCGTACTCCAGGGTCTCGGACCCCCCCACGGTGTACGTCAGTGAGGTCAGGTCCAAGGTGTCGGCCGGGACATAGCCCTTGGAGACGTACTGGGCCAGGTCCTGGCGCTCGAGGTGACCACCGTTGGTGACCTTGGGATCGGTGGCTCCCCTGACCATGTCGTCGAGGGCGGCTGCGACGTCGAAGCTTCGGGCCCCGAAGGCGTAGGCGGACGCGATGAAGGCATCCCCGGAGTCGCCGTTCATCTGGGCGCTCTCCACGTCGGCCACGGGCAACTTGGGGAGGCCACCACCCTGGGCGGCGTCGGCCAGCAGCGAGGTGACCATGTCGCTGGTCTGCTGGGGCGCGATCAGGGCGAGCAGCTGCACTTCACTGCGGTAGATGTCCCACAGCGAGAAGTTGGCGTACTGGGTGTAGCCGTTCGCCACGTGCACCTTCCCGTCGAAGCCCATGTATTTCCCGTTGGCGTCGTCGAAGACGTTGGGGTGCAAGAACGAGTGGTACAGCTCGGAGTAGAAGGTGCGCTCGTCGGCGAAGCTCCCCCCGCTCACCTGGATCCGGTCCAGAAGCTGGTTCCAGGTTCCCGTATCGCGTTGGCGCAGCGCGTCGACGTCCCAGCCCGGCTGCTCGGCATCGATGTTGAGGCGGGCGTCGGCGATGCTGACGAAGGACACGCCCACTTGCATCTGCACCACGCGGGTCTTGGTGGCGAAGCTCACGTATGCACCCGATTGTGCCCTGGTGGTGGCGCGCGCCCCTGGCGTCACCGTCTTGGCGTGCCAGGTCCCGAAACTCCGGAAAGGGCTCTCGAAGCGCGCCGCGAAGTACAGGTGGTAGTCGCCCGACGTGGTACAGAAGTCCCCGCTCACGACCGAACCGTCCACCTCCTGGTCGCCCACGATCGTCACGGAGGATCGTGTCGATCCCGCCGCGCTGTCCGACACCTTGAACAAGAGGTTGGCCGCCCCCGTCCCGGGGAAGCTGAACCGGCCCAGGCCGGTCCGGGTGGTCACCGCCAGCTCGACGCGCACCGGAGGTCGTCCCACCGTCACGGCGTAGTTCCCGGGGCTCGCCACCTCGGTCGAGTGCGAGAACGGTGCGCTCGCGGCACCGGGGTTGCTCCCGACGGCACCCACGGTGGGAAGGATCGGGATGTCCCCGTACACGGCGCAGCCCGGTCCGCTCATGTGAGTGAGACTGAACCCGCTGATCGCCGTGTCCGAATAGGAGTAGCCGCCGCCCGATGGCCGGTGGGTGGTGTCGGGGCTCCACTGCACCATCCCGAAAGGCATGTCGGCCCCCGGAAAGGTGTCGATGCTGCCCACGCTCTGGCCCCCGACACCGGTGCCCACGAAGGTGTCGACGAGCTGGCTCGGCGTCAGGCCCACCGGTGAGCTGGGGCTTGGAGCCGACGTCGGAGGCGACGACGGGGCGGGCGCCTGCGCCGAAGCGGGAGATCCGGGCGACGACGGCGCACAGCCGGCCATGACCGCGACTGACAAGGCCATCACGATCACCACCGGGGACGAGCCCCGAGGGACGGCCCTGCCCGGTCCGCCTCGCTGCCCCCGCACGGGGGGCATTGTACGGCCGGAGCCGGTCCCGGACGTGTGGTCGCAAGGCGTTACCCGAGGAAGTGGCCCTCGAATTCGACCAGGGCGTCGGGCACGTCCCCGCGGCGGGCCCCGGGGTTCACGATGAGACGGTCCACGCCGGCGCTCGAGGACGCCTGCACGTTATCCGGCCCGTTCCCCGATGCAGTCGGCCAAACAGCACCGCCCTCTGGCCACCGATCCCACACCCCGTCCCCGGGCCTCGGCCCATCGCCACCACCGCTCCAGCGCCGGCACCATGTTGCTGTCGGCGGCATCGGTGTTGGCTGTGTTGCTGTCGACGGCGTTGCTGTCGACGGCGCCCACGGCGCGCCCCGCGGTCACCATGGCCACCACCCCCGCACCGCCGCGCTCGAGGGCGGCGGCCGCACTGCGGATTCGCGACCCCGTCACCCAGGTGTCGTCCACGAGCAGGACGCGGCGACCGCGTGCGCCAGCGTCCACCTCGAATGCGCCGGGATCGGGGGCGAGATGGTCCGCGACGCCCGCGCCACGACGGATCTCGATCCGCTCCAAGGCTGACACCTCCGGGATCGCTCCGATCACCTCCCCCAGGGGATGGCGAGCGGGAAGGGACGGGGGGCGACCGGCGCCGGGGGTCCGCGCCGACGAGGGGACGACCGCGACGCTGTCCCAGTCCGAGCCGGCCGCGGCGGTGATGCATCCACCGTGCACGCCCAGGAACGACGAAAGATGGACGGCCACACCCCGGGAGAAGTGGCGGCGGGCGGCGACAGCGGGTGCGTCCTTGTAGCCACGGAGCACGGCATGCAAGACGTCACCGGTGCGGAACAGCGCCATCGGGACGACGAGGGGGCCCGAGCCGGGCTGGTGCCCGAGCACCGACGACACGGCCCGGCAGCACCAGCACACCCTTCGCCCGTCGCGCGCCGGCCCGTGGCAGGTGGCACACACCCGGGGCCCGCCGGCGGGACGGCAAGGCCCACCCCGCGTCGCTCGAGCGGCCGCGCCACCGTGCCCCTCCTCCTGCCGCTTCACAAATCTCGAGGCGACGACACTGGGGGGCGTCCCGGCCTGAGTCCGGGAGCGCCCGCTACCCCGCGTCCGGGTCGCGATAAAGAAGGAACGTGCCCGTCGACCGGCTCACGAGCCGGCCCCGGTCGTCCCGGGTGGCCGCCTCGGCATAGGCGACCTGCCGGGCCATGCGGACCACCTCTCCCCGCACCGTTACGGGTTCCCCCCGCGTGGCCGGCCGCATGGTCTCGGTCTTCATCTCGAGCGTGCCCCGGGTCCGGTCGCGACCCGCCAAGGCGGCATTGATGGCGAAGTTCATCGAGGCGTCGAGGATCAGCGAGTGGATGCCGGCCTGGACGGTGCCGTGGGGGTTGCATGCCAGAGCCGTCGGGGTCCAGGTCCCCTCGACCCAGCCCAGGTCCTCCCCGTCGACCCCATACGAGGTGAACGAGGCGCCTACGAGCCCTATGACCTCCATGCCGCCGTCACCCAGCCAGCGGTCCATATCCTTGGGTCGTTCCGTCACGGCGGCCACCGTAGCGTCGGGTTGTCGTCCCTCCGGGAAGTGGTGGAGGATCCCCCTGGTCGGAGCGGCTTCGGCCGGAGCGATTGACCGTTAGGCTGGCCACGGGTCAAGATCTTGACCGATCAGTCAGTTTTTTGGCCGAATCCCACCACCGAGGTTCTGACAGGCCGGCAGGCACCCCACCACCGGGGCCACCGGACCGGGAAGGAGCACCATGACCACAGCCGTGATCGTCGACGCGGTCCGCACTCCGGGGGGCCGCCGCAACGGCAAGCTTCGGGGCTGGCACGCCGTGGACCTGGCCGCCGAGCCTCTCAAGGCACTGGCCGAGCGCAACGACCTCGATCCCGCCCTCGTCGACGACGTGATCATGGGATGTGTCATGCAGGTGGGCGAGCAGGCTCTCAATATCGGGCGCAACGCCGTCCTGGCCGCGGGCTACCCCGAATCGGTGCCGTCCACCACCATCGACCGCCAGTGCGGGTCCTCCCAGCAGGCGTTGCACTTCGCCGCCCAGGGTGTCATGGCCGGCGCCTACGACGTCGTGATCGCCGCGGGGGTGGAGCACATGACGCACACGCCCATGGGATCGTCGGTGGTACGCGACCTCGGGTTCCCCTTCGGTCCCAAGATGATGGAGCGCTACGCCGAGCGTGGCGGCCTCGTCTCCCAGGGCATCTCGGCCGAGATGATCGCCGACCAGTGGGACCTCTCGCGCCAGGACCTCGACGCGTTCGGAGCCCGGAGCCAGCAGCTCGCCGCCCAGGCCACCGCCGAGGGCCGTTTCGAGCGGGAGATCCTCCCCCTCGCCGTCAAGGACGACGAGGGCGCCGCCACCAACGACGTCATCTCCTCCGACGAGGGGGTCCGCCCCGACACCACAGCAGAGGTCCTCGCCAACCTGAAGCCCGCCTTCAAGCCCGACGGCAAAGTGACAGCCGGGAACTCCTCCCAGATCACCGACGGGTCCGCGGCTGTCCTCATCATGAGCGAGGAGAAGGCCAATGCGCTGGGACTCACTCCCCGAGCCCGCTTCCACGCCTTCTCCCTGGCCGGTGTGGACCCTGTCACGATGCTCACCGGTCCCATCCCCGCCACGCGCACCGTGCTCGAGAAGGCCAAGATGACCATCGACGGCATCGACCTCGTCGAGATCAATGAGGCGTTCGCGTCGGTGGTGCTGGCGTGGGAGAAGGAACTGCACGCCGACATGGACCGCGTGAACGTCAATGGCGGGGCCATCGCCATCGGCCACCCGCTCGGGTGCTCGGGGGCCAAGCTCATGTGCACCCTTCTCAACGAGCTCGAGCGCACCGGTGGACGGTGGGGGCTCGAGACGATGTGCGAGGGCGGTGGCATGGCCAACGCCACCATCATCGAACGCCTGGGTTGACCTCCGGCCCGGACCGGACCGACATCGGGCGTCACGTGGGCGGTGGCCCTAACGCGCCGTCGTCGCGGGATTGCGTCAGTGGTACTGCGTGGCCACGACGAATCCGCCCGCGATGAGGACGATGCCCCCCACCAGGTACCAGTTGCTCGGTCCCGCGGGCATGACGTTGAAGTAGTTGAGGACGATCGTGAGCGCCCCGCCGATGAGCAACGCCAGGATCAGCGGCCCCATCCATTTGGGGCTGACTCTGACCCGGCGCGGGATGGGCGGGGTATAGCGACCACTGGCGGTCGGCGGACGGCTGACCGCCCTCGCCGCCGTCACCCGTCCGGCCGAACGGCCCTTGCGAGCCGCACTCCCCGGACCCTGCTTGTTCGCCATTCCCCGAGAATAGCCACGACGGCGCAGCTGGCCGGGGCCGGTACAGTCGGGCCCGTGGGCGCCCGGGTCCTGCTCGTCGACAACTACGACTCCTTTACCTACAACTTGGTGCAGGAGCTGGGTGCGCTCGGCGCCGAGCCGGTCGTGTTCCGCAACGATGCGGTCGACGTCGACGGCATCCGCGCTGCAGGCGCAGACGGCATCGTGATCTCACCGGGGCCGGGGCGTCCCGAGGACGGCGGGGTGAGCATGGACGTCGTGGCCGAACTGGCCGGAGAGCTGCCCATCCTCGGTGTGTGCCTCGGCCACCAGTGCATCGGCCAGGTCTACGGAGGTCGTATCGTCCCTGCTCCCGAGCTCATGCACGGCAAGACCTCGGCCATCTTCCACACCGGGGTGGGCGTCTTCACCGACATGCCCAACCCGTTCGAGGCCACCCGGTACCACTCCTTGATCGTGGACCGAGACTCGCTGCCCGACGTCCTCGAGGTCACCGCCGAGACCGCCGACGGCATCGTCATGGGCCTGCGGCACCGGGAGCTGGCGGTCGAGGGAGTGCAATTCCACCCCGAGTCCATCCTCACGAGCGTCGGGCCGGACCTGCTCTCGAATTTCCTCGGCGCGTTGGGGGCCGAGACCCGCTAGGTCGTCGGGGGGCCCGGCGCCGTCGTCGTGGTCGACGTCGACGTGCTCGAGCAACCGGCGAAGCTCGCCACGGTGATGTCCACCGTCGTCCCCGGGCTCTCTGTCTGCCCGCCGTTGGGGCTCTGGGCCTGGACGAGCCCGTCCTGGCTCTGTTGAGAGGTCGACTGGCAGATTACGACGGGGCTGAGTTGGGCGCCCTGCAGTGTCGTGACGGCCTGGGCCTGGGTGTCACCGATGACGTAGGGCACGAGCACCGACGAAGGCCCGCTCGACACCACCAGGTTCACCGAGGCGTTGGCGGGCTCCTGTGCGCCTGCCACCGGATTCGTGCTGATCACGTCGCCCTTGTTGACCGACTGTGACGCCTGGGCCGTGATGGTCCCACACTGGAAGCCGGCTTGACCCAGGCGGTTGCACGCCGTGGTCTGGTCGAGCCCGATGACGTCGGGGACCGGGGTGGTCGTCGATTGGGTGAAGATGTTCACCGTCCCGCCGGGCGGGATGGTGGCACCGGCTTTCGGGCTCTGGCTGCACACGACGTTCTGCTGCGTGCAGGTGCTGCTGAATTGGACGTTGGGCTGGAGGCCCAGCTGCTGCAACTGGGCCTTGGCGGCGAGCACCGATTGGTCCACCAGGGAGGGCACCGCCACGGGCGGGCCCTGGTTCCCGGTGATGAGGATGACCCTGTCGCCTCTGTTCACCGCCGTCCCCTTGGGCGGGTTGGTGCTCAACACCTGGGTGTTGGGTGTCGAGTTGGCGGACCTGTCGGGCTGCACCTTGGTCTTGAGCCCGTCTCGTGCGAGGAGGTGCTCGGCCTGGACCACGTTCTGGTTGGTCACGTCCGGCATGGCGAAGGCCGCAGGCTTGCCCCCGATGTGCCACCAGCCCACGGAGTTGCCCAGGAAGATGATGACCACAGCCAGCGCCACCAGGAGCAGGGCCAGGATGGCCGCATAGAGCCTGGTACGGCTGGGCTCGTGCTCGCCCTCGTCGTCGACCAATCCGACCGCGGGCAGGGCCTGGGTCCCCGACGGCCTGAGCGCTTGCGTGCTGACCGACGGGTGCTGACCCGTCGGGGCCGAGGCCGCCCCCACAGCGCGGCCCTCGCGGAAGCGCAGAAGGTCGATCCGCAAGTCGTCGCCCGTCGCGTAGCGGTGGTCGGGCGACTTTGCCAGGCACTTCAAGATGATCGCCTCGAGATCGGGCGGCACGCCGGGGTTCACCTCACGCGGGGCGGGCGGATGCTCGCGCACGTGCTTGGACGCCACCGCCACCGGTGTGTCACCGAGGAAGGGGGGACGGCCCGTCACCATCTCGTACAGCACGACGCCGAGGGAGTAGATGTCGCTGCGGGAGTCCACGCCCATGCCCTCGGCCTGCTCGGGGGAGAAGTACGTGGCCGTACCCATGACGGCCCCGGTCTGGGTCAGGCTCTCCTCGGTGTTGACAGCCCGGGCGATCCCGAAGTCGGTGACCTTGATCGTGCCCTCCTCGGTGATGAGCACGTTCCCCGGCTTGACGTCGCGGTGGACCACCCCGTGGCGATGCGCGTACGCAAGTGCCCCGGCGACATCGGCGGCGATCTCGGCGGCCCTGTCGGGGTGCAGAGGCCCCGCCGTACGCAGGATCGACGACAGGGCTCGGCCGTCGACGAACTCCATGACGATGAAGTAGGTGCCGTTGTCCTCGCCCCAGTCGAAGACGGGGACGATGTTGGGGTGGGAAAGGTTGGCCGCCGCCTGGGCCTCCCGGCGGAAGCGCTCCACGAAGGACCTGTCCACCGAGAGCTCGGGGAAGAGCACCTTGAGCGCCACGGGACGGTCCAGAAGCTGGTCGCGGGCGCGGTACACCTCGGCCATGCCGCCGCGCGCCACCAGGTGCGAGAGCTCGTATCGCCCCGACAGGACGCGGGGGGTCTTGGTCGGCTCCATGCGGGTCAGAGCCTACGTCTCGCCAGATCGCCGCTCGGGCCAGGCACGGTTGGTCTCCTCCTCGGTCGCGGTCGGTCGGCCATCGATGTCACTGGCCCGCCAGGACCGCTTGGATCATGGTCTTGACGATGGGACCGGCGACCAGTGCGCCGGTCTCGTCCACCGGCTGGTTGGGCATGGCTACGGCGATGGCGACGGTGGGATTGCTCGCCGGGGCCAAGGCGATCATCCAGTCGGTCGTGCGTGTGTTGCCCACACCCACCTGCGCGGTTCCGGTTTTGGCCGCCACGTCCCACGACGCCGGGAACCCGTCGCCGGACGCCGTGCCGGACTTGACGACATTGACCATGAGGCCTCGCAGTGCGGCCGCCGTCGCCGGGGAGGCGGCTCGGTGCCACGCCTTGGGCGGGTATTGCTCGACCAGATTGTTCTGGGAATCGCGGATCTCGTACATCACGTGGGGGGTCATCACCACACCCCCATTGGCGATGCCGGCCGCCACCATTGCCATCTGCAGCGGAGAGGCCACGGTGCAGTCCTGGCCGATCGACGCGTAGGCCAGCAGGATCTGGGCCGTGCAGTCCGCATGGGGCACCGTCAGAAAGTGCGACGGCTGGTAGATGCTGGAGGGCAGGTCGAGGGGGGGCTGTTGGTTGAAGCCGAAGGACTGCGCCTCGGCTGTCATACTCGCCGCGCCGACCCGGGTGCCGAGGAGGGCGAACCCGGGGTCACAGGATTCTGGAAGCATCACCGCGATCACGCCACCACACGCGGTCTTCCCGGAGTTGCACAGGGGCACCCCTTGCCCGCCGAGGGTGCCGACCGGGATGCAGACGTAGGACGGCATGGGCGTGTTCACGAGCTTGGGCGCGTACTCGTAGGCCGCCGTCGCGGTCACCACCTTGAAGGTCGACCCCGGCTGGAACGAGTCCTGGTAGGCCAGGGACACGGCCGGTGCGAAGCCTGAGACGGGGTTCTTGGTGGTGTCGGCTGTGTACGCGTTCGCCACCGTGGTGGTGTTGTTCACCGCCAACGGGTTGGGGTCGAAGGTGGGATTGGAGTACATGGCGAGGATCGCGCCCGTGGTGGGATCGAGCACCACGACGGCGCCGTCACGACCAGCCAGCGCCTGTCGGGCGGTGGCCTGCAGCTTGCTCGACAGCGTGAGGGTGACTGTGTCGGTCTCGACGGGCGTAGTGAGCAGGTCAGCGATGGTCTTGACGGGGCGGTTGTGCTGAGCCAGGTCCTGGCCGTAGGTCGCCTCGACCCCGGTGGGCAGGCCGCCGATGGGCAGGTACCCCGTGATCTGGGCGAACAGCGACCCCATCGGGTACTGGCGTATGTACTTGTAGGCACCCCTCGACGTCCGCACCGACTGGGCCAGCACCACGCCGTCCGCGCTCTGGATGATCCCCCGGGGCTGGTCGTACTTGGCCTCGACCACCGCCGGGTTGGAGGAGTTCGTGGCATACGCGTGGGCGTTCTTGACCTGGATGTTGTTGAGCTGGAGGAAGAGGAGGACGAAGCACAGCACCATGCCGACGCCGAGCCATCGGACGCGCCCCGCCATCTCAGGTTGACCCGGCGCCGCGCGTATCGGGGGACAGACCCGGCACCGGCAACCCGAAGGTGGCTGGCGTCGATGTCGGCAACGACGTCGATGGCGCGGAGCCCGGGGGCGTCGTCACCGTCGAACAGTACGCCGGGGGTTGTTGCAGGCTGCACACCGACTGCTCGAGATCTGTGACGTAGCGCTTCGCGGCCGCGTAGGAAGGCTCCTGCACTCCGGTACGCAGATCCGGGATCCGGTAGGAGGGAACCTGCCCGGCAGCCATCTGGGTGCGGTCGACGATCTTCGGCTTGATCCCGACGAATCCCCCGGGGCGTCCCTGGTAGATGACGACCTGGTTGTGGTTCAAGCCGACGAAATAGGAGCTGTTCACGTACCAGTGCACCGTGGCGTACCCGGCATAGGCCAGTCCCCCCAACACCACGAGGAACAACAGCACGCGAAAGGTGATGCGGCGGGGGACGCGGACACCGGGATGCTGCTCGTGGCGCGGCGCCGGCCGGCGAGCCAGGGCAGTGTCGGGGGCCGAGCCACTGACGACGGCGGGCCCCAGGCCGTTGGCCCTGACCGGCGCGGCAGTCACGGGCCGCGCAGGTGGAGCGTGCGGCGCCTCGGGCGCGCTCACCACCATGGTCGACCCCGTGGCCCCCGGGGCCCCCGGGGCCCCCGGGGCGGGGGCGGGGGCGGCGGTCGTGTCCGGGGCCCACAGCGCCGCGCCCGCGACCGCGCCTGCCCCTTGGGTCCCTTCGGCGTCGGTGGACGCGGCCTCGCCGACCATGACATCAACCACGACCACGGTGATGTTGTCGTTGCCACCGGCCTGGTTGGCCTTCGTCACCAGGATCTGAGCCGCCTCGTTGGGATCGCGCGTCTCGGTCAGGACCCGGGTGATCTCGTCGGCCGGTACCTCGTTGGTGAGCCCGTCCGAACAGAGCAGGAATCGGTCGCCCTCCTCGGGGACGATGTCCCACACGTCCACCGCCACGTCGGCCTGGATGCCGAGCGCCCGGGTCAGGATGTGGCGGTGCGGGTGCACGGCCGCCTCCGCCTCCGACAGCTCGCCGCGGGCCACGAGCTCCTCGGCGACGGAGTGGTCGGTGGTGAGCTGGACCAGCTCGTCGCCGTGCAGGCGATAGGCCCGCGAGTCCCCCACGTTGGCCAACACCAACCGGTCGCCCCGGTCGGTCGCCACCAGGGCCGCCGCGATCAGGGTCGTCCCCATGCCTCTCAGGTCGACGTCGGCCCGGCTGCGCTCCCAGACGGCCCGGTTCGCCTCGTGGATGGCTACCGCCAGACCTTCGGCGGAAGGCTTTCGGGCGAACTCCGCCTGCAGCGTGTCGATGGCGGTGCGGGCCGCGATCTCACCTCCGACGTGGCCGCCCATCCCGTCCGCCACGGCGAACAGGGTGAGGGTCTCGAGCGCGAGGTCCTCGTTGACCGTGCGCACTCGGCCCACATCGCTGGCTGAACCCGACCGGAGGACGGTCAATGGCCCCCCAGCGAGTTCACCGATCGGATCAGGCACCCCGCCGACCAGGGTCGACGCGTCACCGCGACACCTCGAAGACGGTGCCACCGACCTGAAGGAGATCGCCCTTGCCGAGCTTGGCGGCGGACCCGATCCGCTCGGCGTTGACCCAGGTGCCGTTGGTCGACCCGAGGTCCTCCACCCACAGCGAGCCGTTGCGCCGGAAGAGTCGGGCGTGGAGGCTGGAGGTGTAGGAGTCGTCGACGCGGACGCCGCACCCCGCGGCGCGTCCCAGGGTGACTTCCTCGCCCACCTCGAATGTCTGCCCGTACCCCTCTTGGGGCTCGATCACCTTGAGGTGGAGCTTGCCGGCTCGACTGCGACGCTCGGCCGATTGGCGTGTCGCGGCTCCCGCGGCGGCGACCTGAGCGGCCGCACCACGAGCCGGTGGTGGGCGCACCTGCACCCAGACAGCCCTGATCACCCGGAAGAAGAAGAGCCAGATCAGCGCCACGACCAGGACCTCCAGGGCACGCAGGAGGTTCTGGTTGTCCAACGAGGTCAAGAACAACACGGCTGCCGACCACTCACGAGGACTCGAACCGGATGGCCGTCGTCCCCACGGTGATTTCGTCCCCGTCCTCGAGGACGCGCTCACGGATGGGAACGCCGTTCACCCTGGTGCCGTTGGTCGACTGTAGGTCCACCACCACGACGTCGCTACCGCGCCGTCGGATCTCCGCATGGCGGCGGCTCACGTTCGCGTCGCTCAGGGCGATCGAGCACTCGGGCAAGCGACCGATCTCGATCGTCTCGCTGCCGAGCACGATCCGGGAACCGTCCGACAGGATCAGCGATGCCGCCGACAGCCCGTCGATGCCCTCCCGGACCTCGGCCGTGACCCGGTAGCGCCCTGGCCGAGTGGAGGGATCGCTGCGTATCTCCACCTCGACGGGCCCGACGAACACGTAGCCCTCGCGCCGGGCGTGCTCGCGGGCGGCGTCTCCGAGCTCCCGGGCCAGGACGTCGGCGAAGCTCTGGAATCGGTCGGCGTCCTCGAGCGACAGGGTCACCACGAACACGTTGGGCGCGATCAGGCCTCGGACCCCCACGCGACGCAGGAGGTCCATCTCCCGCGTCAGGCGTCGGCCGATCTCCACGGGCTGGATCCCACCCCGGAGGGCCTTGGAGAACGCACCTTCCACCAGACGCTCGAGACGCTGCTCGAACCTTTGGAGTCCCATCGTGGTGATCCAGCCTACCGGCGCTTTCTGCCCCGACGGGGTTGCCCGGCTCGGCACCAAGCGAGCTGAAACCGCATGAGAGTCCCCGCGACCAAGCGTGACGAATACGGTACTGGCGGTGGGCAAAATCGCAGCGCGAGCGGTGGAACGGCGAAGGAGCCAAGTGGCATTGCGGTCTTGGACAGCCCGCAGGACCTCGGGAAGCGGTCGGGTATCGTGACGCCGTCGCTCGGGCGAGTGGCGGAATTGGCAGACGCGCAGGATTCAGGTTCCTGTGTCCGAAAGGATGTGGGGGTTCAAGTCCCCCCTCGCCCACGAAGTGGTCTCGACAAAACCAGCCATTTCGCGTCGACAAAACTAGACCAAGAGGGCTGGGTGTCGATGATGTCCGTCATCGACGATGATGTCCGTCATCGACACCGTCATCAAGACGATGAAGTGGATGAATCCGGTTGGCTGAGGTGTCCATGAATGCGCGCTTGGGCCGCCACCGGGGTCCTT
>Ga0116219_10001066_pt1 | contig 26672 bp, 21 predicted proteins | sample Sb_taG_4_FD_91019 | JGI IMG/M metagenome (GOLD analysis project Ga0116219, IMG submission 91019) | Peat soil microbial communities from Weissenstadt, Germany - Sb_50d_6_BS metaG | ecosystem: Environmental > Terrestrial > Soil > Wetlands > Peat | place: Germany: Weissenstadt | collected 2010-09-21 | reverse complement strand
GTTTGCACACTGATGCTCCCACGTGCATTGCTGCCTGCTTTTCCGTTACAGTAGTTCTTCCCTATGCTTGATCTGAGTTTTGTGCGTGACAATTTGCCACTGGTCGAGGAAAAACTGCGCCAGCGCGGTATGAAGCCGGCGGAAGTCCTGAAAAACTTCGCTCAGGTCGATGCCCAGCGGAGGCAGGCCATCACCAGCGCGGAGACCATGAAGGCGCAGCGCAATCGCGCTTCGGAAGAGATTGCGAAACTGAAGAAGAGGGGGCAGGATGCGTCAGCGTTCATTGCCGAAACCAAGGAGTTGCGCGAGCAGGTCGAGGAGTTGGGCAAGGCGGCGGAGGAATACGAGACCCGGTTGCAGCAGATACTGGTTGGTATTCCGAACATTCCGCACTCGAGCGTTCCCGTCGGCCGAAGCGCGGAGGACAACGTGGAAGTCCGGCGCTGGGGCGGCGCGCCGAAGTTCGACTTTGCTCCCAAGCCGCACTGGGAAATTGGAGAACAGCTTGGGGTGCTCGACCTGGAGCGGGCAGCGAAAATCTCGGGCGCGCGCTTTGCCGTCTATTGGGATCTGGGAGCGCGCCTGGAGCGGGCGCTGGCCAACTTCATGCTCGACCTGCATATCCGCGAGCATGGCTACACCGAGGTGTTGCCGCCGTACATGGTGAACTCTGAGTCGCTGTATGGGACGGGGAATTTGCCCAAGTTCGCCGCTGATCTTTTTAAAGTTCCGCATGGGGATAAAGATTTGTGGCTGATTCCGACCGCGGAAGTTCCGGTGACCAATCTTTATCGCGATGAAGTGCTCGATGGGGTGCAGCTGCCGATCTTGCTCACAGCTTATACGCCGTGTTTCCGCAGCGAGGCTGGGTCTTATGGCAAGGATGTGCGGGGGATCATCCGGCAGCATCAGTTTCAGAAAGTCGAAATGGTGAAGTTCACGCGACCTGGCGATTCCTACGAGCACCTGGAAAAGCTGACTCACGACGCCGAGGAAGTATTGCAGAAGCTCGGTCTTCATTATCGTGTGGTCGCGTTGTCCACCGGAGACATGGGTTTCTCGGCAGCCAAAACCTATGACATCGAAGTGTGGTTGCCGGGGCAGCAGTTGTTTCGCGAGATTTCTTCGTGTTCGAACTTCGAATCGTTTCAGGCAAGGCGTGCCAACATCCGTTATCGTCCTGAGGGCAAGAACAAAACTGAATTCGTGCACACCATCAACGGCAGCGGCTTGGCTGTCGGCCGCACATGGGTGGCGATAGTCGAAAACTATCAGCAAGCCGATGGCAGCGTGCTGATTCCCGAGGTTCTGCGCCCGTACATGGGAACGGACCGGCTTACTCCGAGGAAAATGTAGTGCGACTTTGCGAGTTCCGTTGCAAAGACGGGGAGTAGAAAATAGACTTGGACAGGGCGAAAACACATGCGACGGTTATGGCCGCTCCCCCGGTTCCGATGACCGGGATCTGGCGCACAATCCGCGACTACATTTTTTGGTCCTACGAGCGTGGCACCGTCCAGTACGACGTGATGGTGACGTTGATCCTGCTGTTTGTTTTTCTTTCACCCAGATTCATCAATTTTAAGGACAAACCGGTCGAGCATAATCCGCATCGTACCGGAGTCGCCGTGGTTGTACCCGACGGCCAAGGTGGGCTGATTTACCAGATTGAAGCGGCGGCCGTCGTGGGCCAGATTGTGGGCACGGACGACAGCGCGATTCGCGGCCAATTGCTGCAAATCATCGAGCCCATTTCTGGTGAAGTCAGCATTACCAAGGTTGAGCCGGTACGCGACAACTCGGGCCATGTTTTAAGCTACAAGGTTTGGGTGACGCGAGAGTAGCGACCTCGGCTCCGCGACTGAAAATGAATCTGGCTCCAATCTTCGAGTGTTTCGAGATGAACTGGGCGTTTGCCATCATTATTTCGCTGGTCTTCGCTTCGCCCCAGGCTTCGCCCCAAGCGTCGCCCGAACCGCAACATATCTTGAGCCAGATGGACCAGACCGCCGCGAATTTCCGCACCACCCAAGCTGCCTTTGTCTGGGACCAATATCAGAAAGTAGTGGACGAGCACGACATACAGAAAGGGATCGTGTATTTTCGGCGTGTCGGGAACGAGATTCAAATGGCCGCCGATATCCAGGATCCCGCGTCTCCAAAGTATGTGCTCTTCACCAACAGTACGGTCGAGGTTTACCAGCCGAGAATCGATCAGGTCACGCGATACAGCACGGGAAAGGACCGTGCCACGGTTGAGGGTTTTCTGGTGTTGGGTTTTGGCGGCAGCGGGAAGGATATGCTGAAAGCCTTTGAGGTGAAATACGTTGACTCGGAGACGCTGAACGGCGTCGACACGGTGAAGCTCGACCTTGTGCCGAAATCAGAAAAGGGACGCAATATGTTCGATCACATCTGGTTGTGGGTCGATACGGCGCGGCGTGTGTCTGTGCAGCAGCAACTTTTTGAACCGTCGGGCGACTATCGGCTGGCCAAGTATTCTGACATCCAGTTGAATCAAAAAATTCCGGATGCGGCTTTCAAGTTGAAGACCACCAGCAAGACCAAAGTTGTGTCGCCGCAGGGATAAACTTGGCTAAGTGCTTGCTGGGATGACGTTTATGGTTGCCGATCCCGATTCGTCGACGGTCGAAAGATAAAGGCTGAAAAACCGGGTGCGGGACGTTATACTGCGAGAAAGCCGTCGGTTAGAGATAGAAAGAAGATGGCAAAAAGACTCCGGTCGCGCTCTTAAACTCTTATGGCCAAGGTTTTCACCATCCCGATCCCTCCCCAAATTGGGCGCAAGCGGCGTGAGCGAACCTCTGATCCGCGCTACGTTGATGGCCAGCGGTTATTGGTCGAGGCCATGCGATATCTGGCCCAGGCCGACCCGGTGAACAATCGCGGTGCCATCGAACTGCTTTCCGAGCACGTGCGCACCCGCTTCCGCATGACCGATTCGCCCCTCGGCTGATCTAGGAAGGCCGCAGTCTGGCGTTCTTTCCACAGTTTCACTCGACTGGCCTGGACGAGGCGTCCGCGGGTACGTGATTTGTGCAGCTTCCTCAGAAGCTGTAGCGCAAAGCGAACTCCATCACCCGCGCATTGGACAGAGTGGAGCTGAAGTTTCCAAACAGAGTGCTGTTCGACAGCAGGTTATTGAAATTCAGCTGCATCGTCCCTACGTCGAAGCGCGGAGTGTTGGTGACGTTGAATGCCTGCCAACTGAACTTGATCGCCTGCGCTTCGGTGACGTTCCAGATTTTGCTCAGCCCGGTGTCGACATTGAAAGTTCCAGGTCCGCGGAAATTATTACGCTGTCCCGATTCACCTGGATAAGGATCACGGAATTGCAGGATGGCCTGGTTGGGATCGTTCGGGTTGGTAAGATTGTACGGATCCTTGAAGACATTGGGAGTAGGTCCGTTCACTCCCTGCACCGTAAAGCTTCCTGTCTCCGGACGTTTACCCACCAAAACGGCTGCAGAGTTAAGTTCCCAGTTCGTGGGATAAACCGGACTGAATATCGAAAACGGGTATCCTGTGGACCAGCGGAAAAGCCCCGAGAGCGTCCAGCCTCCGACCACAGCATTCATGAATTTCCCCATGGTAGAGCCGTAACGTTTGCCCTGACCGACGGGCAGTTCCCAGACCCAGTTGGAATTGATCTGATGCGTGGCATCGAAGTCGGAAACGGCACGAAATTGCCCCGGGTTCCATGCGTTGAGGATTTGTCCGGAAAAGCCGATGCCTTCGAATGAGTTGATACGCTCGGCGTCAGATCCCTCGTCCATGGACTTGGAGTAGGTGTAGTTGAGGTCAAACTCGAGGCCGTGAGTCATGCGGCGGCGCAGGCTGAACTGGCCGGCGTTGTAGGCACTGTTGCCGATGCTCCGCCACGCGTAGAGAGAAGCAAACTGCGGAGAATAGAAGGCGTAAGGAGTGACCTTCCCATTGATGGTGGCGCAGGATGGATAGCAGTTGTTCACGGGCCATCCATTCACCTGGCCGGGAATGTCGATGAATTGCAATGAACTGACGGCGTTGCCTCCGAAATAGGCGAACAGATCGTACATTGCTTGAGTCGAGGTAACTTGCGTGGGCGGCGTACCGGTCGCGCCACACAGCGAACCAAATGTTCCGCACACACCACCGATCTGGGTGGCAGAAAGTCCCTTTGCCGCCGGAAACATGTCCTCCCAAAAGGGAATCGGAGCGACATTCTGAATGGGAACTCCGGCGTTGAATTGTTTCGTGAGCAGCGTGGCAGCGGTGAAGTAGTCCATGTGGCTCTTGGGATCGTACATGTCCACCGGCGCTGCGAGATCTTCTTCTTGCAGCAACCGATGGGCGAAACGGCCGACGTACGAGGCTTCAAATACGAATTCGCTGGGAAGTTCGCGCTGGAGGGAAAAGTCCACCACGTGGGAGTAGGGCGTTTTCAGTTTGTCATCCAGACCCCAGTCGACTGCGAATCCACCGGCTCCAATGCCAGTCGGCGGAGTCACCGGGAACGAGCCGGTCGGAGCCGGTTCCACAATTGGACAGGGCGCCGCCGGGCACGAGCCCGTGGTGGCCGCGCTCGTGGTCGGGATATTGTATAGGCCGGAAAAACGCGCGGCAGTGTCTACGGTTTGCACGCTTCCGGTATTGGAAATGCTAGTGGTCAAGCCGAACGAACCGTTGCGGTCGAAAGTGTTGGTAATGCCCTCGCCAAAGTGGTCGTAGTAAATTCCATATCCGGCGCGGATCGAAGTTTTTCCCGGACCACCCCACAGCCGCCGTTTCCAGCCACTGGCGGCGTCGGGCGAAAAAGCGATGGCAAAGCGGGGCGCAATATCTTTGTAGTCCCATGCCCAATAAGGCTTGAGTCCGTTGGCTTGTCCGGAGAGCGCAAAGCTAATCGTCGGTTCATAGGCTTGGCCGACCAGCATGTGCTGCGCGCGTTGCTGAAACCATTCATTCAGACTGGTCGTGGGGGCGACCTGCGTTCCCGTGGTTTCGTACGGCGGTTCCAGTAGCGTATAGCGCAAACCATAGGTCACTGTGAGGTTGCGTTTCACCTGCCACTTGTCTTGAGCATAGAACTCAGACTCGTAAGCGCGGAAATGGCGGGGAATCATCGCGCCTTCGGGAAGCACGGAAAGATTCTTGTTCAAGTTGTAATTGGATACGACCTCGCTGATCAGTCCGGTGAGCGCGGTCATCGCATAGTCGTAGTTTTGCCCGAAGCCCGGGTCCACAGCCGGGAAGCGAAAGCTACCGGGATCGAGGCTGGTTCCGCAGCCCGCAATGCAATCAGGGTTCAACCACAACGCGTTGGTTTGAGCGAAGAAGAATGAGGTGGAATTCGATTCCCGGATATTGTCCACGCGGCGCAGGTTGCCGCCGAACTGCAGAGTGTGAGCACCCTTCACCTTGGTGACGTCATCGACCCAGTTGTAGACCGGGACATCGGTGTTGGTGGTGGGGCTGAAAGCGGTAAGGTTATCCAGGCCGCGGAAGTTCACGTATTGAGAGCTCTGCAGGCCAGCTTGGTCAATGCCGGCTCGAATGTAGCCGAAGTGAAAAGCGTTGAGCAAGGTATTGCTGAGCGTCGCCGTGTAGCCCACGCTCACGCCTTTGCTGTTCACGTGATCGGTCGTGGTTGCGGGCTGCCCGGGAAATTGCGAACCGCCGTCTCCTGTGACTGATTCTGGATCGGTGCTGCTTCGTTCCGCCTCACGATCATTGTTTAAGACGCCTCTCACGAACAGACGATGGTTTCCATTGGCGGTGATGTTGTAGTCGATCTTTGCCACGTAGGCATCCTGCTTTGCCGGCAGCGGGGATGGGAACGTATATCCCTGAAAATCAAAACCGTCGCCAACCGTGAAGCTGTTGGGTTCCGGATACAGATTGAAGATTGCACTGGGATTCGCGCCGTCGATGTTGGCGATAAGCGGGTTCGGGCCAGCGCCCAAGGGGCAAGTTCCGTTGGCTCCGCAACCGGTATCCATACTGGCTATTTGAGCGGCGTTCAGGGTGGCAATACCGCCCACCGGACATGTCGGATCCTGTGTGCAGGGATACTGAATGGTCCCCTGGCGCAAAAGCGCGCTGGGAACGACGCGCGTGACTTGCAGATCTTCCCGCTTCCGCTGCCCCTCATACGCCAGAAAATAAAACAGGCGATCTTTCTTGATTGGACCACCGACGGCGACTCCGAACGTATTGCGCAATAGAAAAGGTGGAGTGTTGGGCTGGCCGGAGAGTAGTTCTGACTGTTTGTTGAACCAATCGTTGGCCGTGGTAAAAGTCGGACGGTAATATTCGTAGAGCGTGCCGTGAATATTGTTGGTACCACCCTTGGTCACCAGGGATACCTGTCCACCAGAGGAGCGGCCCGTGTCTGCGTCGGCGTTACTGGTTGTGACTTTGAATTCCTCAAGCGAATCTAGCGGAACCCGCAACGCGCCCTGGAACGCCGTGCCCAGAAGTTGATCGTTGTTGTCGACTCCGTCCAGCACCACGTTGGTTTGGTCGCTGCGCGCCCCGTTCACCGAACCGCTGCGGCTGTCTGAACCTGGATCGATGTGGTTGCTGTTTCCGGTGAAGACCACGCCCGGCTGCAAGCTCAGGATGCCAGTGGGATCGCGGCCTTCAAAGGGCAGGTTTGCGATCTGGTCCGCGCCGAATGCGTGACCTAGCGTTGCGTCCTGGGTGTTTACCAGCGGCGCCGTGCCGGTTACGTCCACAGTCTCAGTCACGGAAGAAACTTTCATGGTCACGTTCACGGTGGCCGGCGTGTTGACCATGAGCTCGACGTTGGGTTGCCGGATAGTGGCGAATCCGGCGGCCGATGTCTTCACCTCATAGGTCGCGGGGGGCAATTGGAGAAATTGGTATTCGCCCTGGGCTCCAGTTTTGGTGGAGCGCGAAAATCCAGTTGCGGGATTATTGATGGTCACCGTCGCGCCCGGCATCACTGCGCCGTTAGAATCGAAGACTGTGCCGTGCAGCGAAGTCACCGCGGATTGCGATAAGAGAAGCGCGCTGAAAGTCGGAACAAGTAAAAGCAGTGATGCGAATGACCGCGAGGCAGATCGCATAGGGGCTCCTACCTAACTCGTATAGTCCTGTGCTGGTATCGCTCAAGATTTTCAGCTACAGGAAAAACTCCCTCGAGTGTTGGCGGGTATTTTGCAATCGCTGACTCAGCAATGCAAGTCGAAACTTGCGTTGTGCGCTGTTGACCGCACTTGCATGACCAATAGTCATTCATGCAGTTCATATTTTCCCTGGAACCACGCAGCCGCCAGAACAATCAACACTGGATAACACTCCAATGTGTAGCGTGGTTCAGGATTTTCGAGCGACCCGAGGAACAGTGATCGCACAATCACGAATGTGAGCAGGACACCGAGATGCGGTGCAAATCGCCCTCGCAACAGTCCCGCGAAAGCCGCGCTCACATACATAAGATTGATAATCCCCAGGCCCAGTGCCAGCGCCAGCCACTTTGGGTCGTCGTCGAACTCCCACCAGCGCGTATCCGAGGGCAAGGTTTCAGTGCGCGGCCGAAGCCACATGTCGGCGATGCGCATCAGCGGGAGCGCAACGTAATAGCGGAAAAGAGAATGGTGTATGCGCGCGGCCGCCAGCGCCGCGAACCGGGCATCGAGCTCAGGAGTCACACGCTCCGCGGCGTTGTAGTCCTCCAACAGTTGTGTCGTTTGTTCCTGCTGCGCGGACGAATCAAAGGCGCGCACGGGAAGCTTTTCGGCATCCATCGTGTGGCCGGGCACGGCCCAATAAATTTCTTCGACGGACGCATAATCCACAATCCAGGTTTTCACCCAGCGATTGAATCCCGTGGGCACGAAAGCATTTTCTTCGTTGGCGTAGCGCGGCGCCAATGGCTGGAACTCACGCAAGGTATGCAGATTGCGGAAGGTCCACGGGACGAGCGAGGCGAGCGAAACGAAGATCACGATCAAGCTGCTTCGAAGAAGGTGGGGTACGTGCACCCCCGCCCTCGGCTTTTGCACTTGAGACAGAATCAGCAGGTACACCACGATCGCGACCAGTAGAAGTCCACCATCCGGACGCAGGAGCATCGCTGCCCCGATCGCCAGCCCGCATCCCAGCCACGGTCTTATCGACGACTGAAGTGTTTCGAGCCCCACGATGGCGAAATCCAAACTCAGTACGGTAAAAAACACTTCCAAAGTTTCCGTGAGCGCGTTGGCGACATAGTTGGCTAGAAACGGACAAAGCGCCGCCAGGAGAAAAGCAACCCGCGCGGCTCGGGGAGATACTAAACGCCGTGTGATGTCGGCGACTACGAAGCAACTGGCGATGTCGACGAACATCTGCAGCACCAGCACGGCGCGGTAGTGTTCCATGCCGAAGATGGCAAACACCGCCGCGAGGAAAGCGGGATATCCCGGCAGGCGAATGTAGGTGGGCGAGATCTCATTCACTCCGCTCAGGCCGTAAATCCCGTGCTGAAGCCAGTTCTTGGCGATGTCGCCATAGACAAAAGAGTCGCTGGTGACACCGGGAAAGCGGAGAATGAATAGCAGGCGCAGCGCCACGCCTGCGAGTGCGGCGATCAGAAAGAAGCGGAGATGTTGGCGCAGCTGTTCGCGCACGGAGGCAATATAGCAGAAGGGCTCAGGCGTCAGGCTCTGGGCTTCCGGAATGAGCGCAAGGTCAAGTCGAAGCCAGCAGCGCCAAGCCAGCAGGCACTTCAAAGTTTGACCCGACTTTCTCCACAGCTTAGGATGGACTAACTAACTCACCCTATGGCGCAACCGGTTTTCTACGATCCTCGACAAGCACGCTGGAAGCGGTTGCGACGCCTGTTTGACGTTCTTGGCATCAGCCTCATGCTGATCGTGGTCTTCTTCATCTATAACGCCTTGCAGGGCGAGCAATTGCCTGAGTTGATCTGGCAGGCGCAGAAAAAACCCTATCACGCGCTCAAGGAAAACGAAAAAGAGAAGGCCAGAGAGCGGCGGCGCAAGCTGGCAGCGCAACTCGGGTACAGCAAGGCCAAGTCGAATCCTTCGCTGGTAACACTCAATTCCAACCAAGGCGTACGTGCCGCTTTCTATGCCCCGTGGGATGCCGCCAGTTACTCTTCCTTGCGTGAGTATGCCCGCCAGGTCGACTTGCTCTATCCCGACTGGCTCCACGTTTTAACCGCGGATGGCCGATTACAGGGCGTCGATGACCAGACCAATAAATACTTCGATGTGATTCAGGGCTCGACCGTCCATCCTGTGGACGACAAAGTCATGCCATTTTTGAAGTCCGAAAATACCGGCATGGAAGTGTTCCCCATGGTGAACAATTCCGATGGCTTGAACTGGGTCGATATTACGTCCTTTTTGAATGATGGGGACGCACGCGCGCTTTTCCGCAGGCAAGTGGATGCATTTCTCGCCACCGATAAATACCACGGCCTCATGGTGGACTTCGAGGAGATCCCCGTTGAATCTCAGCCGGGGTACCTGGCCCTGCTGCAAGAACTCTCCGCAGATCTGCATGCCAAAGCCATGAAGCTTTACGTGAGCGTGCCTCCTCACAATGCGGATTTCAATTACCCCGCCGTGGCTGGCAGCGTAGATGGAGTCGTGCTCATGAACTACGACGAACACTACCCCGAAGCCACACCTGGGCCGGTCGCTTCCCAGGATTGGTTCGTCGCCAACCTGGAATTCGCCCGCAAGGTGATTCCTGTGGGCAAGCTCATCTGTGCCATCGGCAACTACGGTTATGACTGGGTGCAGAAGCCGAAGCGCGGAAAGCTGCCGCCCGATGTACACGATACCAACGTCTCCGTGCAGGAAGCGTGGCTGGTAGCACGCGATTCGGAAGAGGATGTGGATTTTGACGGCGACAGCAGCAATCCGCACATTAACTACATGGACGAAAAGAACCGCCGGCACGACATCTGGTTTCTGGATGCGGTCACGGCGCTCAACGAAATGCGCGCCGCCCAATCCCTGGGAATTGAGACTTTTGCGCTGTGGCGTTTAGGCGCTGAAGATCGGTCGCTGTGGCGCGTTTGGGATGTGCCCGGCGAGGCCTCGGCGCCCGATAAATTGAAAGACGTTCTCCCCGGCCAGGACGTGGACATGGAGGGTCAGGGCGAAATTCTGCGCATCGAAGCTCGCCCCGCCAACGGCAAGCGGGACATCACTGTGGATCCTTCGGGAATCATCACCGACGAAACCATCGACCCTCTGCCTGAACCTTACCGTGTGGCTCGCTACGGGTACAATCCGAAGGCTGTTGCCCTCACCTTCGATGACGGCCCTGATCCGACGTGGACTCCGAAAATCCTCGACGTCCTGAAACAAGAAAACGCGGTTGCAACGTTCTTTCTGATTGGGCTCGAGGCCAAAGATTTCGGCGGCGTTACTTCGCGCGTCTATCGCGAAGGACATGAGATCGGGAATCACACCTTCACTCATCCGGACATCACCGACGTATCGACCAGATATATGAAGGTGGAGCTGAGTCTCACCGAGCAGCTCTTTGCGAGCCGCCTGGGAATTCATACCATCCTTTTTCGCCCGCCCTACTCAATCGATCAGGAGCCTGACACCGAAGACCAGGTCCGGCCATTAGAAGTGGTGCAGGACATGGGCTACATCAGCGTGGGCAACAAGATCGACCCCAACGACTGGAAGGACAATCCGCGCCACTCGGCCGAACAGATCGCTGCCGATGTGCTCGCTCATATTCCACCCTGTGATCCCAAAGACCGGCTCTGCGGCAGCGTTATCCTGCTGCATGACGGAGGTGGCGATCGCAGGGAGACCGTCCGCGCCTTGCCCATGATTATCGATGGCGTGCGCGCAAAAGGCGACGAAATCGTTCCCCTTCATGAATTGATCGGGAAGACCAGAGCCGATGTCATGCCCCCGATTCCGTACAACGAGCGCTGGGCTGCCCGATTGGATTGGATGGGCTTCGCGCTTTGGGATTTCAGTACGCATGCCATTACGTGGATTTTCTTTCTTGGCGATTTGCTTATGACCGGACGCTTGTTGTTTGTGGGAGCATTCGCAGTTTTCGATCGCTTCCGGCAGCAACCGTCCGGCAGTCCGGCCGAGGTGGCATCGTATAAACCCGCCGTCGCCGTGCTGATTCCGGCCTATAACGAAGAGAAAGTGATTGAGCGCACGGTTCGGGCTGTGCTGGCGTCGGACTATCCTGGCTTGCACGTGATCGTGATTGACGACGGATCGAGCGACAACACTCTGGAAGTTGCGCGCCGGGCTTTTGTGAAAGAAGTCGCCTCCGGCCGCGTGCTTATCTTGACCAAGCGGAATTCCGGCAAAGCCGAGGCGCTGAATTTCGGACTTGAGCATTTGAGCGATGAAGAGATTTTCGTTGGCATCGATGCTGATACAGTCATCGCCCACAATGCGATTTCACGGCTGGTTCCGCATTTTCTCAACCCCAAAGTCGGAGCCGTAGCCGGAAACGCGAAAGTGGGAAACCGCGTGAACCTGTGGACCCGCTGGCAAGCACTCGAGTACATCACCAGCCAGAACTTCGAGCGCCGGGCGTTGAATGTTCTTGGAGCCGTCAGCGTAGTGCCAGGGGCAATCGGCGCGTGGAGAACTTCCGCGGTCCGTGAGGCCGGCGGATATCACACCGACACCGTCGCCGAAGATGCCGATCTGACCATGGCGCTGCTGCGCAATGGTTACCGGGTGCAGTACGAAGACCTGGCGCTTGCCTACACTGAGGCGCCCATCAATGCCAATGGCCTTATGCGGCAACGCTTCCGCTGGTCGTTCGGAATCCTGCAGTCAGTCTGGAAACACCGTGACGTGTTTGCGCGCAAAGGAGCTTTGGGTTGGGTCGCTTTACCGAATATCGTCATCTTCCAAATCTTGCTGCCGTTGGTCTCACCCTTCATCGACCTGATGTTCGCGGTCGGCGCAATCTGGTATTTCATTCAAAAACATTTCCATCCGGATTCCACCGACCCGGCCAGCTTCCAGCGGCTTCTGGTGTTCTTCGCCGCTTTTCTGATCATCGACTTCATCACGTCTGCAATCGCGTTCGGCTTGGAACGCCGCCAACCCGAAGCCCGCGAAGACGGCTGGCTGCTGAGTCAGGTCTGGCTGCAACGCTTCGCCTACCGTCAACTGTTTTCGGTCGTGCTGTTCAGGACGGTGAAGCGCGCCTTCGAAGGCCAGCGCTTCGCCTGGGACAAACTGGAACGCACCGCCAAAATGAGTTTCCGCACGGCCGAGACTCACGATTCGGTGAAAGTGCCGTAATTTGTCATTCCTCTGACCTAAACCGGGCGATGGATGCCGAAAGTTATCGCATCCAGCCAAGCGCATATTTCCGAACTAGGGTATTCTGGTTACATGCTGCTAAATGGAAGAGAAGCAATCCTCAGTCGCGTTCACCTGCTGAAAGCGGAGATCAGTGACATCCAGAGACTCAACGAGCAATACACTCAGCAGAGACGCACCTTGCCAGCGCAGCAGAATCACGCCCAGCGCCGCGGCCGGCTGGAGCAAATCGTAGAAGAATTAAAAGCCCTCACCAACCGAAAAATCCAGTAGCACTTGCACGTGTGGGGACAGCCGCCGAGCCTGCCCTGAGCAAGGTCGAAGGGGCTGTCCGGTAGAGCAAGGCTCGACGGTTTATGCATCGGGGCGTTCCTAAGCCCGGGTGCTACAATTGATAGTTCCGCGCCCCTCCGCGCAGCATCCATATAGCTTTCGAGGTGCACTTATGGCAACCGTTGAAGCTCCCACACGACCGCAGATTCGCCTTCATCAAGGCCCGTTCGCCAATGAACCGTTGACCGATTTCGGCAAGGAAGAGAATGCGCGCAAAATGCGTGCCGCCATCGAGAAAGTTCGAGGCCAACTTGGCCGCGAGTACGATCTCATCATCGGCGGCAAGCGCATCAAGACGCAGGACAAGATCAAATCGCTGAACCCGGCCAAGCCGTCGCAGGTTGTCGGCCTGCACCAGAAGGCAGGCAAGGAGCACGTCGAACCGGCCATGAAAGCCGCGCTGAGCGCATTTGAGCATTGGAGCCAAACTTCGGTTGAGGAACGTGCCAGCCTGCTCTTCCACGTTGCCGACCTGCTGCGCGCACGTAAATTTGAGTTCGGCGCCTGGATGATCTTCGAGGTAAGCAAGAACTGGGGGGAAGCTGACGCCGACATCGCCGAGACTATCGATTTCTGCGAGTATTACGGGCGCGAGGCGCTGCGCCTTGCAAAAGTGAAGCCCGACGTACAAATGCCGGGCGAGCACGATTCGCTCCGCTACATTCCGCTAGGCGTGGGCGCGGTGATTCCGCCATGGAATTTCCCCTGCGCAATCATGGCAGGAATGACGATGGCTTCGGTCGTCGCGGGCAACACCGTCATTCTGAAACCGTCGAGCGATTCGCCGACGATCGCTGCCAAGTTTATCGAACTCGTCGAAGAAGCCGGCATTCCTGATGGCGTGGTCAATTTCTGTCCCGGCGCGGGTGCGAGTTTCGGCAATGCCGTGGTCGCGCATCCCAAGACGCGTTACATCGCTTTCACCGGCTCGCGTGAAGTTGGTCTCGACATCCACAAGCGCGCCGCCGAGACGGTTCCCGGCCAGGTGTGGATCAAGCGCACTGTCCTCGAAATGGGTGGCAAGGACGCGATCATCGTCGACGCCGACGGCGATTTTGATGCCGCCGTCGAGGGCGTTGCCCAGGCCGCATTCGGCTTCCAGGGCCAGAAGTGTTCAGCCTGCTCCCGCGCCATCGTTGACGAGCGTGTCTACGACAAGTTCCTGGATCACCTCAAAGCTCGCGTGGAAAAGATCACCGTCGGCGATCCCGCCGAGAACCCGAACATGGGCGCGGTGATCAACGAAGGCTCCATGAAGTCGATCCTTGAGTACATCGAATACGGCAAGAAAGACGGACGCCTGATCACCGGCGGGAATCAAGTGACCAAGGCGGGCGAAGGCTATTTCATCCAGCCCACGGTGATTGCCGATATCAAGCCCAAGTCAAAGCTCGAGCAGGAAGAAATTTTTGGCCCGGTGCTGGCGGTGATCAAGTCGAAGAATTTCGAGCACGCTCTGGAGATCGCAAACGATACCGAGTTCGGCTTGACCGGCGCGGTGTACACAAGTTCGCAAGACAAAATCGATCGCGCTGTCCGCGAATTCCACGTCGGCAACCTGTATATCAATCGCAAATGCACCGGCGCGATGGTTGGCGCGCATCCCTTCGGCGGATTCAACATGTCTGGCACGGATTCAAAAGCCGGTGGGCCGGATTATTTGTACTTGTTCACGCAGGCCAAGTCGGTGGCAGAGAAGATCGTGTAGGCGAGCGTCTGGTCAATAAGAAAGGCCGCCCACAGGCGGCCTTTAGTACAGAACAAACTCTTACGAGGGTACAGCCTGTCCCTGCTGCGGCGGTGCTGCTGCAGCCGTGGCCGCGGCGGCTTCGTTCAGAATCCGGTGGTGAATGGTGAACAGCGCCAACTCCAACCGGTCAGACACCCCGATCTTGTCATACACGTTTCGCAGATAGTTCTTGATCACCTGCTCGGTAGTCCCAAGTTGCGTGGCGATTTCTTTATTCTTATAACCTTGCACGATCAGCGCGACAATCCGCAATTCCTTCGCGGTCAGGCGATCGCGGACGCGCAAACCGACCATGTCGTTTTCGGTAAGCTCGCTGGGGACGGCAATGTCCTGCACCCAAGTTTCGCCGCGAGCCACCTTGCGCACACAGTCGACTAGCGCCGCGCTGGTCACGTTGCGATAGACCACGCCGTGGGCGCCCGCAGCCATGTAGCGTTGCGTGCTCTCGCCGGTGTCGGCCAGCACGACAACACGAGTCTTGGCTTTGTTCGCGGCTTGCAGCACGGCAAGAAAGTCGCCGTGGAATCCGCCGGCGATTACCAGCACGGCCGCCCGGAACTTATCCAGCGCCATGAACATCTGTTCCTGGGTTTGCGCCTGCGCCACAATGCGCATCTCGTCTTCAACCGCCAGCACTTTGGCGATTCCCGCGCGGAAGATTGCCTGATTGTCGGCCAGAATCAATTTAAGCATCGCTTCAGCACCTCATTACGAGTCACGACACGAGCGACGAACTTTAGGTGTGGCGAACAAAATCGTACGAATCAATCACGCAGGCCACACCCCGGGCCTCCGCGGGAGAACTGCTGCCGCCGGTGGCAGGTTCGTCGGTGCGGACCACTCGTCCCTTGCACTGCACCGTCACGTTTTCTTTGGCCCCGGTGACTTCGGGCGGCAGAACGATCTCGAACTCGACATTCGAGCCCACTTCCAGCGCCGCATCCGCCCGGATGTAAACTCCGGCGGCGCTCAAATTCCCGGTCACTCCGCTAGCTTGTCCCGCCTCGTCCGCCTTATGAATCTTGATCGGCAGTTCGAGGGGGAACCGTTTTCCAGTCCGCGCTTCGGACACAAGTCCTCCTAGCTCCTGGCGTTTGCCAACCGCAAAAGCCAACTCCATCACGGCATCTCCTGCTATGGAGCGGAACAATATCTTACCCGGTCCTTATATCACGGATGCCGCTCTCTATCAAAGCCTTATGACTCATTTGGATAACGGTAGGAACTAGGTTCCCCCCGCAGTTGGCCATTTGGCACCCAGAGTTGTCCGCCGCTTTCCACGCTTGCGCAGTTTTCTGTCACAATAACCGCTCGTCACTCATCTAAGGTTATTTGGATCGGTTACTTGAATCATGATACGTACCTCCAAGGAGTCGCTTCCATGCTCGTTCCGCCCGGTGCTTCGAGAAGTTCCTCCAGTGCCTTATTCCTAGCTCTGACCGTCACTGCGATGTGCGTCTTTGTGACCCCGAGCCATGCCCAACAAGCAGCGCCGAAGTCTGCACCCGCGACTTCTCCGCAGAAAGCAAACCCGGCAACCGAAGTGGGAAAGGCTGTAGGCTCGCGTCCATCCGAAGCTCCGGAGGTCCTGCAACAGCTCAACTCCGCCCTCGAAGCTCTTGTGGCCAAAGTTTCGCCAGCCGTGGTTCAGGTTCTCGTCACCGGCTATGGAGCCATCGAGGAGAGCAATCGCAGTCAGACCGCGCTGATCGCCCGCCAGCATGCGGTAGGCTCGGGAGTGATCGTGGATCCTGACGGTTACATCATGACCAATGCCCACGTGGTCGAAGGAGCGCAGCGCATCCGCGTCGTGCTGCCCATGCCTTCGCTGGATTTCCCACAGGTTGAGCCCGTGGGCAAAGAGCATGTGCTGGAGGCAAAGCTCATTGGCATTCACAAAGAGACAGATCTGGCCCTGCTTAAGATTGACCAGAAAAACCTGCCGACGCTCGAACTGGGCGGCGCGCGCAGAGTGCATCAAGGACAGCTGGTCTTCGCCATTGGCAGTCCGGAAGGTTTGCAGAACTCGGTCACGATGGGCGTGGTCAGTTCGGTCGGCCGGCAGCCCGATCCTGATCGACCCATGGTTTATATCCAGACCGACGCTCCTATCAACCCCGGAAACAGCGGCGGCCCGCTGATTGACATGGATGGCTACGTCCTCGGCATCAACACTCTTATTCTTTCCGAGGGCGGAGGCAGCGAGGGATTGGGGTTTGCGATTCCCGCCCGCATCGTGCGTTTTGTTTACAAAAGCCTGCGCCAGTACGGGCACGTGCATCGCGTCGAGATCGGAGCGGTTGCGCAAAATATCACACCCAGCCTGGCCGAAGGACTCGGACTTTCTCGAAGCTGGGGAGTCATCGTGTCAGATATAAATCCCGGAGGCCCCGCGGAAAAAGCCGGCTTGAAGACGGGAGACATTGTGGTGAGCGCCGACGACCGGCCGATCGATACCCTGCCCGCACTCACGGCTGCCATGTATCTGCATCCGCTCGACGAAGTGATGAAGGTGGTGGTTCTGCGCGGCAACGAAAAGCAGACCCTCTACGTCGCGGTCAGCGAGCACCGCGATGCGATGGACAAACTCATGGACACCGTCGATCCCACTAAAAGCCTGGTGCGGCGTTTGGGAATCCTGGCGGTTGACTTGAACGACCAGATGCGGTCCATGGTCAGCGGTTTGCGCATTTCCGGCGGAGTCGTTGTGATTGCCCGGGCCGCCGACCTCATCGGCCCTGAGACCGGCCTGACTACCGGCGACGTGATCCACAGCGTAAACAAGACTTCGATTGATTCGGTGGATTCGCTTCGCGCGGCGCTGCAGGGCCTGAAACCGGGCGCGCCCGTCGTACTTCAGATTGAGCGCCAGGGTCAGTTTCAATGGCTGCCGTTCGAGATGGAGTAGTTCCGCGATCGTGGGGGGGTCGGGTTCTGCTGCGAGGATTGCTAAAAGGCGCTGCCGCCTCCGCCGCCGAAGCCGCCTCCCGAAAACCCGCCACCACCGCCGCCGCTCCAGCCTGATCCCGTCGAACTGGCACGCGGCGCGGAGACGAAGACCTGATGCATGTCCGTCGTCATGCTATGCATTGAGCTTGAAAAGAATATGGGATTAAATCCCATCCCGCCGTTTGGCGAGACATACCAGGTCGGCGCAGTTTGCACGATCCCCGCGAACGCCTGCGCCCACTGATGTTCGACGCCGAGCGCCATCGCGTAGGGCAGAAATTTCTCGAACGTGTCTGGAGGCATGCGCTTCAGGCGGTCCGCATCCACGCGATTCATGAATTCCTGAAAACCGAGAACTGCGATTCGCGTGCGTCCGCCTTGTACCGTCTTCGCGCTCATCTGTCGGGCAAACAGCCACCAGATAACTGCGGAGATGATTCCACAACCAATCAGCAAGACAAATGAACTGAAAACGGATCTGTTCCAAAGAAACTGCATCATTAAGAACGGCGCCACAACGACGACGACAGCCGCTATGCTGTAGCCATTCGCCGAATCCGGATCCAGCAGATACATGCCCTTCTTCTTCAGCGCCGACTTGATATCTTGCTGGATCGCGGGAATCGCCGTGTAGAAGCGGTTTTTCAGGCTCGACAATCGCGTATCTTCGCCGCCTGCAAAAACATTCTCCAGCATGATCCGCTCATGGGGCGCCAGCCCGTTCCACTCAGCCCGCGGCTTCACCAAATGGAAAATGTAATCCTTGTGATGAAACACTAAGCCTTTGTCATCGACTTCCTCGATCTTCACGAATCCCCGCACCGCCAAATCCACCAGCGTGCACGTAATGTCGCGAGGGTGAATCGTGTCGTCGAGCAACGTGCCTGCCTCAGCTGGAGTCATCCCCGCCGGCGGCTCGTACATCGGCGCGACCGAAATCCCAGGGTCGGGATCGCGTCCCTTGTACCACCAGAGGGTGAACATCACCGCAAAAGTCCAGAACGGCAGAAACACAATCGGATTGCTGCCGACAAACCACAGCAACAAAGTGAACTCGCTCGGCTCTTGCAGAATGCCCTTGGGAATGAAGATGTCGATCGTCATTCCACCGCGCATAGGCAACGGATTGCCGGTCTCGAACGAAACCTCAGAACCTCGGACTTCCGCGCTGGCGCCGCGTTCCGCCGAACCGTACGCCCCGGTGAAGGCCTGCGCGCGCAGCGATCCAGCGGCGGAACTCGGAAAGCTGACCAGCGCCGACGCATGATCGATTGGTACTGGCCAATCGTTGCCGGTTACGTTCCAATAAAACTCGTCGTGATCCTCGAAGAAGCGTAAAGCGTTGCGAACCGTGTAGTCGATCTCGACGGTGCGGTTGGCGTCGACCGCGTCAGGAATGAAAATCTTCAGGTCGCGAAAGCCATTTGCCGTGGACGATTCGTATTTCAGCTTGCCGCCGTTGCCATCGGTCACGCCCGTGACGTTTAAGAAGAGGGTATAGTTCGTGCCCCGCGCTCCCGGATACTCGACCGGGATGAAGCGATGAATTCCATTCCACGATCCGGCAAAAGCCAGCGTAATTCGCTCATGGACCGCAGCCGAACCATCTTCGTGAATGGAAATGGTGTCGTTGAAATCGGCAACCCGCCAGCTACGCCCAAGCAGAGGGGAAACAAAAAAGATGACGAGGAACAGAGCCCTGTAGAGATGCAGCTTGCTGCGTCTGGGCGACGCTGCGAGCAACGTAACGCTGGCTGCGCTAGGCATGATTCTTAGAACTTCACCGCCACAGGTTCGCGGTCAGCCGCATCCACTTCGAAGAATTGCCGCACCTGGAAGCCGAACATCCCAGCCAGAATATTCGTTGGGAAAGATTGAATCTTGGTATTCAGGTCGCGCACCACGGCATTGTAATAGCGACGCGCGTTCTGAATCGTATCCTCGACTTGACTGAGCGAACCCTTCAGTTGCGTGAATTCCTCCGAAGCTTTCAACTGAGGATAATTCTCCGCCACGGCAAACAAGCTTTTCAGCGCGCCGGTTAGTTGATTCTCCGCCGCAGCCTTGTCCGCGGGCGAACTCGCCTGCATCGCCTGGGAACGAAACTTGGCGATATTCTCGAACGTTCCCTTTTCGTGCGAGGCATAGCCTTTCACCGTCTCCACCAGGTTCGGAATAAGGTCATGCCGGCGTTTGAGCTGTACATCGATGTCAGACCAGGCAGAATCGCAGCGGATACGCAACTGGACGAGGCTGTTGTACATTCCAACCAGCGCAAACGCGATGACCACCAGAACGCCCAAAATAATCCAGGCCATGAATGTTTTCCTTTCCCCGGAAGTGGGAATCAAAGGGACGGTACCACAGCGGCGGGATGGGCGCAATTGAAGTCCATCGGCGCGGAGGAGGGCTGTCAATCACGCAGACTCGTCTCGCAATCCACCCCTGGACGTGTTCGATGAGAATTCCGCTGGGTCGCGTCGTAGAATGGAGACACTATGGGGACGCTCAGTAAGACGCCGCTCAAGGTTCGCATGGGGATTTTCCCCGCGCTCGCGCTCATTCTGTGCGCCGGCTTTGCTCATGCCCAGACCTGTTTCACTGCAAGCGATATGGACGAACCCACCCGCACTGCGCTGCTGAACACGACGAAACGCTATTTCGACATGGCTTCTCACGGCGATTCCGCGGCCCTGAAGCAGAATTCAATTGCCAGTGTGGCGTCGGATTTCTCCGGCATCGAAACTGTTGTGAAAGATAACCAGGCGAATTTTTCCGGAGCGCAAGCTACACCGCGTGCGCCGTTTCTGTTGAAGGCGGAAGGTGCCGCGCCGATCGAGCGCGCCGAGTTTCTATGCGGCGTCTTTGGCAAGAGCGGGCAGACGGCGGACAGCGCCGTATTCGTTTTACCCAACTTGCCTCCCGGGACCTATGCTGTCGCGATTCTGGACGTTCCGACCCCCAAGCAACCTTACACTTTGTCCTTCGTACTGCAACAAGAGGGCAAAGACTGGAAAATTGGAGGCTTCTACGTAAAGGAAACCCAAATCGCTGGGCACAACTCGAACTGGTTCGCCGAGCGCGCCCGCGCCTTCAAGGCCAAAAACCAGAACCGCGACGCCTGGCTCTACTACATCGAAGCCCGCGATCTCGCTGTTCCCGTGCCTTTCATGTATACCCAGGTGACCGATAAGCTGGCCGACGAGTCGGAAACCGTGAAGCCATCGGACCTCCCCGCCGAAGGCAGCACCGCGGAGCTCGCTGCCGCAGGAAAGACTCAGCGGCTGACCGCGCTCTTCCCGCAGGCCGTCGGACAGGATCTCGATCTGGTCGTAAAGTACCAGTCGGCGGATGTTTCAAACACCACGCAGACTTTCCAGGAGAATGCCGCAGTAATGAAAGCCCTGATAGGAAAGTATCCCGAGTTCCGCGACGCCTTCGATGGCGTAGTAGCGCGCGCCGTCGAACCAACCACCGGCCGGGACTACGGCTCGCTCCTGCCCATGAAAGACATCAAGTAGTCCGCCAAGAACATGTAGGCCCGGACGCCTCGTCCGGGCAGCCGAGCAAAGCGAGCGGCTGCGTCGCCGGCGCATTACACTCGGAGCCCCGGTCAATAAGTGATATTGCGACCTTGCGACGGCTACGATCGCCGTTGGGAGTATAGTGGCAGCCGCCTAGAAGCTGGGTCGCCCCCGGAAGCTTTTCTTGTCTGAAAGCTTCACCCAGCTTGGAGTCCGCCGAGTTTTGAGGAGACATTTATGCCCAGCAAGAAGACCCTGACCCTGATGGGCGCAACTTTGATTGCGTTTTGCGGATTTCTGATTGCCGCAGTGCCAGCCTTTGCAGCCAGCAAAGAGAAGGTGCTGTACAGCTTCTGCGCTGGCAACAACTGCCCCGACGGAGTTGGACCGTCGTCCAGCCTGATCTTCGACGCGGCTGGAAACCTGTACGGCACGACCGCCTACGGCGGAGCATCCGGCGTAGGCTGCGGCGGCTCCGGATGCGGTACCGTCTTCGAGCTCCAGCCGGGGTCAGGAGGCACGTGGACGGAGAGCGTGCTGTACAGTTTCTGCCCAACCAACGACTGCACGGACGGGTCCATCCCCTTCGCCACCTGATCTTCGATGGTGCTGGCAATCTATACGGCACGACCTCGCAGGGGGGTGCTTATGGTAACGGTTCCGTTTTCCAACTCGCGCCCGGAATCGTTAAGTGGACCGAGAAAGTGCTGTACAGCTTCTGCTCTGCCAGAGGCTGCGCGGACGGAAGAGATCCCTCCGCCAGCCTCATCTTTGATGCCGCCGGGAACTTATACGGCACGACCGCACACGGCGGCGCCTACACCAAGTGCAGCGTCGGCTGCGGAATCGTCTTTGAGCTGACCCCGGGAACCAACGGGTGGACCGAGGCCGTGCTGCACAGCTTCGGTAAGAGCAGGGATGGCGGGTTCTATCCCGTCGCCGGCTTGATCTTCGATACTGCCGGCAATCTCTACGGCGTCACATATGCGGGCGGCGTTCACGGCGCAGGCACAGCATTCGAGCTGAAGCCCACGGCGGGCGGAGGTTGGACGGAGAAGGTGCTACATGCCTTCGACGACGACGACGGTTACGAGCCCGACACTGGTCTGATCTTCGATGCCTCTGGCAATCTCTACGGCAACGCCAGAGACGGTATTTATGCGTTAGGTACGGCGTTCGAGTTGAAGAAGCCGAAGGCCGGGCGGGAGTTGGACGGGGAAGGCGCTGCACAGCTTCGGCGAAGGAAAGGACGGCTACGATACCGGGACCGGTGTGGTCCTCGATGCCGCCGGAAATCTCTACGGCACGACGGGAAGGGGCGGCGTTCCCGGCGGCGGTACAGTATTTGAATTGAAGAAGCCAAGAACGGACGGGAGTTGGACGGAGAAGGTGCTACACGGCTTCTGCTCCGCGAGTGACTGTACGGACGGGGCCGGCCCGTGGGCCGGCCTGACCTTCGATGCCTCCGGCAATCTCTATGGCACGACGCGGGGCTATGGTGGCGGCACAGTCTTCGAAATCACGCCATGAGTTCCGGCGACGTACGCTAACTTCCGAAATCAGGCCATTACACTCTTTGAGGAATCAAGGCCGAGGACACTGAACTTAGTCGCTTTGTCGCGTTGAAGTTTCTTGCCGGAAGGCGTGGCTCGTGACCCCCAATCTCTCGAACGCTTCTGGCGGGGAAACACGGGCCGCTTCTGGACAAGCTGCCATTTTGATTGTTTGGTTCACAGAACCAACTCGTAGTAAATATGCGGCACGTCGCGGTACGTTACTCGGGCGAGTTCGCGGAAACCGCACTTGGCATAAAACCCGCCAGCGCCGGCGTCGGCGTCGAATGCGTCCAGGCGAATTGCGTCGGCAGGCCATGCCCGCGCATGCTTCACCGCTTCTTTGAGCAGCAGGCGACCAATTCCTTGCCGTTGCAAGGCAGGAATCACCGCCATGTGGGTAAGGTAGAGCGATTTCTTTACAGGCGTAAAGTACGAGACATCAATTGCCCAGGGTTTCTTCGTAGGAAGGTGCAACGTCCCAACGATGCTTTTGCCTTTCCGCGCGATGACGACACGCGAGTGCCGCATGTCTGACAGCACTCCTCTTTCAGTTGTTATCGACGACCATGGTCCGCGCCCGTAGCGCCGCGTGAGCTCCGCAGAAACACAAGTGTGCAGCGCAGCCAACTCAGGTGCATCGGCCTGTACAGCGATCGAGAAGGACACCTTCATGATTTACGGGGTACTCACCAGTAGCGTTCGCAGGGTTCTTAATTCTCTTCATCCGTGAACGTGCACTCTTTCGGATCTTTATCCTCCCGCAAGCCCAGAAAAACCGGAGCTCGCAACTTCATCCCACCTTCCACGGTTTCATGCGTCCACTCGGTAAACTTGATCTCAGCCACTCGTTCCGGTCGAACCCAGTGCACATTGGCTGCGTCCACATTGCCGTAAAACGGAGTGCGCTTTGTCTCCAGAGCTTTCAGTACCTGCCAGATTTCCTTGAGCATCGCCTGGTTGAATCCTGTTCCCGCTTGCCCAACGTGAATCAGCCGCCCTTTTTTGTCGTAGAGCCCAAGTACGATCGCCCCGAAATACTGCCGGCTGCCCTCGGGATCGGTGTAACCTCCAACCACGCAATCGGCCGTCTGCGTGACCTTGATCTTCAGCCACTCCTGGCTGCGCCGTTCTTCATAGTGGCTCGCCCGCTTTTTCGCGAGAATTCCTTCCAAGCCTTTTTGCTTGGCGACTTCGAACAGCGCCAACCCTTGCGGGAAATGGTCGGAGTAGCGAACCAACTCGCTGGGAGCGACGATTTGAGAGAGAATGTGTTTGCGCTGTTCCAGCGCAACCCGCCGCAAATCGTAGCCATCGAGATAAATGAGATCGAAAATGTAATACACCACTTGCAATTCGCGGCGCGCGCCCGTTCGTCGCCCACCCTTGCGAATGCCAGTGCGCTGTTGCATCAGGCTAAAAGAAGCCCGGCCTTGTTCGTCGAGCACCACAACCTCACCGTCGAGAACTGCACTCTTCGCCTTGATCAATTTCGATAGCTCATGCAGTTCGGGAAATTCCCCCGTAAGGTCATTCTGGTTTCGCGAAACCAGGCGGACTTTGCCATCCTGAAAGAACGAAACCGCCCGGTAGCCGTCCCACTTGATTTCAAACAACCACTCCGGATTGTCGAACGGCTTCTCCACTGATGTAGCCAGCATGGGATGAACAGCCACGGGCATAGATTTGCGAACCGCGCCAGGCAGATCCTTAACCACAGAGGGCGCGGAATTCACCCGGGAAGTCGCCGTTCCCTTGGGCGCAGGCGGCTTGGTTGAGGGTGGATCAGCTTCGGCCTTTTGCTTGCCGTTTTTTTTTTCTTTGGGTAACGGAGCCTGCCCTGAGCGAAGTCGAAGGGTGTCCTTTGTGGTTAAGGATTTTTCCTTATCCAGCTTAGCCAGCGTCTCCGCCAGCCACGGCGCTTTCACTTTCCCACGTGACACCGGAGGGCTGCTCGTCCACTGAGCCGAATCTGCATCGCCCGCGATCTCAGCCATCGACCGCTTGCTGAGCACCGAGCTGTCATATTTTTCAATGTCGTAACCTTCAATCACATTGTCGTCATGCTTCTTGATCAGCAGCCATTCCGTCCCTTTGCTTCCCGGACGTCGCCCGCGAATGTGAATCAACGCAAAGTCACCCTTGAGCCGCTGCCCATGCAATCGGATTTTGAGATCGCCCTTCTTCAACATCGCATCTGCTTCAGCCTCGGTCCCTGCCACATACTTTCCATTCACCGCCTGCGGCGACAACGGCTCCCAGGTGCCCACATCCCAAACCATCACCGTGCCAGCGCCGTAGTTACCCTGCGGAATCGTGCCTTCAAAATCAAAATAAGAAACTGGATGATCTTCCACCTGCATAGCCAGCCGCTTGTCCGCCGGATCGAGCGACGGCCCTTTCGGAACCGCCCACGACTTCAGTACGCCTTCCATCTCCAGCCGGAAATCGTAATGCAGCCGCGTAGCCCGATGCTTCTGCACCACGAAGCGGTGTCCACTCTTCTTCTCCACTTTAGGCGGAGGCTCCGGCGTTTCCTCAAACCGCCGCTTGCGTTTGTATTCCTCTAGTGCCATCGAGCTATTCTACTGAGAACTGGTCTACTGAGAACTGGTCTACTGAGAATGGGTAACTGACATCTGAAAACTGCTTCCCAATCCAGCGGTTTTGTTTAGAATCGCATGCGTGACCATGGCCAACCGGATTCCTCTGCAATGAAGCGCGAATACCCAGACGCCCCGCTCGTAGGCGTAGGCGCAATCATCATCGAGCAAGACCGCGTTCTGCTGGTCAAGCGCGGACAAGCCCCGCTGGCTCGAGAATGGTCGATACCCGGCGGCGTGTTGGAAGTCGGAGAAACCCTGCGCCAGGCCGCGGTTCGCGAAGCGCTCGAAGAAACCGGCCTGACCGTCGAAGCAGGCGAGTTGTTAGGCGTATATGATCGCATCGTGCGAGATGCCGACGCGCGCACGCGCTACCATTATGTATTGATCGATTTTCTCTGTCGGAAAACCGCCGGCGAACTCCACGCTGCCGGCGATGCCGCCGACGCCCGCTGGTTTACCCGCAGCGAACTGAACCAGCTTTCGCTAGCCGAAGACACCGCGCAAGTAATCAATCTGGGCTTCGAGAAATCCGGCAGCATTTGAGCAGATAACAATAGAATCCGACAAATTCCAAAAGCGAGGTGACCATGTTCGACAGAATCGTGCATACAAACGATGACTTCGTCGTAGCCATGCTTCGTCTGGTGATGGGATGCGTATTCTTCGCCCACGGCGCGCAAAAGATGCTGGGCTGGTTCGGCGGATACGGTTTCAGCGGCACCATGGGTTTCTTCACGCATCAGATGGGAATCCCAGCGCCCTTCGCCTTTCTCGCCATCTGCGCCGAGTTCTTCGGCGGACTGGGCCTGATCATCGGATTCCTCGGCCGCATCGCCGCCTTCGGAATCATCTGCAATATGCTCGTCGCCGTCATGATGGTCCACAGGCACAACGGCCTGTTCATGAACTGGTCAGGCGATCAGAAAGGCGAGGGCTTCGAATATCACCTGCTGGCCATCGCAATCGGACTGCTGATTGTATTCAGGGGCTCGGGCGCGCTGTCCGCCGACCGAACCTTGACCGAGGACCGCCTGTAGAAAACAGAACGGCCCGCGCTATCAGAGCCGCGGGCCATTCCGGATGACTGTTTGGGATTGACCAAGAGGTGGTCACTCTATGTGGCCCCTTCGGAAAACTCCGGGTCTTACTATGGAAGCCCCGGCTCGAACTGAAAGCCGGGCGGATTCAACCCTAACTCGCCGGTAGTCTAGCTAGGTTCTTAGAGCGACCGCTCTAAGTCTCAGCCACCTCACCTGGTCTTATGCTTCTACCACTACAATCAGAACTTGTCATTCGACCACCTCCTTTCCGGTGTAATCCGACATTAGTACAAAATCCTCCGCGAGGTCAACAGGCAAGAATCTCGCCCCGCAACAGCCGCGAAGCGGCGTAAGAATGCCTCAGCCTTTCGACCGGCAGGATACGAAAAACGAGACACGGTTTTCCTCCGCAGTACGACCCTGCACCATAAATGATGCAAAAACCACTTTTCTCCGAAATCCTGTCAAGCCCCCCAGAACGACCATTTCCCGCCAAGCCCATGATTCAGCGGGGAAAATAAAAATGATTATGTACTTGACTTAGGATGGGTTATTTGCTATCGTTGGGATAGCCATGAACCTCATAAAAATCTCGCAAGC
>Ga0116219_10001059_pt1 | contig 26807 bp, 42 predicted proteins | sample Sb_taG_4_FD_91019 | JGI IMG/M metagenome (GOLD analysis project Ga0116219, IMG submission 91019) | Peat soil microbial communities from Weissenstadt, Germany - Sb_50d_6_BS metaG | ecosystem: Environmental > Terrestrial > Soil > Wetlands > Peat | place: Germany: Weissenstadt | collected 2010-09-21 | reverse complement strand
CCTGTGACCCGCAAGGAGCAGTCCCCCTAGACCTCCCCTAAATAGGTCACCATGAGCCCATGACGCGTTCACAACTCAACACAGATACTCATGAGGCACCAACTATCGACGTCGGTGACCTTGCGAAGTTTCTCGACGTCTCCGAGAACACGATCTGGAGATGGGTAGATACAGGCCTTATCGGTCACCACCGTCTGGGACCGCGTCTCGTGAGGTTCACTCCGCAAAACGTCGATGACTTCATCAGCCGCAGCCGAGTAGAAGCAAAAGTGTCGTAAGAGACGAAAACGGGCCACCCGCCGCAGGGATGACCCGTCTCCAACAGATTAAGGAATCCACCATGAGTATAACATGGGATACGCCATTTGAAGTTGAGCCAGTTCTCGACGCTCCGCTTTCGGACATCGTCGATTTCGTCGAAGAGATGGAACTCGAACTCTGGAACATCGACAAGGGCAAAGGACCGTCCAAGGCTCAGCTTCGACGTGCCGTCGAATGGTACGGCTACAAGCCATGGAACCGCATAGTCCATGAACTCCGTCGGCGCCGGATCCTCGCTGGCAAAGCTGTGGGCGATTTCTCATTCAGCGATGCCGGTATCGAGGTACGCCACGAGGTCATCGAGGCTGCTCTCGATGGCCTAGAGCCGATGTGTCCGTTCAGGTTTCGATTCGTGGAGACCGAGCGGTTTCAGCGCTTCGGGTTCGAGAGGCCATGTGGAACCTGGTGCTGTCGCGATTGCGGCCCGACGAACGCAGAAGAGCTTCTGGCGCAAGTCAAGCGATGCATCGGAGACCTTGAGGAGGTCTTCAGCGCGGAGGTGGCGTCGGATCCCAAGCTGTTCAGTCGCCTCTCGACGCGCCGTAAGGACCACGGGATCGAGATGTTCTGGTACCGCACGGTTGAGGGCCGCGTGTACATAATCGCCGACAAGCCGTTTCCTGGCTCGGCGCCGCCTCAGGAATGCATGCCAATGGCTCCTGAGCGGGCGATCGAGTGGATCCAGGCAAGCATGTGGGTACCAGGACACGATGACCACGGCTGGTCGAACGGTTGGCGCCAACTGGTCAATGACCCGAAGGGATCAGTGGGACCCGATCTCGACGACGACACCGCAGAAGAGGGCGCCTCAGACGCCCCGGACTCCGGCGCCGACGATCCCGCTGAAACGGTTCCCCGACTCATCGCGGTGTCCGAGCTGAGTGAGCTGCAAGTCGAGCGCGTCTTGGCGAAGCTCAAGCACGAAGCTCAGGAAAGATACGGGATCCGCATCGAGACCGGCCACATACCCGCTGACGTTCGACCGGACCTCGTGCGATTGTTGACGGATCTCATCGAAGCCGAGAAGGAATCGGGCCAGGCCAGTCGCAGTCAGCCACGCAATGATAAAAACTGATGGTTAACCCATAGGCTGATCTGCAACCCAAGGAATCGCTCTTCACCCATGGCCTGATTGCTAACCCTTTAACCAGAGTCTTTTGGGTCCAAGAGCAGGCCAAGGGTGAACGACAAGCCCTTGGGTCAACCGTCAGGATCGTGGGTCAGTCGGTAGGCCAAGGGTGAGACGGGGGGCCTTGGGTCAACCGTCAGTTCCTTGGGTCAACCGTCAGGATCGGCTCACTCTTCACGTCGGCGGCGTACTTTGTTGCCATCGAGCGAGCGAGGTCCCGGCGCGCTGACCGCCGCCGGTGACCATGCCGATGAATCCAGGCCTCGATCTCAGCCTCGTCCCAGATCAAGGACCGTCCCACCATCGCTAAGGCTCGTGGAAAGTCGCTCCGCTCTTCGAGTTGACGGACGCGCTGCCTCGTCACTCCAAGCCGGAGTGCGATCTCGCCACGACCAACCAGTCTCACAAGTTTCACAGTAGTCAAGCCTTGCGAAACGGAAGGGGACTCGATTAGGTCGTTACGCGCTCTTCGCACGAATGGCCACGTAGAACCCGAAACTAAGGCGAACTGCGTGCGGTGTAAGTCGAAGCGCTAGAGGACGGCGAAAAGAACAGGGCATCAAAAGTTTCGCCGCGTTACGCGAAGCGTAACCCCATCTCGCCGAACGGCTAAAAGAATAACTATTACGCGCGACGCGCGAACCAATAACTACTACGCGCGGACGCGACCCACGACCCACGACCCACGGACCGTGTAGCGGAGCTTGGCCCTTCGCCCCGTCACAGCGCCTCTGGCCGAGGCTCGATGCGTAGTGCCCCAAACGGGCGCCGCCGGACCTGCTCTTCGACGTCGTCCGCCGATGCGACTCGGTCCTGGCCAATCGGTAACGCCCGAGCCCGGCGATACCGGTCATCTAGCTCGGGTCTGAGGCGAGGGACCAGGGCGCGCCGTAACGGCACTTTGTGCGCTTCCCGTTGACCACGAGCCTCGCCCTGAACACTGGGTGGTGCTTTGCAGGCGCGAGCGTCACTGAGGCACTTTTGTGACGCGGTTATTTGCGACGCTATTTGGTCACCGGTCCTCCTAAGTACGGATTAGGACCTTAAGCCCCTCGAATAGGACTTGTGGCCTACGAGCCTGAGCCCTCCTCCTCTGGGTATATCAGCGCTCTACGACGACAATGCGAACGTGGATGGTCCCGAGCATGACCGAGGCCACAGCAGCGAAGCGCGCACGGCACCTGGACTCGAGGGCGCGCCGGAGTCGGTTCGGATCGGGGACCCGGCCGAGCAGGCGACGAAGCCTCGACCTCCGTCGGCACCCGAGGCGCATACAGCCGGCTCGGTGCCACCACGAGAAGACCCCCTGTGGCTCCGGGCGATCGTCGAATCGGGGGGCGACGCGATAACTGGGGTGACCCCTGACGGCTCGATCGTGGTGTGGAACGAGGGGGCCGAGCGGACCTACGGGTACAGCGCGCACGAGGTCATCGGGCGCAACATCTCCATCCTCGACCCGCCCTCGTCACCCGGCGAGACAGCGGCGAACCTCACCCGAGCGCTCGCCGGCGAGCAGGTCCGGTTGTACGAGACTCACCGCCTGCACAAGGACGGGACTCGGGTCGCTGTCTCTCTGATCATCTCTCCCGTGCGCGACGAGGAAGGAGCCGTGATCGGAGTCTTTGCGATCGGCCGGGACCTGAGCTCTGAGCACCAGGCGCTGGTTCGAAGCGAGGAGCGCTTCAAGGCGCTCGTTCAGCACTCCGCCGACCTGATAGTGGTGCTCGACTCCGAGGCGCGCCTCGTCTATGCAACCCCCGCCGCCAAGGGGATCATGGGCTTCGATCCCGAGGAAGAACTGGGCCGACAGCTCCTCGACTTCGTCCATCCTGAGGACGCGGACCGCGCCGCTTCGGTGCTGCTAGATCTCGTCACACGGCCCGGAAGTGTCGGCGAACCCGCCGAGTACCGCGTACTCCATTTGGACGGCACCTGGCGGACCTTCGAGGTGATCACCACGAACCTCCTCGAAGACCCTGCGGTCCGGGGCGTGGTGATCAACGCGCGCGACGTCACCGAGCTGCACCAGGCGCAGAAGGAGCTCGCCCACAGGGCCGGCCACGACGCCCTCACGGGCCTCGCGAACCGGTACCTGCTGAACGATCGAATCGTCCAGGCGCTCGCCCGCGCCAGGCGCGACGGGACGAGGCTGGCTGTGCTCTTCCTGGACCTCGACGACTTCAAACGCCTGAACGATTCGATGGGGCACGCGTCGGGCGACATCGTGATGCGAGAGGTGGCAGACCGCCTGAAGGCCGCGTCGCGCGAGAGCGACACGGTAGCTCGCTTCGGCGGCGACGAGTTCGTGATCGTGATCGAGCAGATCGGCGACGGCAACAAGGCTCGCGAGATCGCCGAGCGCATCCTGAAAAGCGTCTTCGAGGTGCTCTTCCCGGTCGGCGGGGACACCGTAAGACTCTCTGCCAGTATCGGTGTCGCCCTGGGCAATGGGGAATCCAGCTCCGAGTGTCTTCTGGCTGACGCCGACACGGCGATGTACGCAGCGAAGAGCCTCGGCCGCTCCCGGGTCGCGGTCTTCGACGAGAACATGAGATCGGCTGTCGCCACGCACGCCGACAACGCCGTCACCGACGCCCTGCCTCACTAACCCGACCGGTGGTCGGCTTTGGACGTGTCCCAGATTCAGCCGGGACGGTGAGCATCATCTGCCGCGGCAGACGCGCGGTGCTGCCTATCGCGAGCGCTGCTGCACGCATGAGATCACCGCTCTGTATTGCCGGTTCTGCACTCCCACCTGGTGTCGGTGGTCAATGCCCAACCCGCCCGGTAACGCTCCGGCTACGAAGACACCGGCCCATCAAGGCGCAGGTGTGTTCACGAACGGGACGTGCAAGCTCTTCGCCGCTTTCCTCTTGGCCTGCTCACCCCGACGGTCGTAGCGCGCTGTGGTCGTGACGTTGGCGTGGCCGACGAATCGCTGAACCACGCTGATGTCCACTCCGGCTTCGAGAAGATCCGACACACAGGACCGGCGAAGGTCGTGGGGTGAGAAGGCGCGAACCTTGGCCTTCTTGGCGCGCGCCTGGAGGATGGCATAGACGGCCTGATCGGTCATGGGGCGGACGGTGATCTCGCCGGTCTGGCCCACCGGGCAGAACAACGGCCCCGGATCGTTGCTCCTTACCGATAGCCACACACTCACGGCGTCCGCTGCTCCGTTGTCGATGTAGGCGACCCGCTCCTTGTTGCCCTTTCCGTGGACCGTGATGGCACCGCTCTCGGGGTCGTAATCGGTGAAGTCGAGAGTGACCACTTCAGCTCGGCGCAGACCGGCGGCGTACAGCACGGCCATAAGCGCGGCGTCACGGGCGTCGGCAGGGGTGCCACCACGACAGGAGTCGAAAAGGGAGCGCAGCTCGCCCCGGCTCAGTCCACGGCCTCGGGGAAGGCGTTCACCTCTAACCGCTGGTAGGTCGACGGCGCGCGCCAGGTCCTCTGCGCTCATGAGGCCCAGCCTCCACGCCTCCCGAAGCACGCCTCGAAGAGCTGCCAGGTGCCGGTTGGCCGTGGCCGGGCTGTAACGGTCGGCCAGTGCGGAGCGCAGAGCCTGGGTGTGCTGATAACGGAGCTGGTGCCAGGGGAGGGTCTCCTTTTTCAGGCGACCGCTGGTGAGTATGCGGGCCATCGCGTCGAGGGCTCCGGCCTGGGAACGCCGGGAGCCTGGTGCCAGCCGAGCGAGATAAACAGCCACCGGGTGACGCGAGGGGTCGGTCACCAGCGCTGGAAGGAGGTCGTCGACGACGGCGGGAAGGTGGCTCATCTCAGGCTCGCTGGTTGCTGGAATGGTCATTCTCATAAGCAGTTTGCGGGGACACAGACGGGGCCATTGCGAACAGGTGTTCGAGGACGTATCTTCCCGGTCATGGATCGCCTCTACGAGATCGAGAACCTGAGGCGCTCGCTGGCCATGCTGCCGCCGGGGACCAAGGCACTCGACCGGGAGGAGGCGATGAAGCTCCTGTCCGAGCTGCACGAGGTGCAGACCCGCCTCAGGAACCTCCGTAATGCGCTGCGTGCCGTGCTCGACGACGGGGACATCTAGGAAACGCCCGAGGCTCCAAGCTTGCGGTGATCGAACGCTGAACGCGCCCGCTCGACCAGTCCCCCCGCGACCTCTTTCCGTTTGGTTCGATGGCGCGGATGGAGTCGGCTCCACAACAGGGGACAGCAGATGTCGAGGAAGCCATCCTGGGGCAGCTCGCCGCGATCGGCCTTGTGGTCCCCGTCCGCGATCCAAACCGACCGCACACTTTGACCGAGCAGCGCTGCTGGAAGTGGGGGGTCGTGGGAGTTCGGAAGGGTCAGCGAGGGGGAGCGTACAAGGGCCGACGCCCCTGCAAGAGCTGGGGCTGTTCTGGGTGTGCGGAGTGGCAGGCGGGCAACGAGTTGACGAACGTGCGAGCCTCACAGGGGGACTTTGTCGGCATTCACCACATAAGCAAAGAGAATCTTGCCTATATGGCAAACGCCGACAAAAGGACGGGTGACGGGCTGTGGGTGACGACAGTTCCGACCCCGCCGGAGAACACCTCCAAGCTGAGGGAGCGTATCGGGACCCGCCGCAGGCGTCTCATGACGACCAAAGGAGTCCCCGCCGAGTGCGTCGTCGTGCCGTGTGACGGAATGACAGTAATCGTCGCGGACGCCGATCTCGCCGAAGACCAACCGAAGGGTCGCCCGAAGGTAGCTCCCACCACGGGATTCTGGCTTCCCGTGGCCGTGGCTTTGCTGTTCTTGGAGCGCACCCTCGCATCAGCCGCTGTTCGTGGTCAGATCCGATGGACCGACGCTTGGCAACCCGAGAAGCCCGAGCCAAAGTCCATCGCCATCTCTGGTACCCCGCTCGTTACCGATACGGCGTGGAAGATTCTTTGGAGCGAGGGCTACGAGTACAACCCCGATGCCACTGGATGGGACCTCCCCTGGGACCCCAAAGACGTGCTCTTAGAGGCCAAGCGACGCGCCGAGGAGTTCTGGGCCGACCCCCGCTGTGGCGACTGCGAAGTTCTGATAGCTCCCGACGACAAGCATTGGTGGCGCGACGGGGAAGCCCGTTGTGGTATCTGCGATCTGGCGTTCGACCTCAGCGGCTTCCTGGTCAAGGGACGAACCGAGCGTGAGATCGAGGTCGAGGTTCGGATCCGAAAGCTCACGTTTAAGCGCAATCGAGCCCTGATCGAAGCTGCCCTGGCCCGGGCCGGGGCGAAGAGACAACCGAACGGTATATGGGCGAAGAACTTGCGCGAGGAGGATGCAGCGTAGGTGGAGACGCGACGATCAGGCATGAAGCTGTTGAGGATCCCCTCAGAAGGCCACTGTTGCCGATCCGTCATCTGCGCTAGATGCCGCCTGCGAATCGACTTCGCTGACGCCGACGGGGGAGTCGTCTCCGATCTGTTGGCCTCGCACTGGGCCGATGATCACCACCTCCCCAGTTGGCGTGACGCCGCCGCCGAGGCGCGAGACCGTCTGTGGCGACAAGATCCCGACCTCTTGGAGAAGCTCGCTGAGCTGACGAGTGGAGCAGGTAACGCCAAGGATCTAGTTGGCTGACTCGTGGTCGTTATCCCGCGCGATCACTGCCATAGCAGCCACTCATTCACTCATGGGTCCACCAGCACAAGACCTATGTTTCGGACTAGAAAGAGGAGCCCTTGCGTCGGTGATTGGGACGACGCCCCCAGAGAGGAGACGGTATGCCGAAGGTCGTCATCACCCACGGCGTCGCTGACGTAGACGAGTGGCTGAAGGGCAAGTCGGAGCGGGCCGAAGCCATCGGTGCCATGGGAGGCAGCAATGTGGTGGACCATGTCGCGCAGGACGGGACCAAGGCGATAGCAATCACCTTTGATACGGACGATGTCGCAACGGTGATGGCAACCATCGCCGCTCCGCCCGCTGAGATGGCTGCCACGATGGAACGGCATGGAGTCGTCCCACCATTGACGGCTTACGTCGAGAAGTAGTCCACCGGGGCTGGAGGGCTAGTCGAAGGCCTGTCCCTCGGGTCCATCGCCACCAAACTGAACGAGCAAGGTGTCCAGACTGCGAGCAAGGTTGGTCACTGGTATCCCTCGACGGTGTCCCACATCCTGCGCTCGGTCGCACTCGATGAAGAGCTTGCGAAGACTCGGTCAAAGCATCGTCGGTGAACGGGTTAGAGCCCATACCAAGAACGGAGTTCGCTGATCCAGGGCGAGTCGGTGAGGAAGCTGATCCCGTAACGGGCACAGGCGCCTTGGAACCCGGCCTCGTCCCCCGGAGCAAGCCCGGTGACCTCCTCGAACCAGCGTTCGGTCCCAGCCGGAGTCAGCACCTCGATGATGCTCGCTGGTTCAGCCGAGGCGTTCCACATGGCGTGCATCACAGAGCGCGGCTTGAGCGCCCAGCTCCCTGCCGTCGCCGTGGCGATCTCCTCCCCGACGAGCACGCCGATCTCCCGGGACAGCACATATACCCAGACATCGTTGTCGTGGACGTGAGGAGGTATGAAGGCGTGCGGCTCCAAGGTCTCTTCAACCACTGACATGACACCGCCGGTGTCTTCACTTCGGACTTTCACGCAGACCTTGAAATCTCCACGAAGGTGGGTGCCGTCCTCTGGACCGACGATAAGCCTCATCGCTCTAGCGAACACCGTTGAGATCTTTCCTTCAAGTCCTGTGCTCCCGGTAGATTTGGGGGTCGTGGATCGCACCGCCGCGCGGCAACGATTCGCGGACGCGCGAGTGGGGCATCTGGCGACGATCACTGCCGACGGTCGACCACATATCGTCCCGTGCTGCTTCGTACTGCACGCCCGCACCGTGTTCTCGGCGGTGGACGCCAAGCCGAAGTCGACACTAAACCTCCGCCGACTCCAGCACCTCAAGGCCAATCCTTCGTGCTCTCTCCTCGTCGACCACTACGAAGAGGACTGGACGACTCTGTGGTGGGTCCGGGTTGATGGATCAGGACGAGTGATCTACGAGGGTGATGAACGCGAGCGTGCTCTCGGGCTCCTGGCAGCCAAGTACAAGCAGTACAGAGACGCACTGCCACCGGGACCCGTTGTGGCCATCGACATCGAGCGATGGCAGACGTGGCCGTGATCCCCTTACTCGGGTTCCCTGTTTCGCTTGATTGATTCCATTCCTCCGACCCCCTAAAAGGGGGGGTGTCGGAATCGGAATCTGGAACCGATTCGGGGAATCGACCGAATCGGTTCAGAATCATAGAAACGTCCGACGCTGAGTTCCCACTTAGCCCAGTTTTCGCGTATGTAAAGGGGGTCGAAGAGAACACAGAGCGGTTGCCGCGGCTGCGTGGGTGACAGCGTTACCACGTAGCCGCGGATGTTGTGGACCACGCCACGGCGAATCAAGCGGTTTCTTGTAGACCTAATCCGAGAACAGCTATCAGTCGCGGGAAGCTGGCAGCTCGCCGGTCGAGAGGGTGGGATCTGTCGGTGACGTAAAAGACAGGCACCTTGTGCCCATGGTGGTTGTCCAGGCCGGAGTCATGGCCCGGTTTTTGTTCGCAAGACGAGCCCGGTGGCCGCGTTGTCATCGAGGATGCGCAGACCTGACGCCCCCCGAAGGTCTGCGCATCCAACTTGCCGGGGTCGGTTAGTCCCAAGTTGGGCCGTTCGCCTCTGCCAGACCCCAACCCCTGCGGCTTACCGTGGGGCGAGGCGCACGGAACGAGGCCAGATGGCCAGGGATCGACTGACAGGCACCGACTACTGCGATGGGGTCGTAATCGTTCACCACGACGGCTACCGGACCTGTGTCGCTGGGTGTCAGACGGGGGGCTCGGCCAAGGATCACAGCGTCATCGTTCCGTGCGCCACCGTCCTGGGACCCGACTGCCCCCGCTGTTCGGCACAAGTGAACTAGGGAAGGCTTCGGCAACCTTCATCCAATGCGGGAAGGGCTGAAAGCGACTTCTCCGCCACCGTCACACCGGCGAGCGATGTGATGATGCCAGCCTGGTTGGGCAGGATGGTCGTGACTGTCAACCCCTGAGGGATGCCACTACACCAAAGACGGAGCGTCCTTACGAGCGTTCTTCCCCTATGACGGCGTCAGCAACGGCATCAAGAAGCTGCTGAGGAGCGACCGGCTTCGACAGTTGCGCGACGATGGTCGACCCGGCGCGGTGCCGAGTCCTGTCATCCAGTTCGTATGCAGACACTACGACGACCGCAGGGGGATCGGAGAGCGCCGAAAGCAGGGAGGCACCGTCACGCCGGGGCATCTTGAGGTCGAGCACCATGGCGTCGAACCGCATGGTGGTGAGCAGGTCCAGGGCGTCCTCGCCGTCAGCAGCTTCGATCACGGTGTAGCCAACGGTACGGAGGATGTCGCTGAACGAGGACCGGATGTCTTTGTTGTCCTCTACCACCAGCACGGCAACTTCGCCGGGGTTCTCCAGGGTGCTCGACGAGTCCGAAGACCGGCGAGACCACTTGGGTGGTTGCCAGGCTCCCCGATCCAGCGTCCCGGTTGCAGCGCTCACGATTCCCGCCTCTCGTCAGCCCCCTTCTTTTTCTACGCTAGGTAATGCGCCATCTTGCGTTTGGCCGACAAGGGGCTAGATGGTCCAGCTACCAGTTCCGTCAGTGCGGTGATCCTTGTACCAAACAATGGGTGGCGAGGAGTGGCATGTGGCCGGTGACGCTCAGCCTGGGACCGTTGTGAGCATTAGGAGCGGGCCCTATCGAACCCGCCGCTCCATTTTCCGACGAACCGGGCAGGCACCTAGACCCTGCTGCGACCGTGGGACACCAGCGGCCCTTACCTGATCGGCCCGGTATCACTCCGGTTACTCCTCCTGTAACCCTCGGGCGTGCGCACCGCTTCAAGGACAAGGCCGAAGCGTGGGTCGTACTTGCATTCTTACGACAGCGGCGAGATCGAGATTCGCGAATGGAACGAACCCAAAGGAAACCTCTCGGGCCGACCCGCACAGCTCAGATTCGATGTCGTCAGACTTTGTTTCGTCGCCTTGGCTCGTCTCAGGTGTAGTGACCGGTTGGGACATAACGCCCCCCTCGACGTCGGTACTCCTTAGTTGTTGTCGTACTCCGCGAGCCATGGTCTCGATAGAGGCCAACGGCTCTGGAAAGGGGTCAATCGGCTCTCCTGAGAACGGCTCGGGGGAGCGACGATGACGGTGTGCTGATGGGAGCAGCGAACGTCGAACACTGCGGGGGCACGGTCATCGTCCACGACGATCGAACCTTTACGTGTTCCAACGGCCTCTGCGTTGTAGCAGCCTCGGTTGAGGCCATCGTCTCGCGTCACGTCCGTTTCGTTGCCTGTCGCAAGGTGTTCGGCGAGGAGGGTTGCCCGAAGTGTGGCTGGCACCTGTTCCCGCCGATGACGTTAGGGCCGGAGCAGACCCTGTAACTCCGCCGGTCTCGACAAGTCTCGATCCGGGTCGTGGAATCGTCAGGCGACCTTCACCCCGGCTTCGTAACCCTTGCGGCCAACTCTGCAGAGGTACTCAAGCCTCTGAGCTAGATCCAGCTCGTCGGTCGGGAACTCCGCTACTTGGCGGCTGTCCCTTCTGGCTCTCATCGCCAGATCGAGTTCCTCGACGAAGTCGTGCCACTCCTCGATCGTGCGCTCACTGTCCCCGTAGGACTGCTCAACCTGAAAGCGCAGCCCGTCGTCTTCGAGCCGCTGGAGCGTGCTCAACAACCGTGTCTGACGTGCTTTCGCCAGTTCGGCGATTCCTTTAGCCATCGGAAGCCCCCCTCCGCTTGGTTCTGATGGGTAGTACGTCACTGTGAGGGCGGTATTGCGGTCCAACTAGCCCCACCAAAGCGAACTCCGGGCCGGTGAGATTCCCGCTAAAGGTCGGCGTGGGATCTGCCGATAAGGGGGGAGCACCGGTGTGCCCCGGTTGTCACCTACTCGTGGGCTCGACGAGGAACCGGAAGCCCAGCCCTTGTTACTCCCCGGTACTGGACGCGGTGGCCTGCGCGCGCTCAGGATTCAACCACGGGGGGTGCTCCGATCCGCAGACGGGGGCGACGGGAGGGCTTCGGCCCTCCCGATTCGCGTTTCCGCTCGGCCCGATAACGAGGATCGTTAGGGGGGCCTTCCTGAAGTCGCCCAAGTCGTTGCGGACCAGCTCTAGCTGTACTTGTCGGCAATCCGACTGGCGAGGTGACCAGCGTTGTTTGCACTCACGGCTGCTGAGGTCTTCGAGCGGCCTCTAGTCATGTCCTCAACGACCTTGGCCAACTCTTGGACCGCTCGCGCCAGGTCCCCGAAGTCCTCTTGGATTCGTTTCAGGTCGGACTCAGCCATCTAACCCCCCTTTTTCTTCAGAGGGGAACGCTCGGAGGGATCCGAAGTTACGGTCGGGGTGACACTTACCGTCAGAAGGCTGGTCTCAGCCAGGAGGCACTGGCAGACCGAGCGGGTGTCCATTGGACGTTTTTTGGCCAAACAGAGCGAGGCATGCGTAACTTGTCGCTCCACAACGTCTGCAAGCTCCCTGCCGGGCTCGGTGTCGATGCGGCGGTGCGTCCGTACTTGCTACGTGTGCTTTGCCTTTCTAGTGGCGAAGGCGACCGCATCGAGAAGGTGTTCGGGAGCGACCGGCTTCGTTAGGTGAGAGACGATTCTCTCGGCGTGTTGATGGGCCTCACCATCAAACGGGTATGCGGAGACGACCACTACGGGAGGGGGATTGGAAAGGTCCACGAGCAGGGACACGCCATCGAGCCGGGGCATCTTGATGTCGAGCACCATCGCGTCAAACCGCAGTGTGCGGAGCACTCGCCGCGCCGCTTCCCCGTCTGGAACTTGAATCGCCATGTATCCGGCGCTTTCGAGGACGTCGACTACCGAAGACCGCACGGCTTCGTCGTCATCGACTACGAGAATCGATGACGCGGTACGAGCGCGTTGGCTGGTCGGCGAGCCAGAATGAGAGCGCGCTGGTGCGTGCCACCGGTCATGGTGGGTTTCGACGACCTGATTTTCCACTGCCCCCAGATCTGTAACGGTGGGGAAGGCTATCGGTCACACCCGCGCTTCACATCAACATTCGATAAACGCAGAGTGAACACCTTGCGACATCCGCAGCGGCTCATCCAAAGTGGGGATGTCCTGACTCTCGGTGGGGATGTCCTGACTCGCGCAGTGGGGTCGTTCACGGATTTGTTACTCATTCCTCACGAAGAGTGCGCTTTCACTCGTGAGCCGGTGCGGGGATGGCGTCGAGCCGCCTTTAGTCGTCTGAACGCAGTCCCTCCTTTAGGAAGATGGGGATGAGTTGCGCTCGACCTGCTCCCTGAACCAGTCCCCGATTGCCTTCGCTGCTTCGACGGTTTCGTCGTCGGTCATGTCGGCGACGTTCGGTGGCGAGAAAGCTCCGAGCCACGTCACTCCCTTAGCTCGGAACTCCTCCTCGCAGACCGGGCAGATCATGAACGGGTCAACGATCTCGCCATGATCACCGTGCGTTTGATCGAGTGGCAGGATGCCACGGGCACCGCAGCGGGGACAGTGACGCGCGTCACGTTGGGCCAGTTTCATCCTCCGGTGGTCCCAGGACCTCGACCAGCCAGTTGTAGATGTCTTCGTTCATCTCCTCCTCTGACTTCGAGAGGTCGAACTGGATGTAGTGGCGCTCGGGTGGCGTCGCGCGTCGGTCATGGGCCAACGCGCCAGGCTCGCTTTGCATGGGAACCTCCTCATCGCGTGGCGTTCGCACCTTGCCGAGGCAGGTTGCGGGACCGTCAACGGGCCACGTCCCTCAGGTCACTCTGGATGAGCTGCACGCCCAGGATAGCTCTTGGTTGATAGTAGGGGCTTGCTCGGGGAGCCGACCTCCCCATTCTCCGACTGGCGACTTCAGCTATGGGGTACCGCCAGCCGGTGGCTATAGGACGGCTCGGAGTTTTGTTCTGAGCGACTCTTCTAATCGGACGAGTTCACGCCGTACTTCTGACCGCTCCGCCCTCTTGGGATCGCGAACGACACGACCTTCGGCATCAGGAGCTGAGTGGGGAGCGAGCCGGATGCTGTCGAAATCGTTAGACGCATTTTCGGCAAGCTCACGAGGCGATCGCCCCACCAATGCGCATAGACGGACAAGCTCCCGAAAGTCTCTCTCGACTTGCTGATCTGCCATCGTGTTCATCACGTCTTCAACGAGGTCGGGAAGGATCTCGCGGTAGATCTTGAGCCGCGTCTCCCTGACAACTTGTCTGCGCTGAACTACTACCGATCCGGCCAATGAGGCCGCACCACCTACGACAGCTCCGGCGACGGCTGAACCGAAGGCCACCGCCCAGCTCGTGTCTGCCATAGCCGAGGACACTAACCTGGTCACTTACATGCCGAGGTGGCGTGCCTGAGTCCAGGCGATACGAGTCGAAGGACTGCATCATGGATGAAACTCGGGCACTCGAACACGTAGACCGTTTCTTGGCTGAAATCGACCTGAACTATCAACTATGGAACTCAGGTTCCGGTTCAGCGCGTGATGAATCTCGTGATCGTTTGCTTGGACACCAACATTTCATTGCCGCCATTGCGGATGAGGCTGCACCAATCATTTCTGCTCGCATCCGAACGCGAGCTGGGCGCGGATGGGAGTGGCGACCGGCACGCGATGCGGCGGTGGAGCTTCGGGCCATCATCCTCAATCGGAAAGAACTGAAGGAGGTTCTAGGCCCACAAGGTCCGCGCCTGTCGGTTGGCAGTCTTCACCCCGGAGTGTGGGAGAACGCTGCTCCACTGTGGGAGGGAAGACACTTTCGGGAGGCAGTACAACGTGTTGCTACGTTCGTACTTGATACGCTCTTGCCAGCGAAGGTCAATCGTTTCGATGTCTTGGGTGTTCCCCTTCTTCAGGAGTCCTTCAGCCTCAGTGAGCCCGTTGTTGGTAAGCCCAGGCTTCGATTTCCCGACATACCAGTCGGTTCGGACGCTTGGAGAGATGCTCACGTAGGCGTGATGAGTTATGGGCAAGGTTGTGCAATGGCAATAAGGAACCTTGCGACTCACCGGCTCGATCAGCCCGACGAGGACGAAGCACTTGAGTTACTCGCTGCTCTGAGCGCTCTCGCCCGCTGGATCGACGAAGCTGAGGTTGCGCAAACAGAGGGTCGCCCTCGGGGTGAAGGATGAGCGTCACCTCTCAAGGTCCAGGCTGGTGGCAAGCCACTGACGGTCGCTGGTACCCGCCCGAGCAGCACCCGAAGTACGCACCTCCTTTGCCGCCACCAGGTTTTGCGCCTGGCCCGTCGTCTTACGGGAGCCCGTTCGGACCTTGGGTTCAGCCGGTCACAACGAGTGGACTGGCCATCGCCTCGCTGGTCCTTTCGATCCTTTGGATCGGAGGTCTCGGCTCGATTCTCGCTGTGATCTTCGGCATCGTCGCCCTGTCGCAGATTCGACAGTCCAAGGGAAGAATGCAGGGCACCGGGCTCGCGACAGCGGGGCTCGTCATAGGGGGGATCGGAGTCATCGGAATGGGGCTCCTGCTCACCTTCGCAGTGATCGTCGGCAACACCGTGAGCAAGGCCATCAAGGTGGTTCCCGTTCCGACGACGATCCCCGCCACCAACCTGACCCTCGACGCTCAAGCATGCTCAGCGCTTGCTGCTGACGAGAGACAGGGGGCGAGCGGACGGGCGAGCGCTTCTGCCATCGCCACGTTCGCCGCAGCGGCAAACGCCGCCGGAGCCAACGGCCAGGCTGCTGGACTGCCTGGACAACTCGCACGAGATGCCACTCAATACCGGAATGCTCAGGTGAGTGGCGGTTACGACTATATGTATCCAACCCCAGCGGTTGGGAACGATTGTTTACAAGTCGGAGTCACGGTTGGCTCCTCGACCAGCCCTTGAGGTCTTTCGTCTCGGCGAGCGAGACATGCCCGAACGTCGAGTTCGTGCGACTTGAATATGCTCACCTACCTATTCATTGGAGCCTGGCATGAGCGGTGGCGGTCAGCATCAGGGGCAATGGGTAACTGCTCCTGATGGTCTCGCTGCTTGGCAGCAACCTGATGGCAGCCTGTGGCGTCAGGCTCCTGACGGTAGCTGGGTGCCGTTGTCTCAAAGACCTCCGATCCCAGGAGGACCGCCCAGAGTCATCCGCTCCCTTGACGCGATCAGATGGGTGCTCATCGCCGGGCTTCTCTTCGGTGCCATCGGACTTCTGCTTCCATGGGTCACGGCCTTCATTGCGAGCGCAAGCGGGCTCGACACTGGTGACGGCAAGCTCTACGGGGCGGTCTTGCTCGGGACGGTGCTGTTCATGTTCTTGCGGATTCAGTTGCGAAGCACGGTGTTTGGCGTGCTGCTCCTCCTTGCTTGTCTCGCCATGGCGAGCATCGCGATCTATGACACAGCACACATCGCAGCTACTCCATCTGGGCCATTCGGTATCAGAGCGAATGCCGGTAGCGGGCTATACATCGACGCAATAGCTGGTGTGATCGCATCAGTCGTAAGCATCCTCGAACTTCGACGGCCCGCAGCTATCTCGTGAGGCAGGTTTAGTGGCGGCTGTGAACGTAACCCCGAAGGGCTTGAAGAAGCCGTTTTACACGCGCGGCTGGTTCGCCCCAACGGTTATCGGGGCAGTCGTGCTCCTCTTCATCGTCGGTTCGGTCGCAGGCGGAACCAGCAAGAAGAAGAATGCTTCTTCATCGACCTCATCCACCTCCACGAGCGCGAAGGCAAGCAAGAGCGCTTCTGGATCTTCCGACGACGATGAGGAAAACCTCAATGCGCCTGGCCTTCCCACGGTCGCCGGTGCCGTCGTAGCTCCGGGCTCTGGAAGTGATGCCGGTCCCTCGGGGTGCCGCAACGGCGATCCGCTGGCGAACGTGTATCACCCAAACCGGCTCAAAGTCGTCCAGACCTGTACGACAGTTGCCGGAACCGTGAAGTCAGTACACAGCGAGGACGACGGCGACGTTCACTTCGACCTCGCCCTCGATTCGCCTTACACACACCTACTCACCTCCGCGAATATGAGCGAGCAGCATGGCTGGCTGGTAGTGGAGATCGTTCCCGCTGACAGGCCAGGATGCACCCCTGGACAACCACCGAAACCAGCCTCGGGGACGTACAACTACGGGATGTGTACGGGTGCCGACGAGTCAGCTCCATCCATCGGGTCGCACGTATACGTCACAGGTCCGTATGTTCTCGATGAGGACCATCAGGGCTGGGCCGAGATTCACCCCGCCTGGGCCATCTCCTCTTCGCTTGGCAGCACGACGACTACGTCGACCTTGGCACCACCGACCACCACAACAACAAGTCCACCTCCCACAAGCCCGCCAGTCGTGGCTGCACCGCCACCCGCGCCAGAGCCGGAACCTCAACCGACTACACCTCCGACAAGTCCGCCACCAGCCCCGGCGGGGTGCTACCCCAAGACCTCGTCAGGCAACTGTTACGAGGCCGGGGAATACTGCCCCTCTGCTGACCACGGAGTGTCTGGAGTTGCTGGCGACGGTGAGCCGATCCAGTGCGTCGACAACAACGGTTGGAGGTGGGAGCCAGCATGAACCAATCGCCCTTGTCCTCCTCACCTCGTCGACCTAGCCGAACCACAAGCGGTAGTAACACGATCGTCGTAAGTTGACGAGGTCAGCGTCAGCTCAGGAGGACCCATGTTGGCCATCGAGTACGACGTTCAACCAGATGGCGTGATCGAACTCGTCGCCCTCATCAACGCCATTGACGAGGACGGTCACGATCCAACAGGGGAGGAGTGGCTGGCATGGCGGCGAACCCACGAGGACGAGGGGATGGGCTGTGCTCCGGTCCCACCTGCGGACCTGAAGGCCATGGAGGCAACCGAAGACCCAGCCGAGCTGCGCGCCATCGTGGAGCGGGTGATCCTCGCCGACCGAGCGACCAAGGAAGAGGTGGCGTCATGAGCACGACCCGATCCCAGCTCTACCGGTTCGCGCGAGACCTCGGGAACATCGAGGCCGTCGAGCACGGGTACAAGCGCGGCGGGCTCTCTGGAGCTGCCGGGGGAGCTGTCGAACGCCAGGTTCGACGGACTATCTACCGTCAGGGCAACCGGCAGATAAACAGGTTCGTGAGGGCGATTGGCCTCGGTCCCAGACGTTAGAACATGGGACGTGCTAACTCTGGTCTTGGACGTTAGCTACAAGCAACTCTCGAATCTCGTGGAGCTGGGCCTTCATCTCTGCTAGTTCCTGTGAGTGTTGCTCTTGCACGAAGAACGAAGCGATGGTGGCTGTCAATGCGCCAACGAGTCCGATGCCGGTGAACATGAGGGCTGCAGCTACCCATCTTCCGGCACCCGTCACTGGGACCTTGTCTCCGTAGCCGACTGTCGTAACCGTCACAACAGCCCACCAGAGCGCATTTCCGAAACTGTGGATCGCACTAGCCCCGTTGGAGTGCCTCTCGAAGAAGACCTCGAGCCCTGCGCCAGCAAACACCATGGTGGCCACGGCCAGAAGAACAAACTGGAGTCCGTGATGCGCCAACACTGCTCGCGCCCTCTTAAGGCTCCCAGCAAGCACCAGGACTACTCTCCCCAAGCGAACAACTCGGAAGAGCGCAGCGAGTCGAAGAGGACGAAGTATCGGAACGGCAACAACGGCTAGGTCTAACAGATGGTGCCGGATGAAGGCTCGCCGGTCGACTGCCAGCCAAAGCTTCACGGCGTACTCCACTCCAAACGCTGCCCACACAAAGTAGTCGATGGCTGCGAACGCGAGAGCCACGGAGCCATGAAGCTTGGTTGCCAAAGGGACGACGAGGACAGGTAGCCACAGCACCGCCAGCACCACCATAACCGGGTCGATGCGAGATGAGAATCGTTCGAGAGCTACTTCTTGGTGAGTATCTGGGGCAGTCATAGGAAGCAGGATATTTCTGAGCCGAGGGCCGCGCCTTCAGAACTTTGTGGTGTCCCGATTCGACTTTCCCCTGTTGCACTCGTCGCACAACGCCTGCAAGTTGCTGATGTCGTTCGAGCCACCTAGTGACCTCGGAACTATGTGATCGATTTCGATGCGCCGTTCCTTGCTTGTAGCACCGCACAGGGCGCATCTCCCGTTGGCAGCGGCCAGCACCCGGTAGCGAACGTCTGTCGGGACGGGGTCGGTCAGAACGAGTCTGTAGTCCCAGGTGGCCATGCCTCGGCGCTTCACGAACTCGCCGAGCTTCTGTTCGCACAGGACGATCAGCTCGGCCCGTTGCTCGTAGGTGAGGGTCTCGACGTTCAGCTTGATGAGATCACCCTCCCGGTCTACGACCCCGTGACGTCGGAGGACAGGCAGCGGCATCTTCTTGATCCGGTCCTCGTAGTAGACGACCTGGCTCTCGTCTCGGTCGAGAAAGGCCATCGCGACCTGTCTCAGAGTGGCGGTGCCCCCAGTGTCGACCAGGGTACGGATGAGTAGGGGCTGGTAGATGTGGCTCATCCTCATGCGATGATCGATGAAGTCCACCAGATCGTCGAAGGTCAGCCGCTTACTTGTCATATCCCAGAGCGTACGGCCCGAGGGTTGAAACCGCCGGGACAGAGAAGTTCCCTCTTCATTCGTTGAGTCTTCGGTCCTAGCATTCGGAACCAGTGGAGGACCTGAAAGTCGACGATCCCAGGACCCTCGGACGCTACAAGCTGCTGGGTCGCGTCGGCTCTGGTGGCATGGGCATCGTTTACCTCGGGGAAGACGAACACGGCGGTCGCGTGGCGGTAAAGCTCATCCGATCCGAGCTTGCTGATGACCCGGCGTTCCGCAATCGATTCCGTCGTGAGGTCGAGGCTGCCAGACGGGTCGGCGGCATCTGTACGGCCAAAGTCTTGGACGCCGACCTCAACGCCGAGCGCCCGTTCCTAGTCACCGATTACGTCGAGGGGGGAAGCCTTTCCGACTATGTCGCAACCCGCGGCCCGCTGACCGGAGATCGACTCGTCGGCCTTGCCGTTGGGCTCGCAGAAGCCGTTGTGGCCATCCACGCGGCGGGGGTCATTCACCGTGACCTCAAGCCCTCGAACGTCCTCATGGCTCCCGAGGGACCGAAGGTCGTCGACTTCGGTATCTCGCATGCAGCCGACATCACGGCGATGACCCAGTCGAGCGTCATAATCGGCTCTCCGGCGTGGATGGCTCCTGAGCAAGCAACGGGGAAGCCAACCACCACAGCGGTGGACGTGTTCGCTTGGGGGGCAACCGTGGCGTTTGCCTCGACGGGCCGCTCGCCCTTTGGAGTGGGCAAACCCGACGCCGTCATCTACCGGCTCGTACATGAAGAGCCTGACCTGGATGGCGTTGATGACAAGTTGCTACCCCTCGTCCGGGCGGCGCTGAGCAAAGACCCGGCAGCGCGTCCAAGTGCCGATCGGTTACTTGTCGGAGTTGTCCAAGACGCAATGCCATCTGTCGTGTCGGCATCCGGCGGGGAGTCACTCGCTACTGCTGTCTTGGATCGCACTTGGCAAAACCAACCCCCTGTTGTTCAGCCACCGCCGTCGACTGCTCGAAAGAGACGGACGGTGTTGATAGCCGCTGGAGCGACCCTTATTGCCTTAGCTGCTGCTGGAACAGGCATTGCCCTCGCGTTGAACACGACGCCAGGCCACAAGGCCCCCAGTCGCAGTCTGTCGTCGTCACATCCACCGACAACTTCTTCATCTACCACAGAGAGCACGTTGGCGACGAGTCCGACAACCTCCTCCGCATCATCGCTCGAATCGGCCTCGGTCCCACTTATCGTTTGTCCCACCACGTTCGCCGTGTCGACCCAGCCAACGGCGTCCAGTCTGCCCTCCTCGACAACCGTCGACGTGTCTAGCGATCTCGTAAACCAGATCGCGGTTTACACCGACGACGGGGGCGCGATGAAGTTAGTAGGACCGGCTAACTGGCATTGCAGCGCGAGCTACGGAGCCGATGGCAGTGGAGGCGTGTCGATCTACCCAGCAGGACAATCGGCACCGAGCGCTGGGCCATTTACGGCTTCGTCTGCCGAAGCGGTTGTCGGCATTGAGACTTCGGCCTGCGCGGGTTGTCGGGAGTTTCAGGCGTGTCCGTTGTTTTCGTCTGCCGCTTCCGACCTTCAGCGAGATGAAAATCTCACCTGCCGGGAGACTCCTCCTCCCGAGGAAACTGTGGATCAACTCAGTGCGGGAGTCGTCGCTTTCCAAGACCCACCCGGTGTCGCCGGGGATGGCAGTCCGTCAGGAGGTCCATATCCAGCCAACGGGGTCATGACCTATTACTCGGGCAATGACAACGGGAGTTGGCTCGATACCTGCACACTGCCCGCAAACGAGAGTCAGGTTTGCACAGTGGCACTCAACACCTTCGTGGATTGGTATGGGACCATGTGAACGTGGGAACTGCGAAGCACGGTAGACGTTGACCTGGAGAGGTAGCGCTGGCCTAGCTGAATCCAGGGTTGTCACGTAGCCAGCTTTCCCACAAGGTGGTCAGGATGATGACGGTGGCTCACCTGTCACGTCTTATTGCTCTTGGCACGCTTGGCGTAGTTCGGCAATATCAGCGCTCCGATGAGGAGTGAGAGCCCCCCCGCTGACCACTCGCCCTGGACCATCGCTGCAATCGAACCGACGATGAACACCAGAGCAACGGGTAGGCGGAGCAGGTTGCCGAAGGCGACGAACGGTCCCGTCGAGATCACTCGCACGGACCCGTCGGGCATCTGGGTTGGGTAGTAGCGCCGGTATCGCACGCCTGGAGCATGGCACCTGGGTGTGTTGGTTCTGCAGAGCGACAGGGTGAGTTCTTCAGATGCTTGGGCGCCGACGGTCCCTCGTTTCGGGAGGGACCGTCGGCTGCCCCTGTGACCGAGCAGCTCAGGTGCCCAGCCTGCGCCAGCAGCGACGTGATGGCGGTCCTTTACGGTTATCCGGCCCCCGACATGATCGAGGCGAGGCAACGAGGAGAAGTTGCCCTAGGTGGGTGTGTGATCCGAGACGAGAACCCGGATCATGCGTGCCGGTCATGTGGTCACCGGTGGCTAGTGGAAGCAATAACCAAGCGCTGACCTCCTCGCCGAAGGTCATGGCCCTGCGCGTATCGGGCTACAAGGAGCTGGCGGGGATCCGTCAACTGGCCAGAAGGAAACAGTCAGGCGGGTGACGAGGTGCTGGAAGCGGCGGGCACTTCGTCCCAGGGTGCTGGCTGACCGGCCAGGGTCCGAGTTGCTGCGATGATCGCACCGTGAGCACCTGGGGTGGGGAGCTTTACGGTGACCCCTGTCGTGATTGCGGTTACGAGTGGTCCATCTCGCAGTCGGATGCGGTCTCCCTAGTGCTGGGGCTCCCCGAGAACTACCACGACCTCCTTAGCGGGGCCGACGGGCGCGAGCGCCACCGCGAGCTGTCGTGGTCGGTCGCCGGGTACGTCCTCCACGTCGCAGACACCCTCCGCATCTGGGCGGAGCGGCTCGCCGGTATCGCTCTCGGGGCTCCCAGCACCGTCGCGGGTTACGACGAGAACCTCTTGGCTCAGGCGCGGGCCCACGAAGCGATCGCTCTCGAAGGTGCCCTGTGGTCGCTCGACCGGGCGGTGGGGGACTGGGCTGAGGCCGTGAGGCTGGCCATCGAGAAACTGGTGGGTGCTCGTCCACCCAGAGCGTGGCGAGCAGACCGTTCTCGATGTTGTCGGGTCCAATGCCCACGACGCGTACCACCACCGGTGGGACATCGAGCGGTCGTTGGAGGCCGACGCGAGGTGACGGGCTTGGGCTCTTTTCCTCAGGCCGCGAACAGGCCGCGAGAGTGATGTAGACAACCGAAGTTTTCGACATTCAACGGAAGCGCTTTTCTACGGTGAGCCAGCGTATTGAAGTTTTCCCTGTTCAGTGCATCGACCCGATGACGTTCGCAACGTAGAAGTCGGCGGTTCGAGTCCGCTCACCTCCACCAGAGTTTTGACTCTCGAATTTTGACTCTCGAATTTGACTCTCGAACAGGAAGGCCGCCTCTTCATGACTGTGAAGTCTCGGTAGGTCTGCGACACCATGGCTTCGTGAGCGCATACGCACTCCGATGTTCTCCAGGTGGAATCCGGTGCAGTGCTCATGGTTCCCGTCGTTGAAAGACAGACACGTTGCAGATCTGTGCGACAATGACGGCCATGCGCACTGGGCGGGTGCTGCGTGAGGCGGTCGTTGGGCTTTCCCTACTCATCGGTGCCGGCGTCGTGTCGCCCGGCATGGCCAGCGCGGCACCCGCGAGGCCCCACTACCCGGTCGTCTGGTCGTTTCTCCCCTCGGCGATCGTCTCAGCTGCCGAAAACGGGCCCGATGTGGCGCCACCGGGGTCCAACCTCCCATGCACGCCGAGCTCTGCTCACCCGTACCCTGTGGTCCTCGTGCACGGCTTGGCCGGTGATCAAAACGACAACTGGCAGGCGATGTCGCCCTTCCTGGCCGACAATGGTTACTGCGTGTACTCGCTCACATACGGGAACATGGCCTCACTGCCGCGGCCCTTCGACCAAGTCGGCGGGCTCGCAGACATGGTGGCCAGCGCGCAACAGCTCGCTACATTCGTCGACCAGGTTCTGGTCGATACACACGCGCGAAAAGTGGACATCGTGGGCCACTCCGAGGGCGGGACGATGCCCGACTACTACCTCAAGTTCCTCGGAGGATCAAAGGTGGTGGCACACTTCGTGATATTGAGCGGTGTGCTGCACGGGACCACCTTCTGGGGACTCTCCGATCTCTACGATCTCGGGTCAGCCTACGGATACTCCTCGGAAGAGGTGTCACTCCTTGCACCGTTGTGCGCATCCTGCACTGAGTTCCTCCAAGGCTCGAGTTTTATCAAGAACCTCGACACCTCAAACGGGCATGCGACATTCGACGAGGCCGCGACGTGCCCCTACGACGGCGCCGCAGTGGATGGTGTGAGATACACCTCGATCGCCACTGAGAACGACGAGCTGGTACGGCCCTATACCAGCGATTTCGTCGATCCCAGATGCGCCGGGACATACGGAATTGGCGTGGCAAACATCGTGGTACAGCATCAATGCCCCACCGACGAGGCAGATCACCTGTCCATCGAGTCCGACCCGGTGGCCGCTCGGGACGTGCTCAACGCGCTTGACCCCTCGCGGCCCGAGCGCGTTGGCTGCGCCTTGACGCTGCCGGCGGTCGGCTGAGAGATCGTAGGTCCGACTCGGGGCCACCCAGTGGCGCTCAGGCTCCAACTTCGCTGGAGGCGATGCCGGCCCTGGCTACGAGTTGCTCGTAACACCCTCGGAGCAGGCGGCAGCTGTCATGTTCCTCGGCGACGTAGCGACCGAGGAGCTCGCCCGTGGCGATGTCGATCGAATGGTCCTTGAAGACGTCGTCGAAGTAGCAGAGGACCTTTTCAAGGTCGTGCAGTCCGAAGCGCTCCAACTTCTCGACGTCCGAGATGTCAGTCGATCCTGCAATCGCGACCCGGTCCTGCAGGCCCTGGTCGTCCTTTTCGCGGACCTCGTAACCCAACTCGTTGATGCGCTTGGCGAAGGTCATTCCGTGCTCGCCCTCTCGGGCGGCCACGGTGCTGAGCACACTCCTGACATCGGGATCAGGAGTGACCTCGATCCACTCTTGAAGATATTCATAGGCACGCGACTCGTTGAGCGCGATCGCATTGAGGAGCCCCAGGTAACTTGGCTTATCCGACAACTCTCCGCTCCTTTCGGGTATCGAGCTCCGGCTCGGTGCACAGGCGGGTGAACGTCAGTTCGAGGTAACCGAACCGCACCCTCTAACGGTAGATCGATCGGACGTGTGGTGCCGAGAACTTCATCCGGTGGCGCTGGCCTGGGAGCTTTGAGATCCTTCCACCAGATCACGGTGTGCGAGATCCCGGGCCCCAAGTGGCAAGCTGAGGGGACTTTGGATCGGCGACGAACATGAGTGAGCCTTCTCATCACGTCGGCGGGCATCACGCTTCTGGAGAGGTCAGCCGGCGATATCTGGTGATGGCTCTGGGACTGATTCTCGGCTTCATTGCTGCCGAAGTGATCGTTTCGGTGCTCGCCCGCTCACTGGCGCTGCTCGCCGATGCCGGCCACATGTTGACCGACGCCGGTGCTCTCGCAGGCTCCATCTGGGCCATGAAGCTGGCCGGTCGCCCGGCCACCCCGACATGGTCGTATGGGCTCAAGCGGGCCGAGATCCTTTCGGCTGCCGCAAACGGAGTGACCCTTCTCGTCGTCGGAACCCTTGTCGGCGCGGAGGCGATCAGGCGGCTCGTGCACCCGGACCACGTGCGGGGAGTCCCGATGCTGACCGTGGCGCTCATCGGGGTCGTCGTCAACGTCGGGGCGACGTGGGCGCTGAGCCGTGCTGACAGGCGATCGCTGAACGTGAAGGGAGCATTTCGGCACGTCGTCACTGATCTCTATGCATTCATAGGCACGGCCGTGGCAGCTCTCGTGATCATCACGACGAGCTGGCAGCGCGCCGACCCGATCGCCTCGCTGGTCGTGGTCGCCCTTTGTCTCCAAGCGTCATGGTCCCTTCTCAAGCCATCGGGACACATCCTGCTCGAGGGCACGCCCCAGACCGTCGACCTCGACGAGGTCAGGCGACACATCGAAGAACTGTCCGAAGTTCTCGCTGTCCACGACCTTCACGCATGGTCACTGACGAGCGAGCTGCCCTCGCTCAGCGCCCACATCGTCGTAACGGACGAGGCGCTGCAAGACGGTGGGGGAGGGGTCGTCCTCGATCGTCTCCAGCACTGCCTGGCCAATCACTTTGACGTCGAGCATTCAACCTTCCAGCTCGAAGCGGCGACCCACGCTCAGCACGAACCGGGGATGCACGGATGAGAAGGCCTTTCTCCTGACACTCAATCGGATGTCTGTGACAGTTTGAACACCCGCCTTGCGTTGTCGCGCAGAAAGGCTGCTGAGGTCTCCTCGTCGAGTTCGAGCGAGTCCAGCTCTTCGAGGCACTCGGCAGCAGGCCAGGCTGGGTGGTTCGATCCGAACAGCACCTTGAACCGCCCGTGCTTGCGAATGTAGGCGACGAGCTCCGATGGGTAGCGAGTCACCTTGTACGCCGAAGTGTCGATGTAGACGTTCGGGTACTTGGTGGCGAGAGCGATCATCTCCGTCGTCCACGGGTACCCGACGTGTCCCCCGACGATGACGAGGTCGGGGAAATCGAGCGCAACATGGTCGAGGTAGGGGATGGGCCGGCCCGGCTCGGACGGACGAAGGGGGCCGGTGTGGCCGACCTGGGTGCAGAAAGGGACCCCGAGCTCCACGCATTCGGAGTACAGCGGGTAGTAGTGACGATCGTCAGGAGGCAGGTTCCAGAGCCATGGCAATGCGCGCAAGGCCTTGAATCCCAGCTCTGTGACGCATCTGCGCAGCTCCTTCACAGCTTCTCGGGGACGCGCCAGGTCGACCGCGGCTACGCCGACGAAGCGGTCCGGATAACGCTCGACGGATCGCGCGACCTCTTCGTTCGAGATGATCGGTCCCTCGGGCCCGTACCACGCGCAGAGCAGTCCGACGCTCACGCCCGCCTCGTCCATTGCGCTGACGGTCCATTCGAGCGGGAGGTCCTCCTGCGGAAGCCGGCCGTGGGACCAGGATCGCAGCGACTCGAACATCGGATGCCGCAGCATCCCTGAAGACGGATGCTGCATCCAGGCGTCGATGATCCTCGCTTCGTCCACGTCTACGTCCATCTATTCGATCTTCCAGTGAGCAGGTCGAAGTATCGCGCTCCCGAGCCTGCGTTTCCCGAGTCGTTCGCCCTGACTGCCAGACCACTCACGTGCTCAGCACAGAGATGGTTATGAGAACGGCGTCGTAGAGGAAGTGGGCCATGATCGGCCGGTTGAGCCTTCTGTGCTTCTGAAAGGACCTCGTGACGAAGTATCCGAACGGAATCAAGAGGAACACGCCGATGCCGTAGTAGATGTGGTAGCTCGACCGGAGGACGAGGCTCAGGATCAGAGCCCGGTTCGGCTGCCAGCCGAGTTGCTCGAGCCGCACCAGCAGGTATCCATTGATCGTGACTTCTTCGGTGATGGCGGTGATCGCCGACAGGACGATTCCGTAGACGACGTAGTACGTCGGTACGCGCCCGATCACCGGTGGGTTGACGAACTTGGTGGCGTGCACGAGGAGAGGGGCGAACGGGATGAGGATGACGAACTCGCTGGCGAAGCTGAGGACGGCGAGCCCCAGGCCCGGCCAGACGTCTAGCCCCCACGAGGGAAGTCCGAGCCCGAGGCGCGACCGGGTCTGGCCCGTTCTGGCGAGCAGGAACAGCGTGATGGGTACGACTGCAGCGATCCCCAGATATCCGAGGATCCCGAGGATCATG
>Ga0116219_10001052_pt1 | contig 26913 bp, 32 predicted proteins | sample Sb_taG_4_FD_91019 | JGI IMG/M metagenome (GOLD analysis project Ga0116219, IMG submission 91019) | Peat soil microbial communities from Weissenstadt, Germany - Sb_50d_6_BS metaG | ecosystem: Environmental > Terrestrial > Soil > Wetlands > Peat | place: Germany: Weissenstadt | collected 2010-09-21 | reverse complement strand
GGTCGATGAAGCCGTATTCCTGCGCCTCCTCGGCGGTGAACCATCTGTCTCGGTCCGAGTCGGCCTCGATGCGGTCGACGGTCTGTCCCGTGTGGAAGGAGATGCGCTCGGCCATCATCCGCTTGAGGTAGACGATCTGCTCGGCCTGGATGGCGATGTCGGTCGCCTGACCTTGCATCTGACCCGACGGCTGGTGCATCAAGATCCGGCTGTGGGGCAGTGCGAAGCGCTTCCCCGGCGCACCGGCGCAGAGGAGGAACTGGCCCATGGATGCCGCCAGTCCGACGCAGATCGTGCTGACGTCACAGCTGACGTACTGCATGGTGTCGTATATGGCGAGGCCGTCCGTCACGGACCCACCCGGCGAGTTGATGTAGAGGGCGATGTCCCGATCCGCATTCTCAGCGGCCAGGAGCAGCAATTGGGAACAGACCAGGTTTGCCAGTGTCTCGTCGACCGCCGAGCCGAGAAAGATGATCCGTTCCTTCAAGAGCCGCTGGAACACGTCGGCAGCAGCAAGATCGGAATTGGGGGCGCGCATCAAAGCGGGGATGTGAGTGGAGTGATTCTGAGGCGATGTCTTGGGCACTCCGGAGAGGCTACCTGCCTCGTGCCCCACCGGTGACCGAGCACCCGACCCCTTGGCAATTATGCGTATCCTGGGCCGAAATCGCTGTCCGAGACATTCGGCTGGTGGCGCCGGAGCAGCGCGCCGACGTAGCCCAATTGGCAGAGGCACGACGTTTAGGGCGTCGTCAGTGAGAGTTCGAATCTCTCCGTCGGCACCTCGGGGACCGAGCTCGCGAGGTCGTCGCCGCGGCAGCGGCGGAAGTCGACCTGTGTCACAACACCAACCAGAAACGAGGCAGATCCAGTGCGCCATCCCATTCTGTCGAAGCACCTGGGTGCCATCACGTTCGGGGTCTGCGCCGCCATCGTCCTCGCAGCTTGCTCGGGCTCGAGCACGCCGAGCTCGAAGGCGAGCACGGCGACGACGGCGAACTCAGGCTCGACCTCGAGTGTGGGCGTCGGCGGAGGTTCGAGCACCACTGCGGCAAAGGCGGCACCGTCCTGCGGCCTGGTACCCGCGTCCCAGGTGAACTCGGCGCTTGGCGTCAACGTCGGTAGCCCGGCGTCGACGGTCAACGGATCCGTCACCGTGTGCACCTACAGCGGGACCCCGGGCCAGGTGATCATCCGCTTCCAGACCGGGGAGGACGCGGCCACCTTCGCGGCCGGCAAGGCGGGCTTTACGACGAACGGCGAGACCACCACGGACGTGAGCGGGCTGGGCCAGGCCGCGTACTCATCGACGGTGGGCTCGGGACAGTTCCAGACCAACACGATCGTCGTCCTCGACGGGAACCTGGAGCTGCTGGTCACAGCACCCGTGTCGCAGGAAGACGTGAACGCGTTGGCGCGTCAGATCCTGCTGTCGATCTGAACCCCGAACGACCGGCGATGGATGGTGACGAAGGCGGGCTGCGACTCGAGCACGTCTCCGCCACCGAGGTGCGACCTCTTCGCAACGAGGTCCTGCGCCCAGGCCAACCACTCAGCTCCACCCACTTCGACGGAGACGACCACCCGCTCGCTGCTCACGTAGCGATACGCCTGGGCGAGACCGAGATCGTCTCTGTCGGAAGCGTGTTTCCGGATTCGCCGCCCTGGGAGCCCGAAAGCGAGGGCGCCTGGCGCATCCGCGGGATGGCGACCAAAGATCGCGTGCGCGGCAGGGGTCTCGGGCGCCGGGTGCTCCACGCCCTCATCGAGCACGCGTCAGACCATGGAGGAACTCTCGTCTGGTGCCACGCGCGAGTCGGAGCGATCGACTTCTATGGCGAAGCAGGCTTCGCAACCCTCGGAGAAGTGTTCGACGACGGTGTCGCCCTGCATCAGTCAATGTGGCGGTTGCTCCCCGCCGCGGCTCATTCGAGCGCGAACGGATAGATGCCGCTCCGGTCACGGGTCAGATAGCTGCCTTTTCTCGGTCGTGCACGACCACGTCCACCCCTCGGGCCCATGTGTCGTGCTCCCTCACCGCTTGCAGGATGTGCGTCGCAACGCGCTCCGCTTCGGCAGGCGACAGCTCGGCGCCGCGCCACAACTCGATGAAGAGTCTTCCTCCGCGTCGATACACCTCGACAGATGCGTGGGGACCTCGTTCACCCATGTCCCTGCGCTCGAGCTCTGCGCGAAGCACTCCTCGCGCGATCGAGCTGTGAACGTGAAGCGGCGCGTCGGCCACAGCTTCAACGGTTTCGACCGCTCGCTCTTCGGTTGTCACTGCCTCGGCAAAGTTGACGAGCGGATCGGCTTGATCGGCATCCACCATCACCAGCGGCACACGATGTGTCACCGCGCAGGTCGCGCCGTCGCCTCTGTCCCAGGGTGCCTCGGGCCCGCCGGTGCAGACGACCACGTCCACCGGCTCGGACTCGAGTGGACAGGGACGCTCGTCCAGTACCGCGCACCCGGAGCGCTGACCCGGCAACTTGCAAGAGTGCACCAGATGACCCCTTCGGGCGAGGCGACCAGCGAGCAGGCCTCCGGAGGAGCAGGCGATGTCAGGGATCAGGACGTCCATGAAGCAAGGCTGTACCGGCACCGGTCACCGAGCCAGGGCCGAAGGTCACATCACCCGCCGCCGTCGACGGTCACAACCTGTCCGGTCATGTACCGAGCGGCATCGGAGCACAGGAACACCACCACGGACGCCACGTCTTCAGGACGGCAGAGCCGCCCGAAAGGAGCCCTGGCATCCATGCTCGAGATGTCGTCCACGCCCAGCGCCGCCTTCACCAGACGCCTGCCCATGTCCGTCACCACCAACGAAGGTGCGACCACGTTCACGTGGATCCCGTGAGCGCGCTCCTCCTTGGCAAGCGTGAGCGCCAGAGCCTCCATTGCGGCCTTCGCCATGTTGTAGGGAGCACCGTTCACTACAGGAATGCGAGTGGCGATGCTCGATACGAACACGACGTCCCCGCGGGGTTTATCGCGCATCTGCGGAACGAGGAGCCGACACAGGTGGTGCGCACCGATCGCGTGGGTCCGGATGACACGGTCGAGCTCTTCGGGATCGGTGTCCGCCACCGATTGCCCCCGGCTAGCGATGCCCGCGGCGTGCACGAGGACGTCTACCCGCCCGAAGTCGCTCAGCACCGCCTCGACCAGCTGCTCGTCCTGTTCCGCAGAATCCACCGATGCGCGGTAGGCGACAGCCCTGCGCCCGATGCCCTCGACCTGAGCGACGCATCGAGAGGCAGCCTCGGAGTCCTTGCGGTAGTTGATCGCTACTTCACAACCTTCGCCTGCCAGGGCCAGCTCGCAGGCACGGCCGATCCCCCTGCTCCCCCCCGTGACGAGCGCGATCCTGCTCGGTCCGTCACCCATCTCTCAGGTACCCATCTCTCGCTCCGTGACCGAGAACGGGAATCTGGTGGGCCTCGAGGTCGAAGCACCGGGCTGGCATCTGAAGTCCCTTGGCCTCCTGGTCATCTCCGGGTCGATCCCGGGCAGCCTCCCATCGGCCACCGGCCGCCGCTTTGACCCTGAGTCGAAGCGTCGGCCATGCTGCCCGGGTCCCGGGCCCGGCGTCAACGTGGCCGCAGGAGCAAGAACGAGGCCACTGGAGCCAGACCGAGATCTAAGGAGGACGACATGGGCATGCTCGACGGAAAGATTGCGATCATTACGGGTGCAGGACGAGGGATCGGGCGCGAAGAGGCCCTTTCGCTGGCCGGCGAGGGTGCCAGCGTCATCGTGAACGACGTCGGGGCGGCTCGCACGGGCGAGGGCTCCGACCGAAGCCCGGCCGAACAGACGGTCGAGGACATCCGAAGTGCCGGCGGCGATGCAGCGATCAACACCGACGACGTCAGCTCATGGTCGGGGGCAGAGGCCCTGGTCGATCAAGCCGTCAAGACCTGGGGGAAGCTCGACATCCTCGTCAACAACGCGGGGATCCTCAGGGACAAGATGAGCTTCAACATGGACGAGTCCGACTGGGACGACGTCATCCGGGTCCACCTGAAGGGCCACTTCGCCATGTCGCACTTCGCTGCGGTGCATTGGCGCAACCGCTCGAAGGCGGGAGAAGAGACCTCGGGACGGATCATCAACACCGCCTCCGAAGCCGGCCTGTTCGGCAACGCAGGGCAGGCCAACTATGGCGCAGCCAAAGCGGGAATAGCGGCGATGACGATCATCCTCGCCCGGGAGCTCGGCCGCTACGGCGTCACCGTCAATGCGATCTCCCCGCGTGCGCGCACCCGGATGACCGAGGACCTCTTCGGCGAGATGGCCAAAGCGGAGGAGGGCAAGTTCGACGCTTTCGGGCCCGAGAACGTCGCCCCGCTCGTGACCTTCCTTGCCAGCGACGAAGCAGCAGACGTGAACGGGCAGAACTTCATCGTCTTCGGCGGATCGGTGTGGGTGGTGAAGGGTTGGACACCTGCAGGGGAGATCAAGCGTGACTCGCGCTGGACGGCGAAGGAGCTCGCCGACAACAAGTCAAAGCTCTTCGCGGACCATCCTTCGAGCATCCCGCCCTTCGGCTTCTTCTAAAGGGGGTCGCCCCCGTGCCCGGGGGCGGCGCGGATCAGGATCGAGCAGGCAGATCGGCGGTCGCTTCGCCGACCACCTTCACCTCTCCGTCGGCGTTCGAGAGGGTGCAGTCGAGGTCGACGAGATGCCTGCCGCCGTCGGCTCGCTTCGCCTTCACCACGACCTGGGTCTTCAGCTCCTCCCCCGGCCAGGTCTGACGGCTGAAGCGCACCTGGTAGTGGGTGAGGCGCCCGGGACCGACGTAGTCGGTGATCGCAGTACCGAGAAGCCCCATCGAGAACATTCCGTGGCCGAAGACACTCGGCTGGCCCGCAGCGGTCGCGAGGATCTCGTCGTGATGCATCGGGTTGTAGTCGCCCGAGGCGCCGGCATAGCGAACGAGATCGGTCCGGGTGAGCGTGTGGGTCTTCACCGGCGCCTCGTCGCCCTCGTTCACGTCCTCGAAGTGAAGCGCCTTCTCACCCATTTCCCTCACCCATTCAGACCTCCGATACCCTCGATCTGGCCGCAGCTTGCGTTCGTCCTGCCTGTCGTGTCAAGACGGGTCCGGTCCTCGGATCGTCCCTGGATCAGTGCCCGGGCTCGGGGTCCCGGGGAAGACCGAGGATCCTCTCGCCGATCACGTTCCTCTGCACTTCGCTCGTGCCTCCTGCGATGGTGAGGCATCTCGTGGAGAGAAAGCCCTGGCTCCATCTGCCGGCCTCGCCTTCGGTCGTCGCCGCCTCCGAACCCAGAAGGCACAACCCGAGCTCCTGAACCCGCTGCTCGTGCTCGGCGCCGAGGAGCTTTCTCACGCTTGCCTCGGGGCCGGGCTCGACCCCCGAGACCGAGCGCAGGGTGGTACGAGCACCGAGCAATGCGACCGATTGCGCTTCGGCCATCAGCGCGCCCAACCGGTCCAGCACGACAGGGTCCTCGGCCGGAGCTCCGGCAAGCGAGCCGAGGATCCACTCGATTCCGAAGCCGAAAGTCGCACCCGACGACATCGAGACTCTCTCGTTGGCAAGGGTCGTGCGCGCAAGACGCCAACCCCCACCGACATCCCCGACGACGCAGTCGTCGGGAACGAACACCGCGTCGAGGAACACCTCGTTGAACAGGGCGTCACCTGTGATCTCGCGTAGAGGTCTCACCTCGATGCCCTTGGAATGCATGTCGACGATGAAGTACGTGATGCCCTCGTGCTTCGGAGCACCCGGGTCGCTTCGGGCCAGGCATATCCCCCAGTCCGCTCGGGCCGCGACCGATGTCCAGACCTTTTGACCGTCGAGGACCCAACCGCCCTCGGTGCGTGTGGCACGCGTCGAGAGAGCGGCGAGGTCGCTGCCGGCACCCGGCTCGCTGAACAGCTGGCACCAGATCATCTCGCCCGCAAGGGTCGGGCCGACCCATCGCTTCTGTTGCTCGGGGGTGCCATGGGCGATGATCGTCGGAAGTGCCCACGCCCCGACTGCGAGGTTCGGTCGGTTGACACCCGCAGCAGCAAGCTCCTGGTCGATGACCAACTGCTCGATCGGGCCCGCTCCTCGGCCCCAGGGCGCCGGCCAGTGCGGCGCCACGAGCTGCGCGTCGACGAGCCGCTTCCGTCGCTCCGGGCCGTGGACCTCAGCAATTGCCGCGACGACACGGCCGATCTGCTCCCTGATCGACTCGGCTTCTTCGGGAAGCTCGACTTCGAGCTTGCGCCTGCTTCCTCCGAGGGCAGAGCGCGCCGCCTCGAGGCGCAGCGCGTCGGTCCCCCCTAGCAGCTGCCTCAAAGAGATCGCCCTTCGCAGATGGAGGTGGGCGTCGTGCTCCCAGGTGAAACCCATACCCCCGAGCAGCTGGACACAGCCCTTGGCGCACTCCACGTAGACATCGAGTGACAGCGACCCGGCCAGCACGGCGGCCAAGGCACCCTGTGAGGGGTCGTCGCCGTCGAGCGCCTGGGCGGTGTCCCACGCCAGCGCGGTGACCTGCTCCACCGAGACCAGCATGTCGGCGAGTCGGTGTTTCACGGCCTGGAACTGCCCGATCGGTCGCCCGAACTGACGGCGCTCGATGGCATGCGCGGCGGCGACTTCCAGGCACCACCTCGCACCTCCGGCGCACTCCGCTGCGGCGATTGCAAGTGCAAGGTGGCGCACCTCGGAACCCGTCACACGAGGGACCTGGTGCTCGGGCCTGACCTCGACACCCGACAAGCTCAAGGCGCCGACCCTTCGGGTCAAGTCGAGACTCGACAGCGGCTCGACGCTCACACCTTCTGCGTCAAGGTCGAAGACACACCACAGCTCGGCGGGGTGGCGGCTGCCGCTCGCGCCAGCACGCGGGTCCTCGCGATCGCCTACGTCCATGACTGCCAGCGCGGGGGCGAGCAGACGGCGCGAGGTCGCGACCCCGAGGACCGGCCGGAGGGTGCCGGACACTCGAAGCGAGCCGTCGGGCTCGCTCACGGCCTCCAGCACGCCGCTTCCGGGCAGCGCCACTGCGGTGGGAGCGCTCCCGTCGACGATCGGGGAGAGCAGCTCCTTGCGCTGGCCGGCATCCGCCCGCGATTCGAGCACCGCCGCCGCGAGCAAGGTCGTCACGATGGGCCCGGGGGCCATGGCGCGCGCCAGCTCCTCGACGACGACGGCAAGCTCGAGGAACCCGAATCCCTGTCCCCCGCACTCCTCCGAGACGTGGATGCCGAGCCATCCCTGAGATGCGAGCTCCTCCCAAAACTCCGGGAGGCTCTCGGTCTCTGCATCCAGCAGGGCCCGCGGCACCTCGCGGGGGCACCGTGCCTCCAACCACCGCCGCAGCGTCCGGCGAAGCTCCTCGTGCTCCTGGGCGATCCCGATCGACACGGCCCCGAACCTCCTCAGAGAAAAGACGACACCTTCGAGAGTCAGGAACGGTGGATCAAGTTGAAGCGGGTCGTGACGACGGGCTCGCCGGTCGAGTCGTCCTTCCACACGGTCTCGGTGACGACGAAAGTCATCGTCCTGCCCTTGGCCTCCTTCGTGTAGGCGTCCGTGATCTTGCCTTCGCCCACCAGCACGTCACCGACCTGCACTGGACGGTGGTACTCGAACTCCTGCTCGCCGTGCAGGATGATCCCGCCGCCGGCCATGAGGGGCCCGACGACCTCACCGAGAGGATTCCCGGTCGGCCTCTCAGAAGGCTGGATCTCGGGGAACTCGCCCCAGTTGTTCATCACGAAAGGGAAGGTCGGAGGAACCGGGATCGAGTCGAAGCCGGCATCCTTTGCGGCCTGGGGGTCGCGGTAGACGGGATCCGGGTCACAGACGGCGGTGGCGAAGTTCGCCACAGGACCTCGTTCCACTACCACCCTGGACTTGCTCGTCGGCCTTCCAATGAACTTCTTGAGAGCCTCGTCGGACATCGTCGCTCCTGTGTGGCTGGCGGGCCTGATCCTCCCGCTGGGCTGGGTGCGTCGGAGCGACACCGTATCGTCCTGTCGGCACTCCGGTCACTCTCGGGATTTCGGGACTTTGGTCCCTATCGCAGAGCAGCGCGACATGGCAAGAAAGACAGCGGGTGTCCAGCTGCCGGTCCGTTCCCCCGGCACGGATGCACGAAGACAGGGGGTCCCCCACCCACCCTCATGTCCCAAAGGGGTGCCGCCCGGTCACGCGGGCACGCGTGACCGGGCCAAGCCCCATGTTCGCGCCCTGGGGCCGAGTTGCTAAGAGGCGGAGCCCTGGGTCGTTCCCGCCGCCGACCCGGCGCCCGAAGACCCGCTGTTCGCCTTGGTGTCGGGCCGGAGGATCAGGACGTTTCCGCCCGAGGAGACCAGGATCACCTGCTCGCCTTGGCTGATGGTCGCCGTCTTGGGCTCGTGCGTCGAAGAGGTGATCGCGGCGGTCACCGGGGTGCCGCCGTCCAGGGAATCGATGGTGACCGATGTCGACGAAAGCGAGGTCACGGTTCCTCGGTCCAGGTCGAGGGTCTGGTAGCCCCCGCCCGACTTCGGGACCACTATCTCAGCGTGCACCGCGCGCCCGACCAGCGCTGCGATCTTCGAGCCGGAGCGTGTCGCCTTCGGCGATTTGGCGCCGGCGCCCGAGCCACTGGATCCGGTCCCGGTCGCCCCACCAGAACCTGAGCTCGACCCGGACGCCGAAGGCGTACCGGCCGAGCCCGGAGAGCCCGACCCACCCGAGGTGAGCGCGTATGCGATCCCCCCCACGCCTCCGACCGAGATCACCACCACGCTCGCCACCACGACGGCATGCCTGGCGAAGAGCCCTTTGAATGTTCTTGCGAAAGTCTTCATGGACCCATTTAAAGACCCGTGCGTGATCGAGCCTTGAGCGCGGTGTTAGGGATCGACCAAGAGCACGGGCTCGGCGGCCAAGGGCATGACCGCTGGAAGTGTGGCTCCGACCGCCCTGGTGCGACCGGCGGGGGACGCCTCGGGGCTTGTTAGGGGGCCCCGATCTCTGCCAGAAGGCCGATCGCAAGTGCGCGAAACGCTCGCCCCCGATGCGACACGGCGTGCTTCTCCTTCGGGGACATCTCGGCGAACGTGCGCTTCTCCCCCAGGGGCACGAAGACCGGGTCGTACCCGAAGCCGCCGGTGCCGCGTCTCTCGGAGGAGATCGTCCCTTCGACAGCCCCGTCGGCCACGACCTCGTGCCCGTCGGGAAAGCACGCTATGGCCACGGTCCGGAACCTGGCGCGACGCCGATCATCGGTCCGCGCGCCCACAGCCTCGAGCTCGTAGAGGAGCTTGGATACGTTCTGGTCGTAGGTCGCGTCCAGACCCGCGAAGCGCGACGAACGGACCCCCGGTGCGCCGCCGAGGGCATCCACCTCCAGCCCCGTGTCATCGGCGACGGCCGGCATTCCGGTGTGTCCGACCAGGGCCCTGGCCTTGAGACGAGCGTTCTCCTCGAGGGTGTCACCGGTCTCGTCCACCTCGGCCGCGTCCTGCGGGCGGGAAAGCACCTCGAAGCGGCCGCCTCCCGTCACGTCGAGGATCTCCACGATCTCTGCCGCCTTGTCGCGGTTGGCGGTTGCCAGGACCATCGTCAGCAGGCTTGCCGCACCGTCGCCCGATATCGACCGCGACGGACGATCTCCCGCGCTCACCTCGGTCGAGGTGGTTCCGCGATGACCATCGCCTGCGCGTCGAGCAGCTGGGCGATCCCGGCCTCTGCCAGCGCGAGGAGCTCGTCGAGCTCGCCACGGCTGAAAGGCATGCCCTCTGCCGTGCCCTGGACCTCGATGAAGCGCCGGGCGGCCGTCATCACCACGTTCATGTCGACCTCGGCCCTCGAATCCTCCGAGTAGTCGAGGTCCAGCAAGCAGACGGCGTCGACGATCCCGACCGACACAGCCGCGCACCCGTCCTGAAGCGGTTGCGACGAGAGCAGGCCTCTCTGAATCTGACGCGTGAAGCAGTCGTGCAGGGCCACGTACGCTCCGCAGATCGAGGCCGTCCTCGTGCCTCCGTCGGCCTGCAGGACGTCGCAGTCGACCGTGACCTGGAGCTCCCCCATCGCCACGAGGTCGGTCACAGCGCGAAGGGAGCGTCCGATCAGACGCTGGATCTCCTGGGTCCTGCCAGACTGGCGCCCCTTGGCGGCCTCCCGTCCGACGCGCTCAGCCGAAGAGCCCGGCAGCAGCGAGTACTCGGCGGTCACCCATCCCTTCCCCCCACCTCGCATCCACTGCGGGACCCGCTCCTCCACCGACGCCGTGCACAGGACCTTGGTCTTTCCCATCGAGACGAGAACCGAGCCGCTCGCGAACTCGGTGAAGTCGCGCTCGAAGAGGACCGGGCGCAGCTCGTCCACCGCTCTCCCGTCTGCGCGAAGCGCTCTTGGATCCGAAGCGTGGACGATCGTTTCAGAGCTCACAGCGTGTACCCGCGGCCGACCGAGGCTTGATCGACGGGACCGCCGAAGGCGTCGACGGCCTCTCGGTGCACGTCGCGCGCGCTAATGGTGGGCCAACGATGGGTGATCACCAGCCTTCGCACAGAAGCTGCCTTGGCGCTGTTACCTGCCTCCCGCGCTGTCATGTGCCCTGCCGTCCCCTGATGATCGCTCGTGTACGTCGCCTCGCACAACGCGAGGTCGAGCCCTGGACCGAGAGCCTCCAACGACCACCCGGGCCCGGAGTCGGCAGAGTAGCCCAGGGCGCTGCGACGCCCTTCCACCCGCACCGCGTGGGTGACCGCGGGATGGTCGGTTCGCGAGAAGCTGAGCCGAAGATCACCGACCTGCGCCCCCTCACCCTCGCCTACCTCGCGCCAGTCGAGGATCCCATCCACATCCTGAGACAGCTTGGCCCTTATGCCGACAGAGGCGAACACCGGGATCGGATCGCGTCGAAACCCGAGCACCCACCGCGCCGCGGTCAGGAAGCTCTCGACGTCGCTGAAGTGGTCGACGTGCTCGTGGGTGAGAACGATCGCCGACAACGAAAGTGGGTCGCAGAAACGCTGAAGGTTTGCAAAGGTGCCCGGACCTGCGTCCAGCCAGACGTTGGTGCCCGATTCCCACGACCGCACGAGGTATCCGCTCGCCGCGCCGGTAGACCCGCGAGCGCCGCCTCGATCCCCAGGCCCGCAGTAACTCCCGTCGCAGCCCAGAACGGTGAGGGTTATCACGAAGCCCTCCCGGCGAGCGCATCGACCGCCGCGTTGAAGGCAGCTCCGCGCTGGACGTAGCTGCCCTCCACTACCGGAGTCGGCGCAGCAGGCGAGAAGAGGACCACGCCCTCGTCTCCCAACAGCTCGTTGGCGCGGAACACCGCCTCTCGCACCGTGGGCTCTCCCACGCATCTCACGCGCGACCGCGAGGCGATGAGCTCGGCCCTCAGGCGTTCTCCGAGCTCGGGGAGATTCACCACGACCGGAGCGGGACGCATCGACTCGATCTCGCGAAGCAACGGTGCGAGATCCACGCCGCGATCGTGACCCCCGACTATCAAGCCGATCGGCCGCCCGGCGAAGGTTCGAAGTGCCGCCACGGTGCCGGCGGGGTTGCTCGCAAGGGCATCGTTGACGAACTCGATCCGGCCGACTACACCGACCGTCTCCAAGCGGCTCGAGAGGACGGGCATCTCCTTGATCGCCTTCTCGAGCGAATCAGGAGACGGGAGGTCGCCTGTTTCGATCATGCAGACGGTGAGGGCTCCGCACAGGTTGGTCCGGTTGTGCTCGCCCCGCAACGGAAGCTCCAGCCGGTCGAGGTCCAACAACTCTGACCCGTCGACCATCACAGACGCCCCCCTGAGGGTCACCCTCCCCTCTCCGCCGTAGAGATGGCGCCCAGGGTGGTGAGCGGTATTCCGCGCTGCGTCGCCGCCGGCCGAGCTCACAGCCAGGGGCATCCCCCGCCGGTGATCGAAGAGGTTGAGCTTGTCGTGGACATACCGCTCGTAGTTGCCGTGCCAGTCCAGATGATCAGGCGCGAGAAGAGTCAGCACCCCGACCGACGGCGACACGGTCACATCCGCAGCCTGGAAGCTCGAGACCTCGACCACGTAGACGGAACTCGAAGAGCCCCTCCCGCTCTGCCCGCTTCCCCCACCGTCGCCTTCGCTCGAGTACAGAGCCGTGAGTGGTGTACCCATGTTGCCGCCTAGGCGCACTTGGAGCCCGCACGCCTCGAGGGCCTTCATCGTGAGCCACGCGGTCGTGGTCTTTCCCTTGGTTCCCGTGACGCCGATGACGCGGCGGTCGGCGAAGTCCTCGAGCCACATCGCCGTCGCCGACGTCACGACGCAACCGGCCGCCATCGCTGCACCCAGCTCCTCGCGGTAGACGGAAACGCCCGGTGATCGCGCGATGCAATCGAAGTGCTCCTCGGCGAGGACGGCCGGGCGGCGCAGAGGCACCTCGACACCGTCGACCAGGAGCGAGCGATCGGCTTCGACGCTGTCGTCCACCAAGACGACCATCGCGTCGCGCTCGAGCGCTGCCTTGGCCACTTCGAGACCCTCTATCCCTGTACCCCAAACAGCGACACGCCGCGACGTCAGCCGGTCAAGGCCTGTCGCTGTCGACCTTCGAGTCTTCAACGGACCGCTCGGGTGAGCGCCGCCCTTGCCACTGTGTCTCGGATCTCGGCAAGGGCCTGTGGACCGGACACGCGACCTCGCCGATCGAGACTCGGGTTCGGCGCCATCGCGAGACGGACCCGTTCGAGAACGGCTGCACCCGGCCAGGCCGGGTCGTCGAGCAGGCGGCCGAACGCCTCGGTGACCTCTTCGACCGTGCCGACGCACTCGAAGGGCTTGCGTCGATGATCGAGCAAGTCCAGGAATCCCTCGCTCTGGGTCTCGTCGTCCAGCATGTCCCCCCCGAAGATGGCCACCACCTGAGCTCGCGGGACAACCGTTGCCAAGGCGAGGAACACGAAACGGCACTTCGGACAATCGCGACACCAGCCGTCCAAGGCATCGGACATCCGAAACGCTCGGTTGCAGCTGCGGAAAGCAGAAAAGTACTGGGGCAACGAGGAAAACGCAGCCGCGATTTCGAGCTCGTCGAAACGACGGAGCGGTGAGAGGTAGCGGACCGAGTCGTGCACCGACTCGCTCAGAACCTCTTGTAACTGAGCTTCGAATTCCGCCGACTTGCTCCACTGGTGATTGACCTCGGCCAGGACGACGGCCGTGTCGACCTCGGGGCGGTCCGACCCCGCCCTGACCACGCGAGTGGGTGAGTCAGCAGATCCCTCCAGCGCCATGACCGTGGTGTCGTAACCGTGGACGAATCCTCCGGCGACCGCGATCAGAGAGACGATCGCAGTCACGGGAACGTGCCCGTTCAGAGCACCTCGATCGTTCAGGTCGAAGAGCAGCGGGTCGATCTTCCGACCCATCCTCGCCAGCTGCAATCCCGAGATCGAGGCGATCCGCTCGACCGCAGGGCTCGGGTTGACAGAGACGAGTAGCGGGAGCTCACCATTGGCTGCCCGAAGCGACTCGAGGACGACGATGGAGTCCTTTCCTCCCCCGATAGGCACCGCGACTCCGTGCGCGGGAGCTTCGCGGGATGCCGATCGAACTTGGCCGGCGCGTAGAAGACCTCCATCGTGGTCGTCAGGGTCTCCGGGGCTCCCAGGCGCAGAGACGATCTCGAGGTCGAGCGGAATGTCGAGCGCGTTCGTATACGCGAACTCTCGCAACCCGCGGTCGTAGATGTCGTGACACAGGCGCGACTCGGCCTCGCTCAACTCTCCGGTCTCGATCACGATTCGGCGCGGGGCTGCGGTCTTGTAGTAGCTGACTCCTGCCACGATGTGTAGAAGGCGCACTGCAGCCTCGAACGACTTGCGCTGCCCGGGAGACATCGAAGGCGATGCGCGACTGTGGGATCTGCCAAAGTCGACAAGCTCGGTGAAGTGGTACTCGTCGTCGAGCGAGTACCGCAACTTGGCGGTCGCGTTCTCGGGATCGACCTCGAAGCTCGTTATGCGAAAGAGCTCGAAACTCTCCGGGCGAAAGGGCACAGGCTTGTCCGTCGCCTCGCCGAGATCAGAAGTAGATGGTCCTGCGGGCGCGCTCGGTGACGACGTCGATGTCGTCGGTCCACGCTCCCGTCGAGAGGTACTTCCAGCCTCCGTCCGCGGATACCACCACGATGACCCCGGAAGGGATCGCGTCGGCGCACTTGGCAGCCCCGGCCATCGCGGCACCCGACGAGATCCCGGCGAAGATCCCGACCTCGGCCAGCCGGCGGGTCCATTCGATCGAGGCGCGCGGACCGACGATCGTCTTTCTATCGAGAAGCTCTGCGCCCCCGAGATCGCCGAAGATCGGCGGGATGTAACCATCCTCGAGACTACGAAGTCCTTGGACGAGCTCGCCGGCGGGGGGCTCGACCGCCCAGATCTCCACAGAGGGCTTTCGCTCTTTGAGGAAGCGCCCGACCCCCAGCAAGGTTCCGGATGTGCCGAGCCCGGCCACGAAGTGGGTGATCTCGGGGCAGTCGTGCCAGATCTCCGGCCCGGTGCCTTCGTAGTGGGCCTTCGGGTTCGCTTGATTGGAATACTGATGGAGGAAGACCCATTCGGGGTGCTCGGCGTGGATGCGCTCGGCCATGCGGACCGCTCCGTTGGACCCCTCTTCCCCGGGGGACTCGATGACCTCGGCCCCCCACAGCTCGAGGAGCTGCCGGCGTTCGGGTGAGACGTTCGAGGGAACGACGACCTTCAAGTGATAGCCCTTCACACGCGACACGAGGGCAAGGCCTATGCCCGTGTTGCCCGACGTGGGCTCGAGCAGCGTGGCGCCCTCGACGAGCAAACCCTCCTTCTCGGCTTCCTCGACCATCGAAAGCGCGATCCGGTCCTTTACCGATCCGCCAGGATTCTGTCCCTCCAGCTTCACCAAGATCCGCACGTCGCGATTGGGACTGAGCTGGCTTACATCGACCAACGGGGTGTCGCCGATCAGGTCGAGGACGCTCGTCACCTGTGCCATTTCCCAGCTCCTGTTGCAAGCCGAGCCGCCGACGCGGGCGGCGCCGGGGGCGCCGGGATCAACCGCCTGCGACCGCGGGCAGGATCGACACCGTGTCCCCGTCAACGACTTTGGTGTCCAACTGGTCGAGGTACCGGACGTCGTCGTCGTTGACGTAGACGTTGACGAACCGGTGCAGGTTCCCGTCGTCGGTGAGCACCTGGCCCGCCATCCCGGGGTAGGTCTTCGCAAGATCGGCGAGCACCTCGCCGATCGTGGTCCCGTTCGCCGAAACGGCCGTCTGCCCGCCGGCGTGGGAGCGCAGGACAGTGGGCAAGCGCACTTCGACGGACACGACGTCCTCCCTTCGATCCCTCCCCCACCAGCGCCGCACCTGCAAAGTCGGCCGGGAGGGACGAATGTTGATGATTTCGGTCGGTATTCTACCGGCCAAGATGAGGCTCCACGACCACGGACTCCTCCTCTATCTGCCGATCGACGATGCGATAGGAGCGCAGAGTCGGGTGGGTGTCGCGCAGCGAGACCAAGACGTAGTGCCAGAGGGGATTGCTCAAAGGCGTGCTGGCCTGCTCGACGTCGGTCGGTGACGGATAGGCATCGGTGTGGGTGTGGGAATGGAACACGCCGATGATCTCGAGGCCGAGCTTCTCGGCCTCTCGCTCGGCCTGAAGGTGCTCGCGCGGATCGACCGTGTAGAGCTTGGCCGACGCAGCGATGTTCTTGGTCGGGAAGCACACCGAGACATGTCCGTCTCGGTCACCGGCGAGCAGCCCGCAGGCCTCCTCGGGGAGTCCGCTCAGGCAGTGACCGAGGATCTGCGTGTAGACCTCGGTGGGTAGCTTCAACACGAATTTCCAGCGTATCGGGGCAACACCCCGACAACGTGGAGGGTACCCTCCGATTCGATGTCAGCCGCGAAAGGACCAGGGCGCAGGGGCGCCCGGACGAGGAGCACCGCGGACGACGACCGCTTCCGCACGGTCGCGCGCAATCGCCGCGCCCGCCACGACTACGACATCCTCGAGACCTACGAGTGCGGGATCGAGCTTCGCGGCAGCGAGGTGAAGTCCCTGCGAGCTGGAAGGGTGACGCTCGCCGACGCGTACGCCCGGGTCGAGCAAGGCGAGGCCTGGCTGCTCGGAGTGCACGTGCCCCCCTACGAGAATGCCGCCGGTTTCGGGGCACACGACCCGGATCGCCGGCGGAGGTTGCTCCTGCACCGCGAGCAGATCGACGAGCTTGCGGGTCGCACCCAGCAGCAATCGCTCACCCTGGTCCCGCTGTCCATCTACTTCAAGGACGGCAGGGCCAAGGTCGAGCTTGGCCTCGCCCGAGGACGGAGGCTCTACGACAAGCGGCACGCGATCGCCGCCAGGGACGCCGAGCGCGAAGGCGCACGGGAGGCGGCCAGGGCCGCGGGCAAAGACGTGAGCCGCGGCAGCCGACGCGAGCGGGGCTGACCGGGCGGGCTCTTCGGGTTCGAAGACCTTTGGCAGACGGTAGAATCGGTTAACCCAAGAGGGGGTGATCGGTTTCGACTCTGGTCGTCGATACGGGAGAAGCGAGCCGTGGTCCCCGGAGCCACGTTAAAGAGCCGGGACAAAAAACAAACGCCGAGCCTCAGCTCGCGCTGGCTGCTTAATAAGTAGCCCGTCCGTCCGGCCTCAGTCCTACGGGTCGGGTACGGGCGTCATCTAGCAGGACTCACCCGCAGGGAGCTGTCGCCCGGCCCTCGGGAACAACAAAGGGTGACTGGGGTCCTGGGCAACTGCCGGCGGCGGCTCAGGACCCGAGACCAAGCTGCCGGCTGCGCTCGGAGAAGGCCCGTTGAGAAGCCGGAGGACGCGGGTTCGATTCCCGCCACCTCCACGAACGAACGAACGAACGAACGAACCAACGAACGAACGACGAGATCTGCAAACCTCCGACAAGGGGTTTGCAGGGAAACCGAAAGCAATAAGGGCTCCAGGACACGAGTAAGACACAAGAGCACCCACCGAGGGCTCAGGGACTTGGCGTAAACCCGGGCGACCGAACTTTGGGTCGGCACCTCCTCGGATCCCGGGAGCCATTGAAGCTGTCCATACATCCCAGGCCGATGCGAGCGACATCGAGGGTCCCGAGCTTGGTGTGCTTCATGGTGCTCCCCTTCTTGCAGGCGCCACCTGCGGTGACCGAGACGCCGACACAGATCGAAACCGGCTACCGAGCGTCTACGGTCAGCGCCTCGAGCAGATCTCCGCCATCAGCCGCCCGGTTGCTCGTCGGTGAACCACGAAAGCTCCGTGCGGATCCCTCCCTCGGAGTCGCGTACCACGGCCCTGAGGACGTCAAAAGCCTGTCTTCCGGGCGTCATTCCCGTCCTACGAAGAATCTCATCGCGGAATTCCCTGGAGAGCGCCTCCGAACCTTCGAGGCCATCGTCCCATAGCGAGAGGAGCACGAGCTGCGGCCGCCCGACTTCCGCTTTGAGCACAAAGGCTCCGAGGAAGTGTGGCATCCTCGAGAAGCGAGGCAAAATCTCGTCTTCAACCTCGAGTATCCCGGGCATTGATTCGTCGCTGGCGTATAAGTTGACAATTCTGCACTTCATGGTTCCCCCGTGCGGATTTGCCCGACCTCAAGGACCGTTCTCCTATTGGCCATGTGACAAACCAAGTCATGCTTCATCTCGTCACTGATTGACCATTGTATGGGTCAGTCGCCCGAGCCAGAGGCCCCGACATGCTCGCCCACTTGAACGAAGCAGAGAACCACCTGGCAGCAATGTCCGCACTACCTGTTGGGATGGCCATCTGAAATGGCACCCGCCGCTCCTGACCATCCGGACCACGAAGCCAGTCCGAGACTGTGGCGCTGAAAGAACCCCCGGACGCCGGGCACGAGCAGCATGTACATGCGATCCCATTGTAAGGCTCCCCCGTTAGACCGGCATCGAGAAACGTCAGCTCTCAGCGCGGACCCAAGGAGCCTCGGGCGTTGCGAGCCCGCGGGTCGACGCTGCGACGCCTGCGATCACGACAAGGGCGATCACGAGCGGATAATAGATGTGGGAGTGAACCACCAATGCTGCCCCAACAACCGCACCCCCCAGCATCGCTCCCACCGATATCAAGCGGCGGCCCGATCTCGACCCGCTCCCACCGGCGATGGAACTATCGGCGGCGACGCCGGTGATGGTCAAAGTAAGGACCGTGGTTGTCAGATCGGGTACAGCGAGCTTGCGGGCGGCCGCGTTCTGTATCCCCATTGCGACTGCGAGAACCGCGATCAGACTGTAACGGTATCCGGCCTGTACCGGGCTTCCGCTCAGCGCGGCGAAGACGACTGCGGTGGTGATCAGGACCGCCTGGATGGAAGCGGCGAAACCCAGCAGCTGGTCTCGACGGTGCCCGAGTCGCGAGCCAAGGAGGCCGCCGACAATCGCACCAACGCTGAACGAGGCGATGGCGATTATGGACGCGAGAATCGAGAACCCGGGTACGCCGATCAAGGCGAATCCTAAGAGCACGACGTTGCCTGTCATGTTGGCTACGAAGACGTGTCCGAGTACCAAATAGCTAAATGCGTCCACCAGGCCCGTGACAAGCGTCAGCGCTACCAACAACGGCGGCAGCGGACCATGCTTACCGTTGTGATCTGGGACAAGAGTCTGGCGAATCTCGGTCAGGAAGTTCTTCATGCGATCACCCCTGCGATCACGTCATCCGAACGGCTATCTGTTGGCGTGAGGACAACACGTTTGCCCATTGACGAGGACGTGGCAATTCACGACCATCAATTTGGTCTGCTGCAGGTCTGCGAGTGTCCCAGATCGTGTGTGACTCTGGTTCCGAGCATCCCCCATCGCTGCCGGCTCGGAGGACCACCTCTCGTTGGTGGCTACTCGGACTCGTCTAACAGTTCATAGGTGACAGCAACCCTGCAACCAACAGTGAGGCTGCCCGGTTCGATCTGAAGATGTGGGATGACAGGAGCTGCAGAAGCCGACGCTGCTCTTGCGAAGCCCCGATATGGAATGCCCGCTCCCGGAGATCCTTCGTCGATTGATACGATCCGGCCGAGACGTCCACCAGCCGATTCTGCAAGCTGTGTTGCTTTGTCGCGAGCGTCGTTCATTGCCTGAAGGCGTGCATCCCGCTTCAGCGGCTCGGGATCTGCGATGGTGAGTTGGAGCGCTGAGATCTGAAGCGAATCGCCCGCCACGGACACAAGACCAGCGAGGTGCTCGCTCAGCTTGTCGAACTGTCGAACGGTGATCTCAAGCTGGTAGCTGGCCACCCGAGCAGTCACCTTCTGTTTGGCGTGATCGAAGAAGTCATGGACATTGAGACTGGTTGTGCGAAGGTCCGCAGGTTCTAAACCCGCAGCCTTCAACGAATCATGGACCTGCGAGACCAGGGCTGCGACTCGGGAAACGGCGTCGGCCACGGTGTCTGCCATCACGTTCAAGGCGGCATGGACGATGCACCGGTCGGGAACGCCAGCGGCCGTCCCCTCGCCGACTACCGCCAATTGCGCTGGTTTGGCCACTCACAAACGCTAACCCCACTCATAGGCCGCTTGCGGGCGCTACGCCACCAAAAGGCGGTCCAGTCTCCCGTGGGTCTTGTCGATACCTTTTGAGATGAGCGCACTCGCCCTCCTGATTCCGGCTGTGTTGCTCGCGCTCACGCTCGTTGTCCTCGTCGTCGACGTTGCGGTGGTGAATCCCCGTTGCCGCAGGACCATCGCAAGCTGGGCATCAGGGCACGGCTACACCCTCTTCAAAGTGCACCGGCAGTGGGTTGGTCGGGACATCATGCGAGAGGCCGACGGGTCCGTGCGCAACGTGCATAGCCGCCCTGGCGGGCGGTATTTCGTTGTGACCGGCAAGGCGAGCAACGGAGTGCCGATGGAGGGCCGCCTGAGGATCGAAGGAGGGTTCCAAGGCTACGGAGCCAGCAAAACCGTAGAGCTCGTGGTCCACGAGGCCGAGGTCGACGCGCGAACCTAGTGCCAGCGCCACCCTTCAGACGGCATCGGGAGTTCGCCGTTATCGCGCTCTTTACCTCTATAGCAGCATCGACTTGAAGGCAGTGTCCCCTAACTGACCCCCTTCGCCGGCTCGGCGTGACTCAGAGCGCACGGTGGCGGGCACGTGACATGCCTAGAAGCGATAATCGTTTAGTGGAAAGGCTTCTGGTTGTCACTGGCCCGCCGGGAGCCGGCAAGTCGACCGTGGCTCGAATACTGGCCGATCGAGCTGGGTTCAGTGTGCTTGTCAACGGTGACGCGTTCTTCGGATTCCTGGCCAGCGGGGCCATCCATCCGTGGTTGGTAGAGGCGAACGAGCAGAACGATGTCGTGATCCGGGCGGCGGCAGCAGCAGCTGGCAAGTACGCCTCTGCGGGATACCTGACGCTCTACGACGGTGTGATCGGACCTTGGTTCCTGCCCACCTTCTTCTCCGAGACCGGTCTGGAACAGCTCGACTACCTGATCCTGTTACCGGAAGTTGAACGCTGCGTGCAACGCATCGGCACTCGCCGCGATCACGCCTTTCACGACGAAGCTGCAACTATCAAGATGCACTCCGAATTCATGAACGCCCAGATCGATGATCGCCATGTCTTGACCGCCCCGCCAGACGATCCTCAAGCTGTCGCTGCACTTGTAGATGAAGCGAGTCGAACCGGAAAGCTGGCATACCCCTAAGACGATGTCTTGGTGCCCGGTAATCCGGAACACCGTCCGGGACCGCCACCTGTCCCGCTTGGTCAGAAACGGCTCCTGCCCGAGTGACCGGAGCGTCCTAGAAGTCGAGCTGCCGACCCAACGACTGCGCCAAGAAGAGCACCGACTATGAGAGCTGGCACCCCGACTTCGAACAAGGCGAACCAAGCTGTTGGTGGATATACCGAAAGGCCCCGGACCAATCCGACGAGGGCTCCGAGAAGACCCAGGCAGACGGCCCCGATGACAGCTCCTTGCCCTGGACCCAACCCGCCTGTCGAATCAGTCACATCTTCATCGTAAGGCGCCACCGACCGAGAAGTGCCCGCTTGCGAGTGGCGACGGGCGAGTCGGAGACCGTACCCATCCATAACGCTCGCTCATGCGACGCGGCAGCAGGTCTACTACTGCTCAGCTCCCTGAAACTTCGCGAGCTTCTTTGGCTTCCTTGTACTTGCGGTGCTGTTCAAGGATGTGCTCATGCGAGGCACCCTTGGTCGGAACATCGGGGTGGTGGTGCCGGCACAAGATATAAGGAGTTCCGTCTAGTGGGTGATGGCCAATCCTCCAACAACCCTTGCTGTGGCAATTGACCTTACGAACTCCCGTGTATACGCCGATTCCGACTGCACTGATCAGGGTCGCCTCGCCGAAGTCGGAACCGAAGCCGGACCAGAAGTTGTAGTACAGGTCGGGCCCACCGTGGAGTGTGCCGGTGTGAAGCGCCAGCCAGTGTCGTACGACACCGAAGAACGCGATGAGGAAGGCAATTCCCACAACGAGAAGGAGGAGGAATAGGCCAAGTCCCAACCTCCTCGAATAGCCACCGCCCGCAGTTTCGGAGTCGACACCCTCCCCGCCTGCGTTTCCAGAGTTGCTCAGTGGAATTCTGGGTGACGCGGTCGTCTCGGTGGCAGCAAGGGGATCAGGCATCGTCTCAGTCTACGGGAGGCAGTGTTTTGACTCGGGGTACGCCGAGTCTTCGAACTCGACAGCGATGCCCGGGATCGGCCACCAGAGATCCAGACCATCCCATAAATCGCAGGCAGAGATCAGGGCAGTACTTGCGGTCTTCCGATTAGCCGGAGGTGACGAGGACGTGCTTGAGAGTGTCAAACTCCTCGAGGCACTGTCCGGCTCCGATGGCCACGCAGCTCAGTGGGTCTGGCGCCACAACGATCTGCATGCCAGTTTCCTCCTGCAGGCGGGCGCCAAGTCCGTGAAGTAGCGCTCCGCCACCCGTGAGCACAATCCCCTGTCCCATGATGTCGGCAGCGAGCTCGGGCGGCGTCTTGTCGAGCGTCACCTTCACCGCGTCGATGATGGCTGCGACAGGCTCGGCGATCGCCTTGCGGACATCTTCGGTCGAAACCACTAGGACCTTCGGCAGGCCACTCACGAGGTCGCGACCCCGGATCTCGGCGTAAAGCTCTTCCTCGAGAGGGTAGGCCGAGCCGAGTGCGATCTTGATCTCCTCGGCGCTGCGCTCACCAAGGGCGAGACTGTATTCCTTCTTGACGTAGGACATGATCGCCTCGTCGAGCTCGTCACCTCCGATGCGCACCGACTGGCTGGCGACGATGCCGCCTAAGGAGATGACGGCGACCTCGGTTGTTCCCCCGCCTATGTCGACCACCATGTTGCCCGTGGGCTCATGGACAGGCAGCCCGGCTCCGATGGCTGCTGCCATGGGTTCCTCGATAATGAAGGCCTTGCGAGCACCCGCGCTCATGGCGGCTTCCATAACTGCGCGCTGTTCGACACCCGTGATACCCGACGGGACGCAGATAATCACTCGGGGCTTTGCGAAGCGGCGCTGGTGCGTCCTCTGGATGAAATAGCGGAGCATCTTTTCGCAGATATCGAAGTCGGCGATGACCCCGTCCTTCAAGGGACGGATAGCCTGGATGTGGCTCGGGGTGCGACCAATCATCCGCTTCGCCTCAGCACCCACCGCGAGTGGACGACCGTCTTTGACGTTCACCGCCACGACCGACGGCTCGTTCAGGATGATGCCTCGGCCGCGCACATACACGAGAGTGTTCGCCGTGCCGAGATCGACCGCCATGTCGCGGCCGAGAAGGAGGAACCGGTTATCCGCCATGGGCTTCGATCCACCTCAGGATCAGCCCGGACGCGGTCGCCAAAGGTAGGCGTGTCTCCTAGGGGGCTGGTGTCACTCCCCAGACTACCTCGCTCATCGCGCACGCATTCCGCGTACCAATCGAAGACCTCTCGACCGATACCCCTGGGCGCCATTGTTCGAAGCACGGGGACACCAGCCCCATGGGCTATCTGGGTCTCATTCTTCTCTAGAAGAAGAGGTGGGCGAGGACTCGTCGCGGTTGAAGTACCCTATTCGCTCCGGCAACGATCGCACCGCCTCTGCCGGGTTCCCTCGGTAGAACGTCAACTCCTGAGTGAACTTCGTCGAGACGACCGACCCTGCCGCCACAATGCTGCGCGAGGGGATGCGCGTGCCGGCGAGCAACATGCAACCAGACATCGCCGCCGCGTAGTCGCCCAGCTCCACCGACCCGGCGACGTACTTGTCCCGCATGATGTCGATCGTGTGGGTGAGGATGGTCGAACGGAAGCCGGCGATGACAGCGTGCCGCCCCAGCGTTAGGGAATCGACGAGGTCGATGTAGTGGTACGACGCGATCTGGGCGTGCTCGGCCATGTAGATCGAAGGGTTGCGATCTGGCAGCTTGTCGGTCGGATGGTCCCACCAACCCTTGATCATGTTGCCGGAGCCGATGCTGGCGTCTTTGGCCATATTGAGCTCGTTGACGTTGGTGATGACGTTGCGGCCACCGATCGACGCACCCGGCCCCATCGAGACGTGCCGGACCGTCATCACGCTCGGCCCGATGTACGCGGTCGGGTGGATGTCCCACTTGTAGACGCGTCGGGCGATGACCCGCTTGAGCGACATGGGCAGGTACGCGAACACATAGGCGAACGCCAACCGCATCCTCAGCCCTCCACTCCCATCAGGGTGTCAGCCACCCAGGAGACCGTAGTGCCTCCCCCGGGCGCCTTAGGACACACCGAAGGATGCGCCATCGCGTTGGCGCGTACAGTCACTCTCGTAGTGAAGTAGGAGAGAGGGGCGGCGAGGATCGGTGGCGGCGGGTCGGAGCGGCGAACATCGACCGCAGCGCGGTTTGCCGATCACCGTCGCGAAAAAGAAAGGGGTCTCGAAGTGGCGGCTATCACGAAAGTATCCAAGGGGACTTCGTTCAGTCATCTGGAGGACCGCTTCGGTGGCACTGAGGAGACTTTCTTGCCGAACTACGAGGAGTCTCTCCGGCGACTACAGGGAGAGGCCACCAGCGCGCCGACGGACCTGTCGCAACTCGCCAACGAACGCGTCGGGGCCGAGGCAGGCCGTCACTTCAGCGCTGACTGGTTGCAGAGCTGGTGGCCGGAGGTTCAGCCCGTCGAACCCATCCTTCGCGCCGGCCTGATCGAGGCCTTCAAGAAGGGGATCGCCGCCAGACTTCCCCTCAGTGCATTGTGGGTTCAGGCGGCTGACAGCACGTTCGAGATCGCCATCAGCCAGAGTGCCACTCAGATCACCCTGTTGGTCATCACTCCGCCCGTGCCTTCTGTCGGCGGCGGATCCCAAGACGAAGCCGGAGACGTGACTCTGGTCAGCCGCCGAGACGGACAAATCGTCGTGACCCCGGCTACCTAGTCGATGCCCCGCCCGGCATCGGGAGTGGCCTGACTCAATGGGGACAGGACTGGACAGCGAAGAGATGCCATGTCCCGGGTACGCCCTTCAGAGTCTGCACTCCCCTGTCGCTGAACGCGATACCGGAGCCCACGACGAGGTCCTTCACGGTGCTGGAAACCAGGATCTCTCCGGGCGCGGAGTGGGCTGTGACACGAGCGCCAATGTGAACCGCCATGCCGGCAATGGTGTCGTCCAGGACCTCGCATTCCCCCGTGTGCACACCGATCCGGAGCCGAATTCCGAGGGGTTCCACGGTGCCGTGAATAGCGGTGCCGCATTGGATCGCACGGCCTGGACCATCGAACGAGGCGAGGAATCCGTCTCCGGCCGTGTTCAGTTCGCGCCCACCGAAGCGACCCAGCTGGCTGCGGACCGCGGCGTGATGGCGAGCGAGAAGGTCTCTCCAAGAGTCGTCGCCGATCTCGGCGGCTCGCCCAGTCGAATCGACAATGTCCGTGAACAGCACCGTTGCGAGCATTCGCTGTGAAAAGGATCTTCGTCGAGCACCGGTTAGGAACTCCTCGACTTCTCCCAGGACCGCACCGGCCTCCCCGATCGTTATGAGGTGATCCCGGCTGGCGTACTCGACGAATCGTGCCGCGGCGATGTGATCGGCCAGATATCTCCCGTGCTCTACAGGCACCAATATGTCTTCGTTCGCGTGCAAGACGAGCGTGGGTACCGAGATCACCGGAAGGATCGCCCTGACGTCGAGATCCGTCACCAAGCGGGAGACCGCAATCGCCTGTCCCGGACTCGCCGACGCCTGTTCGTGGCGAACCCAGATCTCTTTCACTTCAGGATTGCCTGCGATGCTCGGCGCAAAATAATCGATGCTCGCGCCGGTACCCCAGGTTTCCCAGTGAAGGCGCGACCCGGCCTCCAGGACTTCAGGAGGATGGCCCCACGGGTAATCCGCGGTCTGCTTCAAGGTCGCCCAGGTGTTGACCAGCACCAGGGCAGTCACACGATCGGGGTACATCGCCGCGAACATCAAGCTCACCGCTCCCCCGTCGTGGGTTCCGAGCAATGCGGCCCTTTCCAAGCCCGCCGCGTCGAGGACCGAGCGGAGGTCGTCGACACGTTCCTCGAGCGTCGGCAACTCCGAACCGACGACGGGATCGGAGCGACCGCTCCCACGTTGATCGAATGTGACCAATCGACAGAACGACGACAGTCGACTCAAGAACGGAATCGACGGGAGCTCCTCCCAGGCAACCGATCCGCTCAAGGTCCCAAGGACCGCAACGAGATCCGGCGGGCCCAGACCCGCCTCCTGGTACGCAATGTGGACATCGTTGCGCTTGGTAAACCTTGTTGGCGGCGGCCCGGTGGTCACTCTGTCCTCACAAGAACGTCGCCATCCACGCTGGGCACCTCTGCGTTTCGCGCTCCACGGGGTGTGCAACTCTAGTTCGCCACCGCGCGGGTACGCCCGAACCTTCCGCTCGGTGACTGCCGACGGGTCGGCCGGCGAGAGTCCGATTCATCATCGCTGAGAGGACGAAGCGGTACTGTTGCCCTGTCGTTGATCAGGGTGGGGAGGCTCTGGGAGTGGCTCCAGACCACGATGAATTCGAACCCGGCTTGACGGGTAACGAGAACGACCCTGTCGTTCTGCACTACCCGTTCGTGCGTCACGTTCGACTCGGTTGGTACCACGACGAGCACGGTCAGTGGGCTTCCGCCGAATTCGACGAGTCACGATGGGAGGTCGTTTGCCCTCAGTGTGGTGACGACGACGGACCGGTCGATCAGCTGCCCGAGGAAATTCGGGGGCTCCGAGGTCCCTACTCGAGCAAGCACCAGGCCAGTCACGTTGCCAACAAGCACACCCGCGATTGGGACCCATCTCCACGCTGGACACCCGGAGCCACGATCCCACTCGACTGAGGGTGGAAACGTCCTCCCTCGAGCTCGATCAGCTGACGAGCCCTCGGCCGGTGATGAGAGGGAGGTCCAAGGCAGTGAGGAGGCCTGGCGGAGCTTCTACCACGGAGGGAATCGCATTCACCAGGCGCATCGCCGTCGCCTTGAGTCCGGCCGTGTTGTGGTCGCCGTCCGATCCCAGCAGCTCGAGGTTGAGTGTGTAATTCGGTTCTCCCGAGACGACGACCCGATAGCAGCCCTGCCCAGCCGGCTGCGGCCAGTCAGGACCGATGTCGTCTCGCAGACGAGTGACATGCTCGAGAACTATGACGCTTCGGTCGCCGATCATCCCTCGGACTTCGAAGTGAAGCCCGGCGGTCGTACCCTTTGCGATCGTCCCTGAGGAAATCTCAAAGGTTTCGGGAGCTTCGAGTCGTTCGTGGGATTCCTCTATGGAGTCAAGCTCCACGTCCAAGCCCTTGGCGAGCTGGCGCACCACGCTCCCCCAAGCCATCGTCAGAACGCCGGGCATCAGCAGCATCGGTGTGTCGTTCGCTGAGCGTCCGAATCCCATGATCTCGAAT